>Ga0116157_10006994_pt1 | contig 10093 bp, 10 predicted proteins | sample AD_UKC048_MetaG_FD_89882 | JGI IMG/M metagenome (GOLD analysis project Ga0116157, IMG submission 89882) | Active sludge microbial communities of municipal wastewater-treating anaerobic digesters from USA - AD_UKC048_MetaG | ecosystem: Engineered > Bioreactor > Anaerobic > Digestate | place: USA... | reverse complement strand
TGGTTCTGATTGTCTCTATTATCGGAAACATATTTTAAGGCCGTTTTTAAAATAGAAAATCTGGCAAAAGGACTTGGAATAGATGAAAAACTGCTCTGAACAGTACCATCAGGATCCTCAATAGAATCCTTAATATTATCAATTGCGGTGTCATCTAATCTATTGCTGCTTCCCCATCCACTAATATCGTTTCTTCCGCCCGTGTGTATTCTAAATATTTTCATGACAATCTCCTTTTGTTAATCATTATACTGAGATCTGGTTATATTAAAAAACACATGTGAAAAAAGTCGCAAGACATTTAGCGACTTGTCTGCTGCCGGATCAATGATATCTTTTGTTTTGGCGTTTTTATTTAACTGATATCTTATATAAGGATAGTCTCTTTTCATATATTCGCTTAACTCTTTTTTGGGGCTTTTTGAGCACAAAACATCAAGTGCTCTTTCTTCACTTCCATGGTCATAAATTTTAAAAGGGCTGAAGCTTAGGTAATTGTCTTTCATTTCTTCTAGCCATTTGAAATATTTTGCGGAAAATCCTTTTAATTTATCAAACCACACATCATTAATGTAGTCATCAGGCAAGTTCAATTTTTTTGTCCACGCATGATTTTTATTTAATGCATTCAAAACGGAATTATCAAAAAATCTTGAAAGCAAATAAAAAGATGTTGTAGTTTCAGAAATTTTCCCCATTTCGTCACCCGTAAGATGATAAAAATTAATTGGGGTGTTCTCAAAAACCACGGGTTGATTGTTGTTATCAACATCTTTTATTCCAAATTCTTTAACAATTAGAGGGTTGTGTGCGCCTTGATCATTTTTAAAGGTTTCATTTTTGGAATTTGCAAAATTTATAATTGCTGCCGCAGATGCAAATTCTATAAAATGTGCCTTGTTTTTTTGCTCCTTGCCCCCTCTCCATGCAGTGTAGGTGTTTTTTTCATTTCCTGATTCATCACCGATGTAATAGATCGTGTTTAAGTCAGCCAGATTATTTTTATAGTATTGTAATGCAGCTTTAGTTTTTGACATGAAAGTTGAGCTGTCTATTGGACAGTTTTTTTCCGCCCCATCTCTGTTTTTGGTAACTTTGAAATATGGTAGTACAGTGGTACCCCCTATGATACTTCTTACAATACTCAAATTATTATTTATCACAGTATCCCTTATTTTTTTAAAAAGAACAGGAAATCCTGCTGCGCCAGTTCCGCCGAAAATGGAACTCACAATAAAAATTCTATCACCCTCCTGAAAATTCTGAAAAACATTGTCAAGAATATTTGGTGCACTAAACACTTTATTAAACACAACACTTCCAATGTTTGGCTGTCCCAGAAAGCCCTTGTTCATACTTGAATTAAGATTTTCTTCAGAAAATAAAAGCTTTGTAAATTTCTTTGTTTTTTCTTCCAGATTCGACATGTTGATAAACTGTTCAAAAGTTTGATCAGAAATTTGGTTTCCCATGTCGAGTCTAAAATTGTCGTTGTTACTTGGGGTGATTTTCGTGAAAAAGAAAGATGGTTCTGATAATGGCAAGGTGTCGTTTTTTGTAGCAGATTTTCTTATTTCGATATAACTTTTCATCAGTTCTGATGTATATGTCAAATCTGCGTTGTCTTTATCAGGGTCAATGATGACCGGAACAACCTCATTAAAGTCGTTGCCCATTTTTATTCCGGAAGCAAGAAGCATAGTAAAAGCTTTTAAAACTCTGGAGCCGGTTCCACCGATTCCGAAAAGATACAGTTTAGGCATAACCCACCTCCAGTTTAAAATGGTATATTATATGTAGCAGGGCTTAATGGCTTTATTATAAATGCGGCAGGAATAAAAAATATTGCTGAATATATTGTGGGCGTAGTAAGAAAGAAGGAAAAAAACGGTCCCCATAGTCCAGCCATATCAATATCAAGCAATAGTAATGATACAACAACATTTAACAAATAACAGGCAAAACAGTTAATCAGCAACATGAAAAACCATTTTAACTGTTTAGATGTGTCCGGCTGCCATAAAAAATAATAGAAGAGGGAGCTCAGGAAGGAGGTAAGGATTATTATGACAGTCGTATAAACAAAAACACCATTTTCCTCAAAAAAGCTCCACAGAGAATCGGGGGCATAGAGCCATTCATAAATTGAACTGAAAAAACTCATCTTTTACCTCTCAGAAATCTTAATATTAATTGAAAAATACTTGTCGCTGTTTTGGTCAAAATCCACATATGCCTCTTCTATACCCCTTATTAGATACGCAAAACCGAAGGTAGTTGTGTTGTCGGGACCGGCTTCATCATCGATGTTGGAACATTTTTCAATCCATGAGGGGGATCCTTTAAGCAGAGAAAGTTGAATGCTATCAACAATTGAATCTTTATTTATTGAAAGAGTAATTAAGTGAGTCCCCTCTATTTCGTTTAGCAGGGGAAGGTCCCTTTTGTTTATTTTTTCCGGCAGTATTCTTTTGATGGAAACAATTTCAACACCTCTGGTTAGTGAATAATTCGCACTGTTTTCAATATAGGATGATTCTACAGGCAATCCTTTTAAATTTACTGCCAGAGAGAATTGCAGAATTCCTTCTTTCTGAGTGAACTTAATTTTTTTTATTTCATGGATAGGAGAATTAATCCCTTCTTTTGACCTGGCCTGCATAAAACCGCCCATCTTTTCCGTTTCCCTGAGTATGGAAAAGGGAACAGAGCTGTTCCATCCTGAATAAAATAAAACTAAATTTTCATAATTTTTAATTCTTTTCATATTTATTTTACTGAAAAAATCAAAAACCAACTCTTTTTTACCGACTACCATAATGTATATCGGTCTTGCAAATTTATTTAATTTCTTCTGTATATTTGATTTTGTGTAATATATGCCTGTAAAATCGGATGTAAGCTGCATTATTCCTGTTGCTATGTTTTTATCTCTCAATGTTTCCAGAAAAGCTCCCTTTGTTAAAGATTTCTGAAAATTAAGTCCGGCAAGCACGTCTCGTTCTTTTCCTATGGAGTATGTAAAATCTGAAATTAAAAAAGAGAGCGTGTTGCCATCGGTCTTTTCCAGAGCTGTCCTTATTACAAGATTAAGTTCTGATTCGTTGCGGTTGCCTTTTTTATATAAATTAGATTTTGGATCTAGAAGAGGAACAATATCATCAGGTTTATGATAGGGCAGGGAAAAGAACTCGGAATTCGCGATAAGATTAAGTTCGGGTCTTTGACCATAGATGTGTTCGGTCTGTATAACAAGTTCAAGCAATGCGGCTTTAAAATCAGTCAGTCCATTAACATACCCATCCATACTGCCGGAATTTTCAAAGAATATCTTTAAAGAAGACGGTGCTGTTAATATCTTTGGCACATCTCTTTTAAGTTTTTTATTTCTTGTGATTTTAATTATTGTTTCCAAAAGTTTTGTTTGATCAATACCTTTTTCAGAGGTCATCAGTTCAGGATTTTTATCTTTTTCTAATGATATTTGGCCCAACAGTTCCATTTGTTCATCTGTAATAACGTTCCCTTTAAATTCCATAGAACTTAATTCTTTTTTAAGATTAGAGTTTTTATCACACCCTGTAAACAAAATTACCAAAACTGAAGACAAAAGCATAACCAGTAAATAAGTCCTGTAATTGATCATTTTTACCTCTTAATATATTAAAATCAAAAAATTCATGGTTCCCAAGTTTGTTGATAAACCTCCAAAATCTAAAACTTAAGTATATTAACAAATTTTTATTTTAAATCAAAATTTCTGAATAGTATTCTGGATCACATTAAAATAACTTCAACGTGAGTCTTTTATGAAAAATTTTCATTTGCTACCGATTTTTTTCTTGACATTCACCCCAATCTGTGCTATGATGCAACATCCTGATAACAAACAGGAAAACCATTAAAAATAGCAGAAACACAAGGGGATTTATGTATGGAAAACAATACAAACTGATTGCTTTAATAATTGATTGCGACAAGATGCGTCGTAAGGATTAAATAGAATAGTTAAAGGGAGCTTTACGTTTTTTTAAGGAGGTTATTATGCACAATGTAAAAGATGATCTGAATCGTTCTTTATCACAGGTACTGTTTGATCTGTGGCATCCGAAACAGCGCGACAGGGCAACTCTTCTGGTTTCGCTCGGTAATTACTATGCAAGAGATGGAGCAGATCCGAAAGTTAAAAGGGAGATCGGTAAGCTGAGCAGGTCTCTCATCGATTTTGAATTGCTTAAGAACCTGAACCTGGCACTGGAAAATGTTACCGGAAAGGTGTTTTTGTGGGAGCCGTCATTTAAATCAGAAGGCCTTTCGGAAGGTGTTACCCTTTCACCCACTTTCAATGTCGGGAACATTGATATCACATCCCTGGTGCAGGACATTGAAAAGCTGAGAAATGAGATCAACAAAAAGAAGATCGACACAGATCTCATAACGACATTTATTGCAAGAAAAGCCCATGAATGCGGTGACTTGGAAGATGAGCCGGCTGTTTAGCGTTAATGTTTTTTTGAAGGAGGGTGAAGAATGTTTGAGGGTAATGTGCCTTTTAAAAGGAAAAGAGTTCTCGTGAAAAGAGAAAAGATAAAAGAGGTGGAGACCGCCATGAATGGGCTCGTCAAAGCAATGGAACAGGGCGGGGAAAAAGGACAGGATCATCAATACATAAAGCAAAACCCTGAGATCGTTAAGATAATTCAATTCCATGCGGAAAAAGGGAACGGGTGGTCACAATTCTGGCTCGGTTTCTTTTATATTCACGGCTGGGGAAAGAAACTTGATGTGGATGAGGGGATCAGGTGGCTGAAGAAAAGTGCGGCAAAAGGATTGATCGAAGCTTACAGCTGGGTCGGTCTGGCTTATGATGGCATCCGGGACAGGAAAAATGCGGCTAAGTACTATCTTATCGGTGCAAAGAAAGGATGTCCAAAATGTATGGCTGAAATTGCAAGATACTATTTCAGCGGCACAGGTGTAAAAAAGAATAACGCAAAAGGGAATGAATGGTTTCTCAAAGCGGCACAGAACGGAAATTATGAGGCACAGAGAGAGCTGGGCAACGATTATTATTTCGGAAGAGGATGCGAAAAGGACATGAAAAAAGCGCTTCACTGGCTGGAGCTTGCGGCAGAGAACGGTGATATGTATGCCGCAGATCTTCTCGGAATGATATACCGGTATGGCGAAGGAGAGGAGATCCCGCAGGACCTCTTTGCCTGTGCCCGTTATTATGAACTTGCATGGAAAAAGGGAAATGAAACTTCTCTTAACAGCTTCATCGAAGTCAACCGTGTAATTTATGCCGGCAGGGAAGCGGAAGGTTAGCTGGGGCGTTTGTTTACGAGGTCTTTCCATCCCTCATAGATCATTACCATCGCCATTGTGTCAAGCTCACAGTATTTAAGGAGTGCTTTGCCGATCTCACCCCTTTCATAATCACTCATCTCTTCAAACTGCATTTTTGCATATGCTGTCAAAGCCGCTCCGCCGTCCCTGATCTCTGATTCTTCACTTAATAGAGTTTCCATGTCTTTTTCTGAAACATCTGAAAACATTTTTGGAAGAAGCTTATATGGATCGGTCACTTTCCCGTTCTCTTTTTTTATCCAGCTCCAGTCTCTGAAGTTATGGCTCTTTATCCCGTTAACGGCTCCATAAATTGGTTTTGAATATTTTTTCTGCAGGAATTCTGAGCTGTTGAGTATGGCAGGAAGAACAAATTTTATGGAATTTGAACCGTTGGTTGCCGGATCATAATAGTATCTTTTAACGAGAACCCACAGATCGATCATATCGCGGTCGCCAAGCCACTCTTCTGTGCTTTCTTTCGTAGAATGTGTTATAGATTTAATGAATTCAAGGAGTTCTTTTTTGTCAGCAATTTTTGAAGTTTCAGATCTCAACTGATTATAGATCATGTTCAGATAGGTGTTCTCATGATTTGAATATCTGAAAATGGAGCCATTATCAGCGGAAAGTTCTTTTTTCAGATTTCTTAAAAAATCATAGCTCGGGAACACCCCCCGTTCAGTGTTTAAATATTGTCCGGCATGTTCAACAGTTCCGTTTTTGTGAATAACATGATGAGAATACTGGAAAGCGATCCCTTCATAAGGATGTCTTCCCCTATTAAAAGGAATTGCTGTCATTGTGGTCTCAAAATCTATAAAGTGGAGTGGATAAGTCCAGGAATCCATTTCTCTTTTTAAGTTTTTACTGTCAATGTAATATGAATTGTCCCTGTTCTTTATTTTTTCGATCTGGATCCACTGTCTTTCTGTTCTTGAAATTCCCGGCTTGTCGTCATTTTCCGGGGAGATATCTTCAATTGTAACATCTTTTATTTTTATCTTTCCCTGAGCTATCAGATCATCTTTTTTTCTAAAGTCCCATATGTCCAGTATTGTCGGATCGTTAAAATCTGAATCTTTCCATCTGAGCTGTTCTTTCCAGCACTCCTTTTTTCCGCTTTTCAGTCCATTTTTCTCATCTTTTTCAGTTGTCTGAAATTCACAATTCTTACACTGACCGGTTACCGGTGCAGAGATTTTTTTATCATTTTTATAGTTTTCAGAAAGCATTGAGACATAATTTTTAAATGAAAGGTTGGAGTTGTTTCCATAATGGCCGGAGTAGAATATTTCACATATATCGTTTACATCGATCATGCTTAAAATCTGTGGATCAAGGTCCTTTTTTGTAATATTTTCAGAAACTTTGACAGATTTTCTGCCGGTTTTATCTGTAACTATCAGAAATTTCTGGTTTAATCCGTCTGTAGGACATTTTGCAGATTTATCCGCGAGCATCAGAAATCCGTTTATCCTGTAATCCGGAAAAGCCTTTGAAGTGACATGTTTCTGAAAAGCGATATCAATGAGGTATGGTTCCCATTTTGGAGTGACATTCCCTTTCTTGTTAAGGAATTCCGGCTCATCCGGGTCGTCAATCGATTTTGCCTTCACTTCTATCAGATCAATTTTCTTACCGTTTTTGACTAAGATATCCACTCTGATAAAGAGATCATCTGATCTTACAGCCGCTTCATAGATCGTAACTTTATTCAGCTTTAAAAGTTCATTTGTTTCTTTGAGAGACTCTTCATAGCCAAGAGATCTTATGTCGTGACCGCCTGGAAAATATAGTTTGGCGAGTTCTCCGACCTGAAATCCGCCTTCTGCGAGAGCTAAAAGGAAGCTGTCTTCAAGATTCTGATCGGCATATTGATCTTTTTTAGAAGTGTAAAAAAGTTTTGCCGGACATTCGTGACCGAGTTTAAACCTTGATTTTGTGAGAAGCCGCTCTTTTTTCATATCATTCCTCCGCAAATAATTATTCATACACAGTTTTTTCTGTGAAGTCAAAATGTTACCGGCCTATTCTTTCAAGGAATTTTTTAAGGGCTTTTTCCATGAGCAAACCGCAGACCTGGCTGTCGGTGTGGATATAGTATTTGAAGTCGGGATCAAGTTCAGACGGGTCAATTTCCGCTTTTGAGATGAAATGTTTTACGACATCAAAGCCGGAATAGTTGTTGTCGCCGAGGTGATAGTCAAGCAGGAGTACATAGGGAAGTCCGTTTCGATGCATGATCTTTACCGCTTCATCGTAAGAGCGTGCAATGACCATATCTTTAAAGAAATCATCATCAAATCCGAAATAGGCAGGGGTGGTTCTTGGGTCTCTAATGTCATCAAGAAAAAGCTTGTAGGTCATTGCAAACCCCCGGAAAAAGTGGACACATTTTTTGCTCAGCCCTTATAATTTATCCAATTTACAAATCATATCAAATTCTTTTGAAGAATCATTTACACAACGTCCTTTATGCATACTGAACGCATAATACACTGTATATATTAGTCATTCGCCCCGTCATGCATTTTAAATTTAGACAATATCAACCTTGACCTTTGAATGTTTTTACATCAGAACGCAAATTTGAATACCTTCCGTTTCAGCATATTTTTAAAAATGAAAATAAGGAACTTGAAATATCCTAAAATATTCATATGCTTAGATGTAGTTCAATTAAGTAAAGAGGAATTTATGATAGTTGCAGATATTAGGAAATTATCGGTGAAATTTTTGAATTAAGGTAAGAGGTTTTAAATGGATTTTCTAAAATTTCTGGCCGGCATTGGTTTTTTTGCAGGATGGAGTCTCATTCTTTGGTTTGCTGGTTACTGGTCACGTAAGAGTTCTTTATGGAAGGCTTTTTCCGTACTGATTTTAATTTTGTCAGTTCTTGTATTGTTAAAAGTATATTTTATTAGACTAGATCTTGGTAGAATTAATTTTACCATGCAGAAAGGGAGTATCAATAAAATCAATAATATTGAATTGGTGGCTGATTTGAAACTGGATAAATACTCTAAGAATAAGGATTTACTGATAATAATTGATGAGAATGGAAGAAATTACCAAGGGCGGGTTTTATATAATGGCGGAATCGCTTATGTAAATCTTCATTCCGCAGATTCATTCATTATTGATTTCAAATACCTTATAGGAAGAATCAAAAACTTTTACATTGTACTTACATGGGGAAAGCTTGGGGCTTTTTTGATGAGTGTTCTTGCTGTATTTCTAGTGTGGCTATCAGGGAAAGAGGGAAAAATAGCTTATCTAATAATTGATGACTAATCTTGCATAATTTTACCCAACAAAGCTCTTGTAGCAAATCACAAAAATCTAACCCTTTGAAAGTGCAGCATTAATGAGAAAGGAGACAAAGGATGAATCTCCAAAGTCCCACCGATAACATAGGTTACATACCATTAAAACAACACTTATCCTTCTGTTTGCTTTCAACCTCCCATCAGGAAGACCTTTATTGGAAATTAAAATAGAGAAGGCTCCTTCCATCTTCGCTATAAACTCCCATTCTCGCCTATACTTTGTCGGACAAGCCGACGGACAGGTGATGTGTGTTACTTCTATTTGACTGCATCTCCGATACTTTTTGGTTTTTTAAAAAGAAAAATAGAATTTCTATTCATAATACCAGGAGGATTCCTCGTATTTTTCAACTGAAATTTGTTCTGAAAGTTCTGCACTTTTCAACTGAAAGAAACATCCGTAAGTTTTTTGATCATTTTCTCTATCTTACTTATTATACAGCCACGCTTCAGCTTTTATCATTGCTTCAGAAGCAGAGCTTGCCTGTCCAATTTTTGTCCAGCCGGCCCAGGATACATAAACATTTCTGTCACCCTGATCCCACTTAACTTCAAATGATTTTCCTGATGATCCGCCTTTTACTCTGCCGATAACAATTGCGCTCATTTTAACGCTCCTTTTTTAATCTGTTAATAAAAGATTTAAATATATTTTTCCAATTCCTTCTGAGATTTTCGCTTTTCAAGTTCGTCTGATACGGCGGAATCAACGCATTTTTTGTTAACAGGATTGAGATATGTTCCAAGAGATTTGGCGACAACTATCGCCGGCGGGATTCCAACAATTGTCACAAAAAGGGCTACTATCTGAAAAATTGCAAAACAGCACAATATAAGACCAAACGGGAAGTAAATAACCATAATTATTGTTGAATATGCTTTCCATGCCGTGTTCTGCTCGATCTTCAGATCGCTTTTGCTCACCATTGAGTTTCCAAACGGCCATAAAAGGAACTTACTGTATTCAAGAAGCCCTACCCCGATAGGTGCACCGACAACAGTCATTGTCCAGAAAAGACCCGCCAAAGCCACAATTAATGCGTTCACAAATCCCAGAAAGGGAATGTGCCAAATAATGTTGCCAAGTGTTTTCATTTAATCCCCCCATTTTTAAGACTGTTTTATTATCTCACGGCATAAATATATATCCCATCGGGTTTGTGTTATCGTTCAGTATAATTATTTTTTGGGAATTGCTGTCACAGGCAAAAAGAGTTAAAATAAACACTCCTGCGATTAAAAGAATTTTACACCAGAAAAGTTTTTTCATGACACCGTTCTCCTATAAACCTAACTCGTTCGATTTCAAAATAAAAAGAACAGAAAGTTAAGAAAAAACTTTAATAAAAACAACCTCTTTGGTATAGCTAACTGCTAAAGAAAACCAACACCAAGGAGGTGATGTGATGATA
>Ga0116157_10006987_pt1 | contig 10102 bp, 7 predicted proteins | sample AD_UKC048_MetaG_FD_89882 | JGI IMG/M metagenome (GOLD analysis project Ga0116157, IMG submission 89882) | Active sludge microbial communities of municipal wastewater-treating anaerobic digesters from USA - AD_UKC048_MetaG | ecosystem: Engineered > Bioreactor > Anaerobic > Digestate | place: USA... | reverse complement strand
GATGGTGATCAACGTGCAGGCGTTCAACGCCACCGGCAAGGACGCCAGGCGCATCTACGAAGAGCTGGACGACTTCCAGACCCGCCGCCCGATTGACGTGATCGCAGCGAACCGGCCCATCCTGATCCTGGACGAGCCGCAGAAGATGGAAGGCGGCAAGACGCTCGACTCGCTGGTGAACTTCAAGCCGCTGATGGTGCTGCTCTACTCGGCCACCCACGAGACAGCGCACAACAAGGTGCACCGGCTGGACGCGCTGGACGCCTACAACCAGAAGCTGGTCAAGAAGATCAGCGTGCGCGGCATCAGCGTGCGCGGGCTTTCCGGAACCAGCGGCTACCTGTACCTCGATTCCATCGAGGTGAGCGCTACCAAGCCTCCCGAGGCGAAGATCGAGCTGGAGATCAAGCGCGACGGCGGCGGCATCCAGAGGGTGTTGCGCCGCGTGGGCAAAGGATCGAACCTCTTCGAACTTTCCGGCGAGCTGGGACAGTACAAGGGCTTCGTGGTCTCCGATATCGACGCGCGCACCGGCGAAGTCCGCTTCACCAACGGCGAGGCGGTTTGCGTGGGCGAAGCGTCGGGCGACGTCACCGAACTCGCGCTGCGCCGCATCCAGATCCGCGAGGCGATCAAGGCGCACTTGGAGAAGGAGCGCGACCTGTTCGCGCGAGGCGTGAAGGCGCTCTCCTTGTTCTTCATCGACGAGGTGGCCAAGTACCGCGACTACGCGCAGCCCGACGAAAAGGGCGAGTACGCCCGCATCTTCGAGGAGGAATACGCCTCCTGCGTGGCGGAACTGCAAACCAAACTGCTCCTGGAGCCCGCCTACAAGGCGTTCCTGGAGCGCGACACGGTGGGACGCATCCACGACGGCTACTTCTCGATCGACAAGAAGACCAAGCGCATGATCGATCCCGAAACCGGCGCACGTTCGACGGAATCCGACGATACCGATGCGTACGACCTGATCCTCAAGGACAAGGAGCGCCTGCTCTCGCACGAGGAGCCGGTGCGGTTCCTGTTCTCGCATTCGGCCCTGCGCGAAGGCTGGGACAACCCCAACGTCTTTGTGATCTGCACCCTCAAGCACAGCGGCAACGACGTCGCGCGCCGCCAGGAGGTGGGCCGCGGCCTGCGTCTTTGCGTGGATCGCGACGGCAACCGCGTGGACGAGCCTGCCATCGTGCACCAGGTGAACGAACTCACCGTGGTGGCGAGCGAGTCGTACAAGGATTTCGTGACGGCGCTCCAGAAGGAGATCCGCGAAGCGCTGGCGCAGCGGCCTCGTCAAGCCAATGTGCAGTTCTTCACCGGCAAGGTCGTACACGGCGCGCAGGGGAACCTGGAAGTCACGCCCGAGATGGCCAAGCAGCTCTACAAGTACCTGCTCAAGAACGACTTCATCGACGATTCGGCCGACGACGCCATCACGCAGACCTACCACGACGCCCGCGAGAAGGGGACCCTTCCGCCGCTTCCGCCCGATCTCCAGCCCCATGCCGAAGGCTTGTTCCAACTGGTGGACAGCGTCTTCCGCGACGGCATGCTTCCCGGCTTCGCCGACGGCCGCAAGCCCAAGGTGGAGAATCAAGTAAACGCGAACATCGAGAAGTCCGAATTCCAGGAACTGTGGAGCCGCATCAACCGGCAATCCATCTATGCCGTGGACTTTGACTCGCAGGAACTCGTATCCAAGGCGATCCGCGCGCTGGATGCCGAGCTGCGCGTGAGCCCGTTGCAGTACGTGGTGGAGCGCGGCACCCAGGCAGACCAAGCCACCCTCGATTCGCTGGATTCCAAGACGGCATTTGTCGCGGGCGAATCGCGGACCGATGTTCTGCAGGCATCAATCCATTCTCGCGTGACCTATGACCTCGTGGGCACGATCGCCAGCGAAACACAGTTGCGCCGCGCCACCGTTGCCCGGATTCTGTCAGGCATCCAGCCGCAGGTCTTCGCGCAGTTCAAGACCAATCCCGAGGACTTCCTGGCGAAGGCCATCCGGATCATCGACGAGCAGAAGGCGACGGTGATCGTGGAGCACATCGAGTACCACCCACTGGAGTCGCGCCACTGCATCGAGATCTTCACCGCCGACAAGCATTCCGAAGAAGTGGGCAGCGCGTTTCACGCCCAGCGCCACGTCCTGGACTACGTCTTCACCGATTCCACCATCGAACGGACCTTCGTGGAGGAGTTGGACCGCGCCTCCGAGGTGGTGGTGTACGCCAAACTCCCGCGCGGCTTCCGCATCCCCACTCCCGTGGGCGACTACAACCCCGACTGGGCCATCGCCTTCCAGACGGGAACCGTCAAGCACGTGTACTTCGTGGCCGAAACGAAGGGATCGCTGTCCAGCCTGGACCTGCGCGAAGTCGAGAAGGCCAAGATCGGCTGCGCCCGCAAGTTCTTCGCGAAGATCGCCTCCGACCAGGTGAAGTACGACGTGGTCGACACCTACGCGAAACTGCGCGAACTGGTGGCGTGACAACAACGCCTCGGAGAAACTCATGACCCGTGAAGAACTGCTCGCCGAATTCCTGAAGACATGGCCTCTGGAGCGCATCCGTTCCATGACCCTCGAGGAATACACGAAGGCGGGATCGAGAGACACGTTCTGCTTCTGGATCGAATTTCGCCTGACCATTCTCGGAGGCATCGGGGGTGGATCGGCGTTCAAATTCGGCATTTTCAATCGCAAGGACCGCAAGCTCCAGGAAGACCGCACCGGATACCGCTACAGCGAAGACTACGCCTGGCACGGCAGGCATGGCGCAACGCCAGCCGAGGCATTCCAGCGCATCCGTTCCCTCATCGTGGAAGCCATCGAGAAAATCCGCCTTGGCGACCTCGAAGCGATCGAGGAAATCGACCTTTCCAACGTCCTCAAGTGGAAAAGCGCATTCCTGTTCCAGGACTTCGAGCGTCCACTGATACCGATGATCTTCAAGGACAAGTCCATCCAGTGGCTGGCCGCACAGCGAGGCGAAGAATCGCGCAGCCTGGCTCGATGCATGAGGCGATTGGGGCAGGACTGGAACCGCGAAGACGACTGGTGCGATTTCAGCATGTCCCTCTGGAAGGAATGGGCCATCCACGCCGAGGCGGAAGCAGAGGATCTGGAGGATACCGAAGACGCCGAAGGCCCTCCCTCCCACTGGCTTCTTGGCGCCACTTGGGGCGAGGAGGACATGTCCGAAGCCTTCATCAAGGAATCCCGCTGGGAAAACGGCTACGAAGAGCGCTATCTGGACAAGGTCCGCGCCATCCGACCTGGCGACAAGGTGGCGATCAAGGCGGCCTATGTCCGCAAGAACACGCTCCCCTTCGACAACCACGGCATCCCCACCGGGTGCATGCGCATCAAAGCGCGTGGCGTGGTGCTCGAGAATCCGGGCGATGGCAGGAATCTGCGCATTCGATGGGCGAAGGGGTTCAAGCCTTTCGAGATCTACAGTTGGACGTGGCAATCCACCGTGACATGGATCGATCCCGCGAAGTACCAGAATGCCATCGATTGGATCTGGAACGACGTACCTCAGAACAACGCAGAGCTCGAACAGATCGCTGCGCGCAAAGCGAAGTCACCTGTCGACGACACCACGGATGGCAACCTCGACGACATCCCAGTCAGGATCGAGACCAAGGAACTCCGCAAATTCGCCTGCACCAACGAGATCCTGTACGGACCACCAGGAACCGGCAAGACCTATGCGACGCGCGTCCGGGCACTCGCACTCGCCGGCGAACCGATTCCCTCTTCAAGGGACGAGGTGATCGCACGATACGAAGCCATGGTCCGCGCCGGACGGATCCTCTTCACGACATTCCATCCATCGCTCGCCTACGAGGAATTCATCGAGGGCTTGCGCCCCGTCGCCGACAGCACAGCAGGACAGCTGCGATACGAGGTGCAGGAAGGAATCTTCGCCCGACTCTGCAGCCGAGCCAGAACCGCGTGGATCGCCTGGTCCAGGGGAACCGTGGCGGAGTCCTTCGATGCGCTCTGGGCGAGCTTCGTGGAGGAAGTGGAACGTCAGGGTGGCGTAACGGTCACCACTCGCGGCAATACGCAATTCGAGGTGTACGAAGTCGACGATGGCACGATTCGCTTCCGCAAGAGCAACGGCAATACGCAGCACACCCTCAGCGCATCGACCTTGCGGGGCATCTACGACGGCACTCGAAGCATCGCAGGTGGGCTTTCGACCTACTACGACGCTCTCGTGGAGCACTTGAAATCACGTATCGAAGCGAAGCCCGAACTGACCAGCGACCGTCCCGAAGAATTCGTCCTCGTGATCGACGAGATCAATCGCGCCAACATCTCTTCGGTGTTCGGCGAATTGATCACTCTCCTGGAGCCCTCCAAGCGGATGGACCAGACCGAATCCCTCGAGATCGTACTCCCCTATTCGCGAACACTGTTCCAAGTTCCACCCAACCTCCACGTCATCGGCACCATGAACACCGCCGACCGCAGCGTGGAAGCCTTGGACGTGGCGTTGCGGCGCCGCTTCGAATTCGTCGAGATGATGCCGAAACCCGACCAATTGAAGACGACCGACGATGGACTGGACCTGCACGCCATCCTGACGACCATCAACAGAAGGCTGGAGGCGCTGTTGGATCGCGACCATACCATCGGGCACGCATTCCTGCTCGATGCCAAGAGTGTCGACGACGTGCGACGCGCATTCGAAACAAAGATCGTCCCCCTCCTCCAGGAGTTCTTCTACGGCGAATGGAGCAAGATCGGCATGGTCATCGGATCGGGATTCGTTCGCAAGTCGCCGCTGGGGAAGGTCGCCTTCGCGAAAGGGTTCGACAAGGAATTCGAGGCCGCCGACATCTACGAATTGATCCCCGCGAAGGATTGGAGCATCGAGGCATTCAAGGGCATCCTGAGCCCAGGATGATCCTCTTCGAGCACGAGAGGATCCGGGTCGGGCAGACGATCGACGGACACACGCTGTCCTCGTCGACCTTCGACGCCATCGCCGCCTGGCAGGAACGCTGCAAGGAGCGCTACGTCGAGATCGGCCACCGGTCGATTCGCGCCACCCAGTGGGTCGGCGTGATCCAGGTGGGAGCCGACGTGATCGAGATTCTTCCCAAGGCCGATGCCAACCGCGACACCGACACGGGAAGAGACAAGTCGATCCAATACTGGAAGTTCGCATTGTTGCAGATGGTCGCGGCGATGCGCGGCTTCCGATTCCGCCATTCGGAACGCGCCAGCTTGCAACTGCAGAAGCACTCCCTCCTGGAAGTCTTCCATTGGATGTTCGTCGAGGAAGCCGAAGCACTCCTGCGTGAAGGCCTCGTGAAGGCATACCGGAAGGTCCAGCGCAACAGGCCGGCCTGGAGAGGACGACTCGTCGTTTCCGAGGACATCAAGCGCAACCTCGTGCACCGCGAGCGCGTCTACACCGACGCGATGGAATACGACATCCACAACCCGTGGAACCGGATTCTCGTCGCAGGCCTGTTCAAGGTCGTCCAGCGCACCAGCAGCCATCTCCTGAAGGCGAAGACCCGAGGTCTCCTGCTTCCCTATCTCGACTGGAACAACCGATCGGTAGGTGCAGGCGAGTTCGATCGTCTTCACTACGATCGCCGCACGGATCGATACCGCGAGGCGATGGAGCTGGCTCGCCTGCTTCTGCTCGACCAGAATCCCGACCTGCAGCGGGGATCCTCCGAAGTCTTTTCGCTCCTGTTCGACATGAACAAGCTGTGGGAAGCCTGGGTCGCCCACGAAGTCCGCAAGAAAATCAAGGGAACCACGTGGACGCTCAAGACGCAATCCGTCAAGGCATTCTGGGAAGGCGGCAAAACCGGAAGCGAGACGAGTACGAAGACCATCAAGCCCGATTTGCTCCTCATCCCGGGGCCAGAATCGGAGGAACTGCGGCTCTGGCAGGATGACTTCCCGGCCCTCAAGGGACGAACGGTTCTCGATACCAAGTGGAAGACTTCCGACTCGTACATCCCAGGCGACGCCGACCTCAAGCAGATGTACGTCTACAACAAGCTGTACGGAATCCACCAGGCTTTGCTCCTGTATCCCAAGCCTCGCGGTTGCCGCGACGTCCAGGTTGCGGGTCAGGGGGCATTCCAAGACCAGGAAAGGAGCCGCTGCGCAGTGGCCTTCCTGGATCTACCGGGGTAGAATGGATCCATGATCCGCAAGCGCATCGATCCACGAGCCCTGCTATCGCCGTTCGAGAAAGCCGGTTGGAACGCCGAATCCCAGATGGCCCACTACCTGGACCGGGCGTTCAAGGACCGCAAAGATGTGCATGTGTTCCACGACCTGCGGCTGGAGGAGAAAGGCGATGTGGCGCAGATCGATCATCTGGTCTTGGAACCCTACGGATTCCACATCGTGGAATCGAAGAGCGTGACCAGCAGCGTTCGGGTGAACGCGCGCGACGAATGGTCGCGCCAGTGGGATGGCGGTTGGAAAGGGATGGCATCCCCGCTGCTGCAGGCCGAGCGCCAAGCCGACTTCCTGCGGAAGTTCCTGAACCTCCATGGCCAGCACCTGATCCGCAAGCTTTTCAGTTCACGTGATTTCGACTACGGCAACTTTCGCTGGAACACCTGGGTGGCCATTTCCGATCAGGGGATCATCCGACAGGATCTGGAACCGCCCCACCAGAACCTTCTCAAGGCCGATCAAATCCCCGGCGGCATCCTCGAAACCATCGAATCGGGGAAACAAGATTCGCGGATCACGCGCCTCCCCATTTTGCCGTACTCGTTCCTCCCGGAGACCCTCGCGAAACTGTCCCTCTGGATCCTGAACCACCACCGCCCACGCAGCGTCCAGGAGTCCGCTCCGCGGGTGGATCCTCTGGAGTTCCACGAACCCGATCCTGGTCTGGTCAAGGCCGCCGACGAACGCCCGGAATCGAAGGCCTGCCGGTTCTGCGACTCGCGCCGCTTGGAAATCCGCACCGGCCCGCATTCGCTCTACTTCAAGTGCCTGGATTGCGCCAAGAACACTCCCATCCGGTTCCAGTGCCGTACGCCCGCCTGCAAACCCAAGCTGATCGCACGCGAAGGCGGATTCTTCTTCCGCGTCTGCGAAACCTGCGGAACCGACCGCCCCTACTTCAAGAACCCGATTCCCTCCTAGATGCGCTAGCTCCTCCTCCCCAAATCCGTTCTACATTCCCCACCCAGGGTGACCACACCGGGATAGCTCCCGCGATTACTCCTCCGAAACACCCGCGGAGAGACCATGGAACGCCATGAATCTCACAGCGGGAGGTGTTGCGATGCGCGCGCACGGAGACGGTCGCAAGTTCGATTTTGGAACCTTGGGGGAGTTGGTCCGGGTGGGGCGCGAGCGGGCATGGCTGGCCGCCAACGCCCAGATGATCACCACCTATTTCCAGGTGGGCGCCGCCTTGGCCATAAGATCCCTCGATTCGGACTGGACCGAGGAGGAGTGGGATTCCCTCAGCCGTTGGCTGGTCGGGAGGGGCGCCGCCCCCTTGGGATTTTCCAGCGAGAACCTGAAGCAGATGAAGAGGTTCCACGAGGTGTGGAGCCCCTACGGCGATCTGCCCCCAAAGGCGCTCGCCCTTTCGTGGGGCTGCTACCTGGTCCTCCTGGAGGCCTGCACCTCCCACCACGACCGCCTCCTGTTCTTGGACGCGGCCATCCGCAAGCGGTGGTCGCCCCAGGAATTGTCCAACCGCATCCGCGCCAACGGGCGATCCGGGGCAGATCCTTCCCCTTGACACTGGGATCGTCTTCCTTGGCAAATGGGGAAGGCATCCGCATCATCTGGTTTTTCGGATGCCGGCATCCTCCAGAAGCCAGGAAAGGTCCACCGGCGCTCGCTTCTGGCTTTTGGCCATGCGGTTTTCCTGGGCCTGGTAGGACTGCACCAGATCCCGCACCGCCGCTTCGCCACGCTCAGTGCGGGCGCATTGCCTTGGCGTCTGGTTTTGCAGTGCGGGAATCTTCGCGTCTGCCCAGTCGTGGTAGAGATGCGTGCGGTACATCTTCTCCATGAAGTCGGGGCTCATCACGTCTGCCAGCTCCACCGGGAGTCCGATCTCCCCCTCACCCTCCTCGTGGTCGGGGTCGAGGTCGGGTTCCTCGATCTTGCGCGAAGTGAATCGCAGCCAGGCACCGGCGTTCTCCTTGAGCCAGGTCCGGTTGGCGTTCGCCGCCTCGCGGCTCTTGGAATGGATTTCCAGCACCCATTTGCCCCGGACTTCCATCCATTCCAGGTGGGCCAAGGCGCGTCGCACCCCACCTGGAAGCTCTTCGAAACGGATGAAGGAATCCGGCTCCTTGGGGTGGGAATCGAGCTCGGGACTCGAGCGCAACCAACCCGCCAGCGCTGTGGAATCCGTCACCGCGAAGCGGTCGCGAACGAAGGCGCTTTCGCCTCCGGAGGCCATGTCCACCACGCGCTTCGGACGTTCCACAGTCGCGAAGGCGCGCACGAATTCCTGGACCAGGCCGATCTCCAACGCTTCCTCGGGAGTCTTGGCGAGCATGTCGACGACGTTCCGCCGTGGTGACCGCAATCGTTCCCACATGGCATCGGTGATGCGGAAGATGTGCGACAACGATGGTTCGGAAAAGTCGTGGATCACCCGTGCGGCGCATCGTTCCTGGGCCACCAGTTCCCTGGAGCCGGTTCGTTCCCGCACACGAACGGTCACTCCTGTCTCGATGTCCTGCAAGACCATCCCTTCGCCGGGAAACACCTCGAGCACGGTCCAGGGACGCAGGGATTGTGTGGCCATCTCCTGCAGATAGCGCTCCTGCGGTGGCGACAGACGCGACGCCAATTTCCGTCCCCAGCCATCCCGTGCCAGCTGCGCCACCGCGATTTCCCCCACCACGCTCATGAGGTATTCGAACGATTCCGGACTCCTGCGGGACAGCGCCTGGATCCCTTCCACGCAATCGGGTGGAATCACCCGGTTGTGCGCCAACTCGAAGGCCTGGGCGGCGAACCGATCGAATAGCTCGACGATCTTGGGAATATTCCGTTCGTCCACACCCGAACCGCTGGATCCTTCCGGAGTCGTGGCGCGGGAGGCTGCCTCCTTCTCCAGGCAGCATTTCTTGTACTTCCGGCCGCTGCCGCAAGGGCACGGGTCGTTTCGCTCGGTCACGTTCGGTCCTTCCTCGATTGCCTGGAGTGGGGATTGCCGTCGGCATCCCTGGCGTAGTGCGTCCAAGCTAAGTTTTAGGAAAACACCGCATTTCCAAGAATGGAGCCGGTCTTGTGCCGCTGGATCCGGCACCCAGCAGTCGACAGACCAGGCATCGCCCCCCCGGAAAGCCACCACGGGATCACCTCAAGGCCGGTTCCACCAGTGGCAGTTGGAGCGGAAGAAGTAGCCCTCGGCGTCGGACTTCCCGATCCACTTGGGATTGGTGTACTGGACCCGGTAGGTGAGGCGGCCCAGCGAATCGTATTGCCAGAAATTGCCCACCTTGTGTTTCACCGGGGCACCGCAACAAATCAAGGCTCGATGCTTACCCAGTAGAAGCCAAATTTCGAGTGGATCTTGAAATACTTGGGACAATCCATACACAACAAATTCAGGGGTGGATGATATTCTTTTTCGAACTCCATGAACAACTTCTTGTCCTGAGTCGAATCAATTTCTTCAACACCATCATCCGCCGAATACTGTAACCCGCAACTGTGCGGCGAAAGTCCTTTTGTACGCAAGTGATCAATGATCATTTTGTTGACGTAATCTTCCGAGAAAAACGAATTTGCCGAAGCGCTCTCCAACGCATCCAGAGGCGACCTCGAGAGGCCAGCCCATCGTGCCCAGATCAGAGGCAGAAAGAGGATCGGCAGAACCGGCAATACATATTTGAATTTCATGATTCTCCGTTTATCGTAATCAATTCCTTCAGGGGGCAACTTTCCTCACATGTTGGACCGGTGGAACGTCGTGGAACCTAAAAGTGTCCTTCAACACAGATAGTAGAACAGCCGTAACCGTTCAGCCCCCCCAGCCTCTCTCTTGCATAAGTCCAGGTTTTGTCGCACCTTACGTAGGTGGAGCCGACGACAGAATTTGAGCGCCAACTGCTTGCT
>Ga0116157_10006982_pt1 | contig 10107 bp, 11 predicted proteins | sample AD_UKC048_MetaG_FD_89882 | JGI IMG/M metagenome (GOLD analysis project Ga0116157, IMG submission 89882) | Active sludge microbial communities of municipal wastewater-treating anaerobic digesters from USA - AD_UKC048_MetaG | ecosystem: Engineered > Bioreactor > Anaerobic > Digestate | place: USA... | reverse complement strand
TATGGTCATAGAACATCTACGCAAACCAGCACGACGGTAAACAGTAACCCGTCGAACTCTACTGCTGTTTCAAACAGTTCGAGAACGCCAGAATATAGGTCGCCAAACACCGAGAAAAAGCCAGAACCAACTTACAACAGGACACCAATAAATCAGAGCCAATCTACACCGAGTAGAACCAATGAATACAAAACACCATCCAATCCATCGAGAAATCCTAATTCTCAAACACAAACTCAACCTAACCGAACATCATCTAATTCAACTCCGTCAAGAAGATAAATAATTTAATTTATTATCAAAATAAATCAAAAATATCTTCATTAATATTTTGATATATCAGATATTATTCTTACATTTAGGTAATAAAAAAAATAGACAATGACACAGAACACAAATATTGCAGAATATAACACAAAAATAGTTCGTGCAATCCTTTCATGTAAAACGATCGACCAATTTGAATCAGTACTGAAAATGATAAGTTTATACGAATCAAAATTCGGAGTTAAGATTCCGAAAGTGATATATGAAAAAAACAAATTTTATATAGCAATTCAAAATATCAAATAATATGGTACACAGCATTCTTGACAATGACCTCTACAAACTATCGATGGGGTATGCGGTTTTTAAAAAATTCCCAGAGGCGAAAGTAGAATACACTTTCATTGATAGAGACGATGTAGATTATCCGCGTGGATTTGGAGATGAACTTCGTAAGCGAGTATCAAATATGAGATTACTCAAACTCACACCAGAAGAAAAGAAATATTTACTCGACAAATGTAAATATATTCCACAAACTTACATTGATTTTTTAGAAGGTTATAGATATGACCCGAGTGAAGTTGGAATTGTGCAGACTGATACAAAATTATCAATCAAGGCATCCGGAAGTTGGTACAAGACGATAATGTGGGAAGTCCCACTGATGGCTACTATTAGCGAATTGTATTTTGAGATGACAGGGCAGAAGCCAACAAAAACAATTGCTGAACGACATTCGAACAACATCGAGAAGGCAACAATATTGAAAATGAACAATATTCAGTTTGCAGATTTTGGAACAAGAAGAAGATATTCATACGCTACTCAATTTGATATGGTACGAGATATGAGTGCTTACGGTGGTGATATGTTTATGGGCACAAGTAACATTCATATGGCAATGTTAACTGGCAGAGCACCAATTGGAACCCACGCACACGAATGGTTCATGGTTCATGGAGCATTATACGGCTACAAGATGGCAAATTTAATGGCACTCGATAATTGGATAGATGTCTATAGAGGGGATTTAGGAATCGCCTTAACAGATACATTCACAACTGACGTATTTCTACGCTCATTTGATAAGATGCACGCAAAACTTTTTGATGGTGTTAGACACGATAGTGGATGCCCTAAAGAATTTGCAGAAAAAATAATCGCGCATTACCTAAAATTAGGTATAGACCCAAAGACAAAGACAATTGTTTACTCAGATGGATTAAATATTGCAAAAACACTTGATATAGACAAATACGTTAATCGAAGGATAAAAACATCATATGGAATTGGTACAAACTTCTCCAATGATGTTGGTGTCAAGCCTTTGAACATTGTTATAAAGATAACAAGCTGTTCATTATTTGGAGATGTGTGGTATGATACTGTTAAATTACCAGATAATGTTGGTAAAAACACAGGTAAAAAAGAAGAAGTCGAGTTAGCTAAACGAATATTAAATATCAAATAGCATGAAAACACATTCAGATGAATCGTTAGGGATTATGGTGGATAGTATTAGATTACACACCGAGGAGTATTTAAGAGAACATCCTATTAAATCAATGATACTTGGTATATCGGGTGGTATTGATAGTGCGTTAGTCGCAGCGTTGATGAAGCCAGTTTGTGATAAAGCAGGAATTCCGCTAATCGGGCGTTCAATCTCAATTGAAACCAATAAAGAAGATGAAAAGTATAGGGCAAGGGAAATTGGAAATATTTTTTGTACAAAATTTGATGAGGTTGATTTATCAAGGACATTTATCACTGTGATTGGGAGTTTATTATCAGATGATACAATTGATGAAAGTCTAGACATCAAACGAACTAAAATTAGATATGGCAACATTAAAGCAAGAATGAGAATGTTAATGTTGTACGACCTCGCAGGCGCCACTTCTGGATTTGTGCTTAGCACAGACAACCTTACAGAGTACAACTTAGGATTTTGGACTTTGCATGGTGACGTTGGAGATTATGGACCAATTCAGCAGTTATGGAAAACTGAAATATATGCTTTATCAGATTATTTATGCAGAACTGAGCTTAAAGATAATGATAGGGCAAGAATGGCGTTAATGTCATGTATAGAATGTAATGCAACAGACGGGTTAGGTATAACGTCAACCGACTTAGACCAGATTATGCCAGATTGGCATAACAGACACTCTAATACTCGTAGTGGTTACGAAGAAGTTGACGATATTTTAGTCAACTACCTCAATACATTAAAGGATATGCCAACCACAACCGTGCTTGGAGACTGGTTAAATATCATAACAGATTTACAGAAAAATCCTGTCATTCGTAGACATTTAGCAAGCGAGTTTAAAAGAACCAATCCATATCGCATACCAAGAAATAAAATAATTAATTAGAATTAATTAGGAAGTTTCAGAAATTATTCTTATATTACAACAAATTAAAAAATAAATCAATGAAAAGAGTATTAATTATTGTCGATGTACAAAAAGATTTTTGTGAAGGCGGGGCGCTAGCCGTTCAAGGCGGAAACGCAATTGTCAACACTATTAATTCACTTATATCAGAGTTTGAAAAGAATGGCGACCTTGTTGTGTTGACGAGAGAGTTGCACCCTAAAGACCATTCCATATTTTCAACCGTTAACGGAAAAGAACCTTTTTCAATATTGGAAAACGGAGAAACTGTTTGGCCTGAGCATTGTGTGATAAATACAGCTGGTGCAGAGTTTCATGACGACCTATCTATAGATGGTCTAGATATTTTCACAAAGGGAAAAGATGCATCGGACCACCCACTTAGTTCATTCGCAGCAATATCAGACGTTAAAGATATTTGGCTGTATAATCATCTTGTTGAAAACGACGTCACTGATGTATATGTTTGTGGATTAGCATTAGACTATTGTGTTGCGGAGACAGCAAAAGACTCTATTGCAAGTGGATTTAGAACTACTGTTATATTAAATGCTACCGCATGTATTGGAGATGTTCATAAAACAGTTGAAGATTTAAAATCTAATCATGTGGATATTATACTATCTACTGACATTCAAAATTCATGAATATCAAAAGTAAATTTCTTACATTCATTACAGGTAAATTTTCTAGAATCATTAATCAAACAAAATAAATAAATATGAAATATATCGATGGAGACCTAATTCGGTTCTGCAGAGCAGGAAAATTTGACGTGATGGTGCATGGATGTAATTGCTGGTGTCAAATGGGCGGCGGAATAGCAAAACAAGTTAGAACCGAATGCCCAGAGGCATACATGAAAGATAGGTTAACAATACCTGGAGATAAATCAAAGATGGGCAACATAACATACGCTCAGATTGAACCAAAAGATGCAAGGGACGCGGATTATGTTTGTGTTAATGCATATACTCAATATGATTATTCAAATTTGAAAATGTGTGCAGATTATAAAGCTATTCGTAGTTGCATGAAAAAAGTTAGAAACCTATTTTCAGATAAAAAAATTGGATTACCACTTATCGGTGCCGGACTTGCTGGTGGAGATTGGAAAGTAATTGAACAAATTATTAAAGAAGAACTCGAAGACCATGAAGTTGATGTAACAATTGTTCGTTATTCAGCGTTAAAGGAAACCAACTAAATGGTAGAAAATAAAAAAATATGTTATTCGGGTGGTGCAAAAGGCTCTGATTATTATTGGGGTGAGGCAAGTAAAATTTTAGGATTTGAGGTTTTTCATTACTTTCATGGTTCTAGAACACCATATGGTAATATAGAAGTTCATACTGTTTTATATGATGAAGGTGTTGAGATGGTGCATCGTGCTAATAAATCATTACATAGACGGCCAGAAAATTTTATGAATCTATTGGCACGAAATTGGGCACAAGTGAAAAATGCTGAGGCGATATTTGCAATTGCAACACTTGCTACACCAAGTACGGTGTCCGGTGGAACAGGTTGGGCTGTACAAATGGCTATAGATGAAAACAAACCGGTTTACTTATTTGACCAGAATTGTAATTATTGGTTATCGTTTAATTACGATTCTCGAGTATTTGAAAGATGCCCAAATCCACAATTAACAAACCATTTCGCTGGGATTGGAACTCGAGAAATCAATGAAAACGGAAAAGATGCCATTAGGCAAATTATGCTTGGATGGCTTGAATTAGAATTATTAAATATTGATAAATGATGAATATTAAAAGAAAGTATTTGAAGGTCAGGCTTAAAATGAGAACCGTAAAAAGAGCCATATTAGAAAACTTTGGTGAGATGTTATTATACACCGCAGAAGAATCTCCAACACCTGATATGTTCAATAGAATGTATCAAATTTGTGTTGCATATCACGGTATGTGCTTATTTATGTTTAATTATCAATTGAAATGAAATGGCAGACCAAGAAAAAAATATAGTCAGGATAATCCCTGACATGTTATCATTTATTTCATTATATCATGATAATGTAATTGAAGTCAACAAAGTTGAATTACAGGACTATGATGGAGACGAGGGAATGATATATGAAAATTACATTGTTGAAGTAACCATGTCGACAGGTGAAGATAGAACTTGTTTGGTGAATAGGAATGAATTCAGACGATGGCGGGCTAAAGAACAAGCAGTAAAATTTATTTAAAAAATCAAATAATTTGTGCGGTTTGGTAAAAACCACCCTATTTATTTTAAACGAAGAAAAATTATGAAACAAATGTGCAAAAATATTGTTAAGGCCGAGGATAATGATAGTTGAAAGACTGACGGATAGCATTTGAATATTGTTTAAAACATATGAAACTGACCCGTCAATCGATTGGGTCAGTTTTTTTTATGATTGATTCAAAATAAATCAAAATTAATTAGGAAATGTCAGAAATTAGTTGTATATTATAGATTATAAAAATTAAAAGTTCTTTAAGATATTGATAAAATAATATGATTTAATATCAATGACTATTGTTGAGGCTTGATCGAGTTGATGCGGCTGCTGATTAAAGAGGTACAAACAATAGACCGCAATGATTTTAAAATCATAATTTTTGGTCCATTGGGGTAGTGGTTATCCTCTATGACTGTCGCTCATGGGACGCGAGTTCGATTCTCGCATGGACCGCAACATTAAAAATTAATAAATAAAAATTGCCGCGAATATGAAAATGGATTATGGATAGCTTATGCGTCAACAATAGATATAAAAGATAATATAAGATAATAGAATGAACGATTTATGTAGTTTAAAGAGTTTGCGTAACGATTAAAACGAACACGCAACCAGCACGACAGTAGTGCGGGAGTTCTTTATTTGACTGACTCATTAAAATTCAAATTTTATCAATTGATTGTTAAGTCACATATTACCCATAAGAAAATAGTTGGTGCGAATCCAACGTCAATTGAGAGCAAAGTATGCATTATTTGAATTATTTTTAGTCATGATTGTAATGTGGTCAAATTTCCGGAGATGGGGTTTGTTTTGAGTGATTAAAAAGAATGGTAACATAAGAACATAAAACAAGATTGAGATATATAGAGTTTCAACTTATATTGGTTCGAATCCAATTGTAAATTATATATGAAAACAAAGACGAAGATAACAGAAGAAGATTATATCAAAGCCAATCGTATCGCTTCCAGAAATGAAGAAATGGAAGATGCGACAGGATGGGTAGGAAAGCATAAAGTACATAAGTCAATGAAGACTTACAGTAGAAAAATAAAATTTAAAAAAATATTGAAATAATTTAAAAATAATTTGAAATTAATTAGGAAATGTCAGAAATTGTTCGTATAATAGGGTATTAAAGTTAATAAATAAACAATTAGAAAATGAACGGTCCAAAATTAGGTCAAGAAAATTTTAACGCAATGATTAAGGCTTTGCAGTATATTAAGGCAAATCCAGGTTGTAAAAGAATTGATATTAAGAAAGAAATTGATAAGCACAAACAATGTTTACGCAATTGTAAATTTTCTGGAGCAGGGAATGCACATTATATGAATTATCAAAATATTTTGATTTGCATTAAAGAGAATGAATTTGTACAATATGTTGCAACATCAAAATGCATACATCATTTTTTGACAGAAGAAGGGAAGATGTTTTTAGCAAAACAAAAATATAATTCATTGAAGGATTTTGTTTTAGGTACCAAGCCACGGAATTTTGATGGTGTTGAATAATGAACGATTGGCCGAATGGTTAAGGCAGCAGACTGTTAATCTGCCGTAGAGAAATCTCAGTTGTAGGTTCGAATCCTACGTCGTTCGCAGAAAAATAGACTAAATTCATAAAAGTTTAGAATATTTAAAAAAGTTTAAAAAAAGTTGCAAAAATATTTGGATATGTCAAAAATTATTCTTAGTTTTAAAAACTTTTGTAAATAAACGAACAAAAAGAAACGTTCTTTAACATATTGTAAGAAATTAAAGTTGCACGGTGTTATTTCCTGATCGCACTAACCCGAAAGGGTTGCTGTTTGCAGGGATGAAACGCAAGAGTTACGCCTAAACAATTTTGACTGTTGCCTGAAGCAGTATAAAGGATATGTCGCAGTGATGTGGCGAAGAGGGTGGAATGTTCCGTAAGCCCTTCTCAATGAAAGTTGAGACCAATTAGGCAAGCTCCGTTTTAGCATGTACCAACCATGCCTTTCATATTAAGGTGGAAGAACGGATGTAAGTTGAAAGTAATTCTCTACGGAGAATGAAGTTAGTCCTTTGGTAAGGATAAGATAAGTAAACCCCCAGCAATGGGTAAGGAGCTTATTAAATAGGGTTTGGCGACTCGACTATAACGTGCCAATTCAACGACATTTAAAAAAATAAGGAGTAGATATTTTTGTATGAGCCCGCAAGGCAAATGCTTATGTATCAGTTTGAGAGTTGAGAGGTTATCGTTACCATGTAGTAACCTGGAAACTTAAAAAACCGCACAGTAGCTCGCAAGGCGAAACGCAAGGTGTGTTGAGTATTATGTAGTTCAAAAGATTATGTAGCTTTGGCCAAGCACTCACCTGGAACACAATAAAATGAATTAGCTCAGTGGTAGAGCAAATGTACTTTAAACATTAGGTCGCAGGTTCAACTCCTGTTTCATAAATTTTAAACGCTAAGCCTTGGCCGGTTGTAGTAATAAAAGTCGCTTAATAATGTACGTCGTGAGATGAATACATTGCACCAAAGTTCGCAAGACAGAGGTGTTTGATGGAAGGACAGAGGTAGTCAGTTAGCGCTGACGCACAGCTCGCAAGGTTGACCCGAGTAGGAACATCGAGTAAGACTACAATGACAGCACAAATGCCAGTGCTATATAAATTGGAAGTGATGCCAACAGACACTCATCAGAGTGTGGAAAAGAAGTTAACGAATGGGGTAGCAGCCAAACGGTACGACGACAAAGGTGTTGGTGGTTAAGATGTATTCTCAGTCTTTTTTTAATATAGCCCGTTCGTCTAGCAGGCCAAGGACATCAGGTTTTCATCCTGAAGATCATGGGTTCAAATCCCATACGGGTTGCAAAGTCATGAAATAAAAAATATACCATCTGTAGTATAATGGCAGTATGACGGCCTGTCACGCCGTAGGTTGGGGTTCAAATCCCCCAGATGGTGCTAATAAAATTAAAGATGAAATATAAACATTCATTAAAAGAAATTGTATCAAGAACAATGGCATATTTAAAATATGTCCAAAATGGTAAAGTTTATTTTGAAATAAATGTAGCTGACACATTGTATTTACTCGAATTGGATTCATAAGATTCAGATTGGAAAGCAACTCGAATAGAATCAGAATATAAAACAGTAACATTGATGAGGTGGATACGAAGCGGAATGGAAAATGACAATGGTACATTTGTTCAATTGTCTGCATAATGGCGAGGTAGCTTAGTTGGTAGAGCAATAGAGTCATAACCTATAGGTCACGAGTTCGATTCTCGTTCTCGCTACTGAATATAAAAATATTGTCAGGGTTTTATGGTCTGAACCTCAATAATCAGACTAAAGGCTCAGTCCGAAGAGAGTCGTGTTCGGACGGTTTGTATTTCACTCGTAAATACCGTTCAGTGTTGATCGTCAATGTACATTGGTTGGTACCTCTAGCCAATTGAGATATAGGAATTATAAACCTTTCTCAATGAAACAGGATACAGAACAAATGACAATCAGCCATGCATGTTGGTACACGCGATACCAAAAACCATGCATGGTTCATTGGGGAACTGGTGATAACGGTTAGCACATGTGCTTTGCAAGCATAAGGTTTCAGTTCGATTCTGAGGTTCTCCACAATTGGAAAAATGATTATGAAAAAGACATTGAAACGTAAACGATAGCACTTATATCTGGTAAGGTAGGGTATAAGTGCGGTAATAGAATTACAACATATTATGACCCTATAGCTCCAATGTAGAGCACTTGCCTTTTAAGCAAGGGGTTTCGAGTTCAAGTCTCGATGGGGTCACTAAAGCAAAATGGGAAATTAGCTCAGTTGGTTCAGAGCAAAATATATATTTTCGGAGATTCGTCTAATGGTAGGGCAATAGGCTTACATCCTATGAGTAGAGGTTCGATTCCTTTATCTCCGACTTATAACAATTATTTGTATTGATTTTTGTTAAAAATAAATATTCCGAATGTATCTCCTCTGCCTGATAAGCAGTTGAAAGAGTAGTTGGTTACATGGAGGTTCGATTCCTCCCATTCGGACACATTGCGAGAGGGTGAAACGGAAAATCATACAAGACTCATAACCTTGTGATAGTTGGTTCGACTCCAACACTCGCTACAATTTAAATTGAAATTATGATTAACTATAAAAATCTATTAGATTTTCACAACTCTTTTATTAAAGATATCCCGGTGCCTGATAGGTATCAAGATTGGATTAATTTCTTAGAAATAACTGAGAATGATTCAGCAACTGATATTATTATTAGAGCAACTATTAGCTGTTCATGCAATTTCAATTATTGGGAAGAAGATGGTAAAATAAGTTGGCCTGCAGGAGTAAATGGAATTGCTTTAATGGATGCACTTGCTGGCAGACGAAGTATGCAGACATTAAACTTATACCATACTCGAGCAGGAATGTATAATCGTATCGTTGATTGGTTAGAAAAAAGACCAATAGACATAAATTCAAAAAAATGGTGGGCTGAATTATCAATTGAGTTTGGTCACGACCCACTTAGGAAGAGAGAGACATTATTATTCATAATATTATCTGACCTTGGTTTGTTTGATAAACAATCAAATGTATGCCCAAATGTAGGATGTATTGATTATAATGTAATTACAGCTTTGAGATTTCATGGTGTGATTGAAGGGTACGAAGGAAATATATTCGACGAGGAAACAGAAACTCAATTAAGAACAGAATGTTTGAGTATATGCCAATTCATATTACAATTGAATAAATCAATTGATATTTCTGGGTTGGATTATATTTTGTACAACGAGGGTCGACGTATTAGATACAACGAGCCAGAATGGGAAAAATTCTTCTGCTACCGATATGGTTGTTATTTTTATTAAAAAATATCAGAATTAATTAGGATTTAATCAAAAAAAGTTGTATATTTAAGGAGTTAAATAAAAAAACGAAATAAATATTGCGGTTTGGTAAATAAACCAATATATATTAATGTAGAAAATAATATGGGGAAGTTAATAAATTCAACTTATAACTTCAACAATGTCAGAAATGAACTTTAGAGTTATTTCAGAAAAAGCCGCTTAATGGTAAAGCAGTAGTGCAACAAACTATCAATGTTGGTTCGATTCCAACCTTCCCCACAAAAAGTTACCGTAAGGTAACGCACGTTCTTTAAAATACGGGAGTGAGTAAATTATATAACTTT
>Ga0116157_10006979_pt1 | contig 10109 bp, 8 predicted proteins | sample AD_UKC048_MetaG_FD_89882 | JGI IMG/M metagenome (GOLD analysis project Ga0116157, IMG submission 89882) | Active sludge microbial communities of municipal wastewater-treating anaerobic digesters from USA - AD_UKC048_MetaG | ecosystem: Engineered > Bioreactor > Anaerobic > Digestate | place: USA... | reverse complement strand
GCGTTTATTTTTTCTTCTTTGATAGTGACACTATGTACCAGCCCGTCGCTTTCAATATTATAAGGCAAGTCAATTTCAAAATTGGTGTTCAACTGGCTTTCTGTGAGTGTAGTGAAGCGTTGCAGCGTGGAGGGGTCAACATCACCCACTTGTACACCTGCAGCCTTTCCTTCCAGTTTTTTCTTAAAGGCATCATTATCCGTTGCCACCGATTGTATCGAGTTCATATAGTAATTGTTTACCACCGGTTGAAGTTGCTTATACAATGGTTGTGTGTATTGCTGCAAATACCAGGGTGTAAGCAACGGTGCGGTACTGCTCCAGGTTGGTGTAGCCGTACTCAAGGTGAGTTTGGTTTGTTTCCAGTCGATGCCGGTTGATTGCGTGATAGAGGCTTTGTATACCAACCTTATCTCGTTTGTTTTAGAATTCACCCGTACATCATACAATGGCGTAAAGCCCGCTGCACTGGTATAGTAGCTTAAGGAGATGGGAATTTCTCCCGCCTTACTGCAGATCACCTGTAGTGTCAACTGACCAAAGGATTTTACTGGTTTCGCAGGTTTGTATTGTTCTTCATTGATCTTAGTTTGCAATGCTGCAATCTTTTCTTCCAGTTCTGCGTATGCCAATGACAATTCAAACAATAATGATTTTATCTTTTCAATTTTTTCATTGTTGGCATTGATCAGTTTCAACGCTTCTTCACTGGTGATCTGTTCATTTTTACGATTGGTGATCACCAGTTCTATCAGTTTATTTGTCTTGTCTAAAATATCCTGTTGTATGGCCGACCTGCTGCGGTTGCGGCTTTCTTCTTTCTGGATGAGCTTAATACTGTCCTGCCATTTTTTTATCATCGGACTTATCACAACTGGCACCGTAGGTGTAAACACCGTGTAATGCTGCGACAGCAATGCTGCATGCTCCGGCAAATTGATCTGCAGGCTGTTGATATCAATATTGGTACTCAGTTTATTGATCACAATGATCTTTGTTTCGGTGCCTGCGGTCACTTTTGCGTTTTGTGTGAGTTCAGCGCCGGCGCCAAAATAAACAGTGGCTGCTGATAATGCTGCATCGGTACGGGCAGTATCCTGCGAAAATATAACAGTGGAGAATGTTAAGAAAAACATAACGGTAATTGATAATCGCTTCATAAGTTTTGTTGTTTGGTTAAGGATGAAAAAAGAAAAGCGATTGCATAAATGCCCGGAAAATATTTTTTGTTAGCATTGCAGCATGAAATATTTATTAGCAGGTGAAAAGACGGAAAGACTTGATTTCAGAACAGTGAATGAAAATGATTTTGCAGCCTGGCTGGAATTTCATAGAGATCCCATTACTTCTTTGTATTGGAAAAGTGAAAAGAGCACCCCTGATGAAGAATGTCATAAATGGTATGCAAAACAACAGTGGCGGTATGAGAATGACCTGGGAGGTATGAATGCATTGATTGAAAGATCATCTGGTAAATTGGTTGGACATGGCGGATTATTGATACAGGAAGTGAATGGGAAAACAGCAATGGAGATTGCTTACTCCTTATTGCCGGCATACTGGAATAAAGGCTATGCAACCGAAGCCGCCCTCAAATGCAGGGATATTGCATTTGCAAATGATTATGCTGCATCACTCATTTCAATTATCAGTATAACCAATTTGCCTTCTGAAAAAGTAGCACTAAAATTGGGAATGTATAAGGATTTTCAAACTGTATATAATGGAAATGCGGTTAATGTTTTCAGGATAAACAAATTGATATGAGGTAATGTATAAAAAAAGGATGGATGAAAATCTTCTTTCATCCATCCTGATAAATAAATAAAGTCTCAATCCATTCCTACCAGATATTCACCCGGAGGCTGTCTGCCCGGTACATTTTATCTCCGGGTTTGATACCAAAAGCTTCATAAAATTCGGGGATGTTCACTACCGGTCCGTTCACTCTTTCCTTAGCAGGAGAGTGTACATCAGTGATCACGAGGTTGCTTAGCCGCTCTTTCTTAATTTGATACATCCAGCTGTAAGCGTAACCTAAAAAATAACGCTGCATCGGGGTAAAGCCATGCAGTTTTTCATTCTTCTTATAGGCCTCTGTTTTTTTGAACGCATCAATTCCCAAAAGCAAACCACCAAGGTCAGCGATGTTTTCTCCCTGGGTTGCTTCACCATTGATATGCAGGCTGTCTACGGGAACATATTCATTGAATTGTTGTATGATGGCTTTTGCTCTTTGTTTAAATTCTTCTCCATCTCTTTTAGTCCACCAGTCGGTCAAATTTCCTTTGGCATCATATTGCCTTCCCTGGTCATCAAAGCCATGCGTTATTTCATGCCCGATGGTGGAAGCAGCTGCATAGCCATATACAAAGGCATCGTCGATCTCCTCATCTTTCATTCCCGGTACCGAGAACATGCCGGCGGGTAATACGATTTCATTATTGCTTGGATTATAGTAAGCATTATAAGTTTGTGGTGTCATCTCCCATTCGTCCCTGTTCACTGGTTTGCCCAATTTGTTGTTGTAATGATTTGTCCACCATTCGTTGGCACGCTGCATGTTTAACACAAAGGGGCCTTTATCTATTTTTAAGGCGCTGAAGTCTTTCCATTTGTCAGGATAGCCCACTTTTTTTGCAATAGAAGCGAGTTTCGCATAGGCTTTTTGTTTGGTACTGTCGCCCATCCAGGCCAGTTTGTTGATCCTGTCTTTCAACGCTTCACGAATCGCCTCCACCAGGTCACTGTAACGTTTTTTGGCAGTTTCATTAAAATATTCTTTTACAAACAATTGCCCCAATGCTTCACCCATGGCATCTTCCTCTGCATCCAGCACTCTTTTCCATCTTGGCCTTTGTTCTGTGGCACCCGTGAGGGTTTTGCGGTATTCAAAGGCATTGTCAACAGAAGTTTTATCGAGATAGCCGGAATAACTTCTTACCAAATGAAAGCGTAAATAATTTTTCCAGTCTTCTATTGCTGTTGATTTTATTTCTTTACTCAGGGCAGTGTAAAATTCAGGTTGCCCTACAATTACTGAATCCAGTTTTGTGATGCCGCTGGTTGTTATAAAGTCTTTCCAGTTGATAGCAGGGGCAATTTTTGTGAGCCCGTCAATGCTCATTTTATTGTAGTTCTTATAGGGGTCACGCAGGTCGGCCAGTTTGCGGCTGGCTTTGGCCAGTTTTTCTTCCAGCGCATACACAGCTGCAACATTTTTTTGTGCAGCAGCATCATCATTGCCTAATTGTTTAAATGTTTTTAGCAGGTAGTCTTTATAGGCAGCCTGCACATTTTTTGTTCTTTCATCTGTATTATAATAATACTCACGGTTAGGCATACCCAAACCGCCTTGTGATAAAACATAGGCCATCACCTCACTGTTCATATCATCCTGTGCCACGTAATCACCAAAGAGACAAGCAACACCTTTTCTTTTTAATTCAGCAGCCACTTTTATCAACTCAGCAGGGTTTTGAACTGCATTGATCCTGTCCAGGTCGGGCTGAAGAGGAGAGAGGCCTGCTTTGTCAATGGCAGCGGAGTCCATGGCGCTTGTCCAGAAGTCGCCGATCTTTTGCGTGGTGGTGCCTTCTGCAGCTTTAGCTGCGGCTGCATCTTCATTAATTTTTTTGAGGCGGATATAGTTTTCCTCCAGTACCAGGTTGCCGATTCCCCAGCCGCTTTCTGAGCCGGGTATGGGATTCTTTTTTATCCACCCGCCATTGGCGTACATAAAAAAATCGTCTCCGGGTTTAATGGTGGAGTCGATGTTGCTGGAAAGAATGTCTGGTTTGCTGGTGGTTTCAGCTGATTTGTTATTGCAGGCAAAGAGACCTGTACAAATGACAGCAATCGTTAGTATCGGTTTCATTAGAAATAATTTTATCGCTAAATGTAGGGAAGGAATTTAATACCGGACGAGGAAAATGATAAATGGTGCAAAACTTAAAAATGGTATGCAGATTTTTACTGGTGATGTAAAGCTCATTGATCAGGCAGCTGTTCTGCAGTCTTAACTTCCTGCTTGATCCTGTTGTTAGAAACTTTTTAATTCTTTATATAAATCAACGTATTACTTTTAAACCCAGGAACGAACCGGCTTTTCAGCTTTGCCATCATATTTTTTCAGCTCAGTAAAACTATTGATATGCCGATGTCTGCTAAGTCATTTATTGAAAAACTTACAGGAAATAAACGAATACTGGCATTATCGGCTGCAGGGTTGTTTATTGCATTAATAATAGTGCAGGATATTATTGAAGCCAGTATCAATCATTTCTCTTTTTACTTTTCCGAATCGTTTGTATTCAGCTGTTTCTGGTGGCTTTTTATTCCGTTTGGATATTTTCAGTACATGTTTGCCAACAGCAGTTATAGAAACACGTTAACCAATGGGCTGTTGGCAGTGATACTGCCCATTGTTTTTCACTTGGTCTCTTTTCCACTGCTGGTGCTATTGCTGTCATTTTTATTTTTAGACCACACATTTGTTTTCAGTCAAACCTGGAACTACACTTTGTCTGAACATCTGCATCAGGTAATACTACTTTATACCGTTCCGCTGGCAGTATTTATATTGTACAAATCAAAAGAACCATCACCACCTGGTGAAATGAACTTACCCGGTATAGAGCTGGAAGAGAAAGAGAGGGTATTTATCAAAACTTTGACCATCGCTGACAACAACAGGCATTTCAATATTGCCGTTTCAGAAGTGAGTTTTTTTACGGCATGTGCGCCTTATATCAGCGTGTGTCACCGAAATAAAAAATACCTGGTTACAGATACGTTAAAAGCAATGGGTGAAAAATTGCCCTCAAATGAATTTGTACGCATCCACAAGTCCAGTATTGTTAATATCAATCATGTAACAGAATTCACCTCCAGGTTAAATGGAGATTATGATACTACAATGGAAGATGGAACCATATTAAGGGTAAGCCGCAATTATGCCCGTAATTTTAAAGAACGATTCAATCAGTGTCATCATGTTACGTTAAAATAACCTCCTTTCACCACATTTCATTTGTGAACCCTGCGCTGTCTTTCGAATTTCGAGGAAAATTTCTAACACAATGAAAACGCTCCGCTTGATCGTATGCTCGTTTGGGTTACCTGTTTTTCTCACCTGTTGTCATGGGCAAAATGCAAAAACTGGTAAAACAGAAACACCGGATTTAGACCAGGCAGTTGCCGCCGGGTACGGAATGCCTGCCCAAATAGCTGCTGCTGATACCAGTGCTGGTTGGAAACAGGATGGTATAAAAATGATGGTAACAGGAACTGTTTTTAAAAACGATGGCAGAACGCCGGCGCCGGGTGTGATATTATATTATTATCATACCAATATCAATGGCAAATACCTGCATATTGAAACAGAGGCAAGAAGCCTGCCACCAAATGGCAAGGGACAGACTCATGGTTACATAAGGGGCTGGGTAAAAACAGACAGTGCTGGCCGGTATGCTATTTACACCGTTCGGCCCGGCGTGTATCCCACCGGAGATGAACCGGCACATATTCATTTAACCATCAACGACCCTTATGGAAAAATGAATTATTATATTGACGACCTGGTTTTTGATGATGATAAACTGCTGACAACTGTGAAAAAAAGCAGGATGGAAAACAGGGGAGGGCGGGGGATTTTGCGAATGATCCAAAAAGACAGTTTGCAGATCGGCGAACACAATATAGTGCTGGGTTTGAATATTCCCGGATACCCAGTTGACAATAAAACAGCCAGGCAATCGGGGCTTTTTATTGGAGAAGACCAGCCTTCTTTTACGCCCTATCATGCATATGGACCAGACAAAGGATCGAGGGCCTGTCCCGTTTGCAAGTATGGCCGCTATCACGGCGTCGTTTATTTTACAGGTGCTAACAGCAATTGGATAGACATTAAACAATGGCTGATTTTTTTAGATAAAGAAAGTACTGCAAGGAGCAGGTATTTGAAAGTATACCTGGTATATGCTGATGAAAAATCAGCTGATAAGAACAAGCGTTTGCAGCAACTGGCAGCAATAGGGGACAGTCTTCAGCTAAAACATGTGGCATTAACCTATGTGCCTTCATTTGATGATAAGGAAACAGAAGCTTACCTGAATAAAATAAATCCAGCTGTTGAAAACACTTTTATCATTTATAAAAATGCAGAGATCGTTGACAAGTTTATCAACCAGGCACCCACAGAAACTAATTTTTTACTGTTAAAAGATGTATTAGATAAAACAAAAGGCAGCTTTTTTAACTGACTGGTTGGCCGAATGAACGGACGTTAAGATTTCCGAAGTTTTTAAAACTTCGGAAATCTTAGGAAACTATGACCATTAATCACGGTTCATCTATAGGGTTCAGGTCGCTTTGAGCGCCCCGGCCCTAGATCACTTCCGCCATATTAGGAATATCAGCAGCTTTGTATAAACCAGCGTCTAACTTCTTCTTGGTTTCTTCAAATGCTTTTAATGTGAGATCAATGTCCTCATCGCTGTGAGCAGCAGTAGGAATGATCCTGTAAATAATATCTCCTTTAGGAATTACAGGATATACAACAATGGAGCAAAAAACATGATAGTTTTCTCTCAGGTCCATCACCATTTGAGTGGCTTCCGGCACATCACCTTTCATATAAATGGGCGTAACAGGAGAGTTGGTGTCACCAATATCAAAACCTCTTTCTTTTAATCCTTTTTGCAGGCGGTTTACATTGTGCCATAGCTTTTCTCTTAGCTCAGGCATACTGATCACCATTTCCATGCGTTTCAGCATCCCGTCCACGATCATTAACGGAAGACTTTTGGCAAAAATTTGAGAGCGGGTATTGTAACGTAAATATTTCAACACTGCTTTGGGACCGCTGATAAAAGCACCAATACTGCCCATGCTTTTTACAAAAGTGCTGAAGTAAAGATCGATGCCGTCCTGGCAACCTTGTGCTTCATCTGCCCCGGCACCAGTTGGACCCATATATCCAAAACCATGTGCATCATCTATCAATATTCTAAACTGGTATTTTTCTTTTAATGCTACGATCTCTCTTAATATGCCCTGTTCACCATCCATGCCAAACACGCCTTCTGTGATAACCAAAATACCGCCGCCGGTTTTCTCGATCATCTTTTCTGCACGCTGCAATTGCTTTTCAAAATCTTCAATATTATTATGTTTAAAAGCGTAAGTATAACCCATGTGCAGGCGGATGCCATCCACAATACAGGCATGTGCTTCTGCATCATACACAATCACATCCCGGCGGTTCACCAATGCATCAATACAACTCATGATACCCTGGTAACCAAAATTCAGCAGCATGGTATCCTCACGGCTCACAAATTTGCTGATCACTTTTTCCAACTCCTCATGGTTGGCCGTATTGCCACTCATCATCCGGGCTCCCATAGGGTTGCCCATGCCGTATTTTGCAGCTGCTTCCGTATCCGCTTTTCTTACTTCAGGATGATTCACCAGGCCTAAATAATTGTTCAAACTCCAAACGATCATTTCTTTTCCTCTAAACTGCATTCTTGGTCCCAGTTCGCCTTCTAATTTTGGAAACGCAAAATAACCATGCGCCCTGTCCATGTGCTTGCCTAATGGGCCACCGTCTTTTACCAGCTTTTCAAAAACGTCCATATATATTTAATATTTGTGATGTATGATTTAATAAGGGTTTTCTGGCTTTACAGGATGTGCATGATTGAACGGACGCTAATCATACCAATCATCAAATCATAATAATCCATATCTAATTTCCGCAAAAGTAAGTTTTTGCCTTTAAATGGGTAACATTCCCGTAATGCATCAATCAACAGATATTCCACAAAACAGCGGCTATATTTGTAAAAAATTGAAGTATGGTAAAACAGTGCCTGTTATTTCTTGTAACCTTTTGTTTTGTTCTAAACACAGCAACGGCCCAAACTGTAAACGCCAAACCCCTAACAGTAAAGCCTAAACTGGTAGTCGGACTGGTGATTGACCAGATGCGTTGGGATTATCTATACCGTTATAGTGATCTTTATAGTGATAAGGGGTTTAAGCGCCTGTTGAAAGATGGTTTTAGTTGTGAGAATACGATGATACCCTATACACCCACCTATACAGCACCGGGCCATACCTGTGTATACACCGGAAGCGTGCCTGCCATACATGGTATCGTTAGCAATGGCTGGTACAGCAGGCTGAATGGAAAATATGTTTATTGTACGGATGACAGTATGGTGAATGCTGTTGGCAGCAGCAGCAAGGCGGGCAAGATGAGCCCGAGAAATATGTGGACCACTTCCATTGCAGATGAATTAAGACTGAGTAATAATTTTAAAAGCAAGGTGATAGGCATTGCATTGAAAGATCGTGGTGCGATACTACCAGCCGGTCACAGCGCTAATGCTGCTTACTGGTACGATGATAAAGTGGGTAAATGGATCAGCAGCACACATTATATGGAGGCCTTACCACAATGGGTAAACGCTTTTAATGATAAAGGCTACCCGGATAAATACATGGGAGGGGAATGGAGGTTGTTGTTGCCCGAAAATAAATATACAGCCAGTTCAATAGATAATAAACCTTACGAGTGGCCCATTAAAGGTTTGGAAACAGTAACCTTTCCGCACAAACTAAATACCATAACAAAAGACAGGTTTGATGCTTTTAAAACAACCCCTTTTGCCAATACCTACACATTTGATTTTGCAAAAGCGGCTATAGAAAATGAATCCCTCGGAAAAAACACCGTGCCTGATTTTTTAACCGTTAGTATTTCATCCACTGATTATGTAGGTCATTCTTTTGGGCCAAATTCGATGGAGGCAGAAGATACCTATTTGCGTCTTGATAAAGACATTGCTGATTTCTTATCCTACCTGGATACAAAGCTTGGTAAAGGGAATTATCTCTTTTTTCTTTCAGCAGATCACGGTGCCGCACATGTACCCGCCTTTTTAAATGAACATAAGATACAGGGAGCCGGTATTGATGATGAAGTGCTGGAGAAAAACCTGAACAGGAAAATTGAAACCGGTTTTGGTTTTAAAAAAGCGGTGGAGCATGTAAGCAGTTACCAGGTTTATTTAAATGACAGTCTTAGAAATAATGAAGATCTGAAAGAATTCATCATATCCGAATTGAAAAGAGAAGAGTATATACAAACTGCAGTTGATTTAACCGAAATATCAGAGGCCACATTGCAGGCGGTTCAAAAAGAAAGGATCATCAATGGCTATACGCCCAGCCGCAGCGGTGATGTACAATTTATTTTTAAGCCTGGTTATTTTGATGGTTCCAGTAAAGGCACTACGCATGGTTTGTGGAATCCTTATGATTCACATATTCCGTTACTGTTCTTTGGAACCGGTATTAAAAGCGGCAAATTATACAGGGAAACCTATATGACAGATATAGCACCTACGCTTGCTGCCATATTGCAAATACAAATGCCGAGTGGATGTGTGGGACATGTTATACCGGAAGTGATGAAGTAAAAAGCCTTTTTTAATCCTGCAGCCGGTTAATTACCAACTGTAATTTTTGCCCAAATGGCTGCAGGTGGGCTGGCATGTATTCCACGTGTGGATCGAGGATCCACCAACGGGTGATATTGTTTGTCATTTTCTCAATATAGAAATACCCCTGGTCATGTGCATTAGGGTGGCCATAAACGCTATCCGGGTTTGTTTCCAATGAGGCAGGAAAACTTAACTCCAGGTCCCTCGCCAGCTGTTACAAGGAATCAGCCATTGGACGGGCCGAAAAATAAAGGGGTTCCCAAAGCCGTTGTGTAAAACCCGGGTAAACTTTCTGGTCTTGCAACATGAAGCTGTGGGCATAAGGCTGGGGGGTAAATACATAGTAATAGCCAAAAGCAAAATTGTTCCCGATCCTTACGATGGTATCTGAACCCGCAAGATCAGAGCGGAAATTGTCTTGTTTCTTGCAGGAGAACAATATGCTGGATACAATTAAGGTAGTAACTAGTTTTGTCAACATAAATGGAACGGTCTTTTTTTATTGTGACAAATTTTAAAAACGATCCATTACACTATAGCTGATTTAATATTGCTACCCTATTTTTTACAAAAGCAAAAAGCCCACTAAGGGGC
>Ga0116157_10006973_pt1 | contig 10114 bp, 6 predicted proteins | sample AD_UKC048_MetaG_FD_89882 | JGI IMG/M metagenome (GOLD analysis project Ga0116157, IMG submission 89882) | Active sludge microbial communities of municipal wastewater-treating anaerobic digesters from USA - AD_UKC048_MetaG | ecosystem: Engineered > Bioreactor > Anaerobic > Digestate | place: USA... | reverse complement strand
TTTCAGCATGTGGTGATTTTATTATTGGCTACACTTCACAAAATCTAACATTTTAGCAACTTTTGCAACTATTACGAACTTATAAAAGTTGAGGAGGTTGAGAAGTTGAGGAGGTTGAGGCTACCGCGAGCGACATTCAAAAGCGATTTGACAAGAACGCATTTTGATTGTGAATCAAAATTGTGCGGAAGCCCTGTCGCTCGCGGTAGCCTCAACTCCTCAACCTCCTCAACCTTCTCAACTGTTAAATCAAGCGGTATGCAGGGCATTCCATTTTATAAATACCAGGGCGCAGGCAACGATTTCATCATGGTGGATCAGCGCGACAATCAATGGATTAACAGAGAAGATCGCGAATTGGTTGAAAAACTGTGTCATCGCCGCTTTGGAATTGGTGCCGATGGACTCATCTTGTTGCAAAACCATCCCGGTTTTGATTTTGAGATGATTTATTTCAACGCGGATGGTCGTGAGGGCAGTATGTGTGGCAATGGTGGTCGGTGTACCGTGGCATTTGCCCGTCAACTTGGAGTGATAGGCGATCGCTGTCATTTCCTGGCCGTAGATGGGCCTCACGATGCCAACATAAATAATCCAGAATGGGTGGAACTAAAAATGATCGATGTGACACAAGTAGAAGAAGGCAGTAATTTTTACTACCTCAATACGGGTTCTCCGCACTATATTGCTTTTGTCGAGAATATTGACCAAATTGATGTCGTGCAGGAGGGGCGTGCCGTTCGTTACAATGAGCGCTTTCGGTCCGAAGGAACCAATGTCAATTTTACCCAACTGACCGCTAATGGCCTCAAAGTTGCGACGTATGAACGGGGCGTAGAAGATGAAACCCTGGCCTGTGGCACGGGAGTTACCGCTGCAGCGCTAGCCTATCATTTGAAAAGAGGTGGCACCAAAGGAGCCTTTGAAGTGCCCATTCAAGTGAAAGGTGGCGATATGGCCATTCGTTTTGAGGCTACAGTGCAGGGGTTTAGCGATGTTTGGCTTTGTGGTCCGGCAAAAATGGTTTTTGCGGGAAAGATTGTCTAAATAAAAAAATTAACCAGTGCCAAACGGTTTTCGTCAATTCTACGTCTTAGAGCTTGTTTAAGTTTTTTGTTCGGGCTGCAAATGGTCCATTTTTACTCCCATTTCGTTCCGAAAATGCTCATTTAGCGCTGCTAAACTCCGCTTTTCGTGCCTCATTGGAGCAAAAATGGCCTCATTTTCGCCTTCGCCCAAAAAACTTAAACAAGCTCTTATTACATTAATTAATATTAAAGTTTAATCGCGGTAGTGGATTGTTTGTGCAAAAATCTTAGTTTTGTACCATCCCTCCGCAATAATTCCATTTACCAAAAACAATAAAAATGCGGAACAAACTATCTACCCTATTCACGTTGGTGCTTTTGCTTTCAAGCCAAGTCTGGGCATTGGCCCAAACCATTCGCGAAATTGAAATTGACCCGGCAAGTCCTGCCGCGGGTCAATCTTTTACGGTTACGCTGAAGGGAGATTTTCCCAATGCCTGTTACAGCCTTAGCTACATCAATGCCACAGTTTCAGCTGGCAATTACTTGAACCTTAACTTTCAAGTCAATCAAAGCGCTGGCCCTTGTGCGGCGGTAGTTACGCCTTTTACATTTACGCGTACTTTCCATGGTGGGATTAGTACTCAGGGCTATTATTGCCTGCGGTTTTATGGCGGACTGAGTGTCAATACTACCGATAGCCGTTGTTTCAATGTGTTGCCTCCCCCAAATTATAGCTCGATCTGCGATGCCAACATCGCCACGATCTATTGCGGCAGCACGGTCAGTAGCAACAATAACTATGAACCAAACCGACTCACTAATTACGAGTGCAAGTATGACAATCGCGACTTGTACAGCGGAGAAAAGGTTTACCGGCTAAAGGTTGAAGAATACAGCGAAGTGCGCCTCGACATGAAGATCTTGGACAATGGTGTAGATCTGGACATGTTTTTGATTAGTGACGTCTGCTATGGCGGCGGTTCTTATTACAACCTTGAAAGTAGCGACTGTTTGGCCCAAGCGACCATCAATAAAGACAACAGCAAGGAAAGAAATATCGTAGCCAAGCTGGAACCTGGCTATTATCTCGTCATCATTGATGGTGAAAGCAATTATGACCGAGGTCGTTTCACGCTGACCGTTGATTGTGGTTACCGCGATTTATGCACCAAAGCAGCCATCGTCAACTGTGGTGATCAACTACTCAACCAGAGTACCATCAATGGACGCAACGATGTTTGGCAGTACACTTGTGGTACCGGCGTATACGACTCCGAAGGCAATGACCGGGTCTATAAAATCAAGCTCGAAAAACCGACGAAGCTATTTGTAGAAATGAACATCCTCAGCCCTGGAGAAGACCTACAATTGACTTTGCTCAAAGGAGAAATTTGTCCAGACCTTGCCAGAGAAATTCATTCCGTTAATGCTGAATTTTGTTTGGGAAGAAGTCCTGAATACGGCACCAAGAGTAATCGCCGCACCATCCTGCAAGACCTTCCCGCAGGCACTTACTACATTACAGTAGATGCAAGAATGGCCATGACTCAGGGGAATTATAACATTTCTTTCAATTGTGATCCCGTGCCTTGCGGCTTGAGTGTGGTGCCCAGTGTACTCGACTTTACGAGTGCCGGGGGTGCACAAACCCTGACCATCAATACGACTAGGGGCTTTAGTACTTATCCTACCCAAAGTTGGCTGGATTTGTCGCCTCGTTCAGCAAATACGGGGGGTACCACCAAAGTGAGTGTGCTGCGCAAAAGTGATTCCGGCAGCCGCCAGGAAAGCATCACCTTTACTTGTGGTACGGAAAGCCAGACGGTGCTGGTTACCCAGGCTGGTTCTTGCAAACCCAATGCTTTTTTCACGGTAAGCAAAAGTACCAACCAGGTCATCATCAGTGCTCCAGCTCAAGATAGCTCCACGTATTCCTGGAAATTCTCTAACGGCCAAACTTCCAATAAAGCCGTCGATACCGTCGATTTGCTGGCTGGTGTCTACCGCCTTTGTTTGACGGTGAGCAACAAATGTGGTACGGCTACCTCCTGCCAATTGGTTAGAGTAGCGGGTTTTGCCACGGCAAGTGACCTGTCGTCACTGGAACGCCCCAAATTGTCCCAAGCGCGCTTGTACCCCAACCCCAGCAACGGCGAGGCTTTTGTGGAATTTGACTTGCCACAAGCGGGACGGGCTCAAATTCAGGTGTTCGACCTGAGTGGCCGTGAAGTGAACAAAGGGATGTCGCTACAACTGGATAAAGGCGTCAACCAAACCAAATTGTCGGTCGATCCGCTACAAAGAGGCGTTTACCTGGTGCGGGTAACGCTGGCTGAGGGGAGTTGGACGGAGAAATTGGTGGTGGAGTAGAATACTTTTTATTAACCACCTAAGACACCTAAGTTCATCTTAGTGCTGCTAAGATGAACTTAGGTGTCTTAGGTGATTAATAAAAAATATGTAAATATTCCTTAAACATATTAGACTAAAGATTCAATATAAACTAAATCCTACCTGAAATACTAAAAAATCTTCCATCTCTCCTTATGTTTGGTGTTATTTACCCACAGCCAACACCACATGATCAACCTCATTTCCGATACCGTGACCAAGCCTACGCCCGGCATGTTGCAAGCCATGTTACAAGCCGAAGTCGGCGACGATGTATTTGGTGAAGACCCCACGGTAAATGCCCTTGAAGCCAAAGCCGCCACACTTTTTGGCAAAGAAGCCGCCCTGTTTTGCCCATCGGGCACCATGACCAACCAAATTGCCATCAAAGTACATACCCAGCCGCTGGACGAGGTCATTTGTGATGAATACTCGCACATTTACCAATACGAGGTAGGCGGCTACGCCTTCAATTCCGGGATTGGGGTGAATCTGATCAAAGGCAGCAACGGCAAAATCACCGCCGAACAAGTTGCTGCGGCCATCAAACCCGTGTACGACTGGTTGCCCATCAGCAGACTGGTGGTGCTCGAAAATACCTGCAACAAAGGGGGGGGCAGTTTTTACACCCTAGATGAAATTCGGCCCATCCAAGAAGTGTGCCGTGAACGTGGATTGAGCCTGCACCTGGACGGTGCCCGCTTGTTCAATGCCCTGGTCGAAACGGGAGAAAGTACCGCAGCAGTGGGGGAAGTTTTTGACAGCATTTCCATCTGTTTGTCCAAAGGGCTCGGCGCGCCAGTGGGTTCTTTGCTGATTGGCAACAGCGCGTTTATCCGCCAGGCCCGCCGGGTGCGCAAGGCCCTGGGCGGGGGCATGCGTCAGGCTGGATTTTTGGCTGCCGCGGGCATTTACGCCCTGGATCACCACGTACAACGCCTGAAAGAGGACAACGAGCGGGCCAAACGCCTGGGCCAGGTCCTGGCCACCCAAACTTACGTCGATAATGTGCGGCCCGTTCAAAGCAATATTGTGATCTTTGACCTCAAAGCGCCCTGGACCGCAGAATCGTATCTGGAATTTTTGACCGAGCGCGGCATCAATGCCTCGGCATTTGGCCCACAAACGGTGCGTTTTGTGACCCATTTGGATGTTAGCGAAGCCATGATTGATCGTGTTTTGGAAGTCATCGCTTCGGTTTAAACCTACAGTCCTATGCTTTTTGAAAACCAACAGATCGCTACGGCAGCACTGCCGAGTGTAGAAACAGTACAATTTCAGACCTTGCCACCTCAAGCCCTGAAATTGCGCACCATTGGCTGGTGCATCACCCAAGGATTTATTTTCCTGGTGTTGATCGGGGTCATGCTTTTTGGCGATGTTTTTAAACAAAAATGGCCCTGGATCATCGTATTTGGAATCTGGGCTTTACAAGCCATTTATTTCTTCTGGATGGCTCGACGACGTTTTTACCGCGAAGGTTATGCGGTGCGTGAAAAAGACATCATCCACACCAAAGGCTATTGGCTGCGTACCCAACTAACGGTGCCTTACAATCGAGTGCAACACGTCGAAATTGAGCAGGGGCCGCTGGCCAGGGCTTTCGGATTAGGAGGGATCAGTGTGTACACGGCTGGCGATAGTGGCGGCGACCTCAGCATCTCCGGCATTGAATACGCCGAAGCCGAACGCATCAAACAGTTTATTGCACAAAAAGTGGGCAACGATGAGTGAAGTCAGCACGCCTACCCCGTTTTATTTTCAGCCCAGCCGCCAGTCTCCCGTGGCGATCCTCCTGATCCTGGCACGCTTGTTCCGTTCCTTGATCGGGCAGTTTTGGCCAGTGCTGATCCTGCTCCTATTGCGTCGTCGCTCCGCCAATAGTAGTCAAATGTGGGTTTGGGTAGGCATTGGCATCACCATTATTTCCGTAGTCCGTTCCCTACTGACCTATTTCCGCACCCGTTTTTATGTACAAAACAATGAGTTCATTTTGGAAAAAGGGGGATTCACCCGTCGCCGTTTGAGTGTCCCGCTGGAGAACATTCAAACCATTACTTTTCAACAAACCTTTTTACACCGCATTTTTAATGTGGTCAGTGTAGAGATAGATACCAGTGGTGCCAAGGGTTCTGAAATCAGCATCAATGCCCTGGATCGGGAGAAAGCTGGCGAACTGCGGGAATATCTGCTCAGTTGGAAAAAAGAAAATACTTCGTCCGCCGCAGCACAAGAAAAAACACCAAGCATCAAAACACCGGAAGACACGCTGCTACAACTCGATTTTGGCGACCTGCTGCGCATTGGTTTGAGTCAAAACCACTTGCGTTCGGCAGGCATCCTGTTTGGTGTTTTGGCCAGTTTTGCCCGCGAAATCCAGCCCATTCTCGGCAAATCAACCTACAAATACCTCGAAGAAGAATGGGGATTGACCTTCAATTTCTTCTGGACTTTTGCCCTCTGGATCGGGGTCTTTTTTTTGCTGGTTTCCGTTGTCGCTACCATGATCCTCACGGCGGTACGCTTTTACAATTTGCGCTTCGTGCGCACGGGTGAAGGGTTTCGCCTCGAAGCTGGCTTGTTTACCCGCCGGGAGCAGGCCGCCTATTTGCCCAAAATACAGTTTCTGCGCTGGAGCGCCAATCCCTTGCAGCGCATGTGGGGCATGTTCAATTTGCGTTTTTATCAAGCTGCAGGGTACGAATTGGGGCGCAAACAAACCCTCCAGGTGCCGGGTTGCTACCTCAGCCAAGTCGATACCGTACGACAAGCGTACTTCCCTGAATCAATGGCATTGCCCTGGACTTGGCTGAGTCCGCATCGTTTGTATTTTTACCAACGTCTGGTGCTTTTGGGCATTTTGCCCTTGATCGGTTTGATGGTTAAAACAACGCTTGATTTTAGCTGGTTTTGGTTGGTGCTGAGCCTGTTGTGGTTTCCGGCAACGATTTGGTGGCAGTGGAACCTGTTTCGCCGCAAACATTATGGCTTGAGTACCGAAGGCCTGTGGACAAAATCAGGTTTTTTCACCCAATCTCAAACCCTCTTGTTGTGGCGCAATGTACAAGCCGTGGTGCTGCATCAATCCTTTATGGATGCCCGGTACCAACTGGTTGATCTTACTTTTTACACCGCTTCCGGGGCAGTAGAAATTGAAAACATCCCGTTTTCAAGGGGCACAGAACTACGTGATTACGTGTTGGCTAAATTGGAGTACAAGGAGTACATGCTTGCCTAATAAATTGGTAATGAATGGAGCATACGAACTTATGGGTATTTTATACCTAGTATTTGGTACTTTCCACTGTTTTTTCTACCTTTAACGGGTTTTTAAAAACATCTATCTCCCATACCATTCTATTGTATTTTAGAGCATCCTTCACTTCCTCGCAATTTAAGGCTCGTACCATGATGTACAGAGCAAAACAGAAATGACTCGTTAAGAAAATAACCTTGTTGAGTAGGACAAGGCAACGTAAGTATTGTTTTTTGCGGAACAACCCGCATCAATTATAAATGTACTACTATGAGAAAATTTACATCCCATGACTATGCTATTTGGTGCATCAGTCGACGCTGCGTTTTGTTGGTAACTGTGCTTTTTTTATGGAATGATGCATCCCTTATCGCTCAACGCAACCTTACCCTCTACAACCTTCCCGGCGTACCCCAATCCCAAATGATGAACATTGGGCGCATGCCAGATTACAATTTCCACCTGAGTTTGCCGGTGATCAGCAACATCAACCTGGGAGCCAGTAGCAGTGGGTTTTCGGCCAATGACCTGAAAGACCTGGATTTTGACGGCAACGGTGAAGGTGCCGATGAATCCTTCTTCGAAACGGATTTTTCCGATTTCATCAACAAAATTGGGCCTTACAACACTATGGGGTTCGATTTCAACACGACCCTGATCGACGCCGGTTTTCGCGTGGGCAAAGGGTACATCAGCCTCCAGGGGACGGAGACGGTACACACCCTTTTGGGGTACTCTGAATCTTTGTTCTCTTCCTTTAACGAAATCCAGGGTTTGGTACTGGAGGACTTTGACAACGGTCCCCGCAAGTATTCGATTTACGGTACTTACCTGGATTTTTCCCACCACCGCACCCTCGGTGCCGGGTATACCCATGAGATCATTCCGGGCAAACTCAGCGCGGGTTTGCGGGCAAAAATGGCCATCGGCATTGGTAGAGCCTGGACCCAGAATGAAGATTTTGATATCATTGGCGATTTACAACAAGGAATTTTGGGCATCGAAGGCAATGTCGGGCTATTGATGGCCGGTTTGCCTGCCGCATTTGATTCCACCCAGGGGATTGATACTTACCTGAAAGGCAGCGGCAATAAAGGTTTAGCCCTGGATTTTGGTGCCCAGTACCGCATCAATGATAAAATTGAAGTGTATGCCAGTTTGGTCAACCTTGGTCAAATCGTGTGGCGCAACAACCTGACCCAATACGGTTACAGCACCAAGTACCTCGATTTTTACGCCAATAAACCCGATGAAGCCGAGCAAGCCCTGGAAGATGTAATTGATTTTGTAACCACTCCTGAAAAAACCAAACAGGTGGGTAGCATCAAGTCACCGCTCCCCATGTACGCCTATGTGGGTGGCAATTACCATTTCAGCAAGGCCTTCAGTGCTGGCGCCATGGTCAATATGGAACGTTTGGATGGTTTCAACTACTGGAACTTTGCATTGAATGGCCGCGCCAATGTAGGCCGGGTATTGCAAGCCGGAGTGACTTTGGCACAGGTACAAGGCATTGGTTTCCAAGTGGGTGCTGGCGCTGCCATTAACCTGGGGCCAGTACAAATCTACGCTGCCTCCGACAACATCAGTTCGGTAGTCAACCTGGGCAATGCCCAAAACGCCCAGGTCAATGTAGGACTGAATTTTGTTTTTGGCCACCGCAAAAATAAAAACGGTTTGGCCGCCAACGACAGCACGGGAGTCGAAACCGAGGTACTTGCTGTGGTGGAAGATGATACCCTGTCTACAGGAAAAAAAGTGAAGGTTGCCAAGCCTAAAAAAGAAAAAACCAGCGTTGCCAAAACCAAGGAGCGCGCTACTCCAGAGCCAAAAACAAGTAGTACACCTCCTCCGGCAAAGCCGACGTATACCGCCGTTGTGGCAACGACTCCTCCGGCGTTCAAGCCCTGGGTCAACCTGCGCGGAACAACCTACAATGCCTCCAGCAAGGAATTGATGAAAGGGGTAACCATTGAATTGTACCAACAACAAGGCGACCGGGAAGTATTGGCCTACGTGCGGGGCAATCCAGGTACCGACATCCTGGCACCGATGGAGCGCGACAAAGAATACCGCATTGTCGTAAAGAAAAATGGCTTTAAACCTACTGAAACAAAGGTGAGCCTGGATGAATTGGCGGGTGTAGCTGATTTGCAAAAAGAGTTTTTCCTCGAAGTTGCCCCAGAAGAGCTCCCCACGGTGGTAAGCACCAAACCCATCGACAAACCTGTTGAAGCAGCTAAACCAATTGAATCAACCCCTTCGGCTGATTCGACCATGACCACTAAGCCTGCGCCGACAAACACGCCTGCTCCACCAGCACCCAATACTGGTACTGGGGTTAAAAAACTTGAAGTATTCGTCGTAACGAGTGCAACCGAGATGAAGCCAACAGCCTCCGCAGATGGAGCGACCGTAATCAAAATTAGTGCCGGATTCCGCATTCAAGTATTGGAAAAAACCAATGCTGATTGGTGGTTGGTGAGATTCCGTGACTACAACGGGTATGTTTTGGCCAAGGTACTGAGGGAAGAAATGTGATGTGCTGATATTTGCACATAAAAAAAGAGCATCCGGTTACCTCCGGATGCTCTTTTTTTATGTGTAAATATCCCTAAAGGAGAGGTTTAACCGTAGCGGGGAACATGCGCTGGAACGTAAACCCTTGATGCGAAATATCGAGCGTAATGTTGGTACTCTGCGCTGTTTCTGCATCAATTCTAAAACGTACCCGGAACCCATCTTCGAGTATAAATGGATTCGTTGATGCACGGGTCACATTGGTACTGCTCAGGGTCAGAGTCGCATCTACCGAGAGGTTGTTCAAGGGCAATTGGGTCGTTTGTGGAATCAGAGCTGGTGCCACTGGAAAAAACGATAGCGGCGAGTTGTTCCACCAATCGCGGAATGCATTGAAGCGGGTAACGTAACTGCCAATTAAGACTGAACCATTGTCGGTACTGCGGATATTGCGCAAGCTGAGTGTAACTGGTAGGGTATCCGTAACATTGTGGGTAAACATCCCCGGATTGGGCACTTGAGAAAAATCAGCTTCGGCAATCCAGGTATGGTTATTGGCTTTATTGCCAATGTCCCCTACAATCATGGCCTTGGGTAATATGTTGGCAAACTGGAGCAAACCCGAGACCAAAGCCGGATTGGAAAACAATTGCAAACGGTATTCCCCTGCAGAATTGATGTAAAAAAATGAACCGTTTAAGGCCCGCGCAAAAGCTACCAACAAACGGCCCTGGGTTTCGAGGGCAGTGTAGGCAGTACCCAGATTTTCAAACAAACAGGGGTAATAACTCTTGCCGTCACTACCCGTGCAAACCGCTGAAGGGCCTACTGTATTAATGGGCACAGAACGCAAATTGCGCAAAGCAGTATTGAAATTCTGAAGGAAGTTTTTGTTGGCCAAAACCGTAATCGCTAC
>Ga0116157_10006970_pt1 | contig 10116 bp, 7 predicted proteins | sample AD_UKC048_MetaG_FD_89882 | JGI IMG/M metagenome (GOLD analysis project Ga0116157, IMG submission 89882) | Active sludge microbial communities of municipal wastewater-treating anaerobic digesters from USA - AD_UKC048_MetaG | ecosystem: Engineered > Bioreactor > Anaerobic > Digestate | place: USA... | reverse complement strand
GAGAGATAGCAAGCGTGGGAATAGTGCTTCTTCTTATGGTATCTCTTATTCACATTCTCACATTTCTCAACTTCTGAGATTTCGGGACGTAGTTCAGCCCGGTAGAATACATGCCTGGGGGGCGTAACGTATAATCCGTTTTTAATCAACAAGTTACACTTTGAAATCTATGCTAATCTATCCTTAAAGAAGGATTTTAAAAGAAGCATAAACCGCTTAAAATGAAGATAGTCGGGACGTAGTTCAGCCCGGTAGAATACGTGCCTGGGGGGCACGTGGTCGCAGGTTCAAATCCTGTCGTCCCGACTATTTTTAAATGCGGTGCAGATATAGTGCAGAAACTCAAAGAATTTTGCCCTGGTTCTCTTCAACCAAGTGCTGCAAAATTAAGACTTTTTTGGTTGAAAAACCTTGCCTGGGGGATGCCTGGGCAAGGTTTTTTACTTAGGGGAATCTTAACGCAGGCACTTTGGAGAAAAAAACTTGCATTTCTTCGGTTTTGAGATATAATAATAATATTTATATATCATTCAAAATGACAGGTTCTGCTCTACACTCCCCTGCACCATTGTGAAACTGAGATTCATTCAGAAATGATACGATTCAATTTTTAAGATTAAATGGTACTAACGCTGAACAAATCAAACTAACAGAGGAGGGGATTCTGTGGATTGAGCAAAATCTTCCTTCTTTGACCTCTCATATCGAAAAGACAAGAATTTTGACACTTTATTGTGCTAAACGATTTGCTCCAAATCAAGCAACCCAAACTGAAAGGATTTGGCAAATGTTAGAGGAAAGAACGAAAATACTGGAAGAAAAAGATGAGATAATTGCATGAATGCAAGATGTTATCCAAGAACAAAGAAAACATATTGAACAACAGGCAACAGTGATAAAAGACCTTCAAGAAACTCTTAATGTAAATTGATAATTATCAATCTGTACAACTAACTTAAAAAGTTAGAAGAGTTTAATTTTATAATTTTGTTTATATGTTGCCTATTTCAAAAAATCTTTCAATTCATTTAATGTCTTATACAAGTCAGGGTGTTTTTCCTTAACTTTCTCTTCTTCATGGATTTTTGCTAACTTTAGTTGTCTTGCTTGTTCTTGCTCTACAATCCGCTTTAAATTAGCGTGATGAGATAAAGCACGCTTTAACAAAGCGTTACACGCTTTAACATCGTCATTCATAACAGGGTAACTAATAAAAAGAGTATCAGATTCAGTTTTCTGTTTTGGTTCGTTTATCTTATATAGGATAAATCTGTTTTCAGAATTAAGAAGCACTTGAGAAGACGTTCTTGAATACTCATTGACAATTAACTCCGGGATGGTTAGTCCTACTAACGAAATACGAAGGCAGAAGAGCGTTTCATTTTCAACCGATATTTCGGTTGAGATTCGAGGAATTACAATACATTCTTTATCATAAGAAGCAGAACCATTTCCAGGCCACCAAATGACGGGAGGCTCAAAGTATTGAGCGCCGAATGTTATTTCAAAGCAATATGGCTCATCACAAAATCTATAATCACGGAATCTTCGCCTAAACTCAGTAAAACCTTGTTCATACAAACTCTCTGTTTCTAACATGAATTTTGATAAGGCAATCCCTAATGGAGATTTTTCTACTTGGTCTCCAGTAAGACCTATATTTTTTTCAGAAAATTCACCAGTCATCAGTTATTGATTTCTTTTGATATAAACATTTTTAATTCATCTAATTGTTGCTCAACATTATCAGAAACATGATGTGGTGAACTGTCACTCTCAGCATTGGGGTGTTCAGTATTGGGGACGTACTTTTTAACAGCATCTAATAATGGCCAGAGTCTATTAAACACCATTTCAGTGTATAATTTATTTGCAGTGTTGATGAGCCACCCCTGAATTTTAACAGGTTCCATATATTCGTCACTGTACCCAATCCATGATTCTGGAACCGGGTCTTTGGTTATAATGAAAGAATCAGAAATATTTATTGCCTCAATCAATACATTAAAATCTTCTCCATTATACACAAAGTTTACCCTGTTTAATATAATTTTAATATTTACTTTTCGCAAATTTCTTTCTGCTTCTTCATTTTCATATTCAAGAAAAGCGCAATTAGATAAATCTATACACTCTTCAAAAGAGTGAAAAATAAATTCTTCATAAGGAACAGTCTGAATGATATTCTTTCCCTTTTCCTCCCAAACATCAATACTCAACGTCCAATATCCATCAACATAATTGATAGTAAATTCATAGGTTTTTAGTACCTCTAAATGAAGAATATGCAAGAAATTCCATGCTAAGTCCTCTATTGTGGGTTGTTTCTCCATAATAAATTCATTTTTTTCTCCCGTAGTATTGGTTAACAGTATCCTTCAAACGTGCATTTTGCAGTTGAAGTTGTGAGTTTTTGAGTGATTCTTTTTCAATCCGGTTTTGCTGGTTGGTCATTTGGTTTTGCATATTTGCCATTTGGGACTGGTACTGAAACCTGGCGGTATCCATCGCAGCACTAAATTGAAACTTCATATTTTCCATTTTGTCCTGCATCTGCATCTCTTTATTCTGGAAATCTATCTTATCAGAAATACGTTCATTTTGCAGGAGGGTTTGGTAAATTTTATTATAACCACTACCTAATGCAACTTCCTTTTCCCTAAAATAAATGTCTAAATCTTCTCTTTCATAAGCCAAGCTTTTCAATTGGTTCTGAATGTCCACTGATTGTTTTTGCATCTCAAGCAAAGCCGAATTCACTTGATTTGTAAAACTTCCTTTTTCAATTCCGTGCATGGTACGTTCCAATTCCAACTTTGTCCGCTCTTGTTCGGCTTGAAAATCCAAAAGTACCTTTCTTATATTTTCTTGGAACTGTTCATTGCTAAAGTTTAACCTATCCAGGTCTAATTCTTTCCTCGACATATCAAGCATTTTATTTGAATAGCTGACATCAAATCGGTCTATTGCAAGCTTTATCTGCTCTTCCTGTTGTTGATTGGCGAAGTTTTGTTTATCAGCATCAAATTTCAATCTTTCCGCAATAAGGAGGCTTTTTTCAAGATAAGTTTCTTGCTTCTTTATTTCAATGCCCATTTGTGCCACCTGTTCCAAAACAATCATCTTATTTTTTTCACTCTCAAGCAATTTACCATCAGCAATGACTATGTTTTTAGACATTTCAACCAAATGGTTTTGCATAGCCAATTCGTGCTTTGAGAACTCTATTTGTTTATTCTGAATAAAATCTATCATAGTAAGTTCATACGTCTTTAATTCATTATGAATGCGCCCAAAATCAACAAGCATCTTCTCTTCACGAATCTGCATCAAACCTTTTTCAATTTTTGATTCATATTGCGCCTGTTTTGCTTCATGTTGAGATTGAATCACTTTTATTTCGCTTAGTTTTGAATTTACTTCCATTCGCTCCTCTTTAACAAAGATTTTCTGATTCTTTTCGTTAATTTCATCGAAAAGAATTCTATCTGGGATATGGTTCTTATCAGAATTTATTACAGGAATTACCGATCCTATAACTGCCTCAGAAACTTCCTTCATTACTCTTTCTCTCTCCTCGGTGGCAATACGCATTATTTCCTCGGAATGCTTTGCTTTCTCTTTCTCAAGAAAAGATTTCAAACCCTCTATTTGCATTTTTAACTGCATTATCTCAGTTTCTTTGCTAAACACTTCAATCCCTTTTGCTTCAGCATTAGACTTCAGAGTCGCTAACTCTGTTTCAATATTCTTGACCTCTAATTCAATTTGCTTTAATCGCAGATTTTCCTTTTCCAATTGTTCAATTCTTAATTGCTGATTCTTAATTTCTGATAGCCTCTTCGTTAAATCTATTTCAAGAGACTTAGCCTGTTGTTCAATCTTTTTTAGTCTTTCATAATTTGATTCGATTGTAGATATATGTTGCTCTTGAGATGCAACTTTATTCTCAAGCTGGCTATTTTTTGACTTTTCACCCCTTATTAAGTTTTCAAGTGTGTCAATCTCAAACTTCGCATCTGAAAGCTCTTTTTCGAGATCAGAAATTCTCAAACCCTGGTTTGTATCTGAGAACTTCAAATGGTTCTCAAGATAACTTATCTTGCTTTCCAATTCGCTTTTCAGCAGAATCAAAACATTGCCACTCCCATAGGCAAGAGTTATATCAATAAGCTTAGATAAATTACTAAAAAATGACATTCGTTTGAATTTTTTAAAGCCAAACTTCTTAAAGAAGCTATCTGAACCGTTTTGTGAAATTCCTTGTATCGTACATTACATATTCCAGGTTGACAAAGGAGTAAATTTTTGTAAACAAAACTACCTTTGCAAAATGAAAATAGACGTTGCAAAGATAATAAGCGAAGCCGAAATTGAAGCAGTTTTGCTTGGTGGAAGTGGCCAAAACGACGAAGAAATCTGTTCTGGCGACATTGTTGACCTTACTCTTGAAGGAGAGGGGCTATCTTCTGTCATGGCTGAATGGGCAAGACGAATCGAAAACAGGCTAATCGGAATAGCTCGGTTAGAACAAATAACCTCTCATAAAATTGACCAGGAGCTTGTCCAGTTGATGAGGCATGAGAGAGGGATTACAATTGAAGAATATCTCGAAATTTTTTATACTCCTATCGAGGAACATACGAACCTCCAAAAATATGCCGGATTCCGCTTCTTCAACATTCTTAACGAACGGTTACGTCTTCGCTTTATCAATACTTATACTCAAGATGCGGAAGGATATGTTCAAGCACTTATGAAGGCTAATCTCAGCATTATGAGTTTTTTTTTGGCTGGAAGTTTAAAAGCAAAAATTCCATTGAGCGACTTGTTTGCACATACACATATTGTTGCACCTCCTGGTTGGGGCAAATCGGAAATAATGAAGACCCTATTTTATGAATTAGCAAAAAAATATCCCAAGTACTCATTTATAATCATAGACCCGCATGGTAAGTTAGTAAAAGAAATAAAACGCCTACACATTTGCAACAAAGATAGAGTTGTTTATATTCACCCGTTTTTTAAAGAAGGTTATTACCCATGTTTCAATGTGTTTGATATAAAACACTCCTCTATCCAAGAACTTGCCTATACGAATGACCAAATATTAATTTCGATGAATGAAGTATTGGTTGATAAAATAACACAAATTGGGCAGGGCTTGGTTAATAAATGTGTTTCATTTTTATTATCAAGAGGAAGTTCCACGTTGATGGATTTTCACGATCTTCTTACACTGAAAGAACCAATCCTTAGTGAGGCGCAAGAGTATAGCGAATACTTTATGGATGAATTTATTAAGGGCGATTCAAGAAGCAGAAAAGCAGTTTATGATAGATTATACCTTGTAGTGAAACCCCCAGTCAATAACAATATTCTGGGAGGCCAAAGTACATTCGATTTGGAAAAAGCGATGAATTCTGGAAAAATAGTACTCTTCAATTTAAATGGACTCGGCGCACCAACAAAGGAAGCCTACGGGAAATTTTTAACATCCTATATAAAAAGCCTTGCGGCTAAAAGAGACACAGATAATCCGCTACCTACTTTCCTTTTTATTGATGAATGTCACAAAATGGTTTCCGGGGCGATTGAAGATTTGCTTGAAGAAATGAGGAAGTTCGGTATTGCCTTAGTACTTGCTCACCAACATTTGCATCAGCTTGGCGAGCATTCAGATTCCTTGTTGCATAGCACGGCTGTTAAAATTGTGGGTGGCGACAAACAAAAAGAAATATCCTATCTAACAGGCTTGGATAAAATAGATAAAAACCTGAAAAAATTCTATTACTACTTAAAAGTGCGTGGCCATACCGTTTTGAAAATAAAATCACCATCCTTCCTGATAAACAATCCAGACTTTGAAATGACTTCCCAGGAGGAACAGGACTTCGACAAGTATCAACTTTCGAGGTACTACAAAGTAGTAGGCCAAACCCCAAAAGAACGGCAACCTCGGAAAGAAGAAGACCCCGCTCCTCTACCGAAGAAAGTTAACAAACCACCTTTCGATTTATTTTTAGGCGATGATGGAGATTCAACGGATAAATGAAAAGCAAGCAAAAATACTCAAGGCTTTAGGGCATTACAAGTTCCTGACCTATTCCCAAATGAAAAGGTTAGGGATTGACAATCACAGCCCTAATCTGAGTAATTTGGTCAAAGAATTGAAAGATAGGAGAACACCCTACGTTGCCTCCATTCCACACCGCATTGGTACTGAAGTGAAACATTTCCTGACCGCAAAAGGCAAAGATTTGTTGGTAGATTTTTACGGTCTTGAAGAAGATACAATCCACTACCCAATCGGGAAAATCACTACCGACACGCAAGACCAAAAGCACCGCACGTCCATCATTTCCATCCAAATTGAAATGAATCTCCAAGCCCAGGCCGACCATTTTTCCATTCTTTTCTGCGATAGGTATTTCGATACGGTTGGTAATAATAAGGTAAGCAAGAACCTAAAATCCAAAACGGCCATCCTCTTCGATGATTCCAAATCTCTCAAGGCTGACATGGTTTTTTGCCTGCAAACTTCAAAGCAAAATGAATTGTACCTGCTTGAGTTGGAGAACGGAAAGGACACAAAAAAAGCAGTGAACAAGTGTATCCAGCACGGCAAAGCCATCCTGAGAGGTAGTGCAAATGCCATGTACAATTTTGAAAGAGGGTACCGTACCCTATGGATTTTTGAATCTGAGAGTACTATGCTCTCGTTGATTAAGGAACTCTCTGGGAATCCGTTTTTTGGTCAGATGAAGGAGTATTTTTTGTTCAGGTCGTTAGACGCACTCGATGGAATTTTTTTGGGACCTTGGTTAAATGCTGATGGCTTGGAAAGGCAAATTTTTTATGTATAGATACATTAGTTGAATTACAAAACACGATTTAAGTGTTTGAAATTCAACAAGTTAATTTATAATCTGAATTATCTGTAAGATTATACCCCACCTTCCCCCTAAGTTTATCGGTTAGACTCTCAGAAAAGGGGGGCTAAAAGCCCTCCAATTCTGAAAATCTGCACGGACGGAAGAACTTGTCTCTTTCGATTCCAAGCCCAAACCTATCCCTGAAACTTTGCAACTCATCTAAAGAAAAGCTTCACCACTCGTTTTCCAAGCCAACGACGTAACCGAAAAAAATCTGGTCTTCTTCATCAAACTCAGTCGGAAATCGTGTTCGGACAGAAGCGGGATGAAAGAATTTGCAAATTATTACCGGATCACTTTCGCTCATCTGGTCTCAAACTTTGCGGAAGTCAGCTAAAATCTGCTGAGTAAGGAGTTTCATGGTAGTATGAAAAGAATAAAAAAGATGCGGGATTCCGTACCGCAGTACAAAGATAAACCATCCAGGAAAAAATGACTTGAAAATCTGAGTGGGAAGGATACGCTTGAGGTGCTTTATTTCTCTCGATACCATGAAAAGACGCTACATCGTATTAAGCCTCACTGACATGAAAGTGTATCCTCAAGAGATGATTTCAAAGTTGAAGGGTCACGTCTGGAAAAGCATCCTTGTTTAAAATGAGGAGGAGAAGGGCTTACGCCCTCCTCCTAAGTGATTTCCACTTCAAGAACTCTATCCCGAACTGCTTGCTGGTGGTGGAGTCTTTTCAACTCCAATGCCTCGTGTAGGTCATCAGTAGATGTTCCGATGTCAATCATAATCTGGCCTTGGGGAGTCGTTCGTCAACCAATGGTCAAATTATTAAAGACGGTTCAGTAAAATCTTGCCTGACAAGCCAACAGGTCGAGGGCATATTCGGTGTTGTTGGTAAAGGCTACCACATACCTTTTCAAGCAGTCTCCCTGAAGAAGTTCGGTGAACCCGGTATGGTCAGCCGAAGCCAGGATACTTAAAATCTTGTCCTCCATCATTGCGCTTTAAAAGAAGTAAAAAGTGCCGCTTAAAAAGCACAAGACAAAGTTACAAAAATGCAGGCTATCATTGCGATTGCCTGCATTTTTCAAACTTTTAAACTTGTTTTAAACCACTTGAAAAAGGTTGTTGAAACAGTAGTCTCCGACTGCTATATAGCTTTGAATCACGGGGCTTGTATTTTCTCAGCCTGTCTTTGGAGAATTGCCCCCAGGGTGGGATTCCCTGGAATCGGAAAATGACTGCCGTGCAAACTACGACAGTGTTTGGGTGGGTACTGCCAAATGCCACATTTGAAGCCAGGGAGAACAATCCTCTGGCTTTCTTTAAAAGCCTTTTACAAAGGTTTACAAAGGCTTGTAATCTCTTCAGTTTCCCTTATATTTTAGCTGTTTTCAAGTTTACAATCTTTCTATCCATTCTTTAAAAGCAATGACATTCGTTCTGCCAAAAGACCTTTCAATGCAGTTTGATATTTCTTTACAAACTGTGTACAACTACCTTGCAAAGCATGAGGGTAATATCCGCATCAAGAAGGAGTTTTGAAAGACTTTTATAAATTTGGAAGACTTTACAAACTTTTTACAACCTGCTTTAAAACACTTTGAAAGTAAAGAAGAAACACCTCAGACGGTCGCCAATTTTCAAGAAATTGAAAACTTGAAAAAGGGGTTTTCAAAGCTTGAAAATGAATATGAACTGGTAATACAAAGGTCTGAAGACCTGGAAAAATATAACGTCAATTTGCAGGAACAGTTAACCAGGTACGGCATAATGCTAACCGAGGAGAAAACCGAAAAGAAGGAGATTTTGACGAAATATGAAACAGTCCAAAAGGAATATCACGAGAAGGTTGAATCATTGTTCCGTGAAAAGTCGCTGTTTGAAAAAAGATACTTCCTCCTGCTTGGGTTTGTTATTCTGCTTATCGCTTTTATCGCCCGGACGGTATTGCCGCCGCTCTTCGGATTGGAATAACAAAAAAACGATGAGAAACCCCAGTTCTCACCGTGCAAAAAATTTCATTTTTGAACGTTTTGTATCACTGCCCTATATTTTCCCACCCTCTGTATCGTACCCTTCAATTTTCAAAAATTCCTCAAAGTCGTAAGCCGTTTTTTCAAGATACCTATGTGCAATGAAATTTATCCATTGCACTTGGATATGACTTGAGTCTAATCATTTAGATTCCAAAACCTTTTTGAGTAGCGGACTTTTGTCAATTTCAAGTAGGAATTCAGACTTCAAAGTAGCGGTCTCAGCATCATCCAATTTATCCAGTACATCGGCAACATCTTGTGTTTTTTTCCTATCAAACTGCTTGATTAGTTCCTTTTTCAGTGTTTCCCACTCCCTTGCTTGCTTTTCCGATAAGGCTTTGTTTTCCTTCTTTTTGTGTTGGATTTTATCGAATTCTGTTTCAACGGGTCTGAAATCCACTTCAAAAGCCTTCATCAAATAGGCCGGAATATTGCGTATCTCTTTGCCATTTTTCAACTCCTCTTCAATTACCCTGATGTTGGCAAGGATATAATCTTCATCATGTTTTCCCATAAGCTCTTTGGCCTTTGAAGCACTGATACCCATTGCATTCAGCTTTTGTAGAATCTCTTCGTTGGTGCTTTCTTTTATTTCATGGGTAGCCAATCAGCTTACCCTAAAAACGATGGCCGTTATTTTTCTACCCTCATTTTCAAGGTCATAAACTACCTTCAGGTCGGTCTTTTCGTTTATCTCATCAACGGCGGTATCAATGATTCTTTTCTTCAGCATCGTGAATATCTTGTACTGTTCCGGCTCAATACCAACCAGTTTTTTGAAATTATCCACCTCAATACGAATCCTGCCAATGTTTTGATAGTCCTTCAAAATCTCATAAAGCGCAAGGCTATGTTTACTGTTCAAGCCTCTCCAAATAAACATATTCAGTTTCACATACATTGAAGGTCTTTTGATGGCCTCAAGGATTGGAGTCGGGAATTCAAAGTGGACTTTTGCAGTGTTTCCCCTCCTCTGCCCGGTTATTTTAACCAGTGATAGAAACGGAAATGCTCACCATTCGTATTTTTCCTTTCCCAGAATGTTATATTCAATAACTAAGGAAACCAATGCCTTCAATGCCATTTTTAGTTCATTATTATCATTGCGGTTGATTCCTGAAAGTTTTTTGATAATACCTAAGTCAATGCTGAAACTCCTCTCCTCTGGGTTGCGTTTCAATTGGTCTTT
>Ga0116157_10006956_pt1 | contig 10127 bp, 7 predicted proteins | sample AD_UKC048_MetaG_FD_89882 | JGI IMG/M metagenome (GOLD analysis project Ga0116157, IMG submission 89882) | Active sludge microbial communities of municipal wastewater-treating anaerobic digesters from USA - AD_UKC048_MetaG | ecosystem: Engineered > Bioreactor > Anaerobic > Digestate | place: USA... | reverse complement strand
TTACCCGCAACTGAAACCAATTCGGCTTCAAGATTTTGGCAAAAAATTCGTGCGCTTTCGTCGCCTTTTACACCCGCTAACGCACGGCCACGCAGCGAGCCATAAATATGAATATTGCCATCTGCTAAAACTTCTGCGCCTTCACTCACTTGCGCCAACACAATTAAATCAGCACCTTCAGCATAAATCTGTTGCCCAGAGCGCACAGGGCGAGTCACTACACGGCTCATGCGCTGGACAACTCGCTCTTCAATAACGGTTTCAACCACTCGCTCAACAACCGTCTCAATACGAGTTTCCACAATGGGTTCAGCCGCTTTCACTTTTGCAGCCGCAGGAATTTTTAAGGCTCGCTCAGCAGGCGTAGGTAAAATCGCCAAACCCGTTTTTTGAACGCCGGCCCACAAGACCTCTGGCACTGCAGTAAAGCCCAAGGGCTGCAAGTCTAATTTACGGCAGATCTTAATAAGTTCGCCGGCATTCGTAAGCAATGATTTGCAATCTTCAGGCCGCTCTAAACGCTCAAGACTAATCAATACCGGCGAATTCACAAAGAAGTGCGGGGCTTGATCGATCTTCTCTTTCAGCTCTGTCGCGAGGGTTTTGGGATCATATTCCACCAACGCCAAGACCACTACGGTTAAAGCACTGCCTTTTAGCTGAAAACTCACATCTATCATTAGAAACTCGCCCAACTCATCAATATAAATAAAATCAATCAATACAAGGTCGCCATTATCAAGCCGCTGAGGTTTTAGTCAAGATAAAGCGCTTGCTGATCACAAAGTGTTATTCCATGATGCGGCCCACTCCACGACCAAGGATTTATTCAGGCCGGATTAAGGCGACGCAACTTATAAAGGTAGCAAGGTGTCAGAGCTGGCAATAGGGCTTAAGGCTCCCATCATAAGGGCTCAATACCTAGGCATCGCAGCGTATGTGCGATTCTATAAATTAGATAACAACACGAGACCTCACCATGAAACTCTTGAGCACCCGGTACTTGAGTAGTTTGGCCAAATCCTTTCAAAAGCTGGTGTTTGGGCTGATGATGGTTATGCCATTGTTAGCCGTATCGCCCGCTAGCCTCGCCGCCGAGCAGGACGGCATTGAATTCAGCCAAGCTGAACTCGACCAAATGCTTGCGCCCATTGCGCTCTACCCAGACGCCTTACTTTCTCAGGTATTGATTGCCTCTACCTATCCTTTGGAAGTTATCCAAGCGGACCGCTGGGTGCGCAGCAATAAAGACCTTAAAGCTGAGGATGCCCTTAAATTCGCCGAAAATAAAGATTGGGATCCCAGCATAAAATCGCTAGTCGCCTTCCCCGATATTTTAAAACGCATGAGTGAAGATGTAGATTGGACTCAGCGTTTGGGCGACGCATTCTTAAGCAATGAAGGCGAGGTAATGGATGCTGTGCAAAGGTTGCGCAAACGCGCCTATGCCACCGGCAACTTGGAAAAAGCCCAGCACATTACCGTTGAGCGCGATGACAACCACATCATTATAGAACCCGCTGAAGAGCGCATCGTGTATGTACCTGTGTACGACACTCGCGTGGTTTACGGCAACTGGTGGTGGCCAGAATATCCCCCAGTCTATTGGAATTACCCCAGCCACTATACCTACACCTCTGGCTTTTATTGGGGCAGCAGTATTTTTGTTGGCTCAACCTACTTTTACAGCTCCCCTCGCTGGCGCGACCGCCGTATTGTCGTGATTGATCGTCATCACCATCACAATACGCATTTTTATACTGGAAGAAGTATTGTGCGCCACGACAGTGCTCGTCATTGGAGCCATAACCCTGCTCACAGACACGGCGTTGCCTATTACAACAATCGCTTGCGTGACACATATAAAAGCCCGCGCCCGTCTTACCAACATGATCGTCAATACCGTGATCAGCATCGCGGTCATGATCGCGACGATCATCGCAACCAAGGTGTAATTCGCAATGGCAATGACGGTAATGGTCGTTACGATCCGCGCAGACCAAATAACGGTAACACCAATGTGCGTCCCTTTGATCGCTCAGAGCAAGTACGCGAGCGTTTGAATCGCACCAACAATAATGGCGCGAATAATAACGGCGTGAGCAATCGCGTGAGCACGGATAGTAATAATCGTGAAAATCGCCCTTGGCAGCACAACAACGGCAACCGCGAAGTTAATAGACCTAATCAGCGCGAAAATGGCCCAAATTTTTCAGTGCCATCGCAAGAGGTAAACACCAATACTTCTCCTAACCGCGACATAAGCCGCGATGAAACAACTAACCGCCGCGCAGCCATGCAAACAGAGAGAAATAACGGAGTTGAACAAAACGTAGCACGTCAAGAACGCCAGATAATCCGTGATAGCGATAACCATCGCGCGGTCTTCCAAGGTGCTACCGAGCGAGCAAGAGAGCAACAAACTGTTAATACGGGCCCACAACAGCGGATTGAACGCCATGAAAATCCAACCTTCAGCCCTCCTAGAAATGAATCGCGTGCGGAACAACGACTTGAGCGTGCAAGCAACCCGCGTTTCACTCGTGAAAAGAAAGATGATGAAAACAAATAGTTAATCGCTCAACAAAACCTCGCCCAGTGCGAGGTTTTTTATAGGTACCCATCACATACAGAATCCTCGCTTAGCTTCCTTCTCGCCCTCGCATTCTTTATAGTACGCGCCTACTTACATCTCCCCCGTCACAGAGGCTCAACACATGGCTCAATACGTATTTAGCATGCACAGGCTTGGCAAAATTGTGCCGCCTAAGCGTGAAATTCTAAAAGACATTTCCCTCTCCTTTTTCCCCGGCGCCAAAATCGGCGTGTTAGGTTTGAACGGCTCAGGTAAATCCACGCTATTGCGCATCATGGCAGGCGTTGATCAGGATTTTAATGGCGAAGCTCGCCCTATGCCCGGCATTAAAATTGGTTACTTGCCACAAGAACCGCAACTCGACCCAGCCAAAGATGTATTGGGCAATGTGCAAGATGGCGTACGCGAAGCAGTAGATGCCTTGGCTGAACTTGATCAAATTTACGCAGACTATGCTGAGCCCGATGCCGACTTTGATGCTCTCGCGAAGAAGCAAGCCAAATGCGAAGACGTTATCCAAGCCTGGGATGCCCACAATTTACAACACACCTTGGAAGTCGCTGCAGATGCATTGCGCCTACCGCCTTGGGATGCCGACGTTACGGTACTTTCTGGTGGTGAACGTCGCCGTGTGGCGCTATGTCGCCTGTTGCTATCGCGCCCAGATATGCTGCTGCTCGACGAACCCACCAACCACTTGGATGCTGAATCGGTTTACTGGTTGGAACAGTTCCTCCACAGCTTTACCGGTACCGTAGTGGCGATTACGCACGACCGTTACTTCCTCGACAACGCTGCCGGTTGGATTCTCGAACTCGACCGCGGCCACGGCATTCCGTACGAAGGTAACTACACCAGCTGGTTGGAGCAGAAAGATGCCCGTCTAGAGCAAGAACAACGCTCAGAAGCCGCACACCAAAAAGCCCTGAAAACTGAATTGGAATGGGTACGTCAAAACCCCAAAGGCCGCCAAGCCAAGAGCAAGGCGCGGCTCGCTCGCTTCGATGAATTGCAATCGCAGGAATTCCAAGCACGCAATGAAACCAACGAAATTTACATTCCGCCAGGCGAGCGCTTGGGCGATAAAGTGATCGTTCTCGAAAACGTATGCAAAGGCTATGGCGACCGCTTATTGATCGACAACCTATCACTCAGTATCCCAAAAGGTGCAGTGGTCGGAATCGTGGGCGGTAACGGTGCAGGTAAATCGACTTTGTTCCGTATGATCTCCGGCAGCGAGAAACCCGATAGCGGCACCATCACCATCGGCGATACTGTAAAAGTTGCCTACGTTGAGCAGAGCCACGAAAATCTGGATGACAAACATTCCGTGTGGGAAGCCGTATCTGGCGGCGCCGACATTTTGAAAATCGGCAACTACGAAGTTAGCTCGCGCTCTTACTTAGGCCGCTTTAACTTTAAGGGCGGCGATCAACAAAAACGTGTTGGCGAATTATCTGGCGGTGAGCGCGGTCGCTTGCATTTGGCGAACACCTTAAAACAAGGCGCCAACGTTCTCTTACTCGATGAACCGTCAAACGATTTGGATATTGAAACCCTGCGCGCATTGGAAGATGCAATCCTCGCCTTCCCAGGTTGCGTGTTGGTGATCTCGCATGATCGCTGGTTCCTCGACCGTATTGCGACGCATATCCTCGCTTACGAAGGCGAATCAGATATCGTCTTCTTTGAAGGCAACTACACCGATTACCACGAAGACTTGGTAAAACGTAAAGGCAATGATTCACAGCCCAAGCGTATGAAGTACAAACCGCTTAAAGCGTAATTTTTATTTAAAATTCCGTTGGCGTAAAAAATGCACAGCTCACGCAAGTGGCTGTGCATTTTTTTGCCTGAGCTTTAGCGCCTATTGGCACTGTTTTCAAACTGTCACAATTTATACATAAACTCGGGAGCATCAGTACAACTCGCATGGAGTTCCCAATGAGCTTTATAGATGCCGAACTTGTTCAACGTATTCACAATGACTTTCTCGACAGCTACGATGAAGAGCTTGAGCTAGAAATGGAGGATCGTATTTATTTTCAGGATGCCGATCTAGATTCCCCTTCGCAATCGCAAGATGCGAAAGAATATCGTCAGCTTTATTTTCGCGAATTGTTTCGCCTGCAAGCTGAATTAGTAAAGCTGCAAGATTGGGTTGCAGCCACTGGCCATAAAGTTGTGGTGATTTTTGAAGGGCGCGATGCGGCTGGCAAAGGCGGTGTGATTAAGCGTATTACGCAGCGATTAAATCCGCGTATTTGCCGTGTGGCTGCACTACCTGCCCCCAATGAACGCGAGCGCACGCAATGGTATTTTCAGCGTTATGTGTCGCACTTACCCGCGGCGGGTGAAATCGTATTATTTGACCGCAGTTGGTACAACCGCGCAGGCGTTGAACGAGTCATGGGATTTTGTAACGACGAGCAATACGAAGAATTTTTTCGCTCCGTTCCTGAATTTGAAAAAATGTTGGTTCGATCTGGTATTCAAGTCATTAAATATTGGTTTTCGATTTCCGACGAAGAGCAGAATTTGCGTTTCCTTGGTCGCATACACGACCCACTTAAACAATGGAAGCTCAGCCCTATGGATTTGGAATCACGTAGGCGCTGGGAGCACTACACCAAAGCGAAAGAAATTATGTTGGAGCGTACTCACATTCCTGAGGCACCTTGGTGGGTAGTTGAAGCGGTAGACAAGAAAAAAGCGCGTTTGAACTGCATTCATCATTTGCTAAATCAAATGCCCTACGAAGAAATTAAACGGCCAAGCATTGATTTGCCCGAGCGGGAATATCACGACGACTACGCACGCCAGCCCGTTCCTAAAGATATGTTTGTACCCGATATTTATTAAACTTTTTACCCAATATTTTTAATCTAGAATTTACGAAGGAATTACTGTGCCTGAACTAATTGCTCCCCCCGAAAAAAATACCCTCGGTGCCTATGGTATTTGGCTCTTCAAAGAAAAATCTCCACAAATTAGAAAAATAAAAAAAACTGTGGCCCCTAGTGTTCATGGTGATCGTCACTGGGATTCCAGTTATTTATTGATGGATTATTTCACACAATATCCGCCCACAAAAAAAATGCGAGTTTTAGACGTGGGTTGCGGCTGGGGACCAACGTCTATCTTCTTTGCTAGCAAAGGCTGCAGGGTAACAGGGATGGATGTAGATGCCGACGTATTTCCATTTTTGGATGCACAGGCCGATTTAAATAACGTACAAATTACCAAGCTCACCTGCGCCATGAAAGACATGAAGAAAAAGGATTTGGAAAACTTTGATGTGATTGTCGGCGGAGACATTTGCTTTTGGGATGAACTTGCCGATGAATGGCTCGCCATGTTGAAACGCGCAGCGCAAGCTGGCGTAAAAAAACTGGTATTAGCAGACCCGGGCCGCAGCCCATTTTTAGCACTCATCGACAAATGTGAAAAACGTTGGCCAACGGATTTTATGATTTGGTATGCATTGGAACCTAAAAAATTTGAAGGCAGCCTAATGGTGGTTACGCTGAACAAGTAGCACCATTATGTGTTTAATTCGCGAGTGAAAGCGCCTTGTCAACATCCAACCCCAGAGTAATGGCTCCAATAGCCTTCTGAGTTTTTGGATTCGTCAAAGGCGCACTCACTTGAACCTGAAAGCGTTTAGAAGATGCGTCATATTTAATTTGATCAAAATACAGAGTCTGTGTCGCAGTTGCATAGACTCGTGAAAACTTATCTTCATCACCCTGCCAGTAGTCAGAAGTCATATCCAACATAGCCACATTGTAGCCCCGCTCATCCATCACTATGATCTCTGAGAGCAAATCTTTAGATTCTAATGAAATCTGCTTAAGCGATTGCGACAAAGCTTGATTCACAATTGACTTGGGGAAATTGACATCACCCACCTTAAATGCCATTTGCCATTGCTCATCGATTTTAGTGAGCTGACTAAGTGATTTTGTTCTGTTTGCTTCATTCTGCGCGATAGTAGCGGCAATGATTTCACTGTTAGTCCGAACGCGCTGAAACCAAGGCTCGACAATTTTTCGAATGTTTTCTTTCTCACTTGGAGACAAATCAAAACCCTGCGTAGAACAACTCGTAATACGGCTATTAAAGGCGGATAAAAAGTCAGGATGTTGACTTAAAAAAGATGCACCGAAATAAACACCTAAAGGCATATAGCGAAAAAAACGTGAGTTGTAGCTCCCCGCGGCTAGATGCATTTTTTCCGCCATTGATTCAAATTGCTCTTTATCCAAAAGTACCGCATCAACTCGCTTACTCATTAATAGCTTAATCAGCTGCTCTGTGTTGTTAGCGGCTACAAAATCACTAAAACCTTCATTGGTTAAAATCGCTTCTTGCTGACCGCCCAAAATCACACCGACTTGGAAGTGATCTTTCCAAGACGCGGGAGCAGCCATATCTTTACGCCAATACCAGTACCAATTTTCCAAAACCAAAGGCGCAGAAAAGGTTGCATAATCACTGGCTTCGTCGATCGCAACAGCGGTAAAAAAACCCTCAATGACACTGGTATTAACATCTTGACGAGCACGCCGCCAAGGCAATGCTCGAATCTGATGTTTGACTTGCATTTTGTCCAAAATACATTTCACATGCTCAACCGAACCGCCCTGAGCTTGCTCATTTATTTGCTGAATTCGTTTGTGCAGTACATTGGTACCCAGCACTAAACTAGGCTCATCGCTTTGAGCAAGCGCGGTTAACGCGAAACAAAATAATAGTATTGTGGTACATAGCTTCATGGCCATCGTGATCCTTAGTTCCCCAGACCTAATCAATTAATGAGTGGTAGTGTAACGCTATTAATGACACAACCAATCCATATTTAACACAGTTTCTACCTCACGGGCCAATCGCTCCAATTCCCGTTCACGCAACTCATCCATGGCAACAAGGCTATCCAACTCAACGCCTACCCACTTGAGTATTTTTTGGGTGGCGTCTGCAGAATCAAACAAACCATGCAAATAGGTTCCAAGAATTTGATTATCGTCACTTATAGCGCCGTCGTGCACTAAAGCGCCCTCTTGTTCAAAGTAACATGTAGGCTTGTTCAGTGCCGCGCCATGTGAAATACCGCAATGAATTTCATAACCCGCGACTTGCGTAGACTTATCCCATAAAAACCCTTTCTGCTGGCGCAATATTTTTTCAGGCTTCAGAATCGTATTCATGGCAAAATAGCCCAAACCTTTTATTTCACCCATGGCGCTTTCGATGGCGTGAGGATCAGTTATAGCGTCACCCAGCATCTGAAAGCCGCCACACACACCCATTAATTTACCGCCATAACGCAAATGTTTTGCGATGGCAGAATCCCAACCTTGATCACGCAAAAACTGTAAATCAGCGCATACATTTTTACTGCCGGGAATAATAATTAAATCGCCGGCAGGTATTGCATGCTCTGGCCCCACCCAAGTGAAATCAATTTCGGGATTAAAGCGTAACGCATCAAAATCATTGTGATTCGAGATTCTTGGTAACGCTAAAACAGCAATACGCACTTTCGCACGACTATTTTTTCTACCTTTTTTATCAAGGGAATCTTCTGCATCCAACTTTAAACCTTGCACGTAGGGGATTACGCCAAGTACAGGCTTACCGGTTTTTTGTTCCAACCAATCCAGCCCGGACTGCAATAAACTTAAATCCCCGCGAAAGCGATTAATCACAAACCCTATTACGCGCTTTTGTTCGGATGCACTCAGCAAATCCAAAGTGCCGACAAGATGTGCAAACACCCCGCCGCGATCAATATCCGCAATAATAATGACTGGGCAATCCACCGCTTCCGCAAAACCCATATTGGCAATATCACGATCGCGCAAATTAATTTCAGCGGGGCTGCCTGCCCCCTCTACCACTATCACATCATATTGATTCTGTAAGCGGCGGTAAGATTCCAGCACCGCATTCATCGCGTGCTGTTTATAGTCGTGATAGACCACAGCATCCATATCATTCACCGCTTTGCCATGAACAATAATTTGCGCTTTGGTGTCACTGGTGGGCTTTATTAGAATGGGGTTCATATCCGTATGTGGTTTTAAACCAGCTGCTTGTGCTTGCAAAGCCTGCGCACGGCCAATTTCACCACCATCTTCCGTTACTGCCGAATTCAATGCCATGTTCTGTGGTTTAAAAGGGACTACCGATACACCGCGATTTTTTAGAATACGGCACAGCGCAGCGACTAAGGTAGTTTTACCCGCATCGGATGTTGTGCCCTGAATCATGATGGTTTTTGACATGGATTCGGTTACCACTCGATTCCCTTTTGGGCTTTTATTCCGCTATTAAACGCATGCTTAATCGCTTTTACTTCACTAAAGGTATCTGCCAAATCTTCTAAATATTTTTTGGCGCCGCGACCTGTGATAATCACATTTTGGGTAATGGGGCGATGTTGAATAGCCGCCAGCACTTTTTCTTTGTCCAGATATTTATAGTTCAGCATGTATGTTAATTCATCGAGCAATACCAAATGCACATCGGGATCACTAAATACATGCTCACATTCAGCCCACACTTTTTCTGCTGCGGCTTTATCCTTTTCAGCATTTTGTGTTTCCCACGTAAAGCCGGTATCCATCGTGAAATATTCCAGCTTAGCGTTTTCACCACGGAATAAACTTTCTGTTAAATAGTTCTTTTCACCGCATTCCCAAGTGCCTTTAATAAATTGCACAATGGCAACTTTGTAGCCATGCCCCAAGCAGCGCAATGCGGTACCGAAACCAGAACTGCTTTTACCTTTTCCATCGCCTGTTAATACAATCAATACACCACGATCTTCGGTGGCACGCGCAATTTTTGCATCTACGATTTCTTTGCGTTGCTGCATGCGTTCTTTGTGGCGATCTTGCTTTGCTTGATCATCTTGCGAATTATCGGTCGTCATATATTCACCTTAAAAAAATGGGTGACCCTGTCACCCATTTCTATCATTTTACCTACAGAGACTCATCATCTTGAATACTATATTTTAAAAACGATAAGTCACATGAGCATCATAACTGCGTTCAGCTTGGGGGTATAAGTACACACCTTTCCAGTTCGCGCCCTGGTAATCCGCATAAGCTTCGCCCGTAATATTTTTTACACGGAAGCCCAATTCGGCACCCTTGATATCCCAAATAATGTTCGCGTTAAAAAGCGTTACAGGATCAATTTTAGCCAAGGCATTCGCATTATCACCGACTAAATAGCGGCTACCAGTGTAGTTTGCATCAATAGATGCAGTAATATCTTTTATGAAGTTGAAAACAATACCGATATTTGCCAAGTGTTTAGAAACGAAAGGAACTGTTTTATCTTTAAAGTTTCCAGAAGTGAGTTGTGCATCCGTATAGGTGTAGTTTGCACGTAGACCAATCTGGTCACTCAACTGCACATCACCATCAAACAAAAAGCCTTGGCGCTCTGATTGTGGCAAATTGATATTTGCACCATAAGCACCCGCCATTGGATCATACATAATTTCGTTATCTAT
>Ga0116157_10006936_pt1 | contig 10151 bp, 5 predicted proteins | sample AD_UKC048_MetaG_FD_89882 | JGI IMG/M metagenome (GOLD analysis project Ga0116157, IMG submission 89882) | Active sludge microbial communities of municipal wastewater-treating anaerobic digesters from USA - AD_UKC048_MetaG | ecosystem: Engineered > Bioreactor > Anaerobic > Digestate | place: USA... | reverse complement strand
TTCCTGGCCATCTGCAGATCGTGGGTGGTGTCACCAATCATCAGGCTGGCGCCCCTCGCCACGCCCAATTCATCCATCAGCTCTTCGAGCATGGCCGGATGGGGGTTGGAGAAACACTCGTCGGCACAACGGGTGGCATGGAAGAAGCGCCCCAAGCCCGAAAACTCAAGGGCACGCGCCAGCCCCTTGCGACTCTTGCCAGTCGCCACGGCCAGACTGTAGCCCTGCCCATGGAGCGCTTCGATCAGCGCATGAGTCCCTTCAAAAAGCTCAAGCTCATGATCACCTGACAGGTAATGATGGCGATAACGCTCCACCATCGCCGGATAGTCCTTCTCGGCCAGCTCCGGGACCGCATGCCGCAGGGCATCCACCAGACCCAGCCCAATGACGTGCCGCGCCCGCGCATCCGGCGGCACCGGGAGCCCGAGGTCGGCACTGGCCGCCTGGATGGCGCGGACGATGGCCGCTGCCGAATCCATCAGCGTGCCATCCCAGTCGAAGACGATCAGTTCGAAACGCTTAGCCATGCTCCCTCTCCCGGGTCTGCTCGACAAAGGCCACGAAGCCCTCCAGTTCGGCCGGCAGGGGCGCGGAGAGTTCAATCGCCTGATCGGTCAGCGGATGCCGGAACGCCAGCTTCGCGGCATGCAGGAACATCCGCTTGAGTCCTTCCTTTTCAAGCTGCTTGTTCAACGCAAAATCGCCGTACTTGTCATCGCCACACAGGGGAAACCCGAGATGGCTGAGATGGACACGGATCTGGTGGGTCCTGCCGGTCTTCAGCTCCACCTCCACGAGGCTGTAGCCGCTCCAGCGCTTCACCAGGCGAACGATGCTGTGGGCGGGCTTGCCCTCCGGATTCACGCTGACGCGGCGTTCGCCGTTCTCCAGCAAATATTTGTGCAGGGCCAGCCTGACGTGCTGTTGCGGATTGAGCCAGCGCCCCGCCACCAGGGTCAGGTAGCGCTTCTGTACCTTGCCTTCGCGCATCATGTCGTGGAGCACGGTGAGGGCACTGCGCTTCTTGGCGACAATCAACAAGCCCGAGGTCTCCCGGTCGAGTCGATGCACCAGTTCCAGGAATTTCGCCTCCGGACGCTGACGGCGCAACTGCTCGATGACGCCGAAGCTGACGCCACTGCCCCCATGCACGGCCAGACCTGCAGGTTTGTCGAGAACCAGCAGGGCCTCATCCTCGAAGACGATGTCGAAGGCCTTGCCCACCGGCACCGGAGCCACCGCGCCCTTGTCTGCGAGGCGGATGGGCGGGATGCGCAGCTCGTCACCCTCCTGCAGGCGGTAGGTCTGATCGACACGCCGACTATTCACCCGCACCTCACCACTGCGCAGGATGCGATAGATGTGGCTCTTGGGCACCCCCTTGCAGATCCGCACCAGGAAGTTGTCGATGCGTTGCCCCGCACTGCCTTCATCCACGCGGGTATGGCTTACTGCGGGAGCTTTACTCAAGGCCATCTTTTTGAAATATACTAATTAACGGTTTTTTCGGTCCTGATGCGTCGCGCTCACCTGTAGCTGTGTTGTCAGATTTCAACACCGGTCCGCGTCGTCCCAGAGCGACTCAACGCCTGGCTATCCAGCGCCATCACCGCTCCCGAGAAAATCACAGGAAGGTCCATCGCCAGACAAAAAAGAGGGCGATGGTACTGTATTCGACAATAAACTAGTAGCAATTGCGCGCAGGCGCACACGCAGATTGACGGCCCTGAAACCGGGAGCCGCGAAGCACGCCAGGCAAGCAGGCCCGAGGTCGCAACGAGAGACGCCGTCGTACCCATGAGTACGCCCGTCCCGGAATGGCGAGACCAGGCGACGCAGCCGACACTTCGCAGCCCCCTAGCGTGTATCGCGGTTCAGGGTGCAAAAGACGAATCCCGCCACCCACTTTAGTTTGTTTCCCCCCGATGAAGGATAGTCGCGAAAACGCCAAACTAAGTCACCGCAGTTAAGCGGGTGGCGCGCTTCGTCCTGCCCGTGTGCCGCGCGGGAGAAGAAGACGAATGAAGCGCATGCTCTTCAACGCGACGCAGGCCGAGGAACTCCGCGTTGCCATTGTCGACGGTCAGAAGCTGATTGACCTCGACATTGAATCGGCCGCAAAGGAACAACGCAAAAGCAACATCTACAAAGCCGTCATTACGCGCATTGAGCCCAGCCTCGAAGCCGCGTTTGTCGACTATGGCGCCGAGCGCCACGGCTTCCTGCCGTTCAAGGAAATCTCCCGCTCCTATTTTCAGCCTGGCGTGGAAGCCAGCCGTGCCTCCATCAAGGAAGCCCTCAAGGAAGGCCAGGAGCTAATCGTCCAGGTCGAGAAGGACGAACGGGGTAACAAGGGTGCAGCCCTTACCACCTTCGTTTCCCTGGCCGGCCGTTACCTGGTGCTGATGCCCAACAACCCCCGCGGCGGCGGTGTATCCCGTCGCGTCGAGGGTGACGAGCGCGCCGAACTGCGTGACGTCATGGACCAGCTCGAAGTGCCCGGCGGGATGAGCCTGATCGCCCGTACCGCCGCCATCGGCCGCAACGCCGAAGAGCTGCAATGGGACTTGAACTACCTCCTGCAACTGTGGCGCGCCATTGACGGTGCCGCCCAGTCCCAGGACGGCGCCTTCCTGATCTACCAGGAAGGCAGCCTGGTCATCCGCGCCATCCGCGACTACTTCCAGCCCGACATCGGCGAGATTCTGATCGACACCGACGACGTGTACGAGCAGGCCCGCCAGTTCATGGCCCACGTGATGCCGCAGAACGTTAACCGCGTGAAGCGCTACCACGACGACGTGCCGTTGTTCTCGCGTTTCCAGATCGAGCATCAGATCGAGTCCGCCTACTCGCGCCAGGTCAGCCTGCCCTCCGGCGGCGCCATCGTGATCGACCACACCGAGGCCCTGGTCTCCGTGGACGTGAACTCCGGTCGTGCCACCCGTGGTGCCGACATCGAGGAAACCGCCTTCAAGACCAACTGCGAAGCCGCCGACGAGGTGGCCCGCCAGCTGCGCCTGCGCGACCTGGGCGGCCTGATCGTCATCGACTTCATCGACATGGAGTCCCAGAAGAACCAGCGTGAGGTCGAGAACCGCCTGCGTGACGCCCTGCGCTACGACCGCGCCCGCGTCCAGACGGGCAAGATCAGCCGCTTCGGCCTGCTCGAACTGTCCCGCCAACGCCTGCGCCCGGCCCTGGCCGAAACCAGCTATATCCCCTGCCCGCGCTGCAACGGCACCGGCCATATCCGCAGCACCGAATCCTCGGCCCTGCACATCCTGCGCATCCTCGAAGAAGAGGCGATGAAGGACAACACCGGCGCCCTGCACTGCCAGGTCCCGGTGGACGTCGCCACCTTCCTGCTCAACGAGAAGCGCGACGATATCGCCAAGATCGAAGTGCGCCACAAGGTCGGCCTGGTGTTGATCCCCAACCGCCACCTCGAAACGCCCCAGCACGAGATCGTCCGCCTGCGCCACGACCAGCTCAACCAGGAAGACAGCGTCCTGCCGAGCTACCGCATGGCCACCAAGCCGGCCGACGAATCCTACTCCCCGCCCTCGGCCAACACCGATCGCCCGGTGCGCCAGGAAGCCGCAGTCAAGGGCATCACACCGGATCAGCCCGCCCCCATCGTGGAAGCGAAGGCCACGCCGGCCCCCGCGCCCGTGCCGGAAAGCCAGCCCGGCCTGCTGGCACGCATCTTCGCCTTCTTCCGGGGCGAGAAGCAGCCCGAACCCGCCCCGGTCGTCGTCCAGCCGGAAACGCCCCGCCGCGAATCCCGTCCGCGCAACGAACGCGGACGTCGTGAAGGTCGCGAGGGCCGTGAAGGTCGTGGTCGCCGTGACGGCCAGCGTGAAGAGCGCGGCGAACGCAGCGACAACCGTGAAGCCCGGGACAATGGCAATCGCAATGCCTCCGAAGCCCAGACCGAGGCCCGCGAGAAGCCCCAGCGTCAGCGCGGCGAGCGCCAGGAGCGGGAAGGCCGCAACGGCGAGCGCACGGAGCGTGCCGAACGCACTGACAAGGCGGAACGCGGCGAGCGGAGCGAACGCGGCCGTAACCGCAACGCCCAGGCCCCCAAGCCTGCCGAGACCGAAGCCCTCGTGGCCACCGAACAACTGAGCGCCGTTGCGGTCGCTGCTGCCGTCGCCCCCCCGGAGGCGGCGCCTCCCGTCGAAGGCGAAGCGGGCGCCGAACGCAGCCGCCGCAGCCGTCGTGGTCGTCGCGGCGGACGTCGCAATGACGAGGCCGGCAGCAACGAAGCCGCCGCCCAGGGCGAGCTGGAGATGGGCGAGCAGGCTCAGGCCGCAGAAGCCACCGAAACCGCAGCCAGCACGGCTGCCGAGGTGGTCTCTGTCGTCACCGAAGCCGCTGCTCCGGTTCCGGTTCCGGTTCCGGTTCCGGTAGCCGAGACTGCACCGGCGGAAGCACCCGTGCTTGCCGCAGTGGCGGAGCCGGCAGCGAGCGAATCGACAACCGAAGCGGCACCGACTGCAGCCGCACCAACTGTAGCTGTGCCGACTCAGGCGGCTGCCGTCGTCCCGGAAGTCGCCCAGGTGGCCCCCGACCTCGACCTCATTGAGCAGGCCGTCGCCGCCAGCCGTCAGCCCGTCATCGAGCCGGCAGTTGAAGCGCCTGTCACGGCAAGTGTCGTCGAGGAAAGCATTGCGACCCCGGTCGAAGTGGCGCCCCCCACCGTGGAAGTTGTCGAGGCGACGCCGACTGAGCCCGTCGCCGCCGAGGCTCCGGTGGAAGCATCCGCTCCGGCAGCCCATGCCGAGCCCGACGCATCAAGGAGCATAGAGGTCGCCACCAAGGCCGCGTCCGCCCCCATCACACTGCCTGACCTGCAAGCCAGCGGGCTGGTGATGATCGAGACCCGGGCCGAGTCTGTGATCGCTGCCCAGGCAGCGATTCCTGCAGAGCCATCCCAACCCCTCGGCCGTCGCCGCACCCGCAGTGCCGCACCGGTTGTAGAGGAAGCCCTGGTCCAGGTGGAAACCCAGAAGTAAGCAACAGCACGACAAGCAAAAGGCCAGTCCCGTGGGACTGGCCTTTTGCATTGATTCTGCCCCACGAGGGCAGGCCCGATCCATCAGCTCACCGACTGGCGCCTCCGATTCACCTCCGGAAGGATGTCCTCGATCAGCCCCTGCACCGCATCCTCACACAGGTCGAGGACTGCATCGAAACCCGTGGCCCCACCATAGTAGGGATCGGGCACATCATCGCGGCGAAACCGGCGGGCAAAACTCATGAACATCCGCACCTTGTGCTTGCAGCCATCGGGAGCCCGGTCCCGCAGATAGTTGAAATGGTCCCGGTCCATGGCCAATAGCAGGTCAAAATCGGCGTAATCCTTGGGCTGAACCTTGCGCGCCCGCAGCCGCGACAGGTCATAGCCCCGCCTGAGCGCAGCCGTCTGCGCCCGGGGATCCGGTGCCTCCCCAGTGTGGTAGCCCTGGGTGCCGGCTGAATCAACACCAACCACCTCCTCCAGGCCCGACATGGCCAGCCAACGGCGCGCCACGCCCTCAGCCGTGGGTGACCGGCAGATATTGCCGGTGCACACGAACAGTATTTTCATTATGGGTGTCCCTCCTACCGGTAATTTAAGCAGCCGGCGGGCGGAACGTACAAGCTCAAGGACCAATTTCTTCAGATTCTTTCAGTCAGTGACATCGGGTGACGCGGATGCATCATGCCCATCTGCTCCAAACGCCTGCTGACGCAGGCGGAAAAGCCTGTCGCGCGCGGAGGCGGCCTTTTCAAACTCCAGGTTGCGAGCGTGCTCCTGCATTTCCTTCTCGAGCTGACGGATGGTCTTGGCCAGCGCCTTCTCGTCCAGCGCCGCGTACTGGGCACGGGCCTCGTCGGCCTTGACGACAGCATCCCCTGAATTTGCATCATAGACACCATCGATGATGTCCTTTATGCGTTTTGTCACGGACTTGGGTGTAATTCCGTTAGCCGCATTGAAGGCCAGCTGCTTTTCGCGACGGCGCTCCGTTTCGCCCATGGCCGCCTTCATCGAATCGGTGATACGGTCGGCATAAAGAATCGCCGTGCCATGCAGATGTCGCGCCGCACGGCCGATGGTCTGAATCAGGGAGCGCTCCGAGCGCAGGAAGCCCTCCTTGTCCGCATCCAGGATGGCCACCAGGGACACCTCCGGAATATCCAGCCCCTCCCGCAAGAGGTTGATACCCACCAGCACATCAAACTCACCCAAACGCAGGTCCCGGATGATTTCCACCCGCTCGACCGTGTCGATATCCGAATGCAGGTAGCGCACCCGGATTCCGTTCTCCGCCAGGTACTCGGTCAAATCCTCGGCCAGGCGCTTGGTCAGCACCGTCACCAGGATCCGTTCCTGGACCGCCAGACGCAGCTTGATCTCGCCCAGCAGATCGTCGACCTGGGTAGTGGCGGGCTTCACGACGATGATCGGATCCACCAGACCGGTAGGGCGTACCACCTGTTCCACCACCTGCCCCTGGTGCGCCTTCTCGTAGGCGGCCGGTGTCGCGGAAACAAACACGGTCTGGGGCAGCAAGCGCTCGAACTCCTCGAACTTGAGCGGCCGGTTATCCAGTGCGGACGGCAACCGGAAGCCATACTCCACCAGATTCTCCTTGCGCGAGCGGTCACCTTTGTACATCGCCCCCACCTGTCCGATGGACACGTGGGACTCGTCGATGAACATCAGCCCGTCCTTGGGCAGGTAGTCGATCAGGGTCGGCGGCGCATCGCCAGGGTTGCGCCCAGACATGTGACGCGAGTAGTTCTCGATGCCCTTGCAGAAGCCCAGCTCGTTGAGCATCTCCAGGTCGAAGCGGGTGCGCTGTTCGATGCGCTGGGCCTCCACCAGCTTGCCGGCCTTCTGGAAGGTCTCGATACGCAGGCGCAACTCATCCTTGATGGCCTCGACGGCACGCAACACCGTCGCCCGGGGTGTGACGTAATGGCTGGACGGATAGACGGTGAAGCGGGCGAGCTTCTGCTTGAGATGACCGGTAAGGGGGTCGAACAGGGTCAGGTGCTCGATCTCGTCGTCGAACATCTCCACCCGCAGGGCGTGCTCCGCACTTTCGGCGGGAAAGATGTCAATCACGTCACCCCGCACGCGAAAAGTGCCGCGCTTGAAATCCACATCGGCGCGGGTGTACTGCATCGCCACCAGACGCTGCACCAGCTCCCGATGGACCACCTTCTCGCCCTCCCGCAGATGCAGGACCATGCTGTGATAGTCGCCCGGATCACCGATACCGTAGATGCACGATACCGAGGCCACGATCACCACGTCGCGTCGCTCCATCAGGCTCTTGGTGGCCGACAGGCGCATCTGCTCGATGTGCTCGTTGATCGCCGAATCCTTCTCGATGAACAGATCGCGGGATGGCACATAGGCCTCCGGCTGGTAGTAATCGTAGTAGCTGACGAAGTACTCCACCGCGTTCTCCGGAAAGAACTCCCGGAACTCGGAATAGAGCTGCGCGGCCAGGGTCTTGTTATGGGCCAGCACCAGGGCCGGACGCCCGCAGCGGGCAATCACGTTGGCCATGGTGTAGGTCTTGCCGGAGCCGGTCACGCCCAGCAGGGTCTGGAACATCAGGCCGTCGTCGATGCCCTCCACCAGCTTGCGGATCGCCTCCGGCTGGTCGCCGCCGGGCTGGAACGGCTGATGGAGCCGGAACGGGCTCCCGTCGAAAAGCACTACGCGCCCGCTGTCGGATTGATCGGCCATGATAAAATTTCGAATTCCAGTCAGTCGGTGAAGTCCGGACCCAGTTTCGGGCAACCCCGCATTATCGCCCAGCGGCAAGCACAAAGCGCCCCGCACCCTTCGCCCCTTTTGGAGACCCCATGAGCTCTTCGATCTTTGCTGCGGTGGAAATGGCCCCCCGCGATCCGATTCTCGGCCTGAATGAAGCCTTCAACGCGGATACCCGCAGCACCAAGGTCAACCTCGGCGTTGGCGTTTACTTCGACGACAACGGCAAGATCCCCCTGCTCGGCGCCGTCAAGACCGCCGAGAAGGCCCGCCTCGAAGCGGCCCCTCCCCGTGGCTACCAACCCATCGAAGGCCCCGTCGCCTACGCCAACGCAGTGCAGAACCTGCTGTTCGGCGCCGACAGCGCCATCATCCGTGACGGCCGCGTCGTCACCGCCCAGGCCCTCGGCGGCACAGGGGCGCTGCGCATCGGCGGCGACCTGATCAAGCGCGTGGTTCCGAACGCCACTGTTTACATCTCCGACCCCTCCTGGGAAAACCACCGCGCCCTGTTCGAGGCTGCCGGCTTCCCGGTGGACACCTACCCCTATTACAACCCGGAAACCCGCGGCGCCAACGCCGAGGCGATGATCGCCAAGCTCAACACCCTGCCCGCCGGTTCGGTGATCGTGCTGCACGCCTGTTGCCACAACCCCACCGGCGCCGACCTCACCGAAGCCCAGTGGGCCGACGTGGTCACGGCCTGTGCCAACCGTGGCCTGATCCCCTTCCTCGACATGGCCTACCAGGGCTTCGCTGACGGCATCGAACCCGACGCCGTGGCGGTGAACCTGTTCTCGGCCTCCGGTCTGTCCTTCTTCGTGTCCAGCTCCTTCTCCAAGAGCTTCTCGCTGTATGGCGAGCGCGTCGGCGCCCTGTCCATCGTCACCCAAAGCAAGGACGAGTCCGCCCGCGTACTGTCCCAGCTCAAGCGCGTGATCCGCACCAACTATTCCAACCCGCCGATCCACGGTGGCGCGATTGTGGCTGCCGTCCTGTCCACCCCGGCCCTGCGCCAGGAGTGGGAGACCGAGCTGGCCGGCATGCGTGACCGCATCCGCGCCATGCGCACCGGCCTGGTCGAACAGCTGGCAGCCCGCAAGGTGGATCAGGACTTCTCCTTCGTGATCAAGCAGCGGGGCATGTTCTCCTACACCGGCCTCACCACCGCCCAAGTGGAGCGCATGAAGGACGAGTTCGGCATCTACGCCGTCGGCACCGGCCGCATCTGCCTGGCTGCGCTGAACACCAAGAACCTCGACTACGTGGCTGACGCCATTGCAGCCGTGATCAAAGCCTGACCGTCGCTGCACCGATCTCGGTCGATGGTGTAAAAAATCACGCTTCCAGCCTTGACGCCATCGACCTTCGAAACTAGAATGCGCGCCTCTGTTCCTCGATAGCTCAGTCGGTAGAGCGCCGGACTGTTAATCCGTAGGTCCCTGGTTCGAGCCCAGGTCGAGGAGCCAAAGATCCAAGCAAGAGGCCAACCCTTTCAGGGTTGGCCTCTTGCTTTTTCCTGCTCGTCCGCAAGATCGCCCCGTCCGCCATGGCCGCTCACGAAACGACGACCGCACCCGAAGCCGCGGATTCCACCCCCTCCAAGACAAGAGCCCACAGACGAGGGGCAGAACGCACTTTGGCGGCTTCAAGCCGCAGGGAAAACAATGGCAAGACCTGCGCACCCTCCGCCCGCCATCTTTACGACAGACACAGGACGATCAACTGACCCGGGCCCGCAAGCTTGAGAAGCGACACGGCGCCCCAACCATGTTGACTGAAAGGAGCTCCATGTCTATAATTCTCGACTCAATTCCTCGATAGCTCAGTCGGTAGAGCGCCGGACTGTTAATCCGTAGGTCCCTGGTTCGAGCCCAGGTCGAGGAGCCAAGACAAGCAAAGGGCCAACCCGTAAAGGGCTGGCCCTTTTGTTTTGCGCCTCCCAGCGGCACGCGGCCTGCCTTGCGCGGGCGGCTAGGCTGGGGCATCCTTCTCCGGATTCCCGCACCAAGGAGCGAAGACTCTCCGTGCCCCTCCCTCAGGACCCGCGCTTGCAATGATCCGCTTCCTTCTCGTCTTCATGCTTCTGCTGCCCGTCCTGATGGTGCTGGAGCTCACCGCACCGGCCCAGCAGTGGTTTGTCCTCCCTTGGACATCGCTACTCACCAGGATCACCGCCTTTCTCCTGAGCGCCTTCGACGCCAATGCCATGTCTTACGGCAAGATCCTGTTGGACACACGGAGCGGTATAGGCGTCTCTGTGGAGGCAGGCTGCAACGGCGTCGAAGCCTGCCTCATCCTGCTTGCCGCCATGCTTGCCTATCCGGCACCGTGGAAGCTCAAACTGCTGGGCATACTCGGTGGC
>Ga0116157_10006934_pt1 | contig 10153 bp, 8 predicted proteins | sample AD_UKC048_MetaG_FD_89882 | JGI IMG/M metagenome (GOLD analysis project Ga0116157, IMG submission 89882) | Active sludge microbial communities of municipal wastewater-treating anaerobic digesters from USA - AD_UKC048_MetaG | ecosystem: Engineered > Bioreactor > Anaerobic > Digestate | place: USA... | reverse complement strand
TGACTTCCTCGATATGGCGCACAAAACAGGTCTGCGGGATCTGCAGATGAGCCGCCACGCCGGGTCCCACCTGCGCTGTGTCGCCGTCAGTGGCCTGCTGGCCGGTGAGGATGAGATCCACCTCGCCGATCTTTTTGATCGCCGCGGCCAAAGTCAGGCTGGTCGCCCAGGTATCGGCTCCGGCAAAACGCCGGTCGGAGAGCAGGATGATATTGTCCACCCCTAGGGAAACCGCTTCCCGCAAGGTTTCCTCGGCCTGGGGCGGTCCCATGCAGAGGGCCGTGACCGTGCCGCCGTATTTGTCTTTGAGGCGCACCGCTTCCTCGATGGCGTAGGCGTCAAAGGGATTGAGAACGCTTTCCACACCTTCGCGGATGAGGGTGTTGGTCACCGGATCGATCCTGATCTCGGTGGTGTTGGGGACCTGTTTGACGCAGACCACGAGGTTCATTGGGGCCTTCCCGCGTAGAATTCCCGGATGGCATCGCACACGTATTGCTTCTGCGCGTCCGCCAATTCCGGATAGATGGGGATGGACAGCACTTTTTGCGCGGTCTCCTCGGCCACGGGCAGATCGCCTTTCTTATAGCCCAAGGAGGCGAAACACTCCTGCAAATGCAGCGGCAGCGGATAATAAATGGCGCAGCCGATCTCCTTTTCCTGCAGATGTTTCAGCAGCGCGTCGCGGTCCTGGCAAAGCAGCGTGTATTGGTTGTAAATGGTCACAGCGTCGGGATTTATATACGGTGTCTGGATCTGCGGGATGTCCTGCAAATGCCCGTCGTAAAAGGCGGCGTTGGCGCGACGGGCTTTGCTCCAGTCGGCCAGACGGTCCAGTTTCACGTTCAGGATGGCGGCCTGCAGCGTGTCCATGCGGCTGTTGAGGCCCACCCATTTGTGGAAATACTTGGGGTTTTCGCCATGCACCCGCAATTGGCGAAGCTTGGCGGCCAGGTCGTCGGAGTTGGTCAGGCACATCCCGGCGTCGCCCATGGCGCCCAAGTTTTTACTGGGGAAAAAGGACAGGGTGCCGATGTCCCCGAACGAGCAGCTCATTTTGCCGCCCCAGGTGCAGCCTATGCCCTGCGCGTTGTCTTCGATCACGGCCAGACCGTGTTTTTTGGCGATCTCCATGATCCTCGTCATGTCACAGGATTGGCCGAAAAGGTGCACCGGCATGATGGCTTTGGTGCGGGGCGTGATGGCGGCTTCGAGCTTGTCCGGATCGAGGTTGAAGGTGCGGTGGTCGATATCGGCGAAGCGCGGTTTGGCGTGGTTGCGCCAGATTGAGGAGGCTGTGGCAAAAAAGGTGAAGGGCGTGGTGATCACTTCGTCGTTTTCGCCGATCCCGAGCGCCTTGACGGCCAGTACGAGAGCGTCGGTGCCGGAAGCGCAGGCGATGGCGTGTTTGATGCCCAGATATTTTTGTACTTTCTCCTCCAGTTCTTTCACCTGGGGGCCCATGATGTAGGCGTGGCTTGCAAAAACCCGTTCCAGGGCTTCGCGGATGTCCGGCAGCAGCGGTTCGTATTGCGCGTGCAGGTCCAGCATCGGTACTTTCATATTTCGGTTCTGCTCCTTATTTCGCTGAAATGGCGCGGACGCCAAGGAAAATGGTGACCACCTGCGACGTGATGGAAAGCACGTCTTTCAGGTCGGTCCAGAGATCGCGGTCGGTTTTTTGCGCGACAAACACTGTGTCGCCGGGATTGATCGGGACCTTTTTGGATGGCTTGACCCAGTTCCCGCTCGAGGCGCTGATGAGGCGGATGCCTTTCCAGCGGCTGTTGTTGGTCAAACCTCCCGCGGATTGGATGTAATACTCCCAGGTCTTGCCTTCGGACCAGGGGATGAGGCCGGGTTTGATGACCTGACCGCTAACCTCGACCATGTCCAGCATTTCCGGCACATAGAGATAATCGCCGTCGCGCAACACAGGATTGTCCTCAGTGCCCTGCGAAGCCCAGGTCCGGGCTACATCGACGCTGTATTTGCCGGGAAACTGGCGCATCCGGGTGCGCATGTAATGGTATTCAAAAACGGTCATATCGGCCATGGCCAGCGTTTTCAGCCGCTCAAATTCCGGATCCGGTTCACGCGTCCCGAGTTGGTTGGCAAAGATCGCGCTGTTCAGGTTTCCGCGCTCCGTGGGTCCGCCGCAGAGCAGCAAAACGTCGTAGAGCGTGGTCCCTTCGGTCAAAAGGTATTCGCCGGGAGCCTTGACGCTGCCTTCCACCTTGATCTTCCAGGCGCGCCGGTATTCGGAGTCTTTGGCGACGATCACGCGGTCGTAGGGCTTGAGTTCTATCGTTTGGGGATCCTGGCTGCGGAGGTCGTAGCTCAGGATGTCGAAATCGGCAAGGTTTTCCCTGTAGCGGTAGATGTGCACGCTTTTCATGTCCGCGCCCAGAGTGAAGCCCTGCGCCAAAGCGAGCACAGTGGCCAGGTTGTCACCCTCCAGAAATTCGTATTCGCCGGGCAGATAGACCTCGCCGAGGATGGAAACGGAGGTGTGGAGCGCCGGGACGATGATCACGTCGCCGTCTTTGAGCAGCGGATTTTCCTGCAGGTCGCCGCTGCGCGTAAATTTTAACAGGTCGCAGTTGACCGTTTTACCCCCCCGGACCAGTTTCACGCTGCGCAAGCCCTGGAAATTGGCGTAGAGGGAGTCCTGGGCCGCTTCCAACGCTTTCTGCGGAGTCAGCAATTCCGCCGCGATCGCTTCCCTGGGCAACGCCCGGGCCAGGTTCACGGCGTCCATCACCCGGTTTATCGGGGTGACCTGGTAACTGCCCGGATTGGCCACGAAGCCGGTCACATTTACGGAGATCAGCGCCTGGGCGGGGGCGGTGATGTTCAATTGCGCGCCCAGCAACGAGGCCAGGCAGAGCAGCGCCGCGAGCAGGAGCTTAGTTTTCATAATAGTCGATCATGCGCTGGATGATCGCGTCCAGGTTGTATTTTGGCTCGTAGCCGATGTATTCTTTGATCTTGTCCAGCGAGGGCATGCGGTTCATCATGTCCTCAAATCCCTCTTCGAAAGCGTCTTCGTAGCTCATGTAATCGATGCGGGACTTGCTGCCGCACATTTCCCGGACCTTTTTGGCCAGATCCTCGATGGAGATGGATTCCGTGGTCCCCACATTGAAGATCTCGCCCTGGCATTGCGGCGTGCTCATCAGTTTGATGAAGGCGTCCACGACGTCCGAAACGTCGGCGAAACAGCGCGTCTGCTTGCCGGAGCCATACACGACCAGCGGTTGGTCGAGCAGGGCGGCCTTGATGAATTTTGGGAGTACCATGCCGTATTGTCCGGTTTGGCGCGGGCCTACGGTGTTGAAACAGCGCACGATCACCACCGGTAGGCGTTTTTCGCGGAAGTAGGCCAGGGCCATGAATTCATCGATCGCCTTGCTGCAGCTGTAGCCCCAGCGGCTGATGTGGGTGGATCCCAGCAGGCGGTCGTCGCCTTCGCAAAAAGGTATGTTTTCGCTTTTGCCATAGATCTCGGAGGTGGAAGTGATCAGCACTTTCGCCTTGTGTTTGTTGGCCAGTTCGAGCACGTTGTCCGTGCCCACGATATTGGTTTTCAGCGAAAGCAGGGGGTTTTCGATGATGTATTTGACGCCCACGGCGGCGGCGAGATGGTAAACCTGATCGACCCCGGCCAACAGTTTTTCCATCAGCTGGCGATTCAAAACGCTGCCGATGGTGTAGTGGAAATTGCCGTTTTCTTTGATCGATTCTATGTTTTCCAGGCGGCCGGTGGACAGGTTGTCGATGATGCTGACCTGGTGGCCGTCCTCCAAAAGTCTTTCCGCCAGATGTGAGCCGATAAAGCCGGCCCCTCCGGTGATCAGGATCTTCATAAGTTCTCCAATTGCGAAGCGCTTAACAGCATTGGCAACTATATTTTGCCATCATGTAACAAGATTTGCCAACCCGGTTTTTGTCAATAGAAAAGAGGTTAGGCCTTGCTCACAGGTTTCGCTCCGGCCAGCCTGTTCGCAACTTTTCAGGATGTCTCGCCCTGTGGCCAACCACAAATTTTCCTTCTCACTGATCCTCAGTTTCAATCCTCAGTTTCAATGAAATTTCTCGAGTATTCTTATCAACGCTCTTACGATCAATACGGGATCAATACGGGATCATTACGGGTTTTATCCGTATTGATCCCGTATTGATCCCGTAATGATAGGGAGGGCCCTGTAATGGGAAATAAGGATTTTATTTAAAAACAGGCAGATAGGAGCAGGTGCTCGAGAATGGCTCGCAAATTAACGCCTAATTAACTATATTACAAGGCAATACCATGTAGAGTCTGGTGTCAGCCGTTGACCACGACTTTTTTGAGGACGCTGAGGCCGCGTCCGTCCTGCAGGCGGAGGAGATATAGCCCATTGGGCAGGCCAGGCAGATCGAGTTGGAGTTCGTTTTTCGGAGCGGAAAATTCCCCTGAGAGGACTTTTTGCCCGCGCAGGTTGAAGAGGGTGCAGGCGCGCAGGGGCAGTGAACTTTTCAGATTGAGCGCGGCGGAACCTGCCAGGGGATTGGGATAGCAGGACACCGAAGTTGAGGCCGATGGCGCGAGTTCATCCTGGGCGGAGACCGGAAAATCGAAGAGATCCTGCGCGTTGAGCGTGATGGCGGGAGTTTGAAAAGCCGGCAGGGAAAAAGTGGCGCTGGACCACAGAATGGCACCGGTGGAGGGCACATACTGGATGGCGGCGAGGTTGTCGTCCATGCCGGCCGCTCCGGAAAGCACGCGCCACTGGCGTTTGGCGGTCATATTGGAATTGGCGTTGAGCGAATCCTGGATGTTGGCGTAGCGAGTGCAGCAGGTGGGATAGGTGAGGAGCCGGAAATGATTGGTGGCGGCGAGGTTTTCGCCGGGCAGGTTGCCGTTCATGTTGTAGTAGCGAGCCACGGTTCCGCTGTTGTTGGTTTCCACGACCACGGGAACGATATCGCCGGCGTTTTCGCTGACGCAGTGGGTGACGGTGCCGGTGAGGTGAAGGCCGTCGGCGATGGAATCAAAAACATCCAGGGAGGTGCCCAGCCCATCGGAATTGTAATCGGAACTTTCCAGTCCGCGCCGGACATCCCAGAAAATGGGGGTGAGGTTTTGATAAACGCTGGCGGAATGGTCGTTCCCGACGTTGAGGAAGGCGCCGGTGCGGGAGGAATTGATCCCGGAAAGGCCGCCGATAAGGCCGGGATAGGTGAAACTCATCCACTCCTGCTCATCCTCTTCGGAAGGATGGTGGACAACCAGGACGGGATTGGACAGCAGCGCGTCGTTCAGGCTCCAATCCAGGAAGCGCGTGATGACCGAGGATCCCGCCAGCAACGTATCCTGCAAGGTGGAAACGCCCCAACTGGAAAGCGAGGCACAGCCAAGCTTAAGTTTACTTCCGCCCTCCGGCTGTACCAATTGCATGAGATCCAGCAAAGCGTTGGCCTGCAGGAGGTCAGCGGCTCCGAGATCGCGCTGCAAACCGCTGTGATAAAGGCTGACGCCGGCTTGCTGCATTCCGGAGATGACGCCCTGGGCTTCGCTGAGCAGATCCGGATCGGTGACGAAATGTTGCTGGTAGTAGGTTCCGAGGTAATTATAGTAATCGGGATTGGAAAAGGCGACCATGGTGAAATAGAACTGCTGGAAGACGTCCATGACGCCCTCGCCAAGATAGTAGCCCTGCGCGACGCCGCGCTCCCAATGGTCGCCCCAGACATGCAGGACTGCCTTGTCACCGAAGTATTGGATGTTTCCGTTGACCTGGGCGCCAAGCGCCACCACGGCCAACACCAGGATCATGGCGAGATAGAGAGCTTTCATGGATTTACCTCATTCAAGCGGCCGGCGCGGGGCCATCCTTCTGTAAACCTTGTAATTGTGCAGGACAACGACCAGAAAGACGATGTCCGCGACCAAAAGCACTATGTTGAGCGTGAAGGTGTCCGAGGCGGCGTAAAAAGCGAAGAGGGCGCCCAGAACCAACAGCAGCACGAATTTGAAGATGACGATCCCACGCGGCAGGCCGAACTTGCGAAAGATCCAGCGCGCCACGGGATTGCGTTCGCGGCGGTAGTGGTCCGGACGCAGCACCATCCAGGTGGAATGGCCGTCCAGGACGTTCAGGAGCACAAAGGCGGCGAAAAGGACGATCAGCAGCCAGAGCTGCGAAAAGAACCATTGGAGGGCGTTGAGCGCGATGTTCAGCATTGGTTTTGGCCTTCGCTTTTCCGGGCGGCGAGGGTTTCCTCACGTTTGCGGAGCCGGCCCCAGGCGCGGAAATTTCCCACCACGACGAAGCTGAAGGCCAGCACACCGAGGCCGAGGAGGACCAGCAAAGCGCCGTTGAACATGGGATTGCGCCAAAGGAGAAAGAAGAGCAGGGTGATGAATCCGATCCAGAGAATTTCAGCCACGACGATTCCGAGTTTCAGGCCCAGCTTTTGAAAGAGCCGCCGCGCCACGGGATTGTGTTCGCGGTGGTAGTGGCTGGGACGCAGGACCTTCCAGGTGGAATAGCCATCCAGGGAATTGAGGACGACCAGCGCGCCGTAAAGGATAAGCAAAGCCAGAGTCATCGCGGGTAAAGCCTTTTCTGGCTGAGCGGCGCTTAGAGCTTCACCGTCACGGCGGCTTCGATCTCCGCGGCCAGCTGCGCACACTGCGCGGATAATTGACCGGCGCGGTTCTGGATGTCTGTTTTAAAGCCCTCGTCGGTTACTCCGGCGAGGTTGATGAGCACGTTGTAATGCGCGGCCTTGGCGGCGGTGAGCGCTGTAAGGCCCGCCACTCCGGCGTCGGAAAGGGCGTTGGCGTTGCCGGCTGAGGCTACTTCACGCGCCAGTTGCAGGGCGTCCCAGGCCAGTTCCAAAGTGCGGAAGGGCACCATGATCGCCTGCTGGGTGGTTTTTTCCAGTTGGGTGGCGCGGAAGGCGATCTCCTCGTCCGTCTTTTTGGGCAGGCGCGAGGCTTCCATCATGGCGTTGAAGGCGTCGGTATCGGCGTCGATGAATTGCAGGGCCCGGAGTTTGATGTCCTGTCCGCGGGGAGCGAGTTCGCGGACCTTGTCCTGCACGGCTTCGTAGCCTTTTTTATCCACTGTGAGGTTGGCTACCATGGCGGAAAGCGCTCCGGAAAGCGCGGCGCAAAGGGCTGCGACGCTGCCTCCGCCGGGTGCGGGTGAATCCGTGGAAAGCAGGTCAGCAAAGGCTTCCAGGCTCAGTGCAGTGAGGCTGTCCCGGCGGGCGATGGCGTATTCGATGACTTTTTTATCGAGGTCGAAGGGACCCAGGTCGGCCAGGCCCATGGACTGGATCGCGGTCTCCATGATCATCCGTTCCGGGAAGCCGGTGCTTTCGCCCATTCTCTGGAGGTAATACTTTCCCGCCTCGAGCAGCGCGGCTTTGGGGATCAGGCCGACCAGTTCGCTGCCGGTGACTTGCACGCCCATTTCGGAGGCCAGTTCGCGCACTTTTTCCAATACGAGGTGGGGCGGAGTGACCTTGTAATTGGTGAGGTTGATGCTGATCTGGGCGCGGTTGTAACTGTCGATGTACCAGCCGACGGCCTTGCAATGGGTGAAGAGGCCGGGCACGACGATCTTGTTGCCGTCCGCGTCTTTAAGCAGTTTGCCGGCCTTGTCGCGGGCGGGTTTGCCGCTTTCGCGGATGGTGATGGCCAGTTCGTGGGCTTTCTTTTTATCGCGGGTGTTGAGGTTGATGTTGTAGGCGATGAGGAATTCACGGGCGCTGATGGCGGTGGCGCCGGAGCGGGCGTTGAAGGCGTGGGGCCCGAAATCCGGTTTCCAGGCGGGATCTTTGGCCTTTTCGGGCAGGGCTTCGTATTCTCCGGAACGCACCGTGGCGAGATTGCGCCATTCCTCTTTGGACGCGGCGTTTTCATAGAGATAAACCGGTATGCCCAGTTCCTCGCCGACCCTTTTACCAAGTTGGCGGGCGTAGGCGGCGCATTCTTCCATCGTGACGTCCGAGATAGGGATGAAGGGGCAGACATCGGTGGCGCCCATGCGGGGATGGGCTCCGTGGTGCTTGCTCATGTCGATCAGTTCGGCGGCCTGTTTGATGGCCTGGAAAGCCGCTTCCACAACGGCTTCCGGCTCACCGGCCATAGTGAAAACCGTGCGGTTGGTGTCCGCGCCGGGATCGACGTCCAACAAAACTACGTTATTAACGGAGCGGATGGCCGCCGCGATGGCGTCCAGAACCGCGTGGTCGCGTCCCTCGCTGAAATTGGGCACGCATTCCATCAACCTCATGTCTCACCTCTTTTACTTATCTTATGTATTTTGACTTTGATGATCTTCTTTTCCGTGCTTTGCAGCACTTGGATGCGGTAGGGATCGACGCTGACGAACTGTCCCTGGTGCGGGATGCGGGCAAGTTTGTCCAGGATCAGGCCGGCGACGGTTTCGTAATCGCCCTCGGGCAGGTGGATGTCGTATTCGTCGGCCAGGCGGTCGATTTCGGTGTCGGCCAGGACCAGCCAGGTGTTCGGCGAAACCTGTTCCACCTCTTTTTCCTCTTCCTGTTCGTCGTATTCGTCGGCGATGTCGCCAAAAATTTCCTCCAGAATGTCTTCCATAGTGACGATGCCGGCCGTTCCGCCGTAGGAATCGACGACAATGGCGATGCTGCGGTGGTGCTTTTGCATCTCTTTCAGCAGCACATCGAGGTCGGTGTTTTCCGGCGTGAAATAGGGTTTGTGGACGATCTTGCCGACCGGCGTGTCCGGAGTGTATTCGCGTTTGAGCACGTCGTAGATGATGAGGATGCCCACGATGTCGTCCAGATCCTTGCGGAACACGGGATAGCGGGTGAAGCCCTCGGCGCGGGCGATCTCAATGGCCTCGGCGATAGTGGCGGTTTCCGGGATGGCGACGATCTCGGTGCGCGGAACCATCACGTTGTGGGCCTCCTGCTCCGTAAATTCCAGGGCGTCCTCGATCATTTCCATCTGCGGCTCGCTCATGTCGTCGCCCTCGGTGAGGGAAAGCAGGTAGGTGAGGTCGTCCTTGGTGAGGTAGTTGAAGCTGTTGCCTTCGGTGACCCGGAGCATTTTGCGCAGCTTTGTGTTCAGCCAGGAAACGCCCGCCACGAGCGGCCTCAGGAGGAAATAGGCGCCCCGCATGAAAGGATAGAAGATGGGCACGAGGCGGTCGGCGTTGTCCCGAAACAGCGTTTTGGGGATAACTTCGCCAAAGACGAGGACCACCGCACCGACGACCAGGGAGGTGTATTCCGCGTTGAATTTGGCGGGATCGATGTTTTGGTGCACCAGGTAGGTGGCGATGGAGGCCATGAGGACGTTGAAGATGTTGTTGCCCAGCAGCGTGGTGCCGAGCATTTTGTCCGGCTGGCGCACGTAATCCAGCAATCTGGCGGCCGAACGGCTCTTTTTGGCCTTGCTCTCGAGCTCCAGCTGGTTGATGGAGATCACGCCGTTCTCAAAGCCGGCAAAGATGAAAATGAGCGCCAGCAAAGCCAGCAGGATAAAGATCCAAAGGATTATTTCCCCAATGGGCATTTACGCGTTTACCTTCTCGTTCCTCCAGGCGATCCGCAGGGCCTGGATGAACTCCTCTATATTGCCGGCCAAGAAAGAATCGAGATTGTAGCTTGTCAAGTTTATTCTGTGATCCGTCACGCGGGATTGGGGAAAATTGTAGGTGCGGATCTTTTCCGAGCGGTCGCCGGTGCCGACCTGAACCTTGCGGGAGCGGGCAGTCTCCTGTTCCTGCTGGCTCAGTTTGGCGTCCAGCAGCCGCGAACGCAGGACTTTCAGGGCTTTGGCCTTGTTTTTGATCTGCGATTTTTCGTCCTGGCAGGTGACGACGATGCCGGTGGGCAGATGGGTGATGCGGACGGCGGAATCGGTGGTGTTGACGCTTTGGCCGCCGTGGCCGGAGCTGCGGTAAACGTCGATGCGCAGATCGTTTTCGGCGATCTCGACGTCCACGTCCTCAGCCTCGGGAAGCACCGCGACGGTGACCGCGGAGGTATGGATTCTGCCGGAACCTTCGGTGCTGGGCACCCGCTGCACCCTATGGACCCCCGATTCCCAGCGAAGTCGTTCGTAGACCGCGTTCCCGTTCACCGAGAAGACGATTTCCTTCAAACC
>Ga0116157_10006929_pt1 | contig 10159 bp, 3 predicted proteins | sample AD_UKC048_MetaG_FD_89882 | JGI IMG/M metagenome (GOLD analysis project Ga0116157, IMG submission 89882) | Active sludge microbial communities of municipal wastewater-treating anaerobic digesters from USA - AD_UKC048_MetaG | ecosystem: Engineered > Bioreactor > Anaerobic > Digestate | place: USA... | reverse complement strand
TTCCAGATAGTGCTTGTTCCGGAACAAGAAATCACCCAGGAGATAGTAGGCTTCGGCGTTTTCAAGTTTAGACGCCGCAAGGAAGTCCTGCAGCTGTTTGGTCGCGGTGGCGGGATCACGGGCGTAGAGCAATTTCAACCGCTCCAGATACGCATAGACGGCAATATCTGGATCCTGTGACCGCGAAAGCTGCTGAAACAGGGAATCCGCTTCCACCGCGGAGCCAGTATGCGCGAGAACGATCGCCCGGTAGTATTCCCGGCGCGGGGACTCTGTACCCAAACTGTCGATAAGCGCGGATGCGATATCGTAGTTCTCAGTCTCCAAAGCCTTGCGGATCCTGAGCAGGGAGACGTTCGGAGTCAAAGGCGCAGGTTGTCTGAGCAGATACGCCACCTGATCATCGAAATTGGGATAGTCCCCATGCCCGAGCAGATAATTCAGCCAGGAGCTCTGGTAGTCGAAATACTTTGGTTCGGAGGCAGCTGTCCCGTCCAGGATGTTCTTTGCTTCGTCAAAGCGGTCCAGTTGCAACAGAACCAGGAAATAGTCGTAACGCACCTCTTGGGGATCGTATTCCAAAGCCAGGCGATATTCCTGCTCCGCTGAGAGATAGAACCCCTCCTGCGTGTAGATCCTGCCGCGCCAGACACGGACCTGGTAGATGTAATACGGATTGGCCGTCACTTTTTCCAGATCAGCCAGCAGCGACATTGTCTGCGTGTAGTCGCCCAGGTTGTAACAACTGATGGCGTAATTGAGATAAACGTCGGCAAGGATGTCGGGATGCAGATCTTGGGTCAGCAGGATCCTGTACATCTCGCGAGCAGCTGTAAAATCGCCTTGCTTCAAGGCCACATTGGCGTCCAGATAGTCCAGATATTGGATGTATTCCGATTCCGGATACCTGGCGCGGAAGCTGGCGATCTCGGCTTTGACCTCGCTCAGATAGGCGTCAGAAGCGTAATAAAGTTTGACGATATAGGAGAAGTCCTCTTTCTCCAGGAGGCTTTGCCCCCTCAGATCCGCGGGAATGAGGAAAGCCAGCAGCAATATGCAGAAGGCCAGTGGCAGGCAGAGGGATTTGAGGGATTTGATCCCGCCATGTATTGCATTCAGGTGCGCACAGTGGTTCACGATGTCCACTCCTGTTTATTTAAATGGGATAAGCATGAAAACCGACGTGCCCTCGTTTTCCTTGCTCTTGATCACGATGTCTCCGCCATGCAGTTCAGCGATGCGTTTGGCGATGGCCAGGCCCAGCCCCAGCCCGCTGCTGCGGTATTCCGTGGTTCCGCTCTTGTGGGCGTAGATCTCGTTGAGTTCATAAAACTTGCGGAAGATGTCCTTCAGCCGGTATTGGGGGATGCCGATGCCGTTGTCGCGCACAAAGATCACCAGGGTGTCCTTGTTGCCGATCTTTTCCTGCGGGAACGAGGATTTGCGGGCTCCCAGGACGATGGTGCCAAATTCGTTGGTAAAGCGCACGGAGTTGATCACGATGTTGTAGATCATCCTATGCAGGGCTTCCCAATGGGCGTTCACAGGCGGCAGGCCGGCTTCGACCTCGACTTTGAACTGCATGTGGCGGTTGCGGGAAAGGATCGAAACCTCCTGATGCACCAGATCGATGATATCCGAGACGCTTACCGGAGCCTTGGGCAGGGACTTGGTGACGTTGTAGAGGTTCATGGTCGTAATGTCGTTGATGGTCGCGGTCAGGCGGTTGACGGCAGTTTCCAACTTGCCCATGATGCCCTCGCGGTCTTCCTCGTCGGCGTAGAGATTGCGCTTCAGGCGTGACATATAGCCTTGCAGCGTGGAAAGCGGTGTATTCAGTTCATGGGAGACGATGGCCATGAATTCGTCTTTCAATTGCTCGAAAGCGTTCAGTTCCGCGCTTTTCTGGATCAGGTTCTCATACTGGCGGGCGTTGCTGATGGCCACTCCGAACTGGTTCAAAAGCAAATTGATGATGTCCTCGTTCAGATACATTTCCCTGGTGCTGTCGCCATGGTTGTCCAGGTAGAGGAAGCCCATCGGAACGTCGTCTACGAGGATCGGGCAGCAGAAGATGGTGTTGATGGCGTAATCCTGGACGCTGATGGAGTTCTTGAACGCTCCATCCTGCATGGCGTTGAAGGTATAGACCATTTCCAGATTGGTCTGGCAGAGGCTGAGGGCCGTCTTGCTGATCCCGGTGGTCGTGGACAGCAATTGCTTGTCCTGGTCCATCTGCACCTGGTAAAGGTTGTTGCCCTCGCTGTCGCGCTTGATCAGAAAGCCGCGGGTGGCGTTGGTAAAATCGATGGCCGCCGCCACGATCGCGTTTTCCAAGTCCGTCATGTTCACGACGCGGATCAGATCATGGGAGATCTGCATCAACTGGTTCATCTTTTCCATCCGCTGCGTGATGTCCATGTAGTCCCAGGTGCGGATGATCAATGCTGTGAGGTGGTTTTTGATGTTCCTGACGATACCCAGTTCGCTGGATGTGAACTCCAGTTCCCCCATGTCGCTGAGCAGCAAAAAGCCGATCCGCTTGCTGCCCGATTGCATGGGGACGACCAACACATTCCTGCCGTCGTGTTTGAAACTGATCAGCCCGTCCGCTTCGAAAGCTTTTTCGATCTGCGGATTGAATTCCGGGGGGAACAGCGAGTCCTCCGGGCAGTTGTAACAAAGGAAAGTGTAGAAATTGTCTATCTTCTCCGAATAGACCATCAGTTTGAACTGCCAGGGGGATAGCACCTGGTTGATGCCTTTTTCGACGAGAAATTTGATCCTCTGTACGCTGTTGACGTTGGTGATGTTAAAGAGGAGGTCGTTCCATTTGCTGCGTGTATCCTTGCGCCGGGAAGCGATCGGCACGGAGCGGAATTTCTTCAGGTCGTCCAGATGGTACTGGTTCGCGTTCAGGAAATTGAGCCGGTCGTCTTCGCTGATCCCGGCGGTGATCTCTTCCAGCCTGCGTTTATAGGTGGCGAACTCCGCCTGGGCGACGGCTTCGACGTTCAGTTCCAAGAGCGTTTGGATCTTGCATTGCCGGAATTCCACCTCCAATTGGTAATATAGGAAATTCTCGCAATTGGTGAGCAGCTGGTTGTTGCGGCGCAAGATTCCGCGCAGGGGGAGCGAGGGATTCATCAGGTCGAGTTTGAGTTCGATCAGATCCAAGAACTGGCCCCAGTAGCGATACCCGTTGGCCTCGATCACAGGCCGGGTCTGCGCGATCAGTTCCGCCGCCCGGACATAGTCCTGCAAGCCGTAATAGCATTGAGCCTGCAGGCAGTTGAAAACGGTCTCCGCGTAATGGTTATTGATCTCTCCGGCATATTGGATGGCCTGATGCAGTTCCTGCAGAGCGGTCTCATATTTCTTTTCGGAGATGGCCAGCAGGCTCAGGACGTTGTGGTAGAACTCCTGTTCATGCAGTTCCTCATAATCTATCTGGGCGTTTTTGCTGATCAGGCGGCGGAGTTTTTTGGGATTGCCCATTTCCCCCAGATAGTAGAAATACGTCTTTACCAGCGGATTGATCTCGCTGACGGTGCCTTCTATGAGTTGCGGCTGGTTCAGCCTGATAAAGTTGTAATAGTAGCCAAAGCCCACGATCTTGCTTTTGGCCAGGGCCAGGTTGCGCTGGATGGCCTGCAGGTAGCGGGGGCTTTGCACAGACCGCACCAGTTCCTCGGACTCCTGTAAAAGTTGTTCGGCCTCGCTGTATTCGCCGGTTTTGATGTAGGCTTCGCCCTTGATGAGCAAGGACCTCGCCTGGGTAAGCACCAATCCCAGTTCGCGGGCGTAGGCCAGGCCGGTGCGGGCATATCGCAGCGCGGGCAGCGTGAAGCCCTGCCTCAGGTTCAAGTCCGCCAGGTTGTTGTTGATCAGTCCCAAAAAGCGTTTGACGTGGTACCTGTTCCAGATGGCCAGGGCCGTGTTGAAATGCTCCACGGCTTCGGGGATGTTCTTCTGGATGCTGTAAAATTCGCCCAGATGGTTGTGCAGCGTAGCCAGGCGGATCATGACCCCGGGATTCTGTTCCGGAGGCAGTTCGTGCAGGAAGTCCTCGATCGTTTTGATCGCGGCATCGTAGTCGTTGGACAGCGAATGATAGTAGCCCAGATTGACCGTGTAAACGATCCTGAGGGGCAGGGGCAGATCGTTTGGCTGGCTTTGGTCCAGATACGTCTTCATCCGCTTCGGATCCGTCGCCGACCAGGCCAGAGCCAGGTACAGCCGGGCCATGGCCTTCTGTTCGTCGTCGCGGCCCAGGCCTTCGGCTTTCAGGAAATACTTCTGGGCGTTTTTCATGTCCTCGGCCAATGACTTCAGCGTGCCCAACACCAAATACTTTTCAAAGGATTCCGCTATTTTCCGCTGATTCTCCCAGATAAACCCAGCCTCGGTATAAAGCCCCGTGATCTCAGCCTTTTGCTGGAACTTGTGCAGATCTTCCTTTTTCTGCTCGGGACCGGCTTTCGCCTCTGGCAGCCAATCCAGTTGGATGACCCGGCTGATCGCCTCGTAGGCCTGTTCCTGCTCATAATCCTCATCCAGCAGCGCGTAGAGCTTGAGCAGCAGATCCCGCTCGCAGGCAGGATCCCCGGCTATCCGGGCGTTTTGGATAAGCCCCTGGTAGACCAGAGGTTCATTGATCTTTTTGGGGCCATAATACTTCAGTACGCGCAGGGAGACGAGCTGCTGCAGTTTGGCGGTGCATTCCGCGAAAAAGCGTTCCTTCGCCTCGGGGAACGTGAAGAAGAAGTGGTTGTGGCGCTTTTCCAGGATCTCGTTGTATTTGCCGTCGTTGAGCAGGTCAAAGAGCTGGTTGTCGTCCACCTTGCAGATATAGCGTATGAGGTCAAGCGAGATCGGCGTCTGGACGATCGAGAGTTTTTGCAGGTGCTTGTAGTTCGCGTCCGTGAGGTGGCTCATCCGGGAATAGATGGAGTGGATGATCCGGCTGGGCAGGGCGTAGTCGTCCAGGTTCGCCGGATAGCGGAGTGTCTGGTCGAAGGTGATCTGCTTTCGCAGCGTGAGGTCGATCAGGATCTCCCGGATGAAATACGGATTTCCGGAAGAACGCTGATACACCATGTAGCAAAACGCCTCGGGGACCTCCGTGTTCAGCAATTTGCGGATGTAACTGACCGACTCGTCCAGGCTGAACATCGGGATGTGCAGGAGGATCGGATGCTCGATCTGCTTTACCTTGTTGAAATCGGTGCAGCTGAAGAGCATCAGGAAGCGGTTTTTGACCACATCGTTGGAAAAATAGTTAATGAAATCCAGCGTGTAACGGTGGACGTGCTGGATGTTCCTGATGATGAATATCACCGGCTTGCGTTTGGAGAGTTCGATCAGCAAACTCCGCGAGAACTCGAAGTCCGATTTCAGGTCGGCCTGGGTTTGCGAAAGGCCCTTGGCGGCCTGTTCGGACATGAAGAGATAGCGCCGGAGTTTTTCGGAAATCCCGCTCAAAGACTGGTAGCTTTCGAGCTCCTCGGGAGTCAGGGACTGCAGGTATTCCTTGATCAGCGCGTAGAATGCGTCGTGGTCGCTCTTCGTGCAATTGTAGTCGAAGATGAAGTACGTCCCGCGGAGGATGTTGTAACGGAACAGGGACAGGATGTTGTCCTTGCCCAGGCCCTCTCCGCCGACCAGCGAAATGAGCTTACCGTTGCTGTTTTCCACCTGGGGTAAATACTCCAGCAGATCCTCGACGATCTTCTCGCGCACCGTATAACTGTTGAACTGCAATGTATTGACCAGCGACCAGGATACGGAAAAGGGGAATTCCCTGCCCGTGGTCCGGTTGATGTAGTTTATGATCTCTTCGCTATTCTGGAAGCGGTTTTCGGGATTGCGTTCGAGCAGGCGCAGACAGAGTTTTTCCAGTTCCAATGGCACCTGCGGGTTGAGTTCGGAGGGAAAGATCGGGATGAAATACTGCTGGCTTCCGCTGCGCAGGGCGTTGATCTGCTCCAGCGTGTAGGGAAAACTGCCCGTGATGAGGCGGTAGATCACCACCCCCAGCGAATAGAAATCGCTGGAATTCCCCGCCGGGCGCCCCATATAGATCTCCGGCGCGATGTAGGGTAGGGTCCCGGATACGTATTGCGTGTCCTTATCCAGTTCCAAACGCGAAAAGCCATAGTCTATCAGTTTGACTTCCAGTGTGTTGCCGGTGGATTTATAAAGTATATTCTCAGGTTTGATGTCGTTATGCAATATGTTTTGTGTATGTAGGGCATTCAGCGCGTAGCAGATCTGGACGATGATGTTGTAAAGCGAGCTGATCTTGTTCTTGGAAAAGCGGAAATTGCTGAGGCTGGCGCCGTCGAAGAAATCGCTGATAAAATAGATGTGGTCGCCCACGTGTCCGAAATCCACCACATGGCTGAGGTTGGGATGCTCGATCTTGGTGATGTGGTGCATGTCCCGGGCTTTGAAATGCTGGTAGAGGCCTTCCGAGGAAAGGTACTGGAAGAGTTTCAGCGTGTAGAGGTTTCCGGTGCGGACGTCCCGCACTTTGAACACATTGGCCCAGGAGCCTGTCCCCAGGCTTTCCAGCACCTCGTATCTATGGTCTATGAACATCGCTGATCTCCCTTTGCATGGTAAATCCCTTATTTGGCAAAGCCGGAGCTTGTCAACCCAAAACTTGAAATGGGTTCAACCCTGAAAAAAGATGGCTGTCCACGAATTACACGAATTTACACGAATTATTTTTGTGAAAAAGGGCAAAATTGGCATCTGGCCATTCCTTTTGCCCTCTCTTCTCCGCTGTCTCCTTCTCTGTTCCCTCCGTTTCCCTGTGGTGAAAAAAACTCTGTTTCTCTCTGCCCAACTCCGCTTTTCTCTGTGGTAAATAAATCTCTGTGTCTTTGTGTCTCCGTGTCTCTGTGTTAAAAATCCCTCATTGCGGCAGCCCATCCTCCGTTTCCTGCCGTGGCGCCGTTTTCCACCTGTTATGCACCCAAAACCACTGCTCCGGATAGCGGTTGATGAATTCCTCGATCGCCTTGTCCACTTTGGCCAGGATGTAGCGGTAGTTTTCCTCTTTGTCCTCCAGTTCCGGATGGTAGATCATCTCCCTGAAGGTAAAATCGATGTTTCCTGCGGAGGTGCGCAACGCGAATCCCGGTACGATGGGGATCTTGTAGCGCAGGGAGAGCTTGGCGACGCCTTTCCAATGCGAGGCGGGCCAGCCCAGGAAATCGAGCATCAGGCCCGACCTTCCGGCGTCCTGGTCGGCCAGGATGGCCACCATTTCGTTCTTATACAGACAGCTCAGGATATCCCGCAAGCCGCGTTTGAAATCGATCAGCCCCACTCCGTGCCGGCATCTGATGGCGTTGTTGTAGGCGTCGAAATAGGGATTGTGCTGCTTTTTTACCACCACCGAGAGTGGAATGTCATAGAGGGGAAGGACGCGCGCCGTTTCCCAGTTTCCGAAATGCGCCGTGGCCATGAGCGCGCCCCGGCCCAGGGAGAAGGCCTCTTCCACATTGGATTTGCCGGTAATCCGCGAGGTCTTGATCAGTTTGTCTTCATCCAGCAGGTAAACCTCGGCCACAGTCAGCCCCATATTGTGGTAAATCTTGCGCAGCAGCTCCTTTTTCTTTTCTGCGTCCAAATCGGGATAGACCATGCTGAGTTGCCTTGTGGCCACATCCCGGCGAATGCCCAGGCCATAACCGGCTACGCGGAAGAGGAAAGTGAGGATGCTCCGGCTCCAGGGATAGGGCAGCAGGCGGAGTTTCCAGAGCGCCGCCCGGAAGAGGTAATACTCCGAGAGGTTGACGAATTTATTGCGTTTCAAGGGCGGGAAGGGAGTGCGGGTGTGACTCCCCTCGTTCAGGATCTGAGGAGTTTGATCTTTTTCTCGACAACTGCTTTGGAAACCACTCCTATCGTTGTATCCTTGTGTGTGCCATCAACGAAAAACAGCAGGGTTGGGATGCTCATCACGCCGTGCCGGGAGGCGATCTCAGGATAATCGTCGACGTTCAATTTGCCGAAGGTGATGCCCGGGTTTTCTTCGGCCAGTTGGTCGAAAGTGGGGGAAAACAGGCGGCAGGGACCGCACCAGTCGGCCCAAAAATCCACCAGCACTATCCCTTTGCCCACGGTCTCGTTAAAGTTCTTGGCGGTCAGTTCAACTGTCATGTCTTGCTCCTGTAAACTTTGATGATATATTAAGGCGAAATCCCTTTTCTGCCAAAGAAAATCACTTAAATCGTCTTACTCTCCCTTCCTACCTGATGTCGGGCAATGCGCGATAAATTAGCAATCGAAAGTCATGATTGCCAATTTCCCCCTTGACAGTTTGCCTGCACCGCTTATTTTATCTCCCAGAAATCAATAACATCCACAAAGGAGCGCGAAATGCCCGAGAAAAAAAACGAGAAAGGAACTCTCAGCATCCATACCGAGAATATCTTTCCGATCATCAAGAAATGGCTCTATTCCCAACACGACATTTTTCTGCGCGAACTGGTCGCCAACGCCATGGACGCCATCAACAAACGCAAACTGGCGGATCCCGACTACAAAGAGGAAGACCGCAAGATAGAGATCAAACTCGACTCCAAAAAGAAAACCCTGGAGGTCTCGGATTCCGGGATCGGCATGACCTCCGACGAGATCCGCAAGTACATCAACCAGATCGCCTTTTCCGGCGCCGAGGACTTCATCGAAAAGTTCAAGGACGTCCAGGGCAACATCATCGGCCATTTCGGCCTGGGCTTTTATTCCTCGTTCATGGTAGCCGAAAAGGTGACCATCGACTCGCTGTCCTATCTGCCGGAAAGCCTCCCCGCCTTTTGGGAGTGCGACGGCAGCACCGAATACAAGATGAAGGACGGCAAGCGCAAGGAGATCGGCACCACCGTCACGGTCCATTTCAACGCAGATTCAGCCACCTACGCCGAGGAGTCCAAGATCCGCGAGATCCTCGAACGCTACTGCAATTTCATGGCCTGGCCCATCATGTTCAAGGACAAGCAGGTCAACCAGAAGGAAGCCCTCTGGAACCGCAAGCCCAAGGACGTTACCCGCGAGGAATACATCGAGTTTTACAAAAACGTCTTCCACGATTACCAGGATCCCGTCTTCTGGATCCACCTCAACGCCGATTTCCCCGTCAACCTGCGCGGCATCCTCTATTTCCCGAAATTGCGCAACGAGCCGGATTTCTTCAAGGGCCAGGTGAAACTCTATTGCAACAACGTCTTTGTGGCGGACAACCTCGAGGATCTCATTCCCGAGTTCCTGCTCCTCCTCAAAGGGGGGATCGACGTCCCGGACATCCCGCTCAACGTCTCGCGCAGCTTCCTGCAAAACGACGCCCAGGTGCAGAAGATCAGCAAATACATCGTCAAAAAGGTCGCCGACCACTTTTCCGAAACCTTCAAGGCTGACCGCAAGAAATACGAGGAATACTGGGAAGACATCAATACCTTCATCAAGTTCGGCCTGCTTAAGGACGACGATTTCTTTGACGCCCTCAAGGACAAGATCGTCTTAAAATCCGCCACCGGCGACTACGTGACCATCGAGGAATACAAGGCCCGCAACCAGGCCGCTGAGGGCAAAACCCGCGTCTGGTACGCCTCCGGGGAGGATAGCCAGGTCACCTACCTCAGCCTGATGAGAGAACAGGGCATCGAGGTCATCTTCCAGAATTCACCTTTGGATACCCATCTCTTCCAGCAACTGGAAGCCAAACTCGAAAACATCGAATTTATCCGCATCGACAGCGAGGTCAACGACCTGATCGTCAACCGGGACAAGAAGGAACTGGTGGATCTGGAGAGCCGTACCGATTCCGACAAACTTCAGCAGATCTTTTACACGGCTCTCGGCCAGAGCGTGGAAGCCTCCTTCAGCAAGGAAAGTTACGGCGAATTCCTGAAAAAGCATCCCGCCGCCGCCACCGCGCTCACGCCTTACCTGATCCACAAGGACGATCAGACGCTCGTCCGGCCTTATGAGATCCCCTTTGCCGTGCGCGAGGAACTGGGCCCCGAGGCCGTGAAGGAGCTCTTCGAACACGTTTACACCGATCTCAAGGTCGAGGTGAAAAGCCTCAAATCCCCGGACATCCCTTCCATGATCGTCTTCAGCGAATACATGCGCCGCTGGCACGATA
>Ga0116157_10006928_pt1 | contig 10160 bp, 9 predicted proteins | sample AD_UKC048_MetaG_FD_89882 | JGI IMG/M metagenome (GOLD analysis project Ga0116157, IMG submission 89882) | Active sludge microbial communities of municipal wastewater-treating anaerobic digesters from USA - AD_UKC048_MetaG | ecosystem: Engineered > Bioreactor > Anaerobic > Digestate | place: USA... | reverse complement strand
GGGCCAGCCGCGCGCCCACCCCGACCAGCCAGATGACCAGCACCACCTCGGCGGTGGGCCAGAACCAGGAGCTCCCACTGATCATCGGCGGGATGGCCAGGGTGCCGCCCAGCACGGCCAGGGCGCCGAGCAGGGCGGGCACCGCGTAGGTGGGAGCGGGCGCACTGGGTGCCGGTGTCGACGGCGGTGTTGACGGCGCGCGGCCGGCGGTGGCGGTGCTCACGAGACCACCGGGATCGGCGCCGGCCGGGGCGGCAGCCCGCTGACCGGTGCTCCGGCCTGGCAGGCCCGGCTCCAGGCCTGGGCCACGTCGTCACCCCGCCGGACGGGCACGACCCGCCAGCCGGCCGACTGCAGCAGCGCGCCGGCCGACGGGTCGGTCGACCGGTCGGGGCTCCCCGATCGCGGTGTGCCGGCCCAGGTCGCCGTGTCCAGCAGGAACGCGATGGCGGTCGTGCCACGCAGCCGGGCGGCCATCAGCAGTCGGGCGGTCGGGGCGTCCAGCGCGGCGAGCACGGCGACGATCAGGCCGATGCCGGCGATCGAGGACGCGGTCATGGTCCGGGTATCCGGCTCGACCACGGCCAGCGCGGCCAGCACGTCGTCCTGGATGTCCCGGCCGGCGGCCAGCACCGTCCCGCTGTGGGCGGTCAGCCGGACCTGGTGTTCGGCGGCCAGCAGGTGCACGGTGATCGAGGCGGCCAGGCTCACGGCCGTCTCCAGGCTGCCGGTGGCGCCGGTGCCGGCGTGCGCGATCGCCCGGTGGTCCAGCATCACCACCGCGCCGCCGTGCGAGACCGGCTCGGCCAGCCGGACCATCAGCTCGTCCTCGTGCCGGGCCGAGGCCCGCCAGTGAATGGTGCGGATGTCGTCACCGCTGCGGTACGGCCGCACCCCCACGTCCGGGTCGCCGCCGGAGGCCCCGGACCGGGCCCGGTCCGCCGCGGCCGACCGGCTCCCGGTGCTGGCCGGCATCCCGGCCAGATCGACCAGCGACGGCACCACCAGCACCGTTGTTGACGTGTCCAGGGTGCGGCTGTCCTCCCACAGGCCAAACGGGTCGCCGACCCGGACCGAGGGTGGCTCGAAGACGAACCGGCCTCGCCGGGTCGGGCGGATCGCGTATTCGGTGCGGGCCCGGTGTGCCGGCCGCAGCGGCGGCATCAGGCAGCGGATCCCACCGCTGAGGTCGACGACCGGGGGATCGTTGATCTCCAACGCCGCCGTCCGGGTCGATCCGGTGTTGGTGACGGTCAGTTGCACCCGACCCGCCGTGCCCGGCATCAACCGGCTCGGTCCTACGTTCCGCTCGGCCGAGAGTCGGACGCTGCGCACCGCCCCGGCGAGCACCGCGAGGATGGGCAGCAAGGCGGCGAACAGCCCCACCCGCAACAGATCCCGCTCGTCCAGCGCGATGGCGCAGACGACAGCGGCCAGACCCCCGGCCAGCAGGCAGCGGCCCCGGGTGGTGAGCCCGCGCAGCCCGGCCGGCCGGCCCCGGCTCGGGCGAGGAGGCCGGTCAGCCACCTCGCGGCACCCGCAGGCGGCTCAACAGCACCCGGACGACCTCATCGGCCGACCGGCGGGCCGCGTGCGCCTCGACGGTCAGCAGCAGCCGGTGCGCCAGCACGGGCACCGCCAGCCGTTGGATGTCGTCGGGCACGACGAACGAGCGCCCGTCCAGCGCGGCCGAGACCTTGGCCGCGCGGGCCAGGTGCAGCACCGCCCGTGGGGAGGCGCCAAGCCGGACCTCGGGCACCGACCGGGTGGCCGCCACGATCTCCACCAGGTAGTGCCGTAGCGGCGGTGCCAGGTGCACCGTGGCCACCGCGTCGACCAGGGAGGCGACGGTGGCCGCGTCGGTCACCGGCCGCAACGAGTCCAGCGGATCGATCCGGTCCCGGTCGGCCAGCATGCCGACCTCGGCGGACCGGTCCGGGTAGCCGATCGACATCCGGGCCAGGAACCGGTCGCGCTGGGCCTCGGGCAGGGGATAGGTGCCCTCCATCTCGACCGGGTTTTGGGTGGCCAGCACCAGGAACGGACGGGCCAGTCGGTAGCTGGTGCCGTCGACGGTGACCTGCCGTTCTTCCATGCATTCCAGCAGGGCCGACTGGGTCTTGGGCGAGGCCCGGTTGATCTCGTCGGCCACCACGATGTTGGCGAACACCGGGCCGGGCCGGAAGTCGAACCGCGAGGTCTGCCGGTCGTAGACGCTGACGCCGGTGACGTCGCTGGGCATCAGGTCCGGAGTGAACTGCACCCGGCTGACCGTGGCGTCCACGGTGCGGGCCAGCGACTTGGCCAGCACGGTCTTGCCGGTGCCGGGCACGTCCTCGATCAGCAGGTGCCCCTCGGCCAGCAGCGCGATCAGGGCCAACCGGACGACCTCGGGCTTGCCCAGCACCACCTGTGAGATCGCCGAGCCGATCTGCCCGGCGACCCGACGGACGGTCTCCAGGTCGGGCAGCTCCGCCGATGGCGTCACGGGTCCTGGTCCCTGCGCCGGGTCCAGGTCGACGCGCTGTGCCACGGTTGGTTACCTCCTGACGGGTGCCCGGAACCGGTGGGTCGTGCGTCCGGGCAAAGGTCTGTGGCTGCCAGTCTGCCAGCCTGCCGCACCGGCGTCGGGGGATCGGCCGCCCGACGCTCGGTGGAAACGACGGGCCGGCGGGTGGGCGCTCGGTAGCATGAGCCGGATGTCGACCACCGCCCCACCCCCGGCGCGCCCGGCCGGACGGCTGCGTGCCGCCGCGGCCGCGCTGATCGCGCAGCTGGCTAAGTTCGGGGTCGTCGGGGCCACCGCGTACGTCGTCGACGTGGGCCTGTTCAACCTGCTCAGCTACGTCGGGTCGCCGCCCTTGCTGGCCGGCCAGCCGCTGCTGGCCAAGATCATCAGCACCGTGGTGGCGACCGTGGTGGCCTGGCTGGGCAACCGGTACTGGACCTTCCGGCACCACCGCCGGCCCGACGCCGGCCGCGAGTTCGTCCTCTACCTGATCATGTGCACCGTCGGTCTGCTCATCGCGCTGAGCTGCCTGTGGATCTCGCACTACGTCCTGGGCTTCACCTCGGCGCTGGCCGACAACATCTCGGCGAACGTGGTCGGCCTGGTCCTGGGCACCACCTTCCGGTTCTGGGCCTACAAGAAGTTCGTCTTCACCCACCAGCCGCAGCCCGCGGCGGCCTGACCCACCGGGTCACCCACCCTGCCCCACCGGGCCCTCCACCGCGCCCCACCAGAGCCCCACGGCGCTCCACGGAGCGCCTCGGAGGCCTCGCCGGGGCTCGCGCCGCGGGGAAAAACGGCCGCCCCTGGCCCTTCGGTGCGCTGCGCACGCCGGGCGCGGTCCCCGCCCGGCCCGGGCGCGGCGAACTTCCCCCACCGTCACCCACCGCAATGACGTGCGGTTTCTCCGCGACACCCGCCTCAGATGGGCGACTTCGGGGTCGGAGTGGTGGGAAGTGGGTTAGAGTGGAGGAGCCTGGGGGAGCGAGCCTGACAGATGGGGTCAGCGCCCACCGGGACCGGCGCGGGACCCCACGAGCCGCCGTCGCGAGGAGGTGTTCGTCAGATGCCCACCGGCTTCTACGGCACCTACACGCCACGGATGGACGACAAGGGGCGGGTCACCCTGCCGGCGAAGTATCGGGAGTCGTTCAAGAACGGGGTGATGTTGGTGCGGGGTCAGGACCACTGCATCTACGTGTTCACCCCCGAGGGCTTCGAGCAGTTCGCCGAGGCGGCGATCAACGCGCCGATCACCGACGAGCGGGCCCGCGGCTACCAGCGCTACATGCTCGCCAACACCGACGAGCAGCGCCCGGACGCCCAGGGCCGGATCACCATCACGCCCCGCATGCGCGAGTACGCCCGGCTGACCAAGGATCTGGTCATCACCGGCATCGGCCTGCGCATGGAGCTGTGGGACGCCGACGAGTGGGCGGCCTACGAGGCCCAGCAGGAGGCGGCCTACGCGGCCCCGGAACGGGGGCTGCTGGGCACCTGACGAACACCGGTTCCTGACGCCCGGCCCACATCCGCGCCGGCCCTGACACGACTTCCCCCGTGCCAGGACCACCGGCCCTGACACGACTTCCCCCGTGCCAGGACCACCGCGGATGGGGACCAGGATTCAGGACCCACCCGGCCCCACCCGCAGTCCCCGACCAGCCCACCCCGTCACATTCGCAACTCCAGGCGCATTCAGAGCACCGGATGCCCTCGGCCAGAAGGGAACGCGCCGATGTCGGGCCAGGCCGGGAGCGGGGACGAGCAGGACCCCCAGGCTTCGCCTCCCGAGGCGGGTCCCGATGACCGGCGGCACATCCCGGTGCTGGTCGACCGGGTCGACCAGCTGCTGGCCCCGGCCATCGAGGCGGCCACCGCCGACGGGGCCACCGATGTCGTCCTGGTCGACGCCACCCTCGGCATGGGTGGGCACACCCTGGCCCTGCTGCAGGCGCACCCGCGACTGCGGGTGGTCGGGATCGACCGCGACCCGCAGGCCCTGTCCATCGCCGAACAGCGCATCACCGCGGCCGGTCTGGCCGACCGGGTCGAGCTGGTGCACGCGGTCTACGACCGGATCGGTGAGGTGATCGCCGCCACCGTCGCCTCCGGCCGGGTGCAGGCGGTCCTGTTCGACCTCGGCGTCTCCTCGGTCCAGCTCGACGAGGCCGACCGCGGGTTCGCCTACGCGCAGGACGCGCCGCTGGACATGCGGATGGACCCGACGAGCGGCATCACCGCCGCCGAGGTGATCAACACCTACCCGGGGGCGGAGATCACCCGCATCCTGCGCGAGTACGGCGAGGAGCGGTTCGCCCAGCGCATCGCCCGGGCGGTGGTCACCGAGCGGGCCAAGCGGCCGTTCACCACCAGTGCCCGGCTGGTCGAGCTGGTGCGGGCCAACATCCCGGCCGCCGCCCGGCGGACCGGCGGCAACCCGGCCAAGCGCACCTTCCAGGCCCTGCGGATCGAGGTCAACGACGAGCTCGGTGCCCTTCAGCGCGCGATTCCCTCGGCGCTGGAGCATCTGTCGGTTGCCGGCCGGATCGTCGTGATGTCCTACCAGTCCCTCGAGGACCGGATCGTCAAGCGGGCGATCGCCCCGCTGACGCTGTCCCGGACCCCGCTGGACCTGCCGACCGAACTTCCCGGCCACGACCCCGAGTTCCGCTGGGTGGTGCGGGGCTCCCAGGCCCCGACCGACGAAGAGATCCAGGCCAACCCCCGAGCCGCGTCCGCGCGGTTGCGGGCGGCCGAACGCATCAGAGAGGCAGCGACGTGAGCCGGACCGGCACCACGACCAAGGACCGGGCGACCAAGGACGGGGCCTCGACCGCCACCGCCACTGCGGCCCTGCGCTCGGAGACCAGTCGCTGGTCGTCGGCGACGACCGCATCCTCGCGCCGGGCCTACGAGCGGCGGATCCGGCGCCGGCAGAAGATGTCCGACGACCGCCTGGTGCGGCCCGGCCGCCCGGTCTCGACGACGGCGCTGAACCGGGCACCGTTCGTGGTGGCGCTGATCGCCCTGCTGGGCGTCGGCGTCACCGCCGTGCTCTGGCTCAACACGCTGACCGACGAGGCCGGCATGCGCACCTCGACGGCCAAGAGCAAGACCACCGATCTGCGGCTGAGCATCGAGGAACTGCGCCGCGACGTGGCCATGCTGGACGCCACCCCGCGGATCGCCGAGCAGGCCAAGGCGCTGGGCATGGTCCAGGCCGGGGACTCGGCGATGCTGATCGTGGACGGGTCCGGGACCGGCACCGTGGTCGGCGAACCGTCCGCGGTGGCCGCGCCGGCGCCCGCCCCGGCACCGACGGCCGCCGCTGATCCGGCGGCCACCACGCCGGCGGCTGCTCCGACCCCGGCCGCCGATCCGGCCGCGGCCACTCCGGCCACCACCCCCGCCGCGGAGCCGGCCGCACCCGCCCCGACGCCGGCCGCCGAGCAGCCCGCGCCGGCCGCCGAGCAGCCCGCGGCGGCACCGGCCGATCAGGCCGCGGCGGCGACGCCGGCCGCGGCCGGGGAGCCGCAGGGCGCGGGGCAGTGACCTCGACCGCGACCCGGTTCTCGATCCCGTTTCCGTTCCCGTTCCCGTCCGTCACCGCGCTCCGGCTCCGGTCCCCGGACCGGTCGCTCGAGGCCGCGCCGGGAACATCCGCCGCCACGCGGCGTGTCGACGGGGTGCACGGCGCCGCCATGCGCGAGCCTTCGCGGATGACTGATCGGTGCCGGTTCCGCGTGCCCCCGACCGTGCACCCGGCCGCCGGTGCGGCCCGGTGCCGGACCGTGGGGGCAGGAGCGACCCCGTGACCGATCAACAGGACCGCCGGCCCGCCGGCGGGCAACCACCGGCCGACCGTCGACGAGCCGCCGCCCCCCGGGCCACCGCCGGCCCGGGTTCGCGTCCCGCCTCGGCGTCCGCCGCTCGCGGCACCCCTCGCCCGCCGCGCGGTGCCCGCCCGGCGGCGCCCGCCGACGGCCGCCGCGATCCGAACGCCGGCGCGCCCCGACCCCGGTCGGCCGGCTCGGGCCGGCCGCCCCGGTCGGTCCGGGGACGCCGCACCCGGCGGCCCCGCGCGGCCGTCAGCAACCCGCGGCAGCGCGGCCGGATCGCGCTGGTCGTGCTGCTGGGCCTGCTGGCCGTGGCCACCATCAAGATCGTCACCGTCCAGGTCGTCGACCTGGGCGGCTACGCGGCCAAGAGCGAGGCGCAGCGCACCCGCACCCTGACCCTGACCGCCCAGCGCGGCACCATCACCGACCGCAACGGCGTCGAGCTCGCGTTGACCGTCGAGGGACGGGCGGTGGCCGCCCGGCCGGCCCTGTTCACCGACGACGCGCAGCGGCAGGCCGTCGCCGACATCCTGGTCGCCGATATCGGCAACGGGCTGACCACCGCCGACATCATGGCCAAGCTGACCTCCGGGAAGACCTACGTCTACCTGGCCCGCGACCTGATGCCGGCCCAGGCCGACGCGGTCATGGAGAAGATCACCCCGCTGTTCGACGCCGACCACATCGACGCCGTCGTCACCGAACGGCAGGACGTGCGCGAGTACCCGGACAACTCGGCCTCCTCGGCGGTCGTCGGCAACACCGACTACGACGGCAACGGGCTGTCCGGCTTCGAGTCCAAGTTCGACACCAAGCTGGCCGGCAAGGACGGCGAGCGGGTGGTCGACGTCGACGCCCGGCACCTGATCATCCCGGGCAGCGCCCGGGACGAGACGCCGGCGGTGGACGGCATGGACGTCGCCCTGACCATCGACTCCGACCTGCAGTACACGACCATGCAGATGCTCTCCGCGTGGGTGGACAAGTCGGCCGCCAAGTCCGGCTGCGTCGTCATCATGCAGGTCGCCGACGCCCAGATCGCGGCCATGGCCTGCTACGTCCCCGGGCAGACGCCGCGGGAGACCGGCAACAAGGCGGTCACCGACGCCATCGAGCCCGGCTCGGTGAACAAGGTGGTGACCATGGCCGCGGCGCTGGAGAAGGGCCTGATCACCCCGACCACCGTGTTCAACGTGGACGGCAAGATCACCGTCGGCGACGCGGTCATCAACGACGCCTGGGCGCACGGACCGCAGAACATGACGGCCACCGGCATCCTGGGCAAGTCCTCCAACGTCGGCACCCTGATGATCGCCCAGCAGGTCGGGCCGGACGCCTTCGTGGACATGTCGGCCAAGCTGGGTCAGGGTTTCAAGACCGGCGTCCAGCTGCCGGCCGAGACCTCCGGACGTTTCCCGCCCCGCTCCAGCTGGTCCTCGAGCACCTTCGGCAACCTGCCCATCGGGCAGGGCGTCAGCGAGTCCCTGGTCCAGCTGGCCGGCATGTACCAGGCCATCGGCAACAACGGCGTGCGGGTCACGCCCACCCTGATCAAGTCGACCACGGTGGACGGGGTCACCACGGCCAGCCCGCTGGGCAAGCAGACGGTGGCGATGAGCCCGCAGACGGCCCAGACGCTGATCCAGATGCTGCACGGGCCGATCCAGGGCGGCGACACCAATCACCGGGGCACCGCCCCGCAGGCGGCCATCACCGGGTACCAGGTGGCCGGCAAGACCGGCACCGCGCAGCAGGTCGACGAGAGCACCGGCGAGTACTCCAAGACCCTGATCACCTCGACGTTCGCCGGCATCGTGCCGGCGGACAACCCGAAGTACTCGATCGCGATCATGCTGGACAACCCCCGGGGTGATTCGCCGGCCGGCACGACCAGCTGCGCCCCGCTGTTCCACGACATCGCCGCCTACGCGATGCGCGCCGCCGACGTGCCGCCGTCGGCGCAGGAGGCACCGATCTACGACCTCTATGTCGACAACTGATCCGGCGCTGCGGTCCGGCCGGCCGCGGCTCGGCGCCCGGCCCGGCACCGGGCGGTGACGGTAACCTTGCCGCCCGTGGGTTCATCCGCACCGTCCTCGCCCCGTCCGCGGGACCCGGTCGGCGCGACGGTGGGCGAGGTCGCCGCCCTGACCGGGGCGCGCCTGGAACGGCCCGCCCCGACCGGTGAGCGGCTGACCGGGATCACCCTGCGCGCCCAGGACGTCCGGCCGCACGACCTGTTCGCCGCCCTGCCCGGCAGCCGCGCGCACGGGGCCGGCTACGCCGGCCAGGCCCTGGAGCGGGGCGCGGCGGCCGTGCTGACCGACCGGGCCGGGGCCGAGCTGCTGGCCGGCACCGACCTGGGGTCGGTCGCGCTGCTGGTGGTCGAGCGTCCGCGCGAGCACCTCGGGGCGATCGCCCGGCAGCTGTACGGCGACCCCAGCCGCCGGCTGGCCGTCGTCGGCGTCACCGGCACCTCGGGCAAGACCACCACCTGCTACCTGCTGGAGGCCGCACTGGCCGCCGACGGCTCGCGCAGCGCCGTCATCGGCACCGTGCAGACCCGCATCGACGGGCAGATCACGCCCAGCGCGCTGACCACGCCGGAGGCGCCGGACCTGCAGGCCCTGCTGGCCGTGATGGTCGAGCGGGGCGTCGGCGCGGTGGCCATGGAGGTCTCCTCGCACGCGTTGTCGCTGGGCCGGGTCAGCGGCACCCGGTTCGCGGTCGGCGCCTTCACCAACCTGTCCCAGGACCACCTGGACTTCCATCACGACATGGAGGACTACTTCCGGGCCAAGGCGATGCTGTTCGACGGGCGCGCGGGCGCGCACGTCATCGACGTGGACACCGAGTACGGCGCCCGGCTGGCCGCCGAGCACCCGGAGGCGCTGACCGTCAGCGACCGGCCGGGCGCGGCCGACTGGTCGGTTGAGACGGTCACGCTGGCGGCCAACGGGTGCAGCACGTGGTGCTGTCCGGGCCGGGGGAGCGCCGGGTCACCCTGGACCTGGCCATCCCCGGCGCGTTCAACGTCGGCAACGCCGCCGTGGCGCTGGCCTGCGTGGACGCGCTGGGCCGGGACGTGCAGCAAGCCGCGGACGCGCTGGCCACCGTGGTGGTGCCGGGCCGGATGGAGCGGGTGGACGCCGGGCAGGACTTCCTGGCTGTCGTGGACTACGCGCACAAGCCCGGCGCGGTGGCCGCCGTGCTGGACGCGATCGGGCAGGGGCTGGCCGGGCCGCTGATCGTGGTGCTCGGGGCCGGCGGCGACCGGGATACCGGCAAGCGGCCGATGATGGGCGCCGAGTCCGCCGCCCGTGCCGATGTGCTGATCGTCACCGACGACAATCCCCGCTCCGAGCGGCCGGCCGACATCCGTGCCCAAGTGCTGGCCGGGGCCGCCCCGGTGGCCGACCGACGCCCCTGCCAGGTGCTGGAGATCGGCGACCGGCGGGCGGCGATCCGTCGGGCCGTGCAACTGGCCGGCACCGGCGGGGCCGTGGTCATCGCCGGCAAGGGCCACGAACAGGGCCAGGAGATCGACGGCGTGGTGCACCCCTTCTCCGATCGGGACGAGCTGCGGGCCGCGCTGGTCGACCTGGTCGGGCCGGCCGGACGGGCCGGTGTCGGTCCCGGCAGTCCCGGCGGTCACGACCTGTCGGCCGGGCCGACTAGCCTGCACCGCGTGACCGATGCGCCCGCCGACCGCAATCCGAGCAGCCGATGATCGCGCTGACCCTGGCTCAGATCGCCGACGAGATCGGGGTTCCCGTGCCCGCCGGAGCGGCGGACGTGCTGGTGAGCTC
>Ga0116157_10006926_pt1 | contig 10161 bp, 9 predicted proteins | sample AD_UKC048_MetaG_FD_89882 | JGI IMG/M metagenome (GOLD analysis project Ga0116157, IMG submission 89882) | Active sludge microbial communities of municipal wastewater-treating anaerobic digesters from USA - AD_UKC048_MetaG | ecosystem: Engineered > Bioreactor > Anaerobic > Digestate | place: USA... | reverse complement strand
TTCATCAGTAAATTCTAAACTAATTTCCGGAGTTCCCAAATATTGATCAAAAATAATATCTGCTCGCTTTAAATCTTTACCGGATAATTCAGTATTTTTCCAACGAGGTGGAACCGGCACAATGTCCGCTTCAGTTTTCTTGGCAATCCATAAATGTTGTAAATGATATTCAGGAATCACGCGATCTTCAATCTTCCAAATAATATGATAACCAAAATCAGTTTCCACGACATCAGAGATGGTATTTACAGCCATCGCTTTAACCGCGTCTTCAAATGGTTTCACCATCACGCCATCAGCGAACCAACCTAATTCGCCACCGGTATCTTTGGCAATACTTTCATCAGATTTTTCCTTGGCCAAAGTATAAAAAGCATCACCAACGGTTGCTTGACCTTTTAACTCAGTAATTAACGCCAAAGCTTCTTCTTTGCTACGTTCTTGAATACAAGAGGTCGCCCCCTTATAACAAACTAAAATATGGGCAGCATGATATTCTTTCTTTTCTTCTTTTTTATCTAAAACACGCACCACGTTCCAGCCACCATTCCATTCCACCAAATTGGCAACGATGGTATTAACGCCAGAGGCCTCAGCCGCTTTATATAAAGCTTCATAAGTCGCATTACTACGATCGACATAACCCAAATCGGTTGCCGCCGAAACTTTAACATCATCCCCTAAGCCCAAATCAATGCTTGGCACCAATTCACTGTTGGCATTGGCCAATTCCTCAAAACCTTCCGGATTGGCTTTAGCTTGTGCCAAAAAATTATTGGCCCGTGCTTCAGCGTCCTTATTATATTGATCCATTTGTGCTTTTTCTTCAGCTGTCAAAGCACGCAATGGTTCATTATTCAATTCTTTAAATTCCAACAAAGGCGTTTCACCAATCATTTTAATGGCTTCTTTAATATCCTTAATACCAGCCAACTCCACGATAATTCGCCAACTATCACCGGTTTTATTGGTTTGCACCTGTGGTTCAGACACCCCCAACGCATTAACCCGTTTTTCAATTACATCTCTAACACCTTCCACTGAAGATTCAATTTCGCTGGAAGCAATTTGGCTAACATCAGCTTCATAAAGCAAATGGCTACCACCCTGCAAATCCAAGCCTAAACTAAATGGTTTTTCTTCCAATTGATAAGGATTTTCAGAACCGAACCAAGATTGGATAGTCGCTAACCCTTTGTTCACCCCTTGTGGCCAAACGTAAATCGCCAACAACAAGGCCGAAATTACAATCAAAACAATGTTTAATTTCGTTTTTGTTCGCATGCTTAAAGACATACTCTTTAAATTATTCATTAAATTATCAAATACTGATAAATTTACAGAAAGTATTAACATTTTAAACGCTTTTATTCAAAATGGCAAGTAAAATCTTAAGCTTTGACATTATTATAAAAAACGCTAAAATATAGCTTAAACATCAATCCGCCAAAGGAGGATAAACAATGGTGCAAATCATTGTGAAAAAAGAACAGTTTGAAGAATTGTTCAACATTCTATTGCGCGTCGGGGGAAAGGCCCGACTCATACCAATCGCCGATATTTCCGCCCTATCCAGCGTCTTGGTGGAAAAAAAATCCGCCCGAGAACTGGAATTCATTCCGATGGACATGCCTCACCTGGAAGACCAGCGACACATTAACACAGTTAAAAGACTGTTGCACAAAGGCCACATCATTAAGTGGGAATGCCTCAAAATTCCCCTGGCCTGCGAGCTGGAAATTCCTTTTTGGAAGATCTGGCAAAACGAATGCCAAGAGATTACCTGCACCCTGGCGGACGATTTTCTCCGAACCTTTGCGGAAAATCGTCTTAGCAATGGGATGTTCACCAAGCACGAAAAAAAGATCATTGAAGATCTTTTCAAGGTTCACTGAACCGACAGACATTGCTTATAGGGCAATGTTCTTTTATTTAAGCAAAGATAAATTACCGTTTAAAACAATCGGCTGCATTTCGCGGATTTCATCAGTATAAGACAAATCAGGAATATCATTTAAAATAAAAATCGGTTTTTCCAAAATATGAGCGTAACCCATTTCCAAAAAAGCATTGCCACCAATATAATTTTTGACACCGTTTTTATCATAATTGGCAAGCAAAATCGCATCACTGTTTTTAATTACTTCACAATAAGCACGAATGGAATTATTTTTAATAACACGCTCCGTGATTTTTCCGCTCAACTTTTCCGCTTTAATTTCTTCCAAAGTCACATCACCTCGTAAAATCCGCTCCGAAGTTAGCGGTAGAAAAACCTCAAAACCCAGTTGGTGCAAATCTTTGGCCAACCGCTCCATTTCATAGGTAAAAACCAGACTTCCACAAATGGCAATTTTCATATTTATTTTGATAAAATTTACCACACCTCCTCATTATTTTTCCCCACATTATTTGCATCCGTTGGACTTGGGTACGGCACAGGACAATTTTCTTCTTGTCCCTTATGAGCATCTTCTAAAAAATCTCCGCCCGAACAATCTTTCACTGTTACTTTTTTATCTGGATCATATTTTGGATTAGCCACAAATTGCAAAGTATCCACATCAATATAACCTTTAATAAATTCCGGGGGAATCACATAACTACGATCTGCCCCTTGAATACCGACTTTCACACTTTTGTCAGCTGATAACTCCTTGAAAACCTTATTAAAATACCCCAACCCACCGGTTTCATTTTCTTTGGGATTGGGAATTGCCACAACCACAATTATTTTATAATCATTATGTGGCCAATTTAAAATACTTTTAAAACATTGTTCATCCTGTTCCTCATATGAAATATGACTATCAAACAAAGGAATGGTCGTTAAATTCAAACCAACTTGCCTAGCTTCCAAACCATTCTCCATGATATTCTGGACAACTTTTTTGCCGGTTCCATGCCCCAGAATGGAATATTTATCCAAAACATCCAAAACCTTCAAATTTTCACGCAAAATTTGAATTTTTTCTTGCTCGGATTTTTCCGGTTTGATGTTTTCCATGGAATATTGATATTTATTTTAATTTCACACAATGCTATTTTCCACAACACTTCTTATACTTCTTTCCGCTCCCGCACCCGCCTTCGCTAAAGCTACGGCGGACAAGACTGAAAAATTCGAAGTTCATACCACGAATTATGCTCCACAACACTTCTTGTACTTCTTTCCGCTCCCGCACGGACATTCATCATTACGGCCGACTTTCTGCTTCTCAGCGTGGGCGGCGGCACCAGCCTGTTGATCGCCCTGTTGACGATTTTCCAACTGCTGGCGATAAGGATTAGCCTGTGCCACGTTCTTCACAGCGCTTTCCGCTTGGGCCGGTGCCATGCGAATTCTAAAAGCATTATAAGAAATCTTCAAATTGATTTGATTCAACAATTGCGTAAACAACATGTACCCCTCACGTTTATATTCCACCAACGGATCCAACTGCCCATAACCACGCAAACCAATACCGGTGCGCAAATAATCCATGGCTGATAAATGTTCAATCCATAAATGATCAATGCTTTGCAAAATCAAATGCTTCTCCACTTGTCGCAAAGGTTTCAAATCACCAATCGCCTCTAAAATACTCTTTTCATTAGCTTCGTAAAAAGCCAAAGCCAAAGCGTTCAAATATTCAATCAATTCGGTGCGATTCTCAAAAGCCAAGTGATTGCCATCAATTTGTTTTTGCCAATTCAAAATCTTATCCTTCGCTTCTTCGTTCAAAGGGAACAAAGATTGCATGCTTTCATAAATTTCCTGCATATTCCAAGCACTTTCTTGCTCCGGATTGCAATGAACTGACACAATATTATTAATCACTTCGTCCACGCGACTCAAAATTTCTTGTCTGGCGTCTTCATCCGGCATCGCCATTAAGCGACGACGCAAAGCATAAATCACTTCGCGATGTTTATTGATAACATCATCATATTCCACCAAATGTTTACGAATATCAAAATGATGACCTTCCACTTTAGTCTGGGCCGATTCAATGGATTTACTGATAATTTTATTGTTAATCGGCATATCTTCAGGAATCCCTAATTTTGACATCAAAGATTTGATTCTATCTGAACCGAAAATACGCATCAAATCATCATCCATAGATAAGAAAAATTGGGTTTCTCCCGGATCACCCTGACGCCCAGCACGTCCCCGCAGCTGATTATCGATACGGCGAGACTCATGTCTTTCTGAGCCTAATACTTTTAAACCACCCAAATCTTTAACTTTTTGTGCTTCCTCCGAACTGACCGGATTACCACCCAAAACAATGTCCACACCACGCCCTGCCATATTGGTCGCCACCGTCACCGCTTTAAGCCGCCCGGCCTGAGCAATAATTTGCGCTTCTCGTTCGTGGTTTTTGGCGTTCAATAATTCGTGAGGAATCCCCGCCTGATTCAAATATGCACTCAACAATTCATTTTTCTCAATGGAAATCGTACCAACCAAAACCGGCTGGCCTTTTTGATGAGATTCTTTGATTTCCTTTACCAAAGCCTGATATTTGCCTTTTTCAGTACGGTAAATATTATCCGGTTTATCAGAACGACGATTTTCTTTATTGGTCGGAATCACCACCACGTCCAAATTATAAATCTTGGAAAACTCTTCGGCCTCGGTGGCAGCCGTACCGGTCATACCGGACAATTTCTCATATAATCTAAACAAATTCTGAAAAGTAATGGTTGCTAAAGTTTTACTTTCTTGTTTGATTTCCACATGTTCTTTGGCTTCAATCGCCTGATGCAAACCCTCGGAATAACGGCGCCCCGGCATCAAACGACCGGTAAATTCATCAACAATCACTACTTCGCCATTATTAACAACATAATGAACATCTTTTTTATACAAAACATTAGCAGACAAAGCTTGCTCAATATGAAAAACTAATTTCATACTACCTTCCGTGTACATATTATTAATGCCTAACTGACGCTCCACTTTATGAACACCATTTTCACTCAGCGTAGCACGGCGCATTTTTTCATCAATGTTATAATCCTCATTCTCACGCAAAGACTTGGCAATCGCGTCAAATCTTTTATATAACTCGGAAGATTCCACATCTGGCGACGAAATGATCAGCGGGGTGCGCGCTTCATCAATTAAAATAGAGTCAACTTCGTCAATAATCGTGTAATGCAGTGGACGCTGGGCCATATCTTCAGCACGATACACCATATTATCACGCAAATAATCAAAACCGAACTCATTATTAGTGCCATACAAAACATCAGCCAAATAGGCTTCCTTTCTGGTGACCGGACGCAAATTATCGTGTTCAACTTTAATTCTCAATTCATCAGTACTTTCCTGTGCCACTTCTTCATAGATAAAAGATTTTTCATGCTGAATACACGCCACGCTCAAACCCAAAAAATGATGAATTTTCCCCATCCAGACAGCGTCACGAGCGGACAAATAATCATTGACAGTAATGACATGGACGCCCTTGCCGGTCAAAGCATTCAAATAAGTCGGCAAAGTCGCCACTAAAGTTTTACCTTCACCAGTGCGCATTTCCGCGATTTTTCCTTGATGCAAAACAATCCCACCCATCAACTGCACATCATAATGAAACAAACCTAAAACGCGTTTACTAGCCTCACGAACAGTCGCAAAAGCTTCTGGTAAAATATCATTTAAAGTTTTACCATTAGCCAACATTTCCTTAAATTTAACGGTCTGCGCTTTCAATTGAGCGTCATCCATTTTTTCCAAAATTTCTTTGTGTTCATTAATCTGTCCGACAATATTCTTTAATTCAATTAAAGTTTTCTCGTTCGGCGATTTAAAAAATAAGTTCCACAAACCCATAGTGATATTTTAAATAATTTATAAATCTTCTTCCTTCTGTTTCATAAAATTGAACCAAGCGTCAGTAATCATGATAAAACTTTTTAATGGTGCTTCCAAAATGACATCAAAAAAGAAAATAAAAACGTTATATTGATCAAATTTATGAATAAACCATTTACCGGCGGACATCACCGGATAAGCACACAAATCCAACATACTACCGATAAACCCTTTAGATTGTGTTAAAACGACAATCGTCATGGCAGAACGTCGAATTTGCATTCCCAAATAACTCACTAAACTTAAGAACAATAAGAAAAATATACCGCTCAAAAGGTTAAATTGCAACCACCACAAGAAATAAATGATCGCCCCGAAAATCAAAATAAAAATCAAAAAGTAAAAAAACTCAAACATCATAACCAAAAATGGTTTCTGATTATCCTTTTCTTTGATATTAATCAAGGATAAATCATCAGGATTATTTAAAATCTTCTTTAATTCACTTAAAATTTTCTCAGTATTTTTATTTTCCGGCAAAGAAAAACTAATAAATAAAATAAACATCATGACCGGAGGCATTAGCACATTAATGGCTAAAGCCAAATTATTTACCACTGAACCAACTAAATACGAATATGGCATTTCCAATAAAACCGCCAACAAGCCTTTAGTGATAAACAAATAAATCATGGCTTTAATAGAAGCTCGTCTCACTTTGCGTTTAGTCTCTTTGTATTGATTTTCGCACTCTCTCTTAATCTCACTTTCCAACTTTGCCGAATTATTCAAAACTCCTTCCAAATCCTTTAAGTTATTATTAACAACATTATGCAAAACATTAAACAAAACTGCGTGTTTTTGAATACGTTTACTCAACAAAGCATTTAATGGATGATTTAGACTTTCGTGCAACTCATTATAAATTGTCAATAAATTAGCGGAAAAGTAAGTAAGATCAAAATTGTCATTGTCCCGCCAAGCACGATAAGTAGATTTTAACAAACGATAATTAATTAAGTCACGATCGGCCTTCATCAAAGTCAAATTGATAGCAATATACAATTGTTGTGCCATGACTTCCTCCTCCACTTCAAAATCAATCAAATTAACTTTTGGTTCCACCACTCGATACATCAATTCCATTAAAGCATTGATTTTCTTGGGAGAAACAATCAATTCCTCAATTTCACAAGCCGCCATACCCAAAAGCCACTTACGAATCGTAGCCGATTTTGCTAAAGTCAAACTATATTTCAACAAATCAACATATTTTTTCAAAATCTTGGCTACTTCCTCAATATAAGACTCTGGAACGGTATTATCATTAAAATAACGGGCTTGAACCAATTCATACAACAATTCTTTAGCTAATTCCTCAATATTTTCAACCTGTTCCAAATGATGACGCTTTAAAATTCGTTTAATAGCAAACTGCCGAATCAAATGTTCCTCCTTATAATCAATGGCATTGCGAATTTTTTCATAAAAAACCGCCAATTTTTCCACCACTTTATTGACTTTAATTTTAGTGATATTTTCATCTTGCAAAGCGGCTTTTTCCTTTTCACTGATTTGATATTGCGTCACAAATTTTCTAAAAATCTCATTGGCCATAGAGCAACTGTTTTTTAATATTAATCCACTCTATTTTAACAAGGATTAGAAAAAATCGCAATAAAAAAACGATCGTTTGCTAAACGACCGCCAGAATACTTCATTACTTACTTTTCGGAGCTATTTCCCCGAAAAGACGGATCCGAAGCCCTCGCTTTCCCAGTCCAACGACATCATGCCGATGGACGAACTGGCCGGGGTTTCGGGAACGACCACCTGGGCATTCGGTGCTTTGCCGATGACGGCGGCGGGGGCGACGGCTTTAAATTTCTTCTTGTCGGCCTTGTTCCCCGCTTTCCCCAGCTGGCCTTCGGCCAGCTTCTTTTCCAGCCCCTTTTTCAAGGGGCTGTCACCCAACCCCCTACGGATCTGAGCGACTTGAACGACGCCGGCCCCGTGATTGGCAATCAGCCAATCACCGGCTTTGGTCGTTAGACGGAGCTGTTCTCCCTTGGGGAGAATCAGCAGACGGTCATAGTAGACCGTCCCGTCAAAGTCCCGCACCACGCCCTCGGCGACGACCGTCGTCTTGTCCGACAGCTCGCAAGCGTAAATGAGGGGCGGGGTTTTGGGATGCTTCATCAGCACCCGGAACAGGACGTCCTCGCCGTCAGCCTCGTGCACACGAGGCGAGGCCAAGATCTTGCAATTCCGGGGCGAAGCGAGCGGCTTGACCACCGCCGAAAAAATACGGAGATTTTTTTTACTGTCACTGGGATGCGAAACATCCCGTACCAGCGGCGGATAGAGCCGGTCAAAGCCGACCAGATTGACATCCTGACCGGCCCCCAGAAGAATGAAATGCTTGCCCTTCACGTAGCGATCCGCGATTACCCGCAGACCATCACGTGCCGTGACAAACCCATCAAAGTCAACCATCACTTCTTTTGTGAGCATAAATCACCTCCCTTTCCTGTTAATTTTTAAACTATAACATTTTATCAAGAAAAGTCAATACAAACTAAAAAATCAGTCCTGCTGAGACTGATTCTGACAAAACTGACATGATTTTCCTTGAAAACGCTGCAATAAACTGGCAGCGTATGCCTGCCGGCAACGCGGACAAAGCCAAACCACGATTTGCTTCCGCCAATCAACTAGATCCAATAACGCCACCGCCCGCCGAGCGTCTCCATAAATCTCACGCAACCAAGACATTTTTCGCAAAATGTGCAAGGCTTGACTAAAGTTTTTTCCTTCAGTCTTGCAATACGGACAACAGCGTTGATTTTTCTCAGAAAATGTCAACGCCACCATCCAAATCAATTGGCAAGTCGGGCACTGCCATTTTTCCGTCGACGACAAATCTTGCGCCATTTCGGACTCCTTTCTAAGATTATTCTTACCTTAAACGAAAAAGCTTCGCAAGCCCATATCGTAAATTCAAATATGGAAAAACCACCAATGCCTGAAACATTCGTTTACTACGTTTCAAAGGTTTCCCTGACCAACGATACAACCATTCCAAACCCAATTTTCTAAAGATTTTTGGGGCTCGTTTTTGTTTGCCAATAATAAAATCCAAGCTACCACCAATTCCCAAGGCTAACTTACAACGTAATTGGGCTTTATATTTGGCCAAAAATATTTCCTGCCAAGGATATCCCAAGCTGACAAACAAAATATCTGCCGCAAATTCATTGATTTCTTCAATTGTATTGGTAATTTCCGCCGAATTGCGATCAATTTGCCACACTTTAAAACTAACGGACTGATACAGATTTCTCAATTTTTCTTCTAAATCAGCCTGGCTACTTAAACCATCATGCCGATCCAAAATCGCTATTTTATATCCTTGCTCATTAGCCAACGGCCATAATTTTTTGGTTAAATCAGCTCCGGTCAAGCGATAAAACTTTTGTCCACTCAAGCGCCCCAGCAAAACCACGCCCATACCGTCCGGCAAAGAAAAATCCGCCTGCTTCAAAGCTTCAGCATAATCAGGTTTTTTGTAAGCATAACTAAGAATCTCCGGATTAGGTGTCACCACCGAAAAACAATGCGAATATGGCGCCTGCACAACATCTAAAATTGCCTGCCATAATTCTTCAGGAGTTTGTTTATTTAACGGGATTCCCAATAATGAACCACGCTTTTCCAAAGGCATAAAAACCAATTTATTTAATGAAGGATTTTCGATTAAAAATTCCTGTAGCCAAAATCGCAAACGCCAACGGAATACTTAAAATTTTTAATAAGTCCCAAAAAAAAGACCCCATTGAACCAGAATAACTGGAACTTAACAAGACACTAACAATCAATAATAAAATTGGCAATAATAAAATTGAAAGCAAGATCCAAATCATTCGTCGATAATTCTTGATTGGCAAAAAACCAAACAGATAAGCTCCTAAAAATGCCCCTACAGCCAAACCAAGCACGCCCCCAAACGCCCCGCATGATTCATATCCACGCGTTCCAAACAAACGATCAATCATTGGCAAACAACCAAAATTTCCGCCAATATACATACCGACAATCAAACCAAGCACCGCTAATACCAAGGCCAACAACATTCCGGCGATAATCTGTGAAAGCATTTTAGCTTTTAAATCAGTCATAAAATATGAAATTAATATTATTTATTCTACGGAGCTACGGCGCGGCACTTATTTTTACATAATCTAATATTGTTTCTGGATGTGGAAATAATCCAATAAATATTGTGATATTTGATTAAACAAAATCGCTGCTGTGGACTCAGCGAAACTACCCTTTTGAGGATTATCCAATTTGAC
>Ga0116157_10006916_pt1 | contig 10178 bp, 9 predicted proteins | sample AD_UKC048_MetaG_FD_89882 | JGI IMG/M metagenome (GOLD analysis project Ga0116157, IMG submission 89882) | Active sludge microbial communities of municipal wastewater-treating anaerobic digesters from USA - AD_UKC048_MetaG | ecosystem: Engineered > Bioreactor > Anaerobic > Digestate | place: USA... | reverse complement strand
GGCGATGAAGCTTTTCAGCCGCTGGCGAGTTACCTGGAATCGCTGGCAGTCGTTGAAAAGCTGCCGATCTGCACCGTTCATCCGGGGCATGGAAATTCCTTCAACGGCGTCGAAGAGCGGATTTACGAAATCCGGGATCATCACGCGCTGAAAAAGGACATGCTGCTCAAAAGAATCGGCGCTTGCCCCCAAACCACTTTCGGCATCTGCGAAGAAACGATCGGAGCGGTCGCTGACGACTGGGAAAAATTCATGGTGCTCAACGAAACCTATGTTTACCTTCAGCAACTCAAACGGGAAGGCGCGATTCAAGAGAGTGTATTGGATAAAAGAGTTTTTTATTCAGTAGTTTGACACCCCGTCTGCTTCCTGCGCCGCTGCGCAATGGCTTTCAAAAATAAAGCAATGAATGGATAAGGAACAACCCAACGCCGAGATTGGCGTGGTTCACCCCTTTTCCTTTAGGGTGCTGTCTTCCCACTAGGCCTTCATGGGGAAGCCGCTTTTCTTTCCTGCTCCCAGGCTTTTTTCATTTTCATCTGGTGATCGAGCGTTTCTTCTGTGATCTTCCGGATCACCGCTCTGGTTTCGTCGTCCTGGCCTGAAAAAAAATTATAAAATCCTTTTTCCAGAATGGCCTGTTCGAAATCATGACTGACCGACAGCGCGTTGATCAGGGACATTTTGCCCGATTTTGCTCTCGCGAGCGCTTCCTGAATGCTGGAAATGAACATTTTGACTGTGTAGGTTTTGGTGATCTTTTCATCAAACAGAACACGATCGTCGCCTGCCAGAAGGTGCAATTTCTTAATTCCATCCGCGTGGTCCGTCTCCTGCCGGGCGACGGTGGTCAACAAATCGGCATATTTGGGGAAGCGGTCGGCAAACAGCAGGTAAAGATCGCACATGTTCAACTCGAGCTGTTCCAGCAGCTCCAGTATTTTTTCCTGATGTTCCTTCAGCATCGGTGATTTGTCCTCTCCCCAACGTGACCCGGGGAATTTCCGGAGGGCATTCGAGCCGGAATCCAGAAAGCTGCCGTGGCGAGACGCCTCTACTCAAACCCGGCAAAACAAAAAGATCCCGCCGGTGCGTCAATATTTTGGTTTAGGGGCTCTCACCCTCCCCCGGCCCCTCCCCTCAAGGGAAGGGAGGATACTCCGTTTTCCCTCTTCCCTTGTGAGTTGCCGCTTGCCTCTCACGTGAGGGGCCTTTTTCCCTCTCCCCTTGTGGGAGAGGGTCAGGGTGAGGGGGTTCCTGATGAGATTGCTTCAGTCGCCCTGATTACTCGATGCCTTCCCGATCCAGGATCAGACGCGCTGCCCGCCAGCCGTTGATCTGACAGGAGCCCACGCCGTGCCATGCCTGCGTCCAGTTGCTGGCAATAAACACGTTGGGAACAGGGGTTGTATTGGGAACTTTTTCCCACTGATCCGGCGTCAAATCAAAACCGTAAACCACGCCGCCTTTGTTCATCGTGAAGTGCTCGATGGTTCTCGGCGTGTAACCTTCCTTGACGATAATATTTTTGGGATCCTTGAGTTCGGGGATCACTCGGGCGGCCAGGGCGATGAGCTCGTCGACCTTTTGCGCCTTCAGCTTGTTATACTCTGCCCGATCCTTGGGCCAGACAGAGATGTCGGAGTAAGCGTCCAGCTTGACAACGGATTTGCCTTTCGGCGCATATACGGGATCGCCCAGGTTTGAGTAAATCGTGATGGCCACCGCTCCCTTGTCAAAGTCGCCCTTCATCATGGCCTCATAGTTCTTCATGCTTTCACGGTAAGTGTTGTAGAAGATTTCCGTATCGTTGTAGCCCAGGGCTTTCAGATCGATATTCAGACCGATATACACGCCGAACAGGGAATTGGCGGGCTTCATCGCGTCGATTTTCGCCAGATATTTGGCCGGAAGATTTTCCCTGCCGACGAGCTTGTCGGCCAGTTGATAGGGATCCGTATTGGCGACAATGTAGCGGGCTGTGTAGGTTTTGCCGTCCGCCGTCCGGACGCCGGTTGCCCGGCCGTTTTCCATCAGAATTTTTGTTACCAGCGAGCCGGTTTTGACCGTTCCGCCCAGCTCACGGATGCGGTCCGCATAACCGTCGGCCAGCGCCTGGGAGGTGCCTTTGATATGCCACGCGCCGTCGCTTAAGTAGCTTTCCGTCGCTGCCATAAAGATCAGCGCCGATTCTTTATCTACCGATGCACCGTAGAAAACCCATAACTGGGAAACCACCGCTTTTAGATCTTCGTTTTTAAAGCAATGATCCATCAGGTCTTTCACGGTGCGGTCTTTCCATTTGAAAAAAGTGGGCTGGCTGAACGGGACCAGAATCTGCGTGAATGCGCCACTCACGCTTCCTTTGCGGAAGAGGTCCCGCAGTTCCATCAGATCCTTAAAGAGATCGGCGCAGAGAACATGGAATTTTTCAATACCCTCGGATTCCTCCGGCCATTTCTTTTTCAGTTCGCTTTTGAACCCCGGCCAGTTCGGCGGAAGCGTGATGTCCACGCCGGGGAAAACCGACCGGTAGAAATGCGGGACTTCATAGAGCTCTACTTTTTTGTCCACGCCGGTAGCTTTGAGAAGCTGGTACAGGCCGCGGTCCATCTTGCCGGGACCGCCGCCGGCCATTTCATGAAGCGCCACGTCGAACACGAACTCGCCGCGGGTGAATTTGGATGTGCTGCCGCCTACTACAAAGTGCTTTTCCAGGACCAGCACTTTCTGTCCTTTGACGGCGAGGTGCGCGGCGGCGGAGAGTCCTCCCATGCCGGCGCCGATGACAATGACGTCATAGTCGGGTTTTGGCGCCGCGGGATTTTCGGCTGCGTAAAGACCGGCGTTGAAGATCAGAATGATCGGTAGAATCATCGACAAAAAAACTTTGCGGATAAAATTTTGCTTCTTCATCGGAATCCTCCATGTTACGTGTTTGGGTCGAATTCTCCCATTAAATGAACTTCTTGTCAAGATTCGAGGGTTGGAAGCAGTAGGGAACGGTCGCGACCATTCCCTACGAGACATTGATTCCGGCTTTCGTCGATTCCGGCTTTCGTCGAAGCATGGGCATGGCAAATAAAATTGGTTTTTCAAATCTCTCTATGCGCAAACGGGCGGACGGCGGTCCTTCCACGGCCTGGCCTTTTCAAGCTGGCCGGCAAGCCTAAACAGCGTGGCTTCGTCGCCGAACCGGCCGATGAAATGGGCGCCCACCGGCAGTCCTTCGCTGTTCCAGAAAAGCGGAACCGACATGGCCGGCTGTCCGGTCGCATTGCAGATCGGCGTAAAAACGGCGTAGCGGGCCGATTCGGCAAATCCCGCGAGCGGATTGTCCGGCTTCGGGTCGAACGAGCCCAGCGGCGCCGGCGGCTTGGCCAGTGTCGGCGTCAGCAGAATGTCATACTTCTCAAAGAACGAGGCGACATCGCGGGCGACGCGCTGGATGGTCGAGACGGCAATCAGGTAGTCCGCGGCGCTGGCGGTCTGGCTCTGTTCGTAGATGGCCCAGGTCAGGGGTTCGACCTGTTCTTTGGATACCCCCAGCATCTTGACGATGGAGGCGATGCCGGCGAACCAAAGGACGACAAAGGCGCGGGTCAGGGTTTTCCCGTCGATGACGGGGGCGGACTCCTCAACCGAATGGCCGAGTTCTTCGCACAGCCTGGCCGCCTCCTCAACCGCGCGGACGCAGTCTTCGTGCACCGGCTTGTCGGTCGGGGCTTTCGCGGTAAAAGCGATGCGCAGGCGCCCCGGGTCGGTTTCCGTTTCCTTCAGGAAGGATCTTTTGACGGGCGGCGCCCAGTAGGGATCTCCCCTCAGACAGCCGGCTGTCGCGTCCAGGAGCGCCGCGCTGTCCCGGACGGAAATCGTCAACGCATGTTCATTCACCAGTCCGCCGATCATGTCGCCGAAATCGGGCCCCAGGGTGATTCTGCCCCGGGTCGGCTTCAGGCCGAAAACGCCGCAGCAGGAGGCGGGGATCCGGATCGATCCGCCGCCGTCGTTTCCGTGCGCCATGGGGACAATGCGCGCCGCGACGGCTGCGGCCGAGCCGCCGCTTGATCCGCCGGTTGAGTGATTTGTGTTCCAGGGATTTCTTGCCGGGCCGAACAGTTCCGGTTCCGTGGTCGGGAGGATGCCGTATTCGGGGGTGTTGGTCTTGCCGATCACGATCAGCCCCGCCTTTTTGTGGCGCAGGACCAGTTCGCTGTCATGATCCGGGACCAGGTCTTTCAAGACTTTGGCGCCGAGCGTCATGCGCACGCCGCCGTAGGAGGCCAGGATGTCCTTGAGAAGAAACGGCACGCCGGCGAAAGGGCCTTTGAGTCGTTTTAATTTCGCGGCCTGCCGCGCCAGATCGTACATCGGCGTGACAACCGCGTTGAGGGCCGGATTCAGCTTTTCGATTTTTTCGATCGCCGATTCGATAAGTTCAAGAGGTGTGATTTCCTTTTTCCGGATCAGACCGGCCAGTGCTGTTGCATCACAATATTTCAGTTCCTCTGACAGGGACATGCGACCTCCTTTTCCTGGTGATAGGTTTGCCTATGATGCGTCGAAGTATAGGGTGGCCATGCGGCGGTCTCATTGAAGATCATGGCATGCGCCGCATTCCACGGAGGTTTTCTCGCCCTGATGGATTTTATGCGCATTCGTGGAAAACCGCGTCGGTTCATCACTGCCCGGTTTTGACGCGTGGCAGGACATGCAGCCGGCGGTTTTATCGACGGGAATGTGCTCTTTGGGCAGGATTTTGGCGTAGTCGTTGTGGCAGGCGGCGCACGTTTTGGCTTTCAGGGGCGGGCCGGCGGCGGTGACGACGGATGCGAAAACGGCGCCCGACAAGACGGTTGCGCAAACAACGGGGATCCATGTTTTCCGGAAGTTCATACGATTTACACTCCTTTCCAAATTTTCAGGTCAAATCCCGTAAAAACGGCTTCAATAGGCGATGAATCGCCGACAGAACAACAATGCCCGCCACCACGACAACCAGGACGGAAAGGGGTCATGCCCGTGATGGCGACGCCGAGGGTCGTGCCGGCCGCCGGCGGTCTGCATCCAGGAAAAGAATACAGACGTTTGTGATTTTACACTCCCTGGCTGAAAAAAGAAAGCCGATTCTGAATATATCCGGGGGCCGGTCGTTGATGTTTAAAAAGCAGCGATAAAAGACCGGCCATGATTTTCTTGACAGGCCCGAACCCGTTTCCTATACTTCATGCGCGAGATTCAAACTCGGTGTTTAAACGATCAACGATATCAGGAGGATGGTTTTGGGATTATCGCTTTTGATCGTTGCCGGTTCATACCGGCGTCTGGGTAACTGCGAAATGTTTGCGAAAGACGTCGCGCTGCGCGCCGGAGCGGATTCCATCTTTCTGCTGCGCCTGACGGATTTCGAGTTGAAGCCCTGCACCGGCTGCCACCGGTGCCTCAATCCGGAGCACCGCTGCCGCGTCCAGGACGATCTGTGCTTTATTCTTGAAAAAATGAAAGGGTTCGACGGAATCATCTTTTCCATACCGACCTACGTGCTGGGGCCGGTCGGCCAGTTCAAACTGTTTGCCGACCGTCTGTCTTCCATGGCCGTCTTTCATCCGGACTTCCGGAACATCCGGGCGGTGAGCGCGATTTTCGGCGGCATTGAAAGCTGGCGGGGCGTGACGCAGTCGCTGGTGAATGCCGTCATCCGGATGATGGGCTTTGACTTCCGGGGAAGCGCTTTTGTGGAAGCCGCCCTGCCCGGTGAAAGCCTGGAGGCCAAATACCAGCCCGTGGCGCAGGGGCTGGCTGACGTATTGAGCAAACGTATAGAGACGTATTTTCCCTGCAAAACACTGCGTTGTCCTTCGTGCGGCGCGGATCTGTTTTTTCTGGAGCAGGGGCGCCGGGTCTGCGCTCTTTGCGGAAGTTCCGGCGAAGAGCAGGACGGCGTTTGGTTGCATGTTGAAGATTCGGGACGGTTTACGACGAAAGGATTTGTCGAGCACTTTGAAAGCTGGCTGAAACCCAAGGTGCTGGAATACGCCGCCCAGCGGGAGCATCATCGCGCGCTGCGCGAAACCTATAAAAATATCGGCACGTGGATCAGGAAGGAGGAGTAGCGTTCCGTTCGCAAAAATCGCGATCATTGTCAAGGTTGGATACCTTTGAAAAATGTCATTTCGAGGAGCGCGAGCGACGAGAAATCTTAAGGATGGCCGTTTGTTCAAGATTTCTCCCTTCGGTCGAAATGACAAAAATGCAGTTATTCAAAGCTCTCGGTTGATGAGTTCGTAAAAAACGGTCAGGCCCGGTGCGCCTTCAAAATCACGAGGGCATCGACGGCAATCGGCTTGCCGTCGCGGATGATCAGGGGATTGATGTCGATTTCAGCGATCTCCTCGTGCTTCATTCCCAGATGGCCTATACCCACCAAAGCGCGAACCAGTATTTCGCGGTCAACGGCTTTTTCGCCCCGGAAGGCGTCCAGAAGCTTTGCCGCGCGGATTTCACCGATCATCTCGCGGGCGTCGTCCTCCGAAAGAGGCGCGACGCGGAAGCTGACGTCTTTCATGGCTTCCGTGAAAATGCCGCCCAGCCCGAACATGACCGAGGGGCCGAACTGCGGGTCGCGGGTCAGGCCGATGACGAATTCCCGGCGGCCCTCGACCATTTCCTGAACCAGAAAGCCTTCCAGCCTGATTCCCTTCCCTGAAAGTTCGTCAAAAGCGCCGCCCACATCGTCTCGGTTTTTCAAATTGACGTGCACCATTCCCATCTCCGTCTTGTGCGTCAGCTCCGGTGACGATCCCTTGAGGACGACGGGGAAGCCGATTTTTTCCGCCTGATCCATGGCTTCATCGCGGGATTGAACCAGCGCCTCTCGGGGGATGGGAACGCCCGCCGAGGCGATCACTTTCCTGGATTCATATTCCGAAAGGGCGAGTTGTCCCTTTTGAAGGGCTTTGACGAGCAGATCCCTGATTTCTTTTTCCTTTTTGCCGGTCATTGCATGGCCTCCCCTGTTGATCGATGGTTCGCTTTCATGCCCGCGCTGCAGGACGTCTTTTCGCCGGTAAAATTCTTTTTCAAAAGAGAGGCCCAATACATTTGGGAGACGGCAAGAGCCCGCACGGCCTGTTCCGTTGTCTCGAAGATGGGAATGCGGCTCTTCTTGCGAATGGCGATGGATTTGGAGGCGGCATTCGGCGTGTATATGGCGGCGGGCTTTTCATATTGCTTGCACATTTTCATCAGCTCCAGCAGGCAGTCGATTACAAAAGGCTGCCAGACGCTCAGCAGCGGCAGAAGGCCGTCCACTTCGTCCGCGGAAAGAAGAATTTCGAAAATGTCGAGGTACGTCTGCGGAAGCGCGGGGCCGATGTCCACGGGGTTCTTGACATTGAAAACCTGTCCGACTTTCTTCAGCTTCTCCTGCGTTTGCGGGGCCAGACGCACCATTTGCAGACCCGCCTGCACCAGCAGGTCCGCGGAAATCCCGCCGAAAGCGCCGGAGTTGGTGAACGCCGCAATCCGCTTTCCTTTCAGCAAAGGCATTTCGGTGAACATCTTGGGGAGCGAATGGAGTTCGTCAATGGACTGCAGACGGATGATCCCCGTCTGTCGGCAGGCGGCATCGAAGACCCGGTCGTTATTGGCCATTCCCGCCGTGTGCGACATGGCGGCCATGGCGCCTTCCTTGGTTTTGCCCACCTTGTAAAGCAGGACGGGCTTGTGGGATTTCCGGGCCGCCTCCATGAGCCTGCGGCCGTTGGAGATGTTTTCCAGATACAGGCCGATGACTTCGGTTTCGTCTTTTTGAAAATATTCGATCAGATCCGCTTCATCCACATCACACTTGTTGCCGATGCTGACCACTTTGTTCACGCCGACGATGTCGTAATAAAGCGATTCCATGACCAGGACGGCTACGCCGCCGCTCTGGATGATGTAAGAGATGTTGCCGGGCGACTCAAAAATCTGATTCATTTCGACCAAACTCGGGTTGACGCCGTAAAAACAGCAGAATTTATCGCGGGTGCTCAGGGCGCCGAGGCAGTTGGGCCCCAGGATACGGATGCCGTTTTGTCTTGCAATCGTGTCGATTTCACGCTGCATGGCTTCGCCGATTTCACCGCCTTCGGAAAAACCGGCGCTTTCAATCACTACGCGCCTGATGCCTTTGCGGGCGATGTCCTCGATAAGGCCGGGAACATGGCGCGCCGCCACGATGATGATCGCCAGATCGGGGGCCTCCGGCAAGTCCAGCACCGACGAATAACCCGGACAGCCGTTCACCGCCTCGCCTTTGGAATTTACGGCATAGACGGCTCCTTGATAATGGAGATAATCCTTCAGCATGTTGCAGATGGTGTGGCCCAGGTTGAAGGGGGTATTGGACGCACCGATAACGACGACGGACCGAGGATCGAAGAAGAGTTCCATAAGCGCCTGCCTGAGATCGAATTTTCGCGCCGGTATAAAACGCAAAACTTAGGCCTTTTGTCAAGCAGGAAAAAAGCCGCTCGATTTTTCTGAACATCGGATCAGATCAGAAGGGCGTTACAGGGTTCCGTCCAGCGCGTCGGCCACTTCGGCCTTGCAGGCCCGGCAGCGCTTGGCCCCCCGGAAGAGGGGTTTGCCGCAGGCCGGGCAGTGGTAGCGCTCCAGTTCCGCCCGCGCCCATTCCTCGGAGCCCTGCTCGTCGCCCAGCGCCGCAGTCTTTTCGCGCCACAGGGGAATCGCCCTTTTCATGACGCGAAGTCCCGTCGCCAGTCCGAAATTCTCGATCAGGCCGCACGGCCACTGATCGCACTGGTGGCAGGAATAAAATCCCTTTTTGCGGACGCAGGTTCGGATGGAGCAATTCATGCAATAGCCGTAGAGCTTTTCGGGCGGATCGCTTTGCATGCAGCCCAGGCACTGTGTGTCTTCTTTTTTTGTGCCGTAGAGGTTGCCCATGACCTCTCTGAATTTTTCGTTATGGTCCCGCGTGGCGATGTAAACGCCGCAGGCGCCGCAGTAAAGGCCGCAGGGGGCCATCAGCCGCCGGTCTCTTATTTCTTCTTCCGTCCAGCCTTCCATTGCCGCACCGCCTTCTGTTCAGAGCATAGCCTTCCCCCGCCGGTTCGCCGGGGGAAGGCCGTCGCGTGTAAAGGTTTTTAAAAGCCGAGCGACAGGCCGATGTAAGGCCCTGTGTAGAGGGTGTCCATTTTGTAATCGTTGACGTCCATTTTTTGCTGAAGCAGCCGGTAGCCGGCATGGATGTCGAGGAACGGAAAGGGCGTGAGGGAAAGGTCCGCCATGGCTTCATAGGAATAATTGTCGGAGCCGTATCCGCCGCCCGTTGCCTGTGCGCGAACTTCCAGCAGGTTGGCCAGGATGCCGATGTGGGCGCCCAGGCCGATCATCGGAATCACGGAATTGAAGGAATTGCTCTGTTCCACCTTTCCGGCCGAATTCAGCTTGAAACTTCCCGTGGAATACTTGATCTGGGCGATGCCGCCCAGGGAGAAGCCGGCCAGAATGTTTTCCATGTTGATCAGGTCGCGCTGGTACCGCAGATCGAACATGGAATAGGACAGGTCCGAGTGGACGGCGCTTCCGGCCGTGTAGTTGATGCCGTTGTAATTGAGGGCCGCCGCCAGGACGTTGTCCGTTGTGTAGCCGAAGGGCGTGAACATCAGGCTGATATGGTTTTTCCCCACGCCCCCGTAAGCTTCGACGGAGAAGGTTGCCGTGTTTCCGACGCCCAGCATGTCTCTCGCGTCGATGTCCGTTCCTTCGATGCCGTCGGCGATCGTCTGGATATCCGACTTTTTGAGATCGGGGAACCAGACGTACCCTCTTGCCCCTATTTCAAAGGCATTGGCCTCGGCGACGATCAGCATCGCAAAAATAAGCGTCAGGGCTAAAACAATTTTCCTTCCATGGCTTTTCATAAGACCCTCCATTTTGATGAATGATGATTCGCAATCTCGCATATTTCCAAACATTCGTCAATCGGCAGCATCAGCAAAATTTATTCAATATCCCGGCGCGGCCGGAGGTCACTTCCCGATGACGCCCCGGAACCGGGCGTATTCCACCATGCGGCTGAAGGCAAAGATGGCCCGCTCCGGCGTGGGGTAGCAGGGAACCCCCAGCGCGGCAAAGCCCTCATGGATGTGGGCGATTTCCCGCGCCGT
>Ga0116157_10006915_pt1 | contig 10181 bp, 6 predicted proteins | sample AD_UKC048_MetaG_FD_89882 | JGI IMG/M metagenome (GOLD analysis project Ga0116157, IMG submission 89882) | Active sludge microbial communities of municipal wastewater-treating anaerobic digesters from USA - AD_UKC048_MetaG | ecosystem: Engineered > Bioreactor > Anaerobic > Digestate | place: USA... | reverse complement strand
GTCCTCCCCTTCCCGTGTCAGGCTTCAGGCTGCCGTCTGTCCTGGATCGGGCCCGGGGGTGCTTTGGCGGACGGCGTCGAGGGCCGCCTGCATGTCGTCGGGCTCAGAAGAGGGCGCCGCCTCGGGCAAGTCGTCAGGGCGAAGGATCACTGGCTGCGGGGGAAGCTCCCGCAGCAATGTCGCGACCTCCGCTGCGGTGCCGAACACGTATTCGCGGCGGCGGTCCGCTGCCGGCATCCGGAAAAAGTCCGCGGTGGAAAGCCAGCGCCCTGACCGCCCCAGGAGAAACGTGTCAGGCGTCATTTTGGCGTCCTGGGGATCGTAACCCTCTTGGGCCACCATGAATGGGCCGCCCGAATCGCGCGGGACGATCGCCGAGGCGAGACTCGATCTGCGCAAACTGACCAGGCGCACGCACCGAAAGTCATTTGTGATCCGATGGAGGTTCTCGGGGTTCATGGCTGCGCTGGGTCTATGGCGATCGACGCATGGACGTCTGGATCGGATGATGGCGGAGCGCGGCACGCGGTGCAAAGCGTAAGTTTGTGCTTGGAAAAGAGGCCAAACTCACGAATACACAGAGGGTCGCTGCGTCTGAATGCTAAGAACCATCGCTCGAAACCTGGCCGATGCGTGGCGAGAAGTTTGTTTTGGATGAAATCACGCGTGGTCATGCTGACGCTGATCGCCCTGGCAGTGCTGCTGCTGGTGGGTGACGCGTTGTTGATCCCCTCCCACGTCCGCGCGGTCGATGCGCGGGTGATCGACTTGGCCGGACGCGGCACGCCGACTTCGGTGGATGCCGGCCTGAAGTTCCTGTCCCTCGAGAAGACGGGGCCGGCGGAGCTTTGCCTGGCGCTTGCGCGCCGGCAGTCTGTGCCCGGATACGAACGACTCGAGGAGGCGTTGCAGGGCGGAGGGAGGGATCACCTCAACGGCGTCCAGTGGGGGGGTGTGGATGCGGTATTGAGTCACATCCTGGGCGGCAAGGGCGATTTGGATAACCCGCCGCAGACGGTGGTCGAGTTGCTCGTCAATCCCGTGCGGCGGGGAACGCTCCTCGATGCGTTGCGCCGGTCGCGTCGTCCCGCGGTTCAAGGGATTCTGGAAATCCTGAGCGTCACCAACCTCACCCTGCTGCCGCCGGCTTCGGGCCCGGGCGGCCAGGCCACCGAGTTGGTGGTTGGAGTGCTCGGTCTGCTCTACCAGGGCGATTACCTGACCGGCCAGGTCCGGGACGCGCTGGCCGCGATGGTCGATCAATCGGTCAATGGCGGCGCGCTTCGCCCTCTCGAAGAAGTGCTGCTCGATACGCTGGCTTTGGTGGCCCGCTTCGATTGGGTGCAGTTGACCAGTCTGTTGGGCGAGGTGACCGACCTGGCCACACTCCATGAACTGGCAAGCCTCTGCCAGAATGCCCCGGGCCAGACGCCTACTTTGTTCGTTGGCGTGGTGATGTCGGGACAGCCGGCGAAGGTCGTGCGCTATGTGCGGCGGTGGGGACCGCCCGGTTTTGTCGACCTCGAGTATGCGCTCGGGCGGGGCAAAGGCGGGGTCGAGGAATTGCTGCGGCGCGAGCAGCGGGTTCATTATCCGCAGGTGCGGTCCTGGTTCGAGAGCCGGGCTCCGCTCGCGCGGATTGCGCCGACCCTCACGCGTTGGGCGCATGACTGGCCGACGATTTCGTTGGGATCGAAATACTTGCTGCTGCTGCTTGCGGGCTGGTTGTTGGCCTGGGGCTATCGGCACTCGTCGGGAACTTACGAGGTGCCGCCCGTGCCGGCCCTGGCCAGCCTGGCTGCCGGGCGGCTCTGGCTGTTTGCGCTGACATTTGTGCTGGCGATGATTGTGCTGAGCGAGCCGTTTCTCGCCCGGAACATTCAGGGGGCGGAGTATCCGCTTCGCGTGCAGATCCCGGTGTTCCGGAGCGCCGCGCTGGCCGCAATGGTAACTCCAATCAAACCGTATATGGACCAAATCAGTCTCGTGGCCTTGGCGGCCTTCTTTGTCTTGCAGTTCATCATGTATGTGCTGAACCTCATGAAGCTGGCGGAGATTCGCCGCCAGCCGATCACCGCGGCGCTCAAACTCAAGTACCTCGACAACGAGGAGATGATGTTTGACGCCGGACTTTACATCGGTTTGGGTGGTTCTGTCCTGTCCCTGGGCTGTCTCGCCCTGGGCATCATCAAACCCAGCCTGGCTGCCGCGTATTCCTCGACGCTCTTCGGCATCATCTTCGTCGCGATCCTCAAAATCTGTCATGTCCGCCCCGCCCGGCGGCGACTGCTGCTCGAACGCGAGCAGGAAATGGTATGAACCGCGCAATCCTCATCATCATCACGGACTTCTGGATTCTCAGCCTCCTTGTCCTCGCCAAGTTCGACGCGCCCGATGTCCAGCGGCCGCAGACCAACCCGAGCATCTCCCTCCAGGGCACCAGCGCAGGGGAGAAGGACGTCGTCGAGGTCCTCAAACTCGCGCTCAGCGAGGAGCAGAAGCGGCGCGACGCCCTCGCGTCCGAACTGTCGGCAACACGCCAGAACCTCGATCTGCGGGAGCAGACGGTCGCGGCGCGCGAGCAGCAGTTGCGGGCTCTGCAGCAGTCCCTGCGCGAGAAGGAACAGCTCGGCGTTCGACTCTCCGAGCAGCGTACCAACCTCATCGAGCAGATGGTCCTGGCCCAGACCAATGTGGTGTTCCTGCGCGACCAGTTGCAAACGGCCAGCACCGAGAGCCTGCTGACCCAGGAGCAGTTGAAGCTGCTCCAGACCCAACTGGCCCGCAAGGAGGAGGAACTGACCAAGACCCGCGAGCGTGTCGAACAACTGGATCGCCAGCGCGAATCCACCCTCATGGAGAAGGCCCAGTTGTCAGCGCAGTTGCAGGTGGTGGAGACCGAGAAACGCCTGGTCACCCAGCAGGTCAGCAACCTCAGCAACGAGGTGCAGATCGTCCGCGCCGAGAAGAGCACCCTCCAGCAGCACGCCACCCAACTCGCCCAGGGCGTGGATGCACTCGCCGAGAAATCGACCGCGCTGGTCCAGGGCGTCGGTGCCTTGGCGGAGAAATCCACCGCTCTCACCCAGGAGATTCGCGAGAACCGCGAACTCGCCGCCAACGCCATCTTCGCCGAACTGGCCACCAATCGGGTCATGCTCCGGTTCGCCGCCCAACGCAAGGGCCTTTTCGGCATCCCCGTCCAAAACGACAAGACGGCCCAGACACTCCTGGTTTCCCACGCCAATCAGTACTTTGCCCTCTGCCATGTCTCGGACACCCCCCTGACGTTCTCGACGCCGGGATTCGGATTCGACTCGTTTCAAGTGAGCCTCGAACGCGGCACCGTGGCGCTCCCCGCGGCCAAGGTCATGTTTCTGTCCATCGACCCGCGCATTCTCATCGTCCCTCTGAGCGAGGCGGAGGCGCGCCAGTTCGGCGTCCGAATCTATCAAATGGCGGCCGATCCGCTCAAGTTCACCGAAGCGGTTCTCGTCGGCGCAACGGAGGGCTATTACGGGGAGTCCAAATTCCAGATCGACCTTTCAGCGCCGCTCTATGTCCGCATGGACCGCAGTTCGTTCCGAATCTTCTCGAGCAAGTTCAATCCCTCGCGCGGCGACCTCGTGCTGAGCAAGACGGGCGAGTTGCTGGGCGTGATGGCCAACGGCCAGTACTGCGCGGTGCTCAACCGCCTGAACACGATCGGCGAAATCGCTTCCGCCGCCGAGACCTCCGCGTCGGCCATGGGCTCCATGCTCTCCCGCTTCGACCGCGCCTTGCAGCAACTGCCGATGAAGTTGCAGTAACCCCCCATCCATCGTACCGGCTCGACAAAGCGGTGGCGCGGGTCGGCGAGGACGCACTAGCCCGTTGAGCGAACCACGCCACCGCAGCAGTTGGTGGGCCTGGGCGGCAAACCACGACCGCTTCTCTGGAAGCGTTGGCTCTTCTCAGGGCAGATGGTCCGGGTCCGTACCTCGTTGCGATTCCGCCGCCGATACTGGTCCTCACGCCACTGATGCCCACGCCGCTCACCCGCCCCAGAGCATTGCATTCGGGCTGGCCCATGCTAGTCTCATCGTGTGCCAAGAACGCACATCGAGAACGCTCGGGTGGACCGCAAGGTCTTTTCGGTCTCGTCGTTCGCGGAAGCCGAGCGTGCGGACCGGGAGTATTGGCGCTCACGCACACCGGACGAACGCCTCGCGGCCCTCGAGCTGTGCCGCCAGATTGCCTATGGCTACAATCCGTCTGCCCGCGGACTTTCACGATTTTTTGAAGTTGCTGCATTCCCACCGCGTTGAGTACCTGCTGATCGGCGGCTACGCCGTTTGTTACCACGGTTACTACCGCAACACTGCGGACATGGATCTCTGGATCGCCGTCAGCCCTGAGAACGCGGCGAAGATGGTGATGCTGATCCGGGAGTTCGGCTTCGATGTGCCTGAGCTTTCCGAGGAACTGTTTCTGACCAAAGGCCGGATCATCCGTATGGGCGTCGAGCCAACACGGATCGAAGTGATCACGGAAATCTCCGGCTGCGACTTTGCCGAATGCCATCCTCGCCGCGTCGAGACGACGCTCAATGGTGTCCCCGTCAGCATCATCAGCCTCCCGGACCTGATCAGGAACAAGCTGAAATCCGGACGTCTCAAAGACCTGCAGGACGCTCGGGAACTGAGCTGAGCAACCGCACGCAACGGCCGGCTGGTTGCCGCCCACGCGGGCCACAGGCAAAGGTCGCGAGCGCGATCATTGGAGGTTCGCAGCCCCCGCCCCGCGCTTCGACGATCAAACGCGAACGTGCCGCCGACTGTTGCGTTCTCACTTGGCACAAAGCGTGCCGGCCCGCTCGTTTCGCTGCCCGCGACCGACACCAGACCGTGACCCTCGATTTCGGACCGCCGATCATCGCTTCCATTCCAACCTTCGTCCTGAAGGCCCCGCTGGGTCGTCTCCGTTTGTTTGATGTGGTCTTACTCATGATCTCGCTGGTTTTTCACACCCAGCCATCCACGGCAAAATCTCACTTGCACTCTGGTCCGAATTCCAGGGTCCATTTCACCCGCGTTTATCGCACCGGCTCCGAGCAGACACAGCAGGGCCTCTTCTAACCCGCACACTTCGCACCCCGTCAGTGCGCAGGGCGGTCAGACTTCGAAAGAGGACTGCTAGCCTGGTTACGGTTCCTCGCGAAGCGTATGAAATAACCGGGCTAAGCGCGCCGCTGGCGGATGGACTCGAGAATCTCGGCGACCACCTCCGAGCGGGGCCTGACGCCCTGTTGGCCTTTCCCGTGGATGCGCACAGCGACGGCGTTGGCCTCGCGCTCGCGCCCGCCGACCACCAGGATGTGGTGAACGCGCGCCGCCTCGGCGCGCTGGATGCGGCCCATCAGCTTGTCGTTGCTGAACTCGAACTCCGCGCGAACCTGCTGGGCGCGCAACTCGTCCACAATCCCCCTGGCGTAGTCGATTTGCGCCTCGGTCACTGGCAGAACCCGGACCTGCTCCGGAGCGAGCCAGAGGGGGAAATTGCCGGCGTAATGCTCGATCAGGAATCCGATGAACCGCTCATGCGTCCCGAGCGGCGCGCGGTGGATGCAGAGCGGGGTCTTGTCCGCGTTGTCCCGGTCGCGATAGGTCAGGCCGAACTTGGCCGGCACGGCGAAATCGACCTGGTTGGTCGCCAGCGTGAACTCGCGTCCGATGACGCTCCAGACCTGGACGTCGATCTTCGGCCCATAGAACGCCGCTTCGTTGGGCACCTCGATGTAGTTGATCTTCGAGTCGATCAGGACCTGGCGGACCATCGCCTCGGTCTTCACCCAAAGCGCCGGTTCGTTGACGTACTTCTTGCCCAGCCCTTCCGTGCCGTGGGTGCTGAAGCGCATGACGTATTTCTCGATGCCGAAGATTTTGAAGTACTTCAGGTACATGTCATTCACGGCATTGAATTCCTGCGCGAACTGATCCTCGGTGCAGTAGATGTGCGCGTCATTCATGTTCAGCGAACGAACGCGCATCAGGCCGAAGAGTTCGCCGGACTGCTCGTACCGGTAGCAGCAGCCGTACTCCGCCAGCCGCAAGGGAAGATCGCGGTAACTGCGGGGCTCAGCCGCAAAAATCCGGTGGTGATGCGGGCAGTTCATGGCCTTGAGGTAGTAGCGGTCGACCGGGGGTGGGGCGTCCTTCGACTCGGGCGTCGACACCTCGGCTGTCTCGTGCATCTCCATCGGCGGGAACATGCTTTCGGCGTAGTAAGGCAAATGGCCGGAGGTCCGGTACATCTTTTCCTTGGCGAGGTGCGGTGTTCGGACGCGCCGATAGCCGGCGGCAAACTCGGTTTCCTTGGCCAGCTTCTCGAGTTCCTCGACGAGCACGGTCCCATTCGGCAGCCAGAGCGGCATTCCGGGCCCCGTGTAGTCCGGGTCGATGACAAACAGCCCCATCTCGACCCCGATCTTCCGATGGTCGCGCTTCTTGGCCTCCTCCTGCATCTCGATCCACGCATCGAGCTGGCTCTTGTTCTTGAACGCAATGCCGTAAACCCGCTGGAGTTGCGGGTTCTTCTCGTCGCCCTTGTAATAGGCGCTGGCAACGCTGTTCAGCTTGAACGCCCCGATGTTGCCGGTGCGCATCACGTGCGGCCCGGCGCAAAGATCAATGAAATCGCCGTTCCTGTAGTACGAGATCGCTTCGCCCTCGGGGATGTCTTCGAGGTTGCCGATCTTGAATTTGCTCGGGACGGGGCGGTCGCCCAGGGCGGCCAGCCGCCCCCGCCTGGCGTCCCCCAAGGCCTGCTCGCGCGTCACCACAATGCGCTCGAAGGGCTGATTCGCCTTGATGATGGCCTTCATCTCCGCCTCGATGGCCGGAAAATCCTCGGGCGTGATCCGGTGCTCGAGTTCAACGTCGTAGTAAAAGCCCTGCGCAACAGGCGGTCCGGCGGCAAATTGGGCGTCCGGCCAGAGCTTCACGATGGCATTGGCCATGACGTGGGCGCACGAGTGACGAAGCCGCTCGAGGTCGGTCATCGCGTTGCGTTGTTCGAGCGTCTTGCGGTCAGCGGGCGGTTGGTTTTCGTTGGACATAAAAAACAAAACGCCTCGAACCAGTATGCAGTGCGAGGCGTTGCGTTCACGGATGATCCGTGAACGCTAAAAAGTCGTCGTGCTCGTTCCAGAATTCAAACTCATCAGTACGACCCGAATATTATCCGCCGCCCTCCCACATGGCAAATGGAATCCGACAGCCGAATCGCAACGGGACGCATCTCAGATTCTTCGTGCGCAGGGTCGCGCCGAGAAAATGTACTGCCGAGTCGGCTGGATACCCTGCACAGACTCCTCACGCCGGCCCTCTCCCATTCGACCTGTCGGCCGAAGCCCGGGCGCAGGCAGGTGGAAGAGGGTGTCCCGCGCTGCGGGACGGGTGAGGGTGACGGTATAGTGTGTCTCGCTGATTCCTCAGTAAGACTCCGGTTTGACCCCGCCCCTGCTCCCGGAGAAACTACCGGCAGCGGACCAGCACGCGCAGGCGGCCTGCCGGGTGGGAGCCGGCGTTCTTCGCAAAGGTCCAGTCGGGATGGTCCGTGGGTCGGTTGCCGATCCCCACGTCGGCATCCTTGCCCTCGCGCCAATGATTGATGGCGAAGAGGGTCTGCTTGGCGTTGTGGTTGTGGACCTGCATCGAGCCGTAGCCATCGCGGGGATCGCCGGGCTGGTCGCCGAAGTCGTACACGTCGGCCGAGGCATGGGGAACGTCCGCGGCATTCGGGGGGCCGTAGTTGTCTGGCCAGAACTCGATGTTCCCGCCGGCGAGATTCGTGCCGGCGACGATTCCCTCGACATTCGAGACGACGTTCAGATTCGCGACTCTCTGTTGGAAGCGGGCGCCTGACACAAGGGTCGGAACACCGATTTTCCCGAGGTCGTCCGTAAAGGCATCCATGGACACGTAAAGGTACTGCGTGTTCTGGTCGGCGCCCTGCAATTCCAGGAAGTACGCCACGCGGTCAAAGGGGCGGTCGATCTGGGCGCGATTGTCTGCGGCGTAATCGAAGGTCGGCCCCAGCTTCGCGAGGTCGAGGTCGTAGACCAGGCGGTAATCCTTGGCTTCGGGCACCTTGAGGGCGAGCAGGTCGCGTTTGGGCACAGTCCCGGCTCGGAATGCGCCGGCGGGCAGGCCATCGGCGTTGGCAAGGTTGGGCTCGGCGAGCATGCTCCAGGCAAAGCGCATGGCGACCGGACGTTTCACTTGGGGTGAGGAAAGGACGACGCTGGCGCCGTCGATTCGGGCGTCGGCCTTGACGAACCCGCCTTCGTCGGCGTCGATGATCTCGAACCACGTCAACGGCTTGCCATCGCGGCTGACGAGCCCGCCACCGACGTGGTCGAAGGTGAGGCGGAGGCGGTCGCCTTCGACGGTCATCGCTTTGAAGGTCGGGCCCGAATACTCGACGTCGGTGCGTCCGTAGGTCTTGGCAAGCGCCCAGAGGGCCAAGCGGCGTCCGACTTCCTGTTTATTGGTCGGGTGGATGTCCTTGAGATCGCCGATGTCGTTGATGACAACCATGCCGCTGTTGGGGATGGCCTGCGCAGCGGCTTGGGCTTCCCAGAACTCGGCGATCCTTTCCCCGTTGCCCCCGTAGTTGAAGGGGGCAATCTGAACGAAGTAGCAGGCGAGATTCTTGTTGTCCCAGACCTGACGCCAGCCGCCGATCAGCGCTTTCATCCTCTCGGCGTACCTCATGCCTTCGCCGCTGTTGGACTCGCCCTGGTACCAGAGGGCGCCGCGGAGGGCGAAGGGGCGGAGCGGGTGGAGCATGCCGTTGTACAAGGCGGTTGCGTGTTGGACGTCGCTGGGCGGCAGGAGTTCCTGCGGGTAAGTCGGCATGGGGGGGACGACGTTCTGTTCCGTGAGCGCTGTTCGCGCGGCGGCCAACCACTGTTCGGTCGACGCCAGCACCTGCTTCAACCGTTCCTGATGGAGCGCGGTGCGCGGGTCACCCAACTGCACCAACTCGTACTCGCCCGCAAGCGCCGGCACGGCCGCGAAACCCTCGGGCGGTGTCCAGGGCTCGATGCGGGTGCCGCCCCAGGTGGCATCGATCAGCCCGATCGGCACCCCCAGCTTCCGATGCAACTCCCGTCCGAAGTAGTAGGCCGCGGCGGAGAACCCGCCCCATCCGCCTTCGGCCACGGTCGCGGGCGAGCAGACCTTCCAGGTGCTGTCGATGTCGGTCTGCGGTTGCGCGGTCCAACGGTTGGGCACCAACAGCAGCCGAATGCCGTTGTAGTCGGCGGCGGCAATCTCCTGCTGGGCGTCCCGGCAGGCGCCAATACCCATCTCCATGTTGGACTGTCCGGAGGCGAGCCAGACCTCGCCGACCATGACATCGTCGCAACGCACCACACTCGACCCGCGCACCGTCAGCGCGTGTGGGCCGCCCGCCGTCATCGGCGGCAGGGCAGCCTTCCACTCGCCCCGGTCATTGGCGAGGGTCTGCCGGCTTTCACCCGCCAGTTCGATCGTGACGGTTTCGTTCGGTTGCGCCCAACCCCAGACTGGCAGGGGTTGGTTCTGCTGGAGGACCATGTGGCTGGTGAATACTTTCGGCAGGCGCACCTCGGCTCGAACCGGCATCGCGCCATCGCAGCCGATCGTCAGGAGCAGCGCCGTGAGACTCGCCGTAGTAACGAAGTTGGTTTTGTGCATAGCAGTTTCTTCGGGTCGCGGACCGCGTGCAGTGCACCAAGAGATGCCTTTCGGTTTCAAGCCGAATCGCAACAGCCGAATCGCAACGGCTGCCCCCAACACAATCGAGTGACTGATTTGCAATTCATATAAAGTGACAGGTTCGCGGTCAGACCTTAGCCCGGTGATTTCTTGGTGCGGCAAAGCTGCAACCAAACGTCGGAGGGCCGATCCCGCGGCCGCGCATACGCGTCAACCTAAGGGCGGCTGAGATGCGCACGTACGACAGAGTTGCTCGGGCACGCGCGCTCTCGAGAACGCGAAGTCCCGCATTGCGGGAGAGTGCGGTGCTTCAGCCTGCACCTTACACGCATTTTTCATCAGTCAAGCAAGTAGGCGTTGTTCTTTGAGGCGCCAACCCCAGGTGATGTCGATCAGGCGGCGCAGGCCTATCCCCATGCTTTCCGCACCAGGTGGGCC
>Ga0116157_10006912_pt1 | contig 10184 bp, 4 predicted proteins | sample AD_UKC048_MetaG_FD_89882 | JGI IMG/M metagenome (GOLD analysis project Ga0116157, IMG submission 89882) | Active sludge microbial communities of municipal wastewater-treating anaerobic digesters from USA - AD_UKC048_MetaG | ecosystem: Engineered > Bioreactor > Anaerobic > Digestate | place: USA... | reverse complement strand
TGTCTTATATAGAAATCAAATATCGATTTCAACTTTATTGCTGTTGGAATTTGGAATTTGATACATGGAATTTGTATACTGGAATTTGAATGGTTATCTGTAAAAATACAGCTTAGGTCGATTTGAAATTGTACATTAGTGAGATGGCTTCGCAGGGCCTCGCCATGACGGTATTGGTGGTTAAGGGTTTCGTTGCGACATTGGAATTTGGAATCTGATCTCAGGATTTGATTTTAGAATTTAGTCTTTGGATTTTGGAATTTGGAATTTGGAATTTGGAATTTGGAATTTAGAATTTAGAATTTAGAATTTTAAAAATTGTACAAATAAAAAAGCCCAATCTTGCGATTGGACTAATTTATTTAAAGCTTATCTTTTAGTACATTTTAGTGTACATTATTAAACTATTCTTCGTCATCAAACTGAAGCATTTCTTTAGAATTTTGTAATATTTCATACTCATCTTTACTACCTACTATGAAATTATCAAATTCTTTCATACCTGTTCCAGCAGGAATTAAATTACCTGTAATTACATTTTCTTTCAAGCCCCACATAAAGTCAGACTTACCAGCGATTGCTGCTTGAGAAAGTACTTTTGTTGTTTCTTGGAATGAGGCAGCAGATATCCATGAGAAAGTTCCTAATGAAGCTTTTGTGATACCTAGCAAATTTGGACTTGATGTTGCTGGTTGAGCATTTCTGTATTGAACTAAGGTCTTATCAGCTCGGCGAAGTCCAGAATTCTCTTCTCGAATTTCACGTAGAGTAATAATTTGACCAGGCATTAATTTCTCTGAATTACCAGCATCTGTAACAACCACTTTATCAAATATCCAATCATTTTCTTCTTGGAATTCTAATTTATCAACCACATCACCTTCAAGGAATTTAGTATCACCTTGATCTTCGATAGTTACTTTACGCATCATTTGACGAACGATCACTTCAATATGCTTATCATTAATTTTTACACCTTGTAAACGATAAACTTCTTGAATTTCATTCACTAAATATTCTTGAACCGCAAATGGACCTTTAATTGCAAGGATATCAGAAGGGGTTGTTGAACCATCACTTAATGGTGTACCTGCTTTGATATAATCACCTTCTTGAACAATGATATGTTTCGTTAAAGGAACTAAATATTTCTTGATGATACCATCTTTACTTTCAATATTTATTTCTCTATTACCACGTTTAACACCACCAAACGTTACCACACCATCAATCTCGGCAACTACTGCAGGGTTAGATGGATTTCTTGCTTCAAACAATTCGGTAACTCGTGGAAGACCTCCCGTGATATCTCTTGAACGACCCATGATACGTGGAATCTTAACAAGTATTTGTCCACTTTGAATGGTATCGCCATCATTAATGATAAGATGAGAACCAACCGGAACATTATAATTCTTGATTTCTTTTCCTTCGATTAAGATCGCTGGAATTTTCGTTTTATCTTTTGTTTCGATAATTACTTTCTCACGTAAACCTGATTGTTCATCAGCTTCTTCACGGAATGTGATACCATCAATTACATTTTCGAATCGAACCTTACCAGAAATCTCAGAAATGATTACGGCATTGAACGGATCCCAAGAGCAAATCTCATCACCTTTTTTCATTTTCTGATTATTCTTCACTTTCAAGGTTGAACCGTATGGAATTTCACTTGTAACTAAAACTACACCTTCATCATCTACAATTCTCATCTCACCCATACGTGTAATTACAATTACTTGCTCTTCGCCATCTTTAGAGTTGAACTTGGTTGTTCTAACACTATCGAATTCAATTTTACCATCGAACTTAGCAACCATATGCGATTCAATCGCAGATGAACTTGCCGCACCACCCACGTGGAAAGTACGTAAAGTAAGCTGTGTACCTGGCTCACCAATTGATTGTGCTGCAATAATACCCACTGCATCACCTGATTGTGCCATTTTACCAGTTGCCAAATTAATACCATAGCATTTAGCACAAGTCCCACGTTTACTTTCACATGTTAATACCGAACGAATTTCAACTGTTTCGATACCAGCATTTTCAATAGCCTCACCGTGGAAATAAGTAATTTCCTCACCAGCACCAACTAATAAAGTTCCTTTACCATCATATAAATCGTGAAGTGAAGTACGACCAACAATACGATCTAATAATGGTTCAACGATATCATCATTTTCCTTTAATGCTGAAGTTGCAATACCTCTTAAAGTACCACAGTCAACTTCTCTAACAATAACATCTTGTGCCACATCCACCAAACGACGGGTTAAGTAACCCGCATCCGCTGTTTTCAAGGCTGTATCCGCAAGACCTTTACGCGCACCGTGGGTTGAGATGAAGTACTCCAATACATTCAAACCATCTTTAAAGTTTGAAAGAATTGGATTTTCAATAATCTCCGATCCACTGCTTCCACTCTTACGTGGTTTAGCCATCAAACCTCTAATACCAGAAAGTTGTTTAATTTGTTGTTTACTACCACGCGCTCCACTATCAAGCATCATATAAACAGAATTAAATCCTTGTTTATCTGCTGCCATCTCACGAATCAATGTCTCAGTTACTCTTGTATCGACACGACTCCAAACGTCAATAATTTGATTATAACGCTCGTTATTCGTAATTAAACCCATATTATAATTATCCCAAACTTCTTCAACCTCAGCCGTTGCTGCATTCAACATTTGCTGTTTAATTTCAGGTACAATTAAATCCTCAGGATTGAATGATAGTCCACCTCTAAAGGCTGTTCTAAATCCTAATCCTTTGATATCATCTAAGAATTTAACTGTTGTTGGAATATCTGTAAACTTGATAATTTCACCAATGATGGTACGTAATGATTTTTTGGTAAGAAGTTCATTAATGAATCCTACTTTTTCTGGTGTATGTAAATTAAACATTACACGACCAACAGTAGTTTCAATAGTTTTAACTACAATTGTGCCATCATCTTCTCTCGTATTGGCTTTTACTTTAATCCAAGCATGTAAATCAACAACGCCTTCATTCAGAGCAATAATTACTTCTTCGGCATTATAAAAACGCATGCCTTCACCTTTTACTGCTTCAGTTGGAATATTTCTTTTTCCTTTCGTTAAATAGTATAATCCCAAAACCATATCCTGAGAAGGAAGGGTGATTGGTGTACCATTTTGTGGATTTAAGATATTGTGTGAAGCCAACATTAATAATTGTGCTTCAAGAATAGCCGCATTGCTTAATGGAACGTGAACTGCCATCTGATCACCATCGAAATCCGCATTAAAAGAAGAACAAACCAAAGGATGTAATTGAATTGCTTTTCCTTCGATCAATTTTGGTTGGAATGCTTGAATAGACAAACGGTGAAGTGTAGGGGCACGATTCAACATAATTGGATGGCCCTTTAAAATATTTTCAAGGATATCCCAAATTACAGCTTCTTTGCGCTCAACTAATTTCTTCGCACTTTTCACTGTTTTTACAATTCCTCTTTCAATTAATTTTCGAATAACGAATGGCTTGAATAATTCAGCAGCCATATCTTTTGGAAGTCCGCACTCATGTAGTTTTAATTCTGGTCCAACCACAATTACAGAACGACCCGAATAATCCACACGTTTACCTAGTAAGTTCTGACGGAAACGACCTTGCTTACCTTTTAATACATCAGATAAAGATTTTAACGCACGGCCACCTTCAGCTTTTACCGCATTTGATTTACGTGAATTATCCATTAAGCTATCCACAGCTTCTTGCAACATACGCTTTTCATTTCTAAGGATAACCTCAGGCGCTTTGATTTCAAGAAGACGCTTTAAACGATTATTACGAATAATTACACGACGATAAAGATCATTCAAATCAGATGACGCAAAACGGCCACCATCTAAAGGAACCAATGGACGTAATTCTGGTGGAATGACTGGAATATACTGCATCACCATCCATTCAGGCTTGTTCTCAATATGAGAATTTGCTTCACGGAAGGCTTCAACAATACTCAATCTTTTTAAAGCCTCAGCTTTACGTTGTTGAGAAGTTTCGAACGCTGCTGCATTTCTTAAATCGTATGATAATTTATCTAAATCAATACGAGACAATAATGATTGAACCGCTTCAGCACCCATTTTGGCAATGAATTTGTTTGGATCATCATCACTCAACATTTGATTTTCTTTTGGCAATTTATCTAAGATGTCTAAATATTCATCTTCAGAAATCAATGCCATATCTGTACTTTCTGTTTCTTTCATGGCAAGGGCTGTGCGAATCATTGCATCAGCTTCTCCACCTTGAATAACACAATATCTTTCATAGTAAACAATCATTTCTAATTTCTTAGAACCTGTTCCTAATATATATCCAATTTTATTAGGCAATGATTTGAAGTACCAAATATGAACAACTGGTACAACTAATTTAATATGCCCCATACGCTCACGACGTACTTTTTTCTCTGTCACTTCAACACCACAACGATCGCAAACAATTCCTTTATAACGAATACGCTTGTACTTTCCGCAATAACATTCGTAATCCTTCATTGGACCAAATATTTTTTCGCAGAATAAACCGTCACGTTCAGGCTTGTACGTACGGTAATTGATTGTTTCTGGCTTTAATACTTCCCCAAAACTTCTGTCCAAAATAGAATCTGGCGATGCTAAAGTAATGGTGATTTTGTTGAAAGCGGTTGATGTAGATTTTCGATCTCTTTTTTGACTCATACTAATTTTTGCTTTTAATTATACTTGCAATGATATCTATCTATTCTTCTGTTAATTTCATTAAAAATTTCGGTACAAGTGTTGATGTTGGCTACATTGAAAACACAAGCGCAGAAAAAATATTTAATAAAATTGGCTAGAATAAATTTACAATTTGAGACCTCTAAAACTGCATTTTAACACATAGTAAGTGCAACTGAGCCCATCAGCTGATGCCATTGTTTTAAGAAAAGGAGTAAATTTTAATGTAGCCACATAAAAAATAGAGCGCGAATGTAGATCATTTTTTTTGAAATTTAAATATTTGATTCCAGTTTTTTTCAATAAGGGTTTCTCAACTTGAGAGTAGAAATTGAAAAGATATTCTAAAATAATTGAACGATAATAAGTTCTTTATGGCAAATATTGAGATTATTTGTAAAAGAAGTGAAAAAAAATATCGCATTTTATATCGAAATTTTGTTACTTTTGCGCCCCTTACAAAAGGAAATTCCAAAACAAAAGACAGAAAAAGTCTATAAAACAAAACTTAATATTATGAAATTAATTACAATCGAAGGACAACTTAGAAGCGAATTTGGCAAGAAGGCTACTGGCCACGTTCGAGCTGAGGGACAAGTGCCTGGTGTAATTTATGGAGGTTCTGAAAACATCCATTTTACGGCCACGCCAAAAGCATTAAAACCAATTATTTACACGCCAGAATTTAATAAGGCTGAAATTAATATTGGTGGTAAAAAATACACATGTATTTTGAAAGATTTACAGTACCACAAAATAACTGACGAAGTTACACATGTTGATTTTCTTGAACTAGTTGAAGGTAAACCTGTAAATGCAAGTGTGCCTTTAAAATTTGTTGGACAATCAAAAGGTGTTAAAGAAGGTGGACGTTTTGTTGTAAAAATGAATACAGTAAAATTAAGAACGAAGCCTGAAAACTTAAAATCACATATTGATGTTGATATTACCAATTTAGAAATTGGTAGAAATCTTAGAATTGAAGATATTCAATTTGAAAATGCAGAAATTTTGCATAACAAACGTATTCCAATTGCTGCTGTTGTTACAACACGTGCGTTGAAACAAGAAGCAACGGATGCTGCAAAAGCTAAAAAATAAATTCAATCGAATATTAAATATCAAAAGCAAGGTTTACGCCTTGCTTTTTTTGTGCAAAAATTTAAAAATGATGATATGTGTATTCCAAACTCACGAAACAAACAATTATAAAGAAGCAAAGTGAAGTGTTTGACCAATTTCCTTTTTTACTTATTTTCAATAATATCCGATGATTGTGTAAAGCCTCTCAGCTTGAGCAAATTAATTGTATCTTCCTCTTTCTCTTGATCAATGGCGCGTTGAATATTTTCTTTTAATGTCGCAATTTCAGATTTTAATTCTGCTCGCATTTCAATATCTTTTTCTACACTATAATTACTTTCAAGTTTTTGCATGATTTGATTTAAAGCAACTACAGCTGCAACCCGATTCCAATTACTTTGATCTGTATTCATTCTGGCAGACAAAGTTCCGATCGCAAGTTTAAAAATATCCTTTTGATTTAGTCTAATACAATAATCAGCATAGTCATCTATTAATATCATTCTAGATCTATTAAACACACGCATTAATCTATCTTCATAAAAATTAGCTTGAGATGCAGTTCCAACATTTGAATAAATATCTGAAATTGCAAATAACAAATCTCGCTTTGCATCTTTTTCAAGATTTGCAGATAATCGCAATGCCTCTTCTGGCAATATTTTATAAATCCCTTGTAATGCTTTTGCGGCGATATTATAGGACGAATCGTTTGACAAGTCCATCAATAAAGTAAATAATGAACCATCTTTTAAATCTGCCAAAGCAGAAGTAGCTTGTAAACGAACTTTAGTTGATGGATCAGATTTAGCCATCTCAATTAAAATATACTTTGCGATTGTAAGATTTCTAAAGTCAGACCAGTTTGTCCATTCAATTGCCTTAGCACGTATCTCAGGATTGGGATCATTAATAGCTGTCAAGATCACTTCACGAGCAGTATCAATACTAGTTTGTATCAAATTAAGTGCACTCAAGGATCTAAATTTTTCAATATAATTTGAAGCCCCATGGTAGCTTTTGATATGACTTAAAAAAGGTTTATTATCCTTGATTTCACCGATAAAAATCGCATCAGGATCAACAAATACATTTGGAAATTCATTGATGGAAGTATCAAATCTTTCAACAAAAAATGTTTCTACTCTTTTTTCAATATCAAAATTGAAATACTTTACTTGATCTGCTTGGGTTACTTTAAACTTTAATGGAAATTTAAAAACACCATATTGATTATTTTGCACCTGCTCAATTGTAATACCTAAACGTTTAGTACTATCATTATAATCATACCGAATATCAATAGATGGATGTCCACCTTTATAAAACCATTGTGTAAAAAACAACCTAAGATCTTTACCTGAAACATTCTCACATTCTCTTCTCAATTCATCAATTTCAGCATTTTGATATGCGTAGTTAGTCAAGTAATTTTTTAATGCTAGAAAAAAAGCATCATCCCCAATTTCGGCACGAAGTAACTGTAAAACCAATGCTCCTTTTTGATAGGTGATTGGATTGAACATATCATCAGCATGTTTATAATTAAATTGAATAATCGGATCATCATTTCCACGCTTTACATAATTCAGATAACTTTCTAAAGCCAATGTTGACTTTAACAAAGATTCGTCTCGACCATATTTATATTCTAACCATAAATGCTCACCATAGGTTGCAAATCCTTCATTGAGAACCAAATGGCTCCATGATTTACAAGTAACTAGATCACCAAACCATTGATGAAAAAGTTCATGCGAAATAATATCATCATTTTCATTGTCAATTAATTCTCGGAAATTTTTTTGAACAAATTCATTATGAACAGTTGCACTTGTATTTTCCATCGCGCCAGCAACATAGTCATGAACAACAACTTGAGCATATTTTTCCCAAGGATAATCGACACCTAATTTGCCCGCAAAAAAATCAATCATTTCAGGCGTATGTTTAAAAATACCTAGTGCATAAGGCGAATAATTTGGCTCAAGATAATAGCTTACTTCTACCCCATTTAGAAGATCTTTTGTGGTGGTTTTGTAATTCATTTTAGTTCGAGCTACAATTGAATCTGTATAAAAAAATAATGAGTCATTTGCCTTTACTTTAAAGGTATCATAGGTTGTTGTAACAAATGAATCCTTTGAAATAGTTGTTAGATAGTCTTTAGTTATTTTAAAGTCGCCAACAGCCATCACCACTAAATAAGCTGGCAATACTTTTTTAGACTCCCATATATCTGTTTTTTGATTACCATTTATTGTTGATGAAATGAGTACACCATTTGCAAATGTGGTAAGATCTTTATTGACAGTGATTGCCAATTTCAAAGTAAATTTTTCATTCGGTTTATCAATGATTGGAAACCAGTTTGAACTTGCTTCTACTTCGCCTTGGGTCCAAAGTTGAAGTGGTTTATACGGTTCACCATGATCGGTATTAATAAAATACAAACCTTTATCATCTCGATCACCATTGATCGCAACACCATCCATTTCATCAGGCTTAGCCGTGTAGCGAAGTAATACTTTGATACTCTCTTGAGGTAAAATTTTTCGTTCAAGTTGAATGCGTAATACTTTCTTGTCATAGGTGGTTAAATACTGTATTGGAGAATTTTCGAGATCTGTAATAACAATTTCACTAAATATCATATTCTTCGCATCCAACACAATTGAATCGGTTGCATAAAAATAGGGTTTTAAAGTAATGATTTCTTTACCTATGCATTCATGTTTTCCCCAATTAAAACTCACTTCTAAATCAACATGTTCTATATCAATAACTTTTGGAGGAATCACTCTAAAATCATCATTTCGCTTAGGTGTTATTCTCACTTCATTTAGCGAAATAGGCTCAGTATTTTTATCTTCATTATTTGAAGAATTCAGTCGACTCAAATTTCTTGGTGTGAGGCACGCATTCAAACATAAACAAATAATAATAGTGGAAAGGATTCCTAATTTAGACATAAGTGACAAATTTAGTAAAATTAATAGTCATTGGATTTATAATGGCTACTTTTGTACAAACTATTCTATTATGAATTATTGGTTGATTAAATCAGAACCTTTTAAATACAGTTGGGAACAACTTAATAAAGATAAAAAAACGTTTTGGGATGGAGTACGAAATTATGCAGCCAGAAATAATTTAAAATCAATGAAAAAAGGGGATTTGCTCTTTTTTTATCATAGCAATGAAGGATTAGAAATAGTTGGTATTGCTGAATTAGTAAAAGAATTTTATCAAGATCCAACAACCAATGACCCAACATGGGTAGCTGTTGATGTCAAGCCTAAAAAAGCATTAAAAAAGCCAGTTACACTTTCGCAAATTAAAAAAGACAAACGATTATCTACTATGCAAATAATTAAATTATCGAGATTATCTGTAAGTGCTGTAACTGAAGATGAATTCAATACTATTCTTGAATTGGCAGAAACAAGTCTTTAGTACTCGTTCATAAAGGAGGTCTATGATTTTAAAAGGATATCTCTTCGCTTGATTCTATATCATAAATAAAAAGTCTGAAACCGTATTTTAAGGCTTTGAAACTTTAAGATAATTTGATTTTTCAATTATCTTTGAGACCAACAAAACACTCCCCCTTATTTATGAAACAGCTTTTTTTATCAATTGCAATCATTTATTGTTCTCTTCAACTTGCGGCACAAACTGATATTTACGATTTAATGGATCGTAGAGATTTAAAACTTTCTGAAATTGAAGTTTTAGCGGCAGCCTATTTCAAAGATAAAGGAACAGAAAGAGGAAGTGGCTACAAACAATACCAACGTTGGCTTTATGAACAACAATTTCATTTAGACGCCAACGGATATATTCGAAGTCCACAAAGTGAAATGGATGCTTTCTCTCAAGCCCTAAATACTATGGGCTCTGTAGGATTTGGAACATTTGCAACCTCAGGCATATGGAGTGAATTAGGGCCTACCGGATGGAATAAAACATCGGGCTGGAATCCTGGAACTGGTCGATTAGTTTCGATGGCAATTCACCCATCAAACGAAAATATCATTTATGTTGGATCTCCTGGAGGTGGTATTTGGAAGACTTCGAATGGTGGTTCAACTTGGACGCCATTGAGTGAATATAATTCGGCATGGATGCATATTTTCTCAATTGCAATTGATCCTCTGAATCAAAATATTGTTTATGCGGGTACTGGCAATTCTGCTAATCAAGTTATTAAATCAACTGACGCAGGGTTAACCTGGTCATTATTAGGTTCAGGACCTACTGGTACAATTAGAAAAATTTTAATTCACCCCACTTCAACAAATATTGTATTTGCATGCGCAAGCAACGGTATTTTCCGATCAACAAATTCAGGTT
>Ga0116157_10006905_pt1 | contig 10191 bp, 10 predicted proteins | sample AD_UKC048_MetaG_FD_89882 | JGI IMG/M metagenome (GOLD analysis project Ga0116157, IMG submission 89882) | Active sludge microbial communities of municipal wastewater-treating anaerobic digesters from USA - AD_UKC048_MetaG | ecosystem: Engineered > Bioreactor > Anaerobic > Digestate | place: USA... | reverse complement strand
ATTGTGTTTGGATTAATGAATATTCAAAAAATGGAGACTATATTGGTTTCACTCAAAGAGGTTTTGGTTTTCAAGTTAACAGACAAGAAGAATTCTTAAATCTAGTTGCTGACACTTTGAATAATGAGAAAGAAAACCATATGGGTTGGTTGGACGAGGGTGATGCAAAACTTATAATCGCCCCCATAGAAACTACTCCGGGCAAAAAGGCAGTTGATATTAGAAAATATGTAGAAAACGATAAATACAAAGGGTTTACCAAAAAAGGATTTAGATTTGAGGTTGGAAAGTTAAGAGATTTTGCTAATGAACTCGTATCCTACATAAATAGCAATAAGTAATATATTAATTAACCTAATGTTGCCCGTTTTTTGAAAGTTATATGCAAAGTTGCTGATATATAAAAACGCCGTCTAAATCTTGTAGGTTTACGGTTTAATTTACAAGAAATATGGGAAAGAATCTGGTATATTACACTAAAACAACGGATTTCTTTGGAATTAATCTATATGAAGATAAAGAGAGTAAAAATACACAACTGGAGGTCAATAAAAGATATTGATATTTCATTCCAGGACTTAATGGTCTTTATCGGCCAAAACAATCACGGCAAATCTAACATCTTGTCGGCTCTACTTTTCTTTTTTGGTCAAAACACGTGCTCAGATTTAGATTTTAACTTAGGTTCCAGTGATCTTTATGTTGAGGTAAGTTTCTCAGAGATTGACAAACACGATAAATCTCAGTTTTCAAAGTATTTAACTACTGAAAATGACTTTACCGTGAGAAAACAAAATATCAAAGGCCAATCGTTTGAATATCACGGGTATACTCAAAGTCCCTCTGATGATTGGTTAAAAGAAGAAAATGTATCAAAATACATCTCAAGGGAAGCGATATCCCAAACACCATTAATTACCCTAGTACCTAATACAGGTAGATTGACAAAAGACATTGTTAGGAAAGCACAGGTGGATTATATTAGTAAAAATTCCAAATCAGTATCTTTTTCATATGAATTAGAAACCAGCAATTTTCTTGGACTGAAAAATGTTGCTCAAGGTATTTTTGGCGACGTTTACTTCGTCCCTGCAGTTAAAAGCGCTGCTGACGAATTCAATACTAAAGGCAAGTCAGTTTTCAATCAACTTCTAACAAATGTAATTAATGATATGTCCGAAACAAGCCCAGATTATATTGATGTAAAAAATAAAGTAATGAAACTTACTCAATCATTAAACAAAAAAGTTGCTGATGGTTCATTAAACACAAAGCGTCCCAAACAAATTTGTAAACTAGAACAACTCCTTGAGTCTGAGTTGGCCGGCTGGAATACAACCATTGACATTGAAGTTACTCCGCCTGATGTTGATGAAGTAATGAGGGTTGGTACAAATGTGTGGATCGATGACGGTGTCCCCACAGACGTGAATAGAAAAGGAAATGGACTTCAGCGTTCTTTGATCTTTGCACTTATAAAGTCTTGGGCAAAGGTATCACAAGCGCAACGACAATCAGAGGGAACATCTCGCGAAGATAAAAATGTTAGAAAGGCTTCAAAATCTACCTTCTTTATTTTTGAGGAGCCCGAGCTCTACTTACACCCTCAAGCGCAGAGAGAATTATATGCTTCTCTGAAAAAGCTCTCGGAGACAAACAGTCAAGTATTTATTTCTACTCACTCCAGTTCCTTTATTGATTTAGAGCTGTATAACTCAATTTGTAAAGTCTATAAAGATAATGTTTCTGATGGAACTAAACATCTTCAGTGCACAACAGATATTTTTACTGATCTCGATGACAAGAAAAAATTCAATATGACCTATTGGATAAATCCCGACAGGGGAGAACTCTTCTTTGCAAAAAAAGTAATTCTGGTAGAGGGTCCAACTGATAAGAGTGTTATTACATATCTATCAAAACAATTAGAATGCTTTAAATACGATTATACAATTATTGATTGCGGTTCAAAGCTAAACATACCTCTATATATCCATTTATTAAACAGTTTTAAGCTGCCGTATATTGTTGTATACGACAAAGACCATCAGTCAAATAAGAATGCAGATGCTCTAGCCATCGCCGATAGGCAAACACAGGGTGTTCTCGACAAAATTGATTCTTCATATGGGGCATCTGTTGAATTAATAAATGATATCGAAGAAGAAATTGGAATTCTGAGTACGGGGAGTCAAGGTAAGCCATATGTAGCGATAGAACACATTTCGCAGGAATCATATCAAATAACTTCCCAACTAAAAAAGAAAATTCAACAGATTTATAACTAATAATTATCACGTATTTCCGTTACATTAGAACTCACTGTTGTTTAGAAACCTCCCGACATTCAGGTTCATCATAAAACCAAACTTTAACGATTTATTCATTTCCGATAATTGACACCACCGGGGCCACTTCCACCATTTTTTCCTAAATTATAGGCACAAAACTCCCGATAATTTTTGTATTTCTCGACCTATAAGCCTCGGTAAAATTGTAATATAATAAACTCAGTGAAGGAAGATCATATAAAACCGAAGAAACAGGCAAAAAAAGATGACGATTATATTTGGATATGTGATTATTGTGGCAAAGAATTTGAAACCAAAAAAGAATCCGACACTCATGAATTGGGGTGTGCTGAAAATCCTTCAGTAAAAAATAGCCTTAAAAAATTTCTTAAACCTGCCAAGTTTAGCGGCATTGTTTGGATTGTTTCAGCTATTTCTTTTTTTGCCATCGCCGCTGCCACTTCCAATATCAACCCTCCCGCACCCGGACAGGTAACACTCCCTTCGGCTTTACTTATCGGAAGTCTGATTGTCGGAGTCGTTTCCTTCCTGGTAATGGTCATTTCTCTTGCCCTAAATCTTTCGTACGTGGGACACTCTTCAGACTCTTCTCTAAAAAAAATATATAGATTTACTTTATCCCTGATATTCCTACCCTTTGCCGTAATGAGAAACCTGGCGGGTACACTTTTTGGATTTTTTATCCTATTGCCCATTTGGGGATCGGCATTATTACTTCTGCTTTTTTTATCTGGTATTTTTACCAACAGCACTCCGGTCATTGGAAACTCCATGTATCCCACTATCCACGACAAAGAAAACGTCGGTTTATACAGTTACACTTTTGTTCAAAAGTTTTTCCAGCCATTAAAGAGGGGAGACATAATCACCTTCAGCTCCGGCCGGACCGTCAATCCCGACGGACAAATATCAAGTTACATCAAAAGAGTTGTTGCTGTCTCCGGCGATGAGGTTACCATTAGGGACGGATTTTTATATGTAAACAACGAACTTGTTAAGGAACCCTATACTGCCAAACCCCGCTCGACTTACGGAGGCTCCTTTTTACCTGATTGTAAAAGTATAAAAATTCCCGACGGTTATATTTTTGCCCTGGGTGATAATCGCAAACGCAGCAAAGACTCCCGTGAAGTCGGGTTGGTTTCACTAAATGAAGTGGAAAGCTTTTTGCCGGTTGCCAAACAATCACAATTCAGCGACAGAAGTAGGGACACCAGCAATGACGGTACCAATCACGGTTTACCTTCATTTGATTTGACTGATTATTATCAAAGAATTAATCAGATCAGAGCTGATAATAATCTGAAACCGCTGAAACAAAACGAGAAGTTAGAAAGTGCCGCCCTGGCCAGAGCCAAGTCAATCATTGAAAACAATGAAATTAATCAAATCGGTAGCGGCGATAACGGTAAATATTCCTACAGTAAAGCTATCAGAGATGCCGGTTACAGCAATATAATCACCGGAGAAATTAGAACCACCGGCTATTATGATTCGGAGGAGTTGTCAAACTATTGGCTGGATTATGAAACCAAAAAGAATATCTTGGATAAACAATTTCAGGACACCGGTATCGCTGCGTATGTTGGCAAAATAGATGGCTGCGAAGTTCAGGTAATTGTTCAGGAATTTGGCGGATACGTCCCTCCCAATTATGACAAGTCAAATACTGATAGTTGGAAAAGCGTACTCTCCAGATTAAGAGAAATTCAACCAAGTTGGCAAAAATGCAAAGAATGGGGATCCGCTTATGATAGAAATAAAACCGAATGTGATCGGATCAATGAAATCATATCCATTCGAATAAATAATATTCAGGCGGCAGTAAATAAAATGGATAAAAACCAATGGTTAAGTTCTGCTGAATCAAAAAGTTTGGATCAGGATCAGGCTTTGTTTAACGAACAGGAATCTTTGGCGAATAAACTGAATAATCTATAAATCACCCAAAATCATCCGACTTCCGGGTTTATCGTAGACCCAAACTTTTACGATTTCACTAAATCCCACTAACTTATCCACTCAGCCGATTTTTAAATTTTTCCTTAAAATTTTAGGTTGGATAAATCGTAAATATTCCTAAATAACAGCACTATGTAAAATCTAAATTATAATTTAGATTTGATACAGTTGTTTATGCTCCGACCGCATTTCCCAAAGCCTACCACCCACTTTGATTCTTTAATTTTTCGATTAATTGTCATGATAAGATAAGGACAAAGTATAATAACCTATGAAATTAATTTTTCTCGGCGGTAACGGTATTGATAATAAAACCTGGATTGAACAGGTTGAATCTTCTCTCAAACCATTCTTTGAATCAACAAAAGTCATATATTATGACCACTGGCAGACGGGAGAATGGATGATTGATCTTGACAGGGAAAAAGAAAAATTATCAAAACTGGTTAAAGATAAAAAAGATTATGTAATTTTTGCCAAATCAGCAGGTAGTTTAGTTGCAGTTAAAGCCATGTCAGAAAATTTAATTTCACCTCAAAAATGCATATTTGTCGGTGTCCCGCTTAAGTGGGCTAGAAAAAATAATTTTGAAATCGATAATTGGTATCAAAAAATCCCAACTCCGACCATGATAATCCAACATACCAACGATCCGTTTGCTACCACCGAAGAGCTAAAGAACTTCTTTTCTGAAAAATCATTCATCCCTGAATCTTTCCGGGAACTCCCCGGAGATACACACGATTATGACGAACTGGACACCATCCGGAATCTTGTTTCCGACTTTGTAAAGTAGGGGATATAACTCAAGCCTATAACATTGAAGTATGCGTAAATACTGGTAAAATAGGTAATGTTCAGAAATCCAGAATACAATTTGTTTGAGCCTACACCATATGTTTATCCAAGAGGATATTTTCAAGTCCAAGTTCTGGCAGCAGAAAGAATTTTCCAGCTAGGCTTCTCACCAAATCTCCAAAGCGCAATTCTTAATTACACGGTTATATATCGACATTTAGTCGGTCATAATCCATCAAGAAAGGGACCAGATCCGAAGTGGATTGAATTTGTTCGAGGATTATCAAAAGATGGTGACATTACCGGACAAACATGGCAATTTTATACCAGACAACCCCACAGTATTTACCATCCGGAAATAATTTCGGATGATAATCAACATTTTGGTGGTTTCATTCAGAAGCTGGCGATAGACAAATCAACTGGTGACCAAAAGGTTGAATTGCATTTTTCAAACCAAAGACGAGGACAACCAAAAAGTGATTTCTCCAGAATATACGTTAAAGAAAGAACCCAGGATCTTACAAATCTATTTCAATCAGTTAAACTTAGGATGGAGTCAGACGGTACATATCATCCCAAATGGGTAACATTAGTTTCTTGGATGAATAACTTTCCTGGAGTTAGGGTTACCCTGCCAAATTCATTTGTTGAAAGCGAAACAATAGTCAGACCGCCGGATCTAAATTTTCGTAGCAATTCATTGTGGGGACAGTTTTTAGATAATCGTGGAGGAGTTAATTACGAAAGATATGCCCATTTTACAAATAAATTAAATCGAATCAACGATCTTAACCAATTGGCTGATTCCCTTCCTCTTCCCGTTAGTTCATTCAGATCAGATATTAATATTTTTTTTGATCGTTACAATATCAAATAATATATATCTATTACATATCATAGCTGTCTCTTGTATATTGCGTAACTTATGGTAAAATATAAATGTCGTGCAACTGGAAATGCCCAGCGTGCAAAAACGGCAGCACTTTTTAAAATCGGGTAAACCCGGAAAGGAGTTTTTATCGAAAGATAAAAATAACCAAGAAACCACACTCCCCAGTATTTGATTTGATCGATCAGACCAAAACCAAGAAGTTGTCAGACAAGGAGAAAAAATGAACGAGCTTTGGAAGATTTTGATGGCACGTGACCCCGGCGACGGTGGCGACAGTGATGGTGGTGATTCCGACTTCAGCGGTGGATCTGGCATGAGCAGCGATGGCTCAGATGCGGACAGCGGTGGTTGGGATTCGGCCGATTCCGGCAGCTACGAAGGCGATTGACCTTCTGGCTGACCCGTAGTGGGAGGTGCTTGGGACAAAATCCCAAGCACTTCTCCCGCTGGGCGGGAGGAAACAAATAAACAAGTCAAAAACAAATTTATTTCTCTTCCTCCCGCTCTCACAAACCCTATATAATCAATATATGCTTACCCTTGGTGATCTTCGACTCGAACTAGAAAAAACCACCCTCTCAAACAATACTCGGATTATTCATTTCCAAAGAAAGGGCTCACCTTTGGCCGTTCGTCTTAACTTTGTTGCCGGATCCCGTTTTGACTCCATTCCCGGGACTGCTCATTTTTTAGAACACATCCTGGTTACAGGAACAAAAAAATATCCTTCCAAAGATAAGCTGGCTACAGCAATAGAAAATTATGGAGGCAATTTTAAGGCGCTAACCGGAACAGAGTTAATGTCACTAAGCTTTGCAGTTGGTAATCCCAAAGATGTAAAAATAATTGCCGAATTATTAGAGGAAATGATCTTTAACCCTCTGTTTAATGATAAGATTATCGAAGCCGAACGTAAAGCCATTATTCGGGAGCTTGGCGACAAGTATTCCAATCCTATAAAGAAGAATACAGAAATGTTTCGTGAGTTATTTTTTGACGGGACAAGTCTCCAAGAATCTACATTAGGCGACTTAGAAACTATTAATAAAATTTCAAAGAATGACTTAATAAATTTTTATCAAAAATATATTTTATCCGGCCAGGTCGTTCTGGTCACCAGCGGGGATATTTCGATAAATGAATTAGTCAATAATTTTTCTCCTATCCTCCAAAAAATAAACTCAAAACAATATCTGCCTACTAATCCTTTGATTTTCTCTTCAAATAAAAACCTGAAAACCGAAAGGCTATTGGACGGTAATCAAGTATTTTTTACCTATGGATTTAGAACTACTCCTGCCGATAATTCGGATCAACCCGCACTTTCAATACTCCAACAGTTACTCGGTGGCGGACGATCATCGTTTGCTATGAGAAAACTTAGATACGAAAAGGGTTTAATTTCTGGCCTCAACTCTTGGAATGAAGCTATGTCCGATTCCGGTTCCTGGGCAATTCAAACCTCAACCCAAAAAGACAATTTTGATGAAACATTTTCAATAGTTCAAGAGTTACTAAAAGAAGTCTCACAGAATTTAATTACAGAGGATGATTTAAGGATAGTTAAAAATAAAATTATCAACTCTGGACTGCTAGCACTCCAAACATCCGAGTCTATTGTTAATTTTCATTCATTTAGGCAATTTATTTATCCTAATTCTCCTTGGACAGTCCAAGATTACACCAGAGAAATCGAAAATGTAACCTTAGAAGATTTAAGAAGAACTTCTTCCAGATATTTTCAAAACGGCATCTTGGCAGTTCTAGGAGATATTGATGCCAATAATATTGATCTCAAATAGACATTTATGACACCGGTATATTGGAGTACTACGATTGACTGATAAACATGTTAATAAAGTGTAAATTATAATTTACACTTGATATTTAAATAGCTACGTTTGTACCTGATTGATACGACTTTTGAATTCTTTTAATCTCACCCCACCTCGCCTTCACCACCTCCATATCCATCACGTTGTTAAACGCCTTATTAATCCTATCTAAAGCTACTATAATATCTTTAGAGCTGGGGAGCATTCCTATGGATTTCTATTAATTTCTACGGATTTATGGTTCTTCGTACACTTAAATCATTGTCAACAATATTAATCAATTAATTGAATCTTTTAATAAGTTGGTTAATCTGTTTTATACCTTTTAATAAAATAATCCAGGCACTCATTCATTTTGTTTTTAGCGTGCACCATTCCCATTGGGTGATTTTCGATTGCATAGAATCTAATTAAATCCATATTAATTCTCAATTGGTACAAGTTAACTCTCAAATCAAAGTCACTAGGTACACCAGCAACAGAAAGATATCCTGTTTTAACCCAATCTCTGTTGTGATGATAAATCTCCCAAGCAAAGTCACATACCGGATCTCCGCTCATACAACTTCCAAAATCGATAACTCCCGAAAGTTTGCCTTCAGATACCATAAAGTGCTTTGGTCTATAATCGCAATGGATAAGCCGTGGAGTGACGGTATCATATAACGATTGATGTTGTTTTAATACATCAATTGCCAACTCTATTTCACGTATTGCAATCCCGCACTTAGCTGCATTATCATACAAATCCTGATTATTTCTATTAGCATATTTTAGGATATATTCACTCCAGTGTTGATAAATACCTATGCCGTCTTTAGAAATTTTTCCAAATCCTTGAGTTCTTATCTCATGTAACTTTGCCAATGTTACACCAGCCTCATGCCCAATAGTATCAATTTGGCTATGAGTCAACCTCCCTTCATCCATTAAGTTACTCATTGATTTTCCTGGTATTCTTTCTTCAATACAATATTTCAAGATAGTTCCTTCATCGCTAATTTCTCCCATATCTATCATTTTTGGAGCAGCAACTCCGTTCGCTAATGCCATATCTAGAGCCCAGCGTTCACCAGAGTAGTCTGTTTTTCCGTACCTTGAAATTCTCATAAAGTAATCACCATTTTCAGTGACAACCTCGTAAACCTCGTTTATCTCGCCAGCAATCACACGATGTAAGTTAGTAATGTTTTGTCCTGTTGCCTCCTTCACAACTCCGCTAACTGTATCTATACTAATGCCAAAAGATGCGTGTTTTGCTGCTAGGTAATCTTCGTACTCTTTACTTTTCGACATTTTAATATATTCCTGAGTATTTTTCTCTTTATGAGAGGATATTTAATATCTTCTTTATCAATCAGGCTTAAATAATACCATACTATCGAAATAAATTGAAGTTCAATCCGAGAGTGTTAATACTCAGTCCTCTAAAAATAAGACCATTGCCCAATTCTCACCCATTTAAATTCGCCTTGTATGAATATGTTATATAATAAGCAATGAAAAAAGCAACCTCAGCCGGAGGCATAGTAATAGAAAAAGGCAAAATTCTTTTTACTAAACTCACTCATGTTGGCAAAATAACTTTTCCCAAAGGTCATATTGAAGCTGGTGAGACCCCCGAAGAAGCCGCTCTAAGAGAATTTACCGAAGAAACAGGTTTTAAGGATGTTGCGATAATCAAGAAACTCGGCGTAGTCACCAAACCCTCAATTGAACGGGATGGTACTAGAGTTACCAAAGACATTCATCTCTATCTCATGAAAATTACGGGCGATTCAAAATCCATTCCGGAAGAAGAAACTGTCTGGCTAGCAATTGACGAAGCCCTGCCACTAATGGTGTCTCAGGAAGTAACTTTTCTTGAAAGTATTAAGAACGAGCTAGTCTAATTCCTCGTAATTATTACAATAGCTCCTAAGTCTACCGATTAAGTTATCGCCAATTCGAAAATTGCTCGATAAAACAGTCTCCAAACTTTTTCAATTTCTTCTTTTGAAAAACAAGCAACCCCTGGATATTTTTTTTGGGCTTTTTCTATCTCATCAAGGTCAAATATCAGATTATATATCAATTCGCCTAAAACAAACCGTATTTTCATTTATATTATATATTTATATTTACCTTATTATCCCACGAATTTACTAAAAAACTAAAATCTAAAAAACTATAAAAAATTTTCTGGAGGGGTATATATTAATTAATACTACCCATCTCTTATGGCGTTACTCTTTAGCCCACCCCACCCATATAATAAAAAATAACCTTTACACTACATATAATAAGAACAATAAAACAACCAATTTTAAGGGCAATATACGATAAATAACACACAGCATATGGCAATATTATTACACCGTCTAAACTACAATTTAATATTAATTATTTT
>Ga0116157_10006903_pt1 | contig 10193 bp, 6 predicted proteins | sample AD_UKC048_MetaG_FD_89882 | JGI IMG/M metagenome (GOLD analysis project Ga0116157, IMG submission 89882) | Active sludge microbial communities of municipal wastewater-treating anaerobic digesters from USA - AD_UKC048_MetaG | ecosystem: Engineered > Bioreactor > Anaerobic > Digestate | place: USA... | reverse complement strand
ATACCCAACTCGCCACGTGGTCGTTCGGTCCGCTGGCCCTGTCCGTACCGCTGTTTGATGGTGGCCAGCGCGCAGCCCAGGTGGTGTCGGCCCAGGCCAACTACGAGCAGGCTGTGTCCGTCTACCGCGGCAAGGTGCGCCAGGCCGTGCGCGAGGTGGAGGAAGCCCTGGTCAATCTGCAAAGCACCGACGCACGCCGCGCAGATTCCGAAGTGTCCGCCCGGGGTTATGCCGAATCACTGGCGGCCACACAGGCGCGTTACAGCCAGGGTCTGGCCAGTCTGGTCGAGCTGGAAGATGCCCGCCGCACGGCGCTGGCTTCGCGGTCGGCGCAGATCGCGCTGGTCCTGGAGCGCAACCGCGCCTGGGTTTCCCTGTACCGGGCACTGGGTGGCGGTTTTGAGCCGCCCGCATCTTAATCCAGGCCTTTAATGAACTCCAGAAACACACCCGAGCCACTCACCATGAACCGTTTTCAAATCAAACCACTCACGCTGGGCCTGATTGCTGCTGGCGTCATCGCCCTTGGCGCCGTCGGTCTGCTGGTCAAACACGTTGACGCCGCAGAGACGGCCAAGCCCGGCACACCGGCCGCTGTGGCCAAGCCGGCGCTCTCGGTCAGCACCGTTCAGGCGCGCAACAGCACACTGCCCATCAAGCTGTCGGCCAATGGTAGTCTGATGGCCTGGCAGGAGGCGAGTGTGGGTGCCGAAGCCAACGGCCTTCGCGTGCAGGAGTTGCGCGCCAGCGTGGGCGACAGCGTCAAACGCGGCCAGGTGCTGGCCACTTTTGCGGCCGACAGCGTGCAGGCCGATGTGGCGCTGGCGCGGGCTTCCGCGAATGAAGCGGCGGCCAATGCAGCCGAAGCCACGGCCAATGCCGACCGTGCGCGGGCCGTGCAGGGCACCGGGGCGCTGAGCGCCCAGCAGGTCAGCCAGTACCTGACGGCCGAGCAAACCGCCCGGGCACGGGTGGAGTCGGCCAAGGCCGCTCTGGATGCCCAGCAGCTGCGCCTCAAAAACACGCAGGTCCTGGCGCCAGACGCCGGCATCATCTCTGCCCGCAGCGCCACCGTGGGCGCCGTGGTGGGTACCGGCACCGAGCTGTTCCGCCTGATTCGCCAGGGTCGCCTGGAGTGGCGTGCCGAGGTGACCTCGGCCGAGCTGGGCCGCGTGACGGCAGGCACCAGCGTGGTCGTGACCGCGCCCAGCGGCGCGCAGGCCAAAGGCCGCGTGCGCACCGTGGCACCCACGGTAGATGCTGCCACCCGCAACGGGCTGGTCTATGTGGACATCCTCCCGTCGGGGGCCAGTTTCAAGCCCGGCATGTATGCGCGGGGCGAATTTGAGTTGGGCAGCTCGGGTGCGCTTACCGTGCCGCAGACTGCGGTGGTGGTGCGCGACGGCTTCAGCTATGTGTATCGTGTGGGCGCTGACAACCGCGTGAGCCAGATCAAGGTGCAGACGGGCCGTGTGGTGGCCGATCAGGTCGAAATTCAAAGCGGCATCAAGCCCGATGACAAGCTGGTCGCCAGCGGCGGCAGTTTTCTGAGCGAAGGTGACCTGGTGAAGGTGGTGGATGAAAATTCGGCAAATAATGGCGCTGTAGCCCCTGCCAACGCTGCGTCAGCAGCTACCAAATGAGGAGCATGCCATGAATGTCTCCGCCTGGTCCATAAAAAATCCCATTCCTGCGGTCATGCTGTTTGTGATGCTGACGCTGGCAGGCCTGATGTCGTTCAAGGCCATGAAGGTGCAACAGTTCCCCGACCTGGAGCTGCCCACCGTCACGGTGTCTGCCAGCCTGCCAGGTGCCGCACCCGCGCAGCTGGAAACCGAAGTGGCGCGCAAGATCGAAAACGCCATTGCGCCATTGTCCGGCCTGAAAAACATCTACACCAATGTGCAAGATGGAATGGTCACCGTGACCGCCGAGTTCCGCCTGGAAAAGGCCACGCAAGAGGCCGTGGACGATGTGCGTAGCGCTGTGCAACAAGTCCGCAGCGACCTGCCCGGCGATTTGCGTGACCCCATCGTCAGCAAGATGAATTTGTCGGGCGCGCCCATACTGGCTTTCACCATCCGCTCCGGGCGCATGGACGATGAAGCGCTGAGCTGGTTTGTCGACAACACGATCTCGCGCGCCCTGCTGGGTGTGCGTGGTGTGGGCTCGGTTGGCCGCGTAGGGGGTGTGACCCGCGAAGTGCAAGTTGCGCTGGATCCGCTGAAGTTGCAAAGCCTGGGTGCCACCGCCGCCGATATCTCGCGGCAGCTAAAAGCAGTGCAAACCGAAAGCGCGGGCGGCCGTGCCGATCTGGGTGGCTCCGAGCAACCCATGCGCACGCTGGCCACCGTAGCCACCGTGGAAGAACTGTCCCGCCTGGAGCTGAGCCTGTCCAACGGCAGACACGTGCGCCTGGACGAAATTGCCACCGTCAAGGACACCGTGGCCGAACAGCGCAGCTTTGCCACACTGAACGGCAAACCCGTTGTGGGCTTTGAGATCACCCGCAGCAAGGGCGCGAGCGAAGTGGAAGTGGGCGCCGCCGTGCAAAAGGCTCTGGCTGACCTGAAGGCACAGCACCCCGATCTGGAGCTGACCCAGGCCTTTGACTTTGTGACACCGGTGCAGGAAGAGTTCGACGCCTCCATGACCATGTTGTACGAAGGCGCTGTGCTGGCCGTGATCGTGGTGTGGTTCTTTTTGCGCAGCTGGCGTGCCACCTTGGTGTCTGCGGTGGCGCTGCCGCTGTCGGCCATTCCCGCCTTCATCGGCATGCACTACATGGGCTTCACGACCAACGTGGTGACGCTACTGGCGCTCTCCTTGGTCATCGGCATTTTGGTGGACGATGCAATCGTGGAAGTGGAAAACATTGAGCGCCACTTGCGCATGGGCAAAAGCCCCTACCAGGCTGCCATGGAAGCCGCTGACGAAATCGGCCTGGCCGTGATCGCCACCACCTTTGCGCTGATCGCCGTGTTCCTTCCCACCGCCTTCATGAGTGGTGTGGTGGGCAAATTCTTCAAGCAGTTTGGCTGGACCGCCGTGTTTGCGGTGTTTGCGTCGCTGGTGGTGGCCCGTGTGCTGACCCCGATGATGGCCGCTTACCTCATGAAGCCATCCACCCGCGTGCATGAAGAGCCTACCTGGATGCCGCTGTACCTGCGCATCACCCGCTGGACGCTGCACCACCGCTGGATCACGATGTTCTCCGCGATTGGCTTCTTTGTCGGTTCGCTGTTGCTGGTGCCCCTGATTCCCACTGGCTTCATCCCGCCGGACGACAACTCCCAGACCCAGGTCTATCTGGAGCTGCCACCCGGCACCACACTGGCCCAGACCCGTGTGGCGGCTGAACAGGCCCGTACCATGATCGGCAAGGTCAAACACGTCAAGAGTGTCTATACCACCGCCGGCGGCGGCACCGTGGGTTCCGACCCGTTTGCGGGTGGCGCCAGCACCGAAGTTCGCAAGGCCACGCTTACCGTGCTGCTGGACGAGCGCGGCGAGCGCCCACGCAAACAGGTCATCGAGAGTGAAATGCGCACGGCACTGTCCGAGTTGCCAGGCACCCGATTCAAGGTGGGCCTGGGTGGCTCTGGCGAGAAGTACCAGCTTGCATTGAAGGGTGAAGACCCCGTGGCCCTGGCACAAGCCGCAGCCGCGGTGGAGAAAGACCTGCGCAAGATACCGGGTCTGGGTAATATCTCGTCGAGTGCCAGCCTGACGCGTGCCGAAGTGGCCATACGCCCGGACTTTGCCAAGGCTGCCGAACTGGGCGTCACCAGCGCCGCCATATCGGAAACGCTGCGTGTAGCCACCATGGGTGACTATGAATCCGCACTGTCCAAGCTCAACCTGAGCCAGCGCCAGGTGCCTATTGTTGTCAAACTGGCCACTGATGCGCGCCAGGACCTGGACCTGCTGGGTCGCCTGATGGTGCCCGGCGTCAAAGGCCCCGTCATGCTGAGCCAGGTCGCCACGTTTGAAATGTCGGGTGGACCGGCCGTGGTCAGCCGCCTGAACCGCGTGCGCAATGTGAACTTTGAGGTGGAGCTGTCTGGCGTGCCGCTGGGCGAAGTGACCGAAGCGGTGGTCAAGCTGCCCAGTATCGTGAACCTGCCCGCTGGCGTGCAACAGCTGGAAATTGGTGATGCCGAGGTGCAGGGCGAAATGGTCGCCGGTTTCGGCATGGCAATGCTGACGGGTGTGCTGTGCATCTATATCGTGCTGGTGTTGTTGTTCAAGGATTTCCTGCACCCCATCTCCATCATTCCGGCAGTGATTCTGTCCTTTGGCGGCGCTTTCATGGGCTTGCTGATCGCGCAAAAGATGCTGTCGATGCCATCCTTTATCGGATTGGTGATGCTGATTGGTGTGTCGACCAAGAACTCGATTCTGCTGGTGGAGTACGCGATCATGGCGCAGCGTGAACACGGCCTCTCGCGCTTCGACGCGCTGATGGACGCCTGCCACAAACGTGCACGCCCCATCATCATGACGACCATCGCCATGGTTGCCGGCATGCTGCCCTTGGTGATCGGTCTGGGTCATGCCGACAACAGCTTCCGCGCGCCCATGGCAGCGGCGGTGATTGGTGGCCTGATCACGTCCACGATTTTGAGTCTGCTGGTCACCCCCAGCTTCTTCTCCATTGTTGACGACATCGAACACTTTGCAGGGCGCATCAAGCGCCTTGTGTTGCGCCAGCCTGCGCCGGCCGAGGTTGCTGCGGATGGGGTGGCTTGACACCTCGGCTATTTGCTTTACGACGCAAAAAGTGGCCATTTTCAAGTGTCAAATTGGCCGCTAGCCCTTATGGGATATGCGCGAGTAGCTATTAATTCAGTAGCATATCCCGGCTGGCGGCTTCTATCGCTGTTACCAGCGCATCCCGCAACGGGTGGGGCGCAGCCACCAGGGGCAGCAGCAAACTCACGCTGAAGGGAATGGCCACGCTCAAGGGCCGCACCACCAGCTGCGGCCCAGCCATGGCGGCGGCGGTGAGGGGGTTCACGATGGCCACACCCAGACCCTGTTGCACCATGGCGCACACGGCTACAGCACTGGTGGTTTCGAGCTGCGTCGCACGCTGGACGTCCGCTTCGGCAAACATGGCGTCGATGGCTTGCCGGTAGGGATCGGCTTCGGCCAGACTCACAAACCGCTCACCGGCAAAGTCTTGCGGCGTCAGCACCCGTTTACTACGCAGGCGATGGCCCACGGGCAGCACGGCCACCTCGTTCACATGCAACAAGGGGCGCAGCGCCACGCCGGTGGGCGGTTCGGTGGTTTCGCTCAGGGCCAGATCAAAACGCTGCTCGCTCACGGCCTGTTCCAGCCAGGGGGACTCCAGCGGCACCACGCTCACGCTGGCTTCGGGCAAGGCCTGGCCGAATTGCACCAGCGCCTGGGGAACCAGCGCGTGGGCCAGCGCAGGCAGGCAGGCCAGGCGCAGCCGCCCGGTGGTCAGCGTGCGCAGATCATGGGCGCGCCGGGCGATCTGCTCCAGGCCGACAAAACTGCGCTCCACCTCCTGCATCAGCGCCAGTGCCCGCGCAGTGGGCCGCAGACGGCCCCGCACCCGGTCAAACAGCGCAAAACCCAGCAGCTGCTCCAGACGGGCCAGCTCGCGGCTAAGCGTGGGCTGGCTGGACGCGGTGACCTCTGCCGCACGGCTCAAGTTGCCGTGCAGCATGATCGCCCGGAACATGCTGAGCTGCCGGTGGGTGATCGCGGGGATCGTGGCGGGAATCATGAAAGGCGTTTTCCAAGTTGCAGTAGGCTCAAAGTAGGCTCAAACTATATCCAGAATGAATTGATAAAACAATAAATAGGCATTGATTGAATCGATTGGGGTGGGCATGATGCCGTTATGAATCCCTTTTCTCCCTCCACACTGGCCAGTCTGGCCCATCAGTTCGGCACTCCGCTGTGGGTGTATGACGCTGCCACCATCACACGGCAAATCCAGTCGCTACGGCAATTTGACGTTGTGCGGTTTGCGCAAAAAGCCAACTCCAACACCCACATCCTGCGTCTGATGAAAAGCCTGGGGGTGGCGGTGGACGCCGTGTCGCTGGGCGAAATCGAGCGTGCGCTGGCGGCTGGGTATGCGCCTGGCCTTCACAACGGCCATGCCGGGATCGTGTTCACTGCCGACCTGCTGGACCGCGCCACGCTGGCGCGCGTGGTGGAGCTGGGCGTGCCGGTGAACTGTGGCTCCATCGACATGCTGGACCAGCTCGGTGCCGTGAGCCCCGGCCATCCGGTGTGGCTGCGCATCAACCCTGGTTTTGGCCATGGCCACAGCAACAAGACCAACACCGGCGGCGAGCACAGCAAACACGGCATCTGGCACGCCGATCTGGCGGGTGCGCTGGACCGGGTGCGTGCCAATGGCCTGACCCTGCAGGGCCTGCACATGCACATCGGCTCCGGCGTGGACTACACCCATTTGCAGGACGTGTGTGGTGCCATGGTGACGCTGGTGGAAACCGTGAAGGCGCGGGGCATGGACCTGCTGGCCATTTCGGCCGGCGGCGGTTTGTCGATTCCCTATCAGGCGGGTGAACCCGTCATCGACACCGCGCACTATTTTTCGCTGTGGGATGCGGCGCGCCAGACCATTGCGCAGTCGCTGGGCCATGCCGTCACGCTGGAGCTGGAGCCGGGCCGTTATCTGGTGGCCGAGTCGGGCGTGCTGGTGAGTGAGGTGCGCGCCACCAAACACCAGGGCAGCCAGCATTTTGTGATGGTGGACGCGGGCTTCAGCGATCTGGCCCGCCCTGCCATGTATGGCAGCCACCATGGCATGGATTTCATCCACGCCGATGGCACACCGGCCACCGGTGCCGTGCAGGACACCGTGGTGGCCGGGCCGCTGTGCGAGTCGGGCGATGTGTTCACACAGGGCGAGGGCGGTGTGGTGCTGCAGCGCGCCTTGCCCACCGCCAAGGTGGGCGATCTGCTGGTGCTGCATGACACGGGGGCCTATGGCGCGTCCATGTCATCGAACTACAACACACGTCCGCTGGTTCCCGAAGTGCTGCTGGAAAACAGCCAGCCCCGGCTGATCCGGCGCAAGCAGACGGTGGCGGAGCTGCTGGCGCTGGAGGCGGTGGAGGGCCTCTAGGCGGCACCTAGGGCATACCCTGTCAATGGCGCTTTCAAGACACCCTCTGGCGCAGATGGATCGGTGACGGTTGGAGCTGACCCGCAGAATCTGCTGCGCAGATGACAACAACACGGAGACAGCATGCCCCAATCGGACATTGAAATCGCGCAGGCTTCCACGCTCAAACCCATCCTTGCGCTGGCGCAGGACCGGCTGGGCATTCCACCCGAAGCACTGGAACCCTACGGCCACTACAAGGCCAAGATTGATCTGGGCTGGCTGGAGAAACAGTCGCACCGGCCCGACGGCAAGCTGGTGCTGGTCACCGCCATCAGCCCCACACCGGCGGGTGAGGGCAAGACCACCACCACGGTGGGTCTGGGGGATGCGCTGAACCGCATTGGCAAGCGTGCGGTGATTGCGCTGCGCGAGCCCTCGCTGGGCCCTGTGTTTGGCATGAAGGGTGGCGCGGCCGGTGGCGGCTATGCGCAGGTGGTGCCGATGGAAGACATCAACCTGCATTTTACCGGCGACTTCAACGCCATCGCGCTGGCGCACAACCTGCTGGCCGCGCTGATCGACAACCACATTCACCACGGCAACACCCTGCGGTTTGATTTCCGGCGCGTGGTGTGGCGTCGTGTGATGGACATGAACGACCGCGCGTTGCGCTCCACCGTGATCGGGCTGGGCGGGCCGGGCAACGGCTTTCCGCGCGAAGACGGGTTTGACATCGTCGTAGCCTCCGAAGTGATGGCCATCTTCTATCTGGCCACCTCGCGCAAGGATTTGAAAGAGCGGCTGGGCAACATCATCGTGGGGTACACCCGTTTGCTGGAGCCCATTCGTGCGCGCGATCTGCAGGCACAGGGCGCCATGGCAGCGCTGCTCAAAGACGCGATCAAGCCCAACCTGGTGCAGACGCTGGAGAACAACCCGGCCATCATTCACGGTGGCCCGTTTGCCAACATTGCCCATGGCTGCAACTCCGTCACTGCGACCAAAGCCGCATTGAAGCTGGGTGAATACGTGGTGACCGAGGCCGGTTTTGGCGCCGATCTGGGTGCCGAGAAGTTCATCGACATCAAGTGCCGCAAGTCCGGCCTGCGCCCCGATGCAGCCGTGGTGGTGGCCACGCTGCGCGCCCTCAAACACCACGGCGGTGTGGACGCCAAAGACCTCAATACGCCCAATCTGGCGGCGCTGGAAAAAGGCATCGCCAACCTGGAGCGGCACGTGGACAACATCCGCCACCGCTACGGCCTGCCGTGTGTGGTGTCAATCAACCATTTCACATCCGACACGCAGGAAGAGCTGGACCTGCTTCGCCGCAACATGGACCGCCAGGGCGTGCCGGTGGTGGTGGCGCGGCACTGGGCCGATGGCTCGGCCGGGGCCGAAGAGCTGGCCCGCATGGTGGTGAAACTGGCCGAGTCCGGCACCGCCAACATGCGTTTCGTTTACAACGACGAAGACACGTTGTGGGACAAGATGAAAGCCATTGCCACCCGGGTTTACGGTGCGTCCGACATTTCGGCAGACTCGTCAGTGCGGGCCAAAATCCAGAAGCTGCAGGAAGATGGTTTTGGCCACTACCCGGTGTGTGTGGCCAAGACGCAGTATTCGTTCTCGACCGACCCCAAGCTGCGCGCGGCACCGTCGGGCCACATGGTCAATATCCGTGAGGTGCGGCTCGCTGCCGGGGCCGAATTCGTGGTCATGATCTGCGGCGACATCATGACCATGCCGGGCCTGCCCAAAGAGCCGTCGTCCATGCGCATCGACATTGACGATGACGGGAAAATTTCCGGCTTGTTCTAGCGTCAAAGCCCTGCTTTCAGGGCGCAACCCCCGCCCGCGTTTGGGGGTATGTCGCACTCCCGCTATAATGCAAATGAGAATGGTTGTTATTTGTATTGAACAACCTACTTTTTTGAGATTATTCATTTGCGGAGTGCGTTTCATGAAGTTTTCCCGTTCTTCTCTGGTGCGAACGCTGGCGCTGGCCTGTGGCCTGCTGGGTGCATCGCTGTCGGCCACAGCGCAAAGTGCACCCGCTGCCGGTGACGGCATCGTTGTCTACAACGCCCAACATGCCAGCCTGACCCAGGCTTGGGCCGATGGTTTCACGCGTGAAACCGGCATCAAGGTCACGCTGCGCAAGGGGGGCGACGCGGAGCTGGGCAACCAGATCGTCCAGGAGGGCAAAGCTTCGCCAGCCGACGTGTTTCTGACCGAAAACTCCCCGGCGATGGCGCTGGTTGACGGCGCGGGCCTGTTTGCACCGCTGGACGCTGCCACGCTGGCGCAGGTGCCCGCGAATTTTCGCCCGGCGCATGGCCGCTGGATTGGTGTGGCGGCACGCACCACGGTGTTTGTGTACAACAAGCGCAAGCTGACCACGGCCCAGCTGCCCAAGTCGTTGCTGGACCTGGCCAACCCGGCCTGGAAGGGCCGCTGGGGCGCATCCCCTGCCGGTGCCGATTTTCAGGCCATCGTCAGTGCCCTGCTGGAACTCAAGGGCGAGGCGGCTACGCTGGCCTGGCTCAAGGCCATGAAGGAAAACGCCATTCCCTACAAGGGTAACGGCGTGGCCATGAAAGCGGTCAATGCGGGCGAGGTGGAAGGTGCCGTGATTTACCACTACTACCGTTTTGGCGATCAGGCCAAGACCGGGGAAAACAGCGACAGCACCCTGCTGCATTACTTTCGCAACGAAGACCCGGGTGCCTTCCTGAGCATCTCCGGCGCGGGCGTGCTGGCCACCAGCAAACACCCGGCGCAGGCACAGGCGTTTGTCAAATGGGTCGCTGGCAAGGGCGGCCAGGATATTTTGCGCACGGGCGACTCCTACGAATATGCCGTCGGCGTGGGCGCTGCGTCCAACCGCAACCTGGTGCCACTGACCGAGTTGCAGGCTCCCCGCGTGGAGCCCGGCAACCTCAACAGCAAGAAGGTCACCGATTTGATGACCCAGGCCGGGTTGCTGTGACCGGGTTGCTCTGAATCTGATGTGACCACTGCGACCATTCGTGCGGTAACGCCCCTGACGCGCCCTGTGCGCAAGGGGCGT
>Ga0116157_10006898_pt1 | contig 10198 bp, 7 predicted proteins | sample AD_UKC048_MetaG_FD_89882 | JGI IMG/M metagenome (GOLD analysis project Ga0116157, IMG submission 89882) | Active sludge microbial communities of municipal wastewater-treating anaerobic digesters from USA - AD_UKC048_MetaG | ecosystem: Engineered > Bioreactor > Anaerobic > Digestate | place: USA... | reverse complement strand
TAAAAATATCCAAAGTGTAAGGTATCTATCAAGAAATTTTAATTTTGGTTGCATGATATTGATTTAATTGATTGTCTTGTTTTAATGAATCAGATTTGTTTTGGTATTTAATAATTCGAATGGAATAAAATTGATTAATTATTTTTAAGATTATTTTCTTTTGAATTCATCCAAAATAGATTTTGTTTTTTCATGTCTAATTTTAAGACAAACTTTCTTACGAAATTATTAAGTACTAATTTGTATCAAGATTGATATTTTAAATTATTGTTCGCAAACATACGAACTATAATATCAATTCGTAAATTTACGAATGATATTTATTCATTATTTTTTGCAGACTTCTTTCAAGGCAATTTGATCGAAAAATTTATTGAATAGTTTACTTGCTTTTTCCCAATTTTTTTTGTGAATACAATATTTCACAGTTGGTGGTATTATATCGCCCTGAATTAAACCAGCGTCTTTTAATTCGTTGAGATGTTGTGAAAGGGTTGATTTAGCAATTGGTAGTTCTTCAGCCATATCACCATGATAGCAGCAGGATTGTGAATGAAGGAGTTGTAAAATAGCAATTCTTACTGGATGTGCCATTGCCTTAGCTAAGCGTGCTGTTTGCTCTTGCTCTTTTGTATAGTACTCAGACTTCGTCATTTTTTAATTTATTGTTCGCAAAAGTACGAATGATATGTTGAATGTTTGGGTATTAGATATTAAAGATCTTTATGACAGCATTTTATGATACTTATGAAAATGCTAATTCTTAATTAAAATCAACATAATTTTTCAGGATGGCACTATAAGAACGGGATATTTTTTCATACTTTTGCGCAAATTAAAAATTATTATTATGAGTTTTATCACACATGTTCATGCAAGACAAATTTTAGATTCAAGAGGAAACCCAACAGTTGAAGCCGAAGTATATACAGATTCAGGTATGATGGGAAGAGCGGCTGTGCCATCTGGTGCAAGTACTGGTATTCACGAAGCTGCTGAATTGCGTGATGGTGATAAAAAGATGTATGGTGGAAAAGGTGTTTTAAAAGCAGTCAACAATATCAAAACAACGATTCATAACGCTCTTATTGGTTTGGAAGTTACCGAACAACGTGAGATTGATGCAACCATGATTGCGTTAGATAAAACAGCGAACAAAAGTAAAATTGGGGCAAACGCTATTCTTGCAGTTAGTTTGGCTGCGGCAAAAGCAGGTGCCGAAGAAACTGGTTTAAGTTTGTTTCGTTATATAGGTGGTACAAATGCTCGAACATTACCTGTGCCTATGATGAATATTTTAAACGGTGGTGCTCATGCCGATAATAAAATTGATTTTCAAGAATTCATGGTGATGCCAATTGGTGCAAGTAGTTTTAGTGAAGGCCTTCGTTGGGGAACTGAAATTTTCCATTCCCTAAAAACTGTTCTAAAGAAGAAAGGATATTCAACCAATGTTGGAGATGAAGGTGGATTTGCACCCGATATTCAAAGTAACGAAGAAGCAATTGACACGGTACTTACAGCCATTCAAAATGCTGGATACAAAACAGGATCGCAAATTGTAATTGCAATGGATGCAGCAAATAGCGAATTATGGGATCCGAAATTGAAATCCTATGTATTTAAAAAATCGAGCGGCAAAAAAATGAAAAGTGAAGATTTAGTAAAATTCTGGGAAAATTGGTGTCGTCAATATCCAATTGCCTCAATCGAAGATGGTTTAGCAGAAGATGATTGGAAAGGATGGAAAATGTTGACAGAGACTTTGGGAAATCGAGTTCAGTTAGTTGGTGATGATTTATTTGTAACCAATGTAAATCGTTTAGAGCGTGGTATACAAGAGGGAATTGCTAATTCATTATTAGTAAAAGTAAATCAGATTGGTAGTTTAAGTGAAACCATCGATGCTGTTACAATGGCACAAGGCGCTGGATTTAATACGGTGATGAGTCATCGAAGTGGAGAGACCGAAGACTGTACAATTGCTGATTTAGCAGTTGCATTAAATTGCGGACAAATTAAAACTGGATCAGCTTCTAGAAGTGATCGTATGGCAAAATATAATCAACTCATTCGTATTGAAGAAGAGCTTGGTGCAAATGCAATTTATTTAGGGAAGAAATTGAAGTTTGGGATCTAGTTTTTATTTTGGTATATGATGTGATATCACTAATGTTGTACCGTTATGAATGATTGTGAATATCTCTGTGAAATATAGTGTGTTATAGAAGCATAAATCTTTTATTACTTCTAAGCTTTTCAATTAAAGTTTTGATCTATTATCTTAAATTATTGAAATATGAGGTCTGTTTTGGTTTTATTCCTTTTAAGTCTTAGCTCAAAATTGGTATTTGCACAATACTATGATCACAATAAAATTTGTTCAACTGATACAATTCAAGTCGATACATACAATCACAAAGTTGATGTACATTTCAAGTATAAAGCTGTTGAATGCACGCAAGTTTCAAAATTCGCTATTCGTATTGATTTAGGATATAATTTGTATTCATATAATGAAAAAACAAAACAATGGTTAGGAAATCATCAAGGCGCATTGTTTGGACTTTCATTTGCATACGGTAATTGGGGTTTCGGTGCAAGATTTAAACCAGCAACCATTAACCCTATGAAAGAACTTGTTTTTGATGATGTATATCTTGAGAAGAATGCAAAACTCAATCCAATCAAAATTGAATATGATCTTAATTATTCATTCAATTTTAAATATAATGTTTCATTTGAACCTTATATCGCATTGACTTCAAATAGTTTTTATGTGATTAATGAAGATGAATTAAATCAACAATACAATATTTCAAAAGTGCAAGGTTTAGCTGGCGGGATAACGATTAATAAATATTTTCGTGTAGTGAACTTTGAATACTTAAGCCTATTTGCTAAATGCGGATATAGTGCAACAAATTTTAATAAAGTTAATGCTGAGCTCGGCAGAGGCTTTGCTGATATTTCATTCGGAATAGCTTACAAAGGTTATTCAAATAGAAAGTTCATTCAACCAATTGATTAGAGGTTTTGAGTATTTAATTGTTTGATACTCGCTGAATTCAAATAGTCGGCAATTTCATTTAGATTAGAAAATACCTTTGCATGATTCTGTTTAATCATTTCGCAAACTGCATCCATCGACTTCTTTTGAGTTGCCGAGAATTTCATGTCATCATCCTCATCTAAATAACAAAATATAGTTTTCTCTGGACGTTTATTACTGTCGTCGATTACCTCAGCTATTGAATATACACCTTCCATTTTAGGCGTGATTACATATAAACAAAAATCACAAATCTCACGTTGATGCAATTCTTCTTTTTGAATTTCTGCTGTCCAACTTGAAACAATGGGATTATAATATTCTATTTTCAATAATGGGATCAGTTGCTCACGCCAATGACTATCATTACAAGTGCCTCCTAAAAATACCTTACTCATGAAATTATTTATGTGGTGTAAAATTACCTTTATTTGTCTGAATGAAAATAGATAAAGGGGAAATAATTAATATTTCTGACAATCCAAAATACTAAAATAAGACCTAAATAAATTTTTGGATGGTTGATATATTTCAATAGATTTTTGAAATATAAACTAAATGATGCGAGTACACCAACCAGAATGACTGGCACGAAGAAAACGAGTAAGGTATTATAATCAAGGGCATCTTGAATATGACCATGAAGTAAAGAATAAATACTTCTAGCGCTTCCACAACCAGGGCATTCAAGTGAAGTAACTAGTTTGAAAATACATTTAGGATAATATGCATTATGATGTGGAGGAAAATAAAATACAAGCGCAGAAATGAGAATGAATACAAGTAATAGAATAATAAAGACAATTTTACTTTTCATCACATATTAGCGCCTGCGAGGGCAATGGCATAAAATATATAAATGATGGCTACCGCTATAAACGCAAAAATTGACCAGTTTTTAGCTTTTTTAGCTTCATTAATTGCTTCATTATATTGTTCGTTCGCCCAAAGCGTATCAACTTTATTAGCTGCTAAAACTCCTACAATGCCAATTGGTAAACAAAATACGGTGGCCACTATGGCAATCACTAAATTATTTGATGGTTTAGGTTGACTTGGCTTCTTTTTCTTGATTGGTTTTTCATCATCTCTTCTTCTGACGTCGTTGTCATTGTTTTCTGGTAAAATACGTACTTGACCATCAGGAAGAACTTTATTGATAGCCTCAGCTAAATTTCTAACATCATCTTCAAATCGAGTATTATCAATTTGAACAAACTGTCTTCTATATAGCATGCGCATATTCTCGGGTAAATCGTCGGCACGTGGCATACTCACATTATCAAATAATACGGGTATCACTTGAATATTTCTACTTAAAGCAGTTGACACTTCTAAACGCACAAAATCATCAGGGTCATCTAAACGACGCCGACCTTTTTCATCCGCAATATCCAACCATGTTTTTCCAATAATAACAAGTAAAACATCACATTTACGAAGTGCATTTTCAATACTAAACACAAAATCATCACCTGGTAATATGGTATTAAAGTCTTTGAAAATTTGATCTTTGTCAAAATATTTTTGAAGTTCATTGTATAGTGCTAAGGCATTCCAACGACTATCATCTTTTCGATAATTGATGAATATAGTTCCTGGTAAATTTGACATATTTAAGTTGATATGAATTCAAAGATAATAGAATATGTAAATATCAAGTATCAATCTTCAAATTAATTATTTAAAAGAAACTCATCGCTTTGGTGTATTCTGAATAAGATCATTGATTTAAATTTTTATCACTCAATTTCATATTCCAATATTTTTTCTTACCTTGTTCAATCTAAATTAATTGTATGAGCAGTAGAAAAATTGCGTTAACCGGCGCGAAAGTTAATGTTGAAGATTCGATTTATATTCCTCAAAGTAATTTTCTTGTCTTAAAAGAATCTTATAATCTGAGTTCCTCGCGAGCAGAAGGCGATTTATTTGAAGTTGAAATTGATTCGAATGATTTTGTTGAATTTGTTTTTGATGATGATACGGCATGGTTTGGCAATACCGACACTTTACATGAGCTTTTTCCTGAATTGAATATTAAAAAACGGTCGGCTGGTGATATTGCATTACTTCCATTTTCATTAACAACAGATAATGAAAGTCGATCGATTAAAAGTGTGGCACTTAAAGTGTTTAATATTTTTGGTAAAAATGTAATTAAAGAAAGCGTTAAGGAATTAGCAGAATATCTTGAAAAGAAATTACTTGATAATCAAAGCGGACTTTATCAAGTTGATGAAACATTTGATTTACAACCATATAAATCATTGCAAGTTGAAAGCCCTGTTTTATTGTTTTTACATGGTACAGGTTCATCAACAAAAGGCTCTTTTAGTGAATTAAATGGGAGTCAATTGTGGAACGATATGAAAAGAATTTACAAAGGAAATATACTCGCCTTTCAGCATGAAACTTTTACCAAAAGTCCTCTGCAAAATGCTTATGAAATTTTTGAGCAATTACCAGCAAACGCTACTTTACATATAATTTCTCATTCACGTGGCGGTTTAGTGGGTGAGGTTTTAGCAAGATTTTGTTATGATGAAAATGGTTTCAATGAAGCGAGTATTGAATTGCTGAATCGAATTGAACGAGTTGAAGATATTGCGCAAATTAAAGCGATTAAGACACTGATTTCAAAAAAGAAAATTAAGGTTGAGAAATTTATTAGAGTGGCATGTCCTGCAAGTGGCACCTCGTTACTTTCGAAACGTTTAGATTTTTACTTTAATGTTTCGCTCAATTTAATTTCATTCGCAACTGGTTCGAAAGCAAATCTTATTGTTGATGGATTTAAAGCAATTTTATCAGCCATCTTAGATAGCAAGAATGATGTCAATATACTGCCTGGGCTTGAAGCCATGAGCCCGAGTTCGCCATTTTTAAAGGTATTAAACGCGCCAGACAAAATCAAAGGGAGTTTGGTTGTGATATCTGGTAATGCCAATTTTAGTTTAAGTTTAAAGGCATTAGTTGTTATAGTATCGAAACTTGTATTTAAAGGAGAAAATGATTTTGTGGTGAATACAAAATCAATGTATCAAGGTTCGCCGCGTGAAAAATCCCTACAGTATTTCTTTGATGAAGGTACCGATGTAAATCACTTTAATTATTTTAAAAATAGTAAAACGCAAGAAGCCATTTCACGTGCTTTAACTTCAAATGAAGCATTAATAACTTCATTTTCTGAATATAAATCGGGCTCTTATGATGATGCACAACGTGGCGTATTTGGGCTTGATGGGGGCGCTGTATTTTACGATGAGGTCAATGGAAATAAACCTATTGTAATTGTTTTACCAGGTATCATGGGCTCCAACCTTAGCCGAGAAGGTTCAGGTATTTGGGTAAATTATTTTAAGATGGTGATGGGCGGTTTAATGGATTTAGATGTTTCTAAACCAGGTATAAAATCATCCTCATTAATTAAAACATCATATAAAAAACTTTGTGTTCATTTAAGTGAAGAATACGATGTGGTTACTTTCCCATATGATTGGCGTTTATCGGTCACTGAAAGTGCTAAAAAACTTCATGATAAAATTAAATTTTTGCTCAGCTATAATCAACCAATCAAAATCATAGCGCATTCAATGGGTGGTGTTTTGGCAAGAGAATTTATTTTAAATCATCAGGCAACATGGAATGAATTAAATCGATCGAATGGGTTTAAAATTATATTACTAGGTACTCCTTGGATGGGCTCATATCGAATACCCAATGTATTTGCCGGGCGAGATGGAATTATTAAACAATTAGATAAACTTGATTTCGCTCACTCAAAAGATGAATTAGTTCAATTGTTTGCCAAGTTCCCAGGTATTTTAAATTTACTGCCTACCCGTAAAACTGATTATGATTTTGCTGACGAAAAGATATGGATTGAGTTACAAAAAGCCTCAGGTTTAAAATGGAATATCCCTTCAAAAGCTTTATTGAATGAATTTGCTAAGTTTAAGAAAAATGTTCAGGATAATGCAGATAAGATTGATTATACCAACTTTAGATATATTGCTGGTAAGGATAATATTACGCAAAAAGGATATAAAATTGTAAATGGACAACTTGAGTTTGAGGCTACCGGTAGGGGAGATCAAAGTGTAACTTGGGATTCAGGCATTCCTGAAAAATTGAAAAATAGTCATTCATTATATTATTCTAATATCACTCATGGTGATTTAGCGAATAATGAAACCTTGTTTCCCGCTATTAAACAATTGCTTAAAAATGATGCAACTGATTTACTGTCTAGAGTTGAGCCCGTTGTTAATGACAATATTTCACGTTCATTGGTTCAAACCGAAGAAGAAGAAATATTTGAAACAGATGAAGTATCGGCGATTCATAAATTGCTAGGTATCCCTTTAGAATCTGCAAAAAAGAAAGTGTCATTGCCTGTTATGAAGGTGAGTGTCAGCAATGGTGATTTGATGTTTAGTGAGTACCCTGTTATTATGGGGCATTTTAAAGGTGATGGTATTGTAAGTGCCGAACGAGTGGCAGATAATTATTTGAAAGGTGAACTTTCTATTAAACATGCACTAGGAAATTATGCAGGTGATATTGGTACACATCAATTAATTATTCAAAATGATAAGGAGTTCAATGGTGCTTGCGTGGTAGGTTTAGGTGAGGTTGATAAATTATCATCACAAGGATTGACAACAAGTATCGAAAAGGCAATGACTTCTTATTTGCTAGAGCATTGCAAAAAAGAGGCGAGTAATAAAATTCAACTCAAAGGAATTTCGGTATTATTAATCGGAACTGATTATGGTGGTTTATCGTTTGATACTTCTATTCGTGCTATGTTACTTGGTATTCAAATTGCCAATGCAAAAATTCATGCCATTAAACCAGGTCTGATTAATTTAATTGAGCATGTCGAATTTATTGAATTATTTGAAGATAGAGCATTACAATGTTTTTATACCCTCAAGCGAATTATGATGAGTAGTTCTGACGAAATTCAAATCGAATTTAGAAGTGCGAAAATTAAGAAAATACTAGGTGGACGAAAACGTTTGTTGATGGAAAGTAAAAGTGATTGGTGGCAACGTTTAACCGTAATAGCTGAACCAAGTGATGATAAAGATCATATCAATGAACTTACATTTTTAACTGCAACAAATGGTGCACGTGAAGAAAAAAAACAATTGCAAAGCAATGCGGTATTAATTGATGATTTACTTGAAACCATTTCAACAAGTGAGCAATGGTCGCCACAAATTGCAAAAACAATATTCGAATTATTAATTCCAAATGAGTTTAAAGAAAATATAAAGCGACAAACAGATATCTTATGGGTACTTGATAAATCTACGGCTGCTTATCCTTGGGAATTGTTTCAAACTGATGTTGAAAGATCAAAACCACTTTGTATCAATGCAGGTATGATAAGACAATTAGCAACATCCGATTATAAACCTAATACTACTCCAGTTAATAATAAAAATGTTTTAATTATTGGTGATCCACTCACTCTAGGATATTGCAATCAATTGCCTGGTGCTGAAAAGGAGGCAAAGCATATTACTAAAGTGTTTAGTCAATATGATTATGAAATTGAATCGCTAATCAAGAAAGGATCCTCTGAAATCGTAACAGCCATGTTTAAGCAGGAGTATAAGATAATACATGTTTCAGGTCATGGTAATTTTGATAAAGCCAATCCTGAAAAATCTGGTATGATTATAGGTAATGAGGTATTTTTAACACCTCGAGAATTTTATCAATTAAGTTATACACCTGAATTGGTATTTATTAATTGCTGCTATTTAGGTAAGGTTGATACCGAGCAAGAGAATTTGTATAGTGGGCGATATAAATTTGCCGCGAATATTGGTACACAATTAATTCAAAACGGAGTAAAGGTTGTGATAGCTGCAGGTTGGGCTGTAGATGATGCAGCTGCCTTAGAATTTGCAACTGTTTTTTACGAATGCATGTTTGATGGCTATGAATTTGGAAAAGCAGTATTACAAGCACGTAAAGTAATTTATGAAAAGTATCCTTATACAAATACTTGGGGCGCGTTTCAATGCTATGGAGATCCGTTTTATAAATTGAAAATTTCAACTAAAAGAATTGCGAAAACTAGAAATTATATCATTCCGCAAGAAGCAGAAAATGATGTAGATAATTTATTAAGTAAAGCTCAAATATCGTATTTCGAATCGTCTGCACTTCGTGAAGAATTAGATGATATCCTTGAAGCTATTTATGAATTTAATATTGAAACACCCGACTTACTTGAAAAAGTAGCGTTGGCTTATAGTGAAGTCAATGATTATAAAAAGGCAATTGAAATATTTAGAAAGGTAATTAATTCTGAACGATCAACCTATACCGTTGGGTCAATTGAGAAGTATAATAATATTTTAGCCAAACAGCTTTTGATGGATTATTTGAGTGGAAAAAATAAGAAATTAGATTTTGTTGCTGAAATAGATATTGTCATTTCAAGTTTGACTAAATTACTTGAAATAGCCGAAACCTCTGAAAGACACTCATTAATTGGTAGTGCCTTGAAACGTAAAGCAACCATTTGCAATAAACGAGCAGATAAAATTGAAACGCTAACTAAAGCTGCCTATCATTATTATAAGGCACATGAGCGAGATACAAGTAATTCGATGTATTCATTGGTGAATTGGATTGAAATGGAGTATTTTTTAAATCAATTAGGTCAACACAAATGGGGTGGAAAATCAAAAGAAGAAAAGTATAAATTACCTAGTTTAAATGTTTTAAAATCTAAATTAGAAAAATCAATAGAACAGATTACACGTAAGATATTATTTGAAAGTCATGATTATTGGGATATGGTTTCAAAAGCAAATGCTGGATTATGTTTATGGCTTTTAAAAGGAGCACCTCAAGATGCAGATTATTATAAAGTTTCAGAGGGATATAAATCTACATGGGAAAATGTTGGTTCAAAAAATAAAAAAGTATCAGAGATTGAACATTTTAATTTGTTGATAGATTTTGCTGGCTTATTGAAATCTGATTCCTTATTGAAATCAATAACTATTTTAAAAAATGAATTAGAAAAGGAAATAAAGTAAATGGAGTCTGAATAGTATGGAACTTTTTTCACTTAATCAAATGATTAAAGATCTAATCAACTTATTCAATCCT
>Ga0116157_10006893_pt1 | contig 10202 bp, 11 predicted proteins | sample AD_UKC048_MetaG_FD_89882 | JGI IMG/M metagenome (GOLD analysis project Ga0116157, IMG submission 89882) | Active sludge microbial communities of municipal wastewater-treating anaerobic digesters from USA - AD_UKC048_MetaG | ecosystem: Engineered > Bioreactor > Anaerobic > Digestate | place: USA... | reverse complement strand
GTTTCATGGCGCTTTCTCCTTTAGCTTTGGTTTGTGGGGACAAACCCTTATAAAGGAAAAGCGCCTTTTTTCTACCTCTTTCTATGCCCTTTTGAATTTACACAAAAGATTTTACACTACCGACTTTGTTGAGATTCTATTTCAATTGCTTGGGCCTAAAGGCAAGAAATACGAATACTCTCCATCGAAATCTGGTGCTGGGGGGCATTACACTGATTACGTCGAGCGCGTAAAGCAACTAAAGTCTGAAAATAGAAATGAAGAAGCAATAAAGCTCCTCTTGAAACTCGTAGACGAAACAGAAAAGGAGGCGAAATCACAAGGCGAGGGATGGGGCGTGGCACCTTGGTATTATGAGCAGTTGGCGATACTGTATCGAAAAGAAAAGCAATATGACCATGAAGTAGAAATACTAGAACGATATGAACGCCAACCTAAAGCCCCAGGCACTGGCCCAGAGAAGTTAGCTGAAAGATTAATGAAAGCACGTGAAGTCAGAGACAAGAAGAGTGCCTAACAAGGCAAATGCACTCGGACGACAAAAAGCGCCGCTCCTTTGTCGATCTGCTTTTTGTCGCCGATGATTTGCGACGTTAGGCTCAAAAGACGTGAATCATGAGTGAACTACACATCAAAAATCATTTTATCCCTGAGTGCTATCTAAAAAGTTGGGAGGATCAAAATCAAGAAATTCACATATATAGATTATTGGTAAATCACGATAATGTGCGAATGTGGCAGACGAAATCTAGATCTGCTATCGCTTACCAAAAACATCTATATACCCAGGTAGTTGCTGGAAAAGAATCTGATGAATTTGAAAAATGGTTGGATAAAGAGTACGAAACTCCTGCAACTATAGTTCTTGAAAAGGCCATTCTGGAGAAGAGATTAACTCCTGATGATTGGATTGTATTAATTAACTTTTTGGCAGCCCAGGATGTCAGAACTCCTTCAAGGCTACACGAACATTTAGATCGTGGCAGTGATTTAATGTCACGTTCACTGAAAAGCGTTCTTGCTAAATTGAAGGATAAACTTGAGCATAATTCAATAGATGAAATAACTAAGTCTGAAGCAAAGAGAAATGATCTGCCATCAATTCCGATGAAAGTTACAATTGAACCTTCCAACGATGGAGACGGTTCAATTGTGAAGGTAGAGACTTATGTAGGCAGAAGCAGCTGGATATATAGTATAAAACATCTTCTAAAGAATACGTGCAAAGAATTACATAAGCACAAATGGACAATAGTTAAACCAGCAAAAGGTTATAAATGGTTAACTAGCGATAATCCTGTCATAAGATTAAATTTTACAAATCATCAAATTTACAATTTGCAGGGAGGCTGGGGAAAACTAAAAAGCAATATCATTTTCCCTATAAGCCCAGAACATGCAATGTTTGCTCAAATCGGTGATAGGTCAATGAACAAAGGTACGCGACTTTCATTGGAGCAGACTATATTTTTCAGAAAAATCATGTGCGAAAATGCAAGCAGATTCATCTTTTCATCATATCGTGACGATGAAGTAATAAAAATTGTTCCTAGGAAAATTGATAAGGAACAATATCTATTTGAAAAAAGCGAGGTTGCCAAATGGCATGAAAGAAATGAATCTCTTGAAATAGAATTTTCAAAATGAATAATTTGCCTAACCCGACGCTCCACTGGAACTTCGGCCGGTGAGCTTAACGTTGGAGTGAAATAATCATGATCGAACATAGATTGCGATTGTGTCCTAGAATCTCTAGAAGGGCTTCACATGAAATGATACTCATGTTTGCGAAGTATGGTGATCACGGAGATCGATTGGTTTTCAGAACCGACGCAGATGTGAAACGATATTTGGCACAACGGGGGATCGATTTTCAAAAACTCGTTGAGCAATGCAGAAGCTTTGGCGAAAATGTTCCCTACTTAGAGAACTTGGTTGGTAGCACCTGGACGGTTTCCTCTGGTGCTAAGGCAGCGGTCGTCGATATGCAGAGCGGAGAAGAGAAATGCGCTGTTGAAGGCCCGGGTGCGATAGCTTTGTCAACTTACTGGGCGCATGCTGAGACTTCAGTTAAAAGCAGAATGAGGGCTGTCGAAGCGTCGTCTTTTGCCGAACTTCAGATTGCGATAACGAACGGCATTGCAAGTATAGAGGCATTTATCAATCATAGGGCAGAGATCTGGAATTCATCCAATCCTCAAGATAAATTGATCGACTCGTTTTCAGACAAGGTTAGTTTTTCAGACAAGGTTGACGTATGGGTGCCGAAAATGACCGGTGGGCGCAGTCTTGACAAAAGCCTCCGGAACTGGACGGATTTTCAGCGTTTAAGAAAAATCAGAGATGACGTGTCAATTCATCCGAAGGCATCTGGCATGGGTACGTCTTTCGCTGAACTCTCGAAAAACCTAAACCTCCTCAAAACGGGAGTTGGAGGCCTTCTTGTCCAACTCCACCTACTTTTTGGAGAAAGAATACCGTCCGTCATAATCCGATTCTTCTTTGCACCAGAAGCAGAAGTAGTTGAGTTTAATAATGATAAAAATGGCCCCTAACAATTTGCTCACGGGAGCGCGAAGAGCTGCGCCCCCGTGAGCAATCCGTTGCTTCCTTTCGATCCGTAAGTGCGCCACGAGGCTGCACAAGAGATGAGGGAAGGTCCCTCGAAGTCGGCTTGCAGGAGCAGGCTTCAAACCACCTTAAGCTGCATTGGTAAAGAGCCAATGTGGTGAGCGTTAAGGAAAAGGCAGGGCAAGACCCTGTCAGGTAAGGTTCAGGGAGACGAGCGCAAGCGAACTACTACTGAGATGTCGAAACGAATTGGATGATGTCAAAACTGGAGGACTTACGGATCTTCAGGATAAGTTCAAGGGGGACCTGCTTACTGCTTGGGCGGCATCCGGCATAAAGGTAGCGTGAACCTGATCCAGGCTCTTGTGTGGAACGTGGGAACCTGTCGTTCCGATGATAAGGGAGAAATTCAAGTGGAAGACCCACAAGGATGAGAGTACCGATGCGGGGCACAGGGGCGGAGCCGCCCGTAATAGGGAGGAAGGTTCTGTAATGGAACTGGACCGAAGGGGTGGCGTTGTCTGGCTTTATTTTCAGGTCAACCAGAAATGGGAGGAGCCTTGTGGATAAAGCAAAGCCGTTTTGTATTTCAAAGTGGGAGGTATGGGAAGCATACAAACGGGTAAAGGTGAAACAAGGAGCGGCAGGCGTAGATGGGCAATCCATTGCAGCGTTTGAAGAGGAATTGAAAGATAACCTTTTCAAGATCTGGAATCGGATGTCATCAGGCAGCTATTTTCCACCACCTGTACGTCGGGTCGAAATACCAAAGGACAAGGGGGGAATCCGGCCATTGGGAATCCCAACGGTGGCAGACCGCATTGCCCAGACGGTAGTCAAACGATACCTGGAGCCGATTTTGGAAGAACATTTCCATCCGGATTCTTATGGTTATCGGCCAAAGAAGTCTGCGATAGAGGCTATAGGGTCTGCACGTCAGCGTTGCTGGCGATACGACTGGGTTCTTGACATCGACATCAAGGGTTTCTTTGACAGCATCGACCATGAGCTTTTAATGAGGGCGGTAAGGAAACATACCGATTGCAAATGGGTGCTTCTCTACATCGAAAGATGGCTGAAAGCCCCGGTGCAATTGGAAGATGGAAGCCTGATTCATCGGGATAAAGGGACGCCGCAAGGAGGGGTGATCAGTCCCTTGCTTGCGAATCTCTTTTTGCATTATGCGTTCGATATGTGGATGCAGAAGCATTATCCTCAAATTTCATTTGAGAGGTATGCCGATGATGGGATTTGTCACTGTCGGAGCAAAGCCGAAGCCGAAGGACTACGAGTGGCGATTGAACGGCGATTTGAGGAATGTGGATTGGAATTGAGCTTACAGAAGACGAAGATTGTTTACTGTAAGGATGACATTAGGCGAGGAGAATATCCAGATCAGAAGTTTGATTTCCTGGGCTTTACGTTTAGGCCTCGGAGAGCTAAAAGTCGTCAAGGTAGATTTTTCGTCGGATTTAATCCTGCAATCAGCAACAAAGCCACAAAATCGATATGCGATGTCATGAGGCAATGGAAATTGCACCGGCGCACGGACAAATCTTTAGAAGAACTGGCTCAGATGATCAACCCAGTATTAAAGGGGTGGATCAACTACTACGGACACTTCTACAAATCAGCCCTTTACCGGACCTTTCAACACCTGAACAATATTCTTGCACGGTGGGCATCCCGGAAATACAAAAGACTACGAGGGCATAAGCGACGAGCCTTTCTCTGGTTGCAATGCATAGTGCATAGGCAACCAAGGCTTTTTGCTCATTGGCAACTCTCTCAGGTTAAGGCTGGACAATAGGAGCTGGATGACGGGAGACTGTCACGTCCAGTTCTCGGAGAGCGCGAGGGTGAGATCCCCTTGCGCCACTCGACTACTGGTTCTAATTTATGATCACTGTCAAACAGTTGTAGATGGAAGCGAGTAGTCAGCAACGCGATTTTTGCCCAAAGTACGCATCAGCCGGATGAACCAAAAAAACGACCTGAATAGAAGGGATTGCGACATGCCTTTCGTCCTGTGCGTGTTCTGATACCGCACTCTGGGCGCGGATTGAAAAAAACGACCTGAATAGAAGGGATTACGACTACCCCGAACCGCCCATAGTACTCTCGGACCTGGATAACCGGGCGAACAAAACGACCTGAATAGAAGGGATTGTGAATGCGCTTCGGTGCTGCCACGCTCCAAGGAGGAGAAATGAATCATGAGTAAGAAGAAGTACGATACATATTTGGATTCGCTATTGGACGATTCGTTTATTACGAGAGATAGGGAGTATTTAAACGACAGAGGAGAATTTGTAGTGGAAGGAGAGCTAAGAGAAAATTCCCAAAGAATTCCAAAACAAATAGCGATCCTTTCCGGAATTATCACGGACGAAACTAAAAATCCTTTTAGTAAGGACGGGTCGGGAGAGGAAGGAAACATACCGTGATCTGCTCAATTTACCGGAAAGGAATTGCGACCCAGCTCAAATTGTCGGAGCTCCGACATTGCCGAATTCGGATTGGAACAACTACCTGAATAGAAGGGAGGGCCATATACGCGAACAAATCTCTGATGCGAGGCCATTGTTAACGGTCCGCGTTAACCGGCCTCGGCGCCCGGCGCTCAATCCATAAAACGGGGAGCAGTGTCGTTAATTCCTTCGCCAATTCAAATATATAACCAATGCCGGTGCACCGGCGAATATCCACAGGATGAATCATCATCATGGCTGCGGCATGCCAGCGCGGGTGCTTCACGACGAAAATGATTGCCCTGTCTTCCCGGCAATATTTTTTCTTCCGCCGGTGCACCGGCGGAATAATTCGCTTATTTATTAATGGGTTGCAATGACTGCCACGTTTTTTGACCAAAATGTGTCGCTTGCGAGGCCGCATGATCGGCAGGGATTTCCATCTTTCCCCCCGCGGACGGTAGGGAACTGTCGGCGGCAATGTTGCCATTGTTGCCGGGGCGGGATTCGTTCGCTATGGGTAGGTCAAGGAAGCACAGACCGAACAAAGGAGGGATTCCCGCATGGTAAAGGAGATGACGGACAGGGCTGAAGCCCTCAGGAAAAGACGACAATATGGGGAAGCAGCCGCCCTTTATGATGCCGCATAGCAAAAGGAAGCCTCGCCCTACGTTGCCCGCTGGCTGATTTATTGCCGGCGGAAGACGGGCGACCTTTACGGGGCGGAACCGCCGGCCTCCCCGGGACCCGGTGAACGTCCTTCTCAGCCTGGGCTACACCCTTCTGGCCAATGCGGTCCATACCCAAGTCAACGTGGCGGGCCTGGACCCCTATGCCGGCTGCCTCCATAGCGTGGAATACGGCCGGCCCTCCCTGGTTTTGGATCTGATGGAGGAATTCCGGCCGGTGCTGGTGGACGGACTGACCCTGAGTTTATTCAACAAGCGGATCATCCGCTCCACGGACTTCTACCGACCCGAGGACCGGGAACCGGCGGCCTTCGATTTCGCCGAGACGGAGCCGCGACGGGAGGAATATCCCATCTATCTCGGCCACGAGGGGATGAAGAAATTCGTCGCCCATTTCGAGGCCCGCCTGAATCAGAAGGCGCTGTACGTCCCGAAGGGGCAGCGCCTCACCTACCGGCAGATCTGCCTGGAACAGGTCCGCCTCTGGGTCCGGAGCCTCCGGGGGGAAGAGACGTACACGGCCTTCACCACCCGATGATCAAATCGGGGGTCAGGTCTTTAAAATTAGCATTTTTACGGGTGGCCGTGGGAGCTGCCGAACGCCTCTCTTGGTAAAGATACGGAAAAAGAAAACGCAGCCGTCCCCACATTGCGTGTAGGAAAATAAGGAATGGCGGGGCCGGGCCGCCGCTATTGACGCCGCGATGGCGGCGTACGGATAGAAAGGACAGAGGTGGGGGTAGGGGCCGGGCCGAGGTAGGGGGCGGGGCAGGAACGTCGCGATTGACGTTGCGATAGCGGCGTACGGATAGGAAGGACAGTGGCGGGGGCTGGGCCGGGAGGGGCCCGGGGAGGGGCCGGGACGCCGCTATTGACGTTGCGATAGCAGCGTACGGAGAGGAGGGACTGGGGCCGTGACTGTGGCCGCGGCAGGAGGTGCGGATGTTTGTGGTTGTTTCCTATGACGTCGTCGCCGACAAGCGGCGGAACAAAATCGCCAAGACCCTGGTGGGCTTCGGGAGCCGGGTCCAGAAGAGTGTCTTCGAGTGCGAGCTGGACGACCGCAACTATCTGAAGATGAAGGACGCCCTGGAAAAGCTTATCGACCGGGAGGAGGACAGCGTCCGGTACTATTTCCTCTGCGGGCGCTGCCGGGGGCACGTGGAGGTGAGCGGCCTCGGCGCCCTCCGGGAAGAGGAGGAACTGATCATCGTTTAGTTTCTTGCCTTGGCTCACCTTCCTCAGGTTCCCTCTTACATATCCTGTCCCACCGCCCTTTCCTATATGAACGCTTTGAGATGGAGGTGCTGGACCGGCTAAACAGTGGTCGCTTTTTGGACCGGCTGATCTTTGGCGGCGACAATGGCAGGGGAAGAGGAAGCCCAAGCCCAAGAATATGCGGGATCTGACCGCCAGCTGCCCACAAAATGGGCGGCGATGCCCACAAAATGGGCGGCGATGCGGGCAAAAGGGACGGCTCTGTTTCGTTAAGTATGCTTAATCATTTACATATTTAATTGTGGCACGGTCTGTGCTGTAAGAGAGGCAAAACAACGACGGTAAAAAAGCGAAAGGCGGAGGACAACTGGAAGGCCCCGAAAGCATAAGAAACCATTCTCCCATCTCACTGGGGCCAGGCCTGGCCTTACCACCCAGGTCCGGCCCCAGGCCTCTTTTATGCTTTAGGGGTCAATATTTTTGCCGATGAAAACATTGCCTTTCGGGTTATGAAGACAGGGTCGCGAACGCCGTAGAAGTCAACATTGACTTCATTATCGACATAAGGAAAGGGATCATTCGCCGCCGGTTGGCCTGCTTGATGCCGAGTTGTAACGGCGGCAAGTTTAAAACAGGCTATGGATCTTCATTACACATTGATCGGACCGATAATGATCGCAAGTGCCTTCATGTCGCTCCTGCTGGCCGTATATTCCTGGCAGCGCCGCTTCATTGCCGGGGGCCCCTGGTTTACCCTCCTGATGGTTTCCATCACGCTCTGGGCTTTCTTCGCCGGCCTGTCCGCCATGGTTTCTGACCGGGAGATGAATATCCTCCTGTATAAACTTGCCTACTCAGGTGTGGTCAGCGTGGCGACCCTATGGTTCATTTTTGCCGTACGATACAGTGGCCGCGATGCCTGGCTGAAGCGATCCCTCCTGCCCTTGTTTTGGATTTGGCCGGTGATTGCCCTCGTTGCCGCCTGGACAAACGAATACCATTACCTGACCTGGACTTCCATTGCCCTGGTTCCCGGCACGTCCGTCCCGGTATTCAATTATGCCCTGGGGCCGCTGGTGTTTGTTAATATCGTGTATTCATACGTACTTCTTTTAATAGGAATGATCATCTATGTTCAAGCCACGGCGTCCACGCAAAAGCTCTATGCCATGCAGACCTGGGTACTTTTCCTGGCGGTGATAATTCCCTGGCTGTGCAACATCGCGTTCGTGGCCGGCGTTTTTCCCCCGGGAATTGAACCGACGCCCCTGGCCTTCGTGGCGGCAAGTTTCCTTTTCGCATGGAGTTTCTACAAGTATAAACTTTTCGACTTGCTTCCCGTAGCCCATGAGGACATCGTTGCCGGCCTGAGTGACGGTGTCGTGGTTGTTGATGAATACAACCGGATTATGGAAGTCAATGCCAGCGCCAGGGAATATTTCCATCTTCCCGAGAGATGTGTCGGATGCCCCGCCACAGGTCTCATTCCTTGCTGGTCGGAAGTGACAACAATTATCGATGAACGGGATGACGCACGGGCGGATGTTAAATTCGAACAGGGGGGAACGGAGGCAAGATGGTTCAATATTCGTATGTCCCGGATCAAGGACCGGTCCGGCCGTCCGAAGGGCCGCCTGTTCATATTTCGCGATATCAGCGAACGAAAAAGGGGGGAAGATGATCTGATGAAACTGGCCTCTCTGGACAGCCTTACCGGAGTATTTAACCGGCGCATGGGACTCATCATCCTGGAGCGGCAGCTTCAATTAGCCAAAAGGCTCGGTTCTCCGCTGACAATTTGTTATATAGACATCGATGGGCTCAAGGAAGTCAATGACCGGTATGGTCATGGCGAGGGGGATAACTTAATCGTGAGAATTGCCAAGATCATCAGTGAGTCTATCCGTGAACAGGATTCTCTGTGCCGCCTCGGCGGCGATGAATTCCTCGTTATTCAGCCCACCTGTACCACCGAGAATGCCGAGGTCTTCAGAACCCGCCTGGATGACTCTTTCAAGAGGCTCAATCGGGACCATCCCCGGTCCTATCGCTACGCCGCGTCTTACGGGTTTGCCGAATACCGGCCGGATATGACCGTTTCGGTTGATAAGCTGATTAACCTGGCCGATGCGGCAATGTACCGGGAAAAGATGAAATCACGTGACTCCGGACAACTTCAGCACCTATTGAGAACATGATCACTTTGGCGTCTATGGGCCGGTTAATTCCTTCCATCGCTTAGTTTCCCATTGACACCGCTGCCTTACCTATACTCCCGCCAGAATGGTCCACAGGGAACCCGCGGCCGCATCTTCCGGAACCGATATTTTCTTGATCATATGGTAATCACAGGCAAAAATGGCTTTACAACCCCAATATGAACCACAGCATATAACCGCCGGGATCGTGAAGCGGGGCATGGAAAAAAGCCTTGCCTATCGGACGGATCTCGGTGCGCTCTATGAGGGCGATTGCCTCGATCTTTTTCCCTGGATAGAAAGCGACTCCGTGGATACGGTTTTTGCCGATCCCCCGTTCAATCTGGCCAAACAATACGGGGAAGCCGTAAACGATGAAAAATCCGACGATGAATATCTCACCTGGTGCCGTAAGTGGCTTGATGAGTGCATCCGGGTGATCAAGCCCGGGGGAGGGCGGCGGCCCGAAAAGCGGAGCTACAATCTTGCTGATCTCACGGCGCACCCCCCTTGATAAAATCTTCCGGGGAATGTAGAGTGACCTAAAGTCACAGGAAAGGAGAGAGCGTCATGGAACAGGGAAAACAGACCTGCCCCGCCTGCGGGAAGCAGGGCGTCATTTACCGCTGCTCCGGATGCAGTGCCGAAATCTGCGAGCTTTGCCATCACCTGGAGCTTGCCGGTTCGGGCTGCGGGACCGTCATTCCCCTTTACTACTGTAATAAATGTGTCGTTGACCCGCATATCAACCCTAACGCCGGCGTGAAGGACGATTGGTAGGGAGGGCTTTGCCTTCCCTTTGCCCAAGCGGACCGGCGTCGGGATTAAATCTCCCGCGTCGCCGGGTCGTCGGCGGATTGGTTGCCCAGTTGCCGTTGATGCTCAGTAACGAGACCTCGGCAGCTTGAGTTTTATGAGGATGGAGAGTTCGTTGTCTGGTTGCTGCCGATGCTCAGTAACGAGACCGGCCGCCGGACCTTCCGCGGCCGCCGCCTCTGTCACCGCCGCCGCTTCGGCGGTCCGCCCGGGGACGGGCCTCGTTCACGTTCAGGGCG
>Ga0116157_10006891_pt1 | contig 10203 bp, 8 predicted proteins | sample AD_UKC048_MetaG_FD_89882 | JGI IMG/M metagenome (GOLD analysis project Ga0116157, IMG submission 89882) | Active sludge microbial communities of municipal wastewater-treating anaerobic digesters from USA - AD_UKC048_MetaG | ecosystem: Engineered > Bioreactor > Anaerobic > Digestate | place: USA... | reverse complement strand
TCGACTGCGCTCGGGGAGACAAAACAAAAAAGAGCTCAAACAAAGCTGCTATCCCTCACGCACAATTGGTTAACGAAAAATCTTTCCTTTCATTTTAGTCCAACGGTAGTGGCGAATGAATTTTGCTTGTTCTTCAGTAACCAACAGTGTTTTGTTAGCGAACTTGGCTTTCCAGAACCCTCGAATGTAATCTAGGAAGAGTAATGGTTTTTTCTTCATCATCGCCAATTTAGCCGAAGCTATTGCAGTAATCCAAAAGCCGTAACCCAAAGTGTAAAAGGCTTCTCCTTGTTTGAAGCGTGCTGTTTTGTTATAGTTGGCGCCAGTTGGTTTAAGGTGTTTTACTTTTAAAGTTTCATCGGTTTTGATTTCCCAACCATAAAATTTGGCTAGCAATTCGTCTACAGTATCCCAACCCATGGCAGGTTTTAAGCCCCCAATTTGTTGAAAGCAGGCTTTTCTATAGGCTTTGAATGCCCCTCGAATATGGTCTTTATCGGTCAGGTTTTCTAGTATCCAAGCGCCATTTTTTTCGATATAGGCAAATCCGCCCGCCATTCCAATTTTTGAATCCGAATTGAAGTGCGCGATGATGGTTTCAAAATAGTTCGGTGGTAAAATTAAATCGGCATCCAATTTTACTATAAAATCATAGTGTTCGTCTAACATTTCCAATCCTTTTTGAAAGGCACGAACTACCTTACTTCCAGGTTGGTGTTCTGAATCTGAGAAATTGTTTAACAATATCAAATTAAGATTATGAGCTATAAACGATTTTACAATGTTTTCCGTTTCATCGGTAGAATGATCATTGACAACTACTATTTTCTTAGGCGACACGGTTTGCGCTTCAATCGATTGTAATGTCAATGCAAGGTGTTGTGCTTCGTTGTGCGCCGGAATAATTAGGTAATATTGCATTGAAGTTATGACTTTATTGGCATTCAAAAATAGTTAAAACAATTCAGATTCAGGTTTAATCTTTAGTCACTGTAATAATTCGCATAAAAAAAGAGGAATTCCAAATTTGAAATTCCTCTTTATGTTTTAGGAAGTGTACTTTATTAATTCGTATCAGCCACAACTGATTTTTTCTTCATAAAAGCTTCGATGTTATCATAAACTACAGGAATAACTTCTTTACCTGTTTTATCAATAAATCCTAGCTTATCTCTACGGTCTTTAACCAACGACCAGTTTTTGCGAACATTGTCAAACTTATCAATTTGAACATATTTTACCGGTACAATGATGTTGCCTTCTTTATCTAAGAATCCTTTTAATCCTTCAGATTCAACTAGCATCCATTCTTTAGCATACTCGCCAAACCCACCAATTTTATCATAGATAGGCGGAACAATTTCTTTTCCCAAGTCATCAATAAAACCGTATTTTCCGTCTTTTTGAATCAACGCCCAACCTTCGTTTAAAGTGCTGTAATTGTTAATGACTTCGTATTTCGGTTCAACAATGATTTTTCCTTTTTTGTCGATAAAACCATACAAGTTGTTTAATCCGACTTTCGACCAGTTTAAATGTATTTTATCAAACTCATCGACGGAGTTGTATTTGGTTGGAATGATTTCCACTCCGTTTTCGTTGATTACTCCAAATTTATCATCAGAGCTTACGATAAATAATTTTTGTCCGAATGAGACTGTGCATAAAGCTAATGCTGCGTAGGTGTAGATTGCTTTCATAAAATTGAATTTGTGTTTATTAATTGTGTTTCATTATTACGGGACAATGATACAGCAAATAACCGATTAAAAGCAAATAAAATCGATGAAATGCATAAATATTAATAAATTACAAATAAAAATCTTACAAAATTTTAAAAACAATATTGCTTTACGGTTTTACTTTTTCCGCATAAATGATATAATACCGATTAGTAAACAACCGCAATAAAGGGCGAATTCCAATTTGTTTCACCGGATTTGTCCATTGTTGTCTGTCGATGATTTTCCAACCTGTTTTTTCCAGAAGCCAGTCAAGTTGCCAATCCTCAAATTCGTGGTAATGTCTGTCCCAAGGATCCGTTTTACTGCGATATGCCGGCGTGAACCAAAGCCGCATCGGAATAGAAATAAATAATTTGTCTGATTGAATTTCTTTAAGAATCGTATACGGATTCAACAAATGCTCAAATATTTCAAAAGCGGTAACCACATCTGTAGGCTGTTTTTTGAAAATGGTTTGGTCTTTATCAAGATCTTCTCCAGTAGTATTGGTTACTTTAAATCCGTTCGATTTCATGATGGTAGAAAACGGATTTTCAACTCCCAAATCTAAAATACTATTATTAGTATCAATATGTTTTTTGAGAAAGGCTAGGGTCAATTTGAATCTTTTGTTGGGAAAAGTTTTCTCGTACATCTATAATAATTTGGATTAATATCAAGTAGACAAATATATAAATAATGTAGGCTTAAATGTTAGGAATAGAAAGCGTAGTAAACAAAAAAAGGGACTTCAATTAGAAGTCCCTCTTACTATTTATATGATGCAGTATTAATCTACATTCGCAATAACCGTTTGTTTTTTAACGAATGCTTCAATGTTGTCATACACTACAGGAATTACTTCTTTTCCGGTTTTGTCAATAAATCCTAGCTTGTCTTTACTGTCTTTAACCAACGACCAGTTTTTTCTGATATTATCAAATTTCTCTACTTGCGTATATTTGATTGGAACGATTACATTACCATCTTTGTCAACAAATCCTTTTAAACCGTTGGCTTCAACAAGCATCCAGTCTTTCACGTAGTCACCAAAAGCACCTACTTTGTCGTATACTGGCGGAACAATTTCTTTCCCGGCGTTATCTATAAATCCGTATTTGCCATCTTTTTTAATCAATGCCCAACCTTCATGGAAAGTATTATAAGCATTAATTTCTTGGTATTTGGGTTCAATAATAATTTTCCCCGTTTTGTCAATGAATCCGTAAAGATTGTCAAGACCCACTTTCGACCAATTCGGATGAATCATATCAAATTCATCAACCGATGTATATTTTGCGGGAATAATCTCAACGCCATTTTCGTTCACAACTCCAAATTTGTTATCAGAGTTGACGATGAATAATTGTTGAGCAAATGAAACTGAGCATAAAGCTAATGCAGCATAGGTGTAGATTGCTTTCATAAATTTTGATTTGGGATTAATTTATTTTTTATTTTGTTTACTAACACACTGCAATAGTATTACAAAACGACGATTAAAAACAAATAAAATCGACGAAATGCGTTAATTTTATAAAAAAATATATAAAAATCCTACAAAACAAATATTTTGCTTGTGAAGTTATTTATCACAAACAATTCGATGAAATCTAAAAAAAATTTTAGTGTTCTTGGCAGAAAAAAAAGCTGTAAAAATATTGTTTAGTACTTGTAAACAAAGGCGTTTACGTTCATTCCAGCACCGACAGATGCAAAAATAATTACATCGCCTTTATGAAGTTTTTGCCCTTCAATTTTGTTGGATACTAACAAATCAAATAATGTAGGAATAGTCGCAACACTGCTATTACCTAATAATGTAATACTCATGGGCATCACTTTATCGGGCATTTCTTGATGGTAAAGCTTGAAGAATCTGTGCACAATGGCTTCATCCATTTTTTCATTGGCTTGGTGAATGAGCACTTTTTTAATGTCTCCAATTGGAATACCACTTTTGTCCAAGCAACTTTTCATGGCTTGTGGCACTTGACTCAAGGCAAATTCATATATTTTTCTGCCATGCATTTTGATATAGCGAACATCTGAATCCAAATCTTTATTGAATGAATTTCCAAAATACAAATAGTTGGCTTCATCATAAGCAAATGTAGCACTCTCGTAGGATAACAAACCTTCGTTGTCATCACACGCTTCTAGAATCGAAGCACCTGCACCATCTGAGTAAATCATACTGTCGCGATCATGCTTGTCGACCACTCGAGATAAAGTTTCTGCGCCAATCACCAAGCAGCGTTTGGCCATGCCCGATTTGATAAAAGCATTGGCTTGTAAAACACCTTCAATCCAACCTGGACATCCAAAAAGAATATCATAAGCAACGCATTTAGGGTTTTTGATTTGTAATTTATGCTTCACACGAGTAGCCAAACTCGGCACCGTGTCCGATTGAATCGCATTGGGTTTTACATCCCCAAAATTGTGAGCCAGTATGATATAATCTATAGTTTCAGGATCGATATTGGCGCTTTTGATTGCCTTTTCAGCAGCAAAAAAAGCCAAGTCTGAGGAAGTTAAATGAGGTTCAGCGTAGCGTCGCTCTTGTATTCCAGTGATACTTTTAAATTTATCAATCACTACTTCATTAGCATAGGCGAAAGGAGTGCCGTCTTCGTTGAGAAATACATGGTTTCCAAAATCAGTATTTTTTACCCTTATTTCCGGGACATAACTGCCGGAACCTGTAATCTTGATGTTCATATTATTACTATTTCATTACGAAATTATCAATAAAAAGTGTCGGACTTCTCAAAAAGGTTGCATAATTCAGATAAATTATGAAATAGTCGGAGAATAGCTATTATAATTATGGATGTCGTAATTATTTGCTTTTTTCTTGTGCGATTTTAATTTGCATGATTGTCGCTATACTAAGCGCATTGGTTTTTATTTTCTCAGCATTCGTTCCAGAGAAATTGTCATCAACCGCAGCATTGAAATGACCCAACCAAATCTGAAACAATGCTGGAGATAGATATTCCTTCTGATTCACATCCAGATGAATCTGCGTCAGATTTTTGGTATAACCGCCAGTACCCAAAATAGCCTGCGACCAAAAGGTAACCAAGATTGGCAAATGTTCTTCAAGTTTGATTTTGACCACTTCCGTGAAGATATAACTGATCGCAACATCGCCCAGCAATCGTTTGTAGAAATCATCCACAAGTAAATATAGGTCGTCCTGATTTTGAATGTCATTCATAACAATATGGTATTAAAAACCCTTTTAAAGTAATCTCTAAAAGGGCTTATTTTAATTTGAAATTAGATTGTAATTCGTAATTTACTTTTCCATATACGCTTCAATCGGCGCACAACTGCAAACTAAATTTCGATCGCCATAAGCATCATCAGCACGACGGACCGTAGGCCAAAACTTATTTTCTGCAATGTAATCCAAAGGAAAAGCAGCTTGTCCACGTGTGTATGGAAAATTCCAAGTATCAGCAGTAAGCATCGCTAAAGTATGTGGCGAATTTTTCAAAACGTTGTTTGGTTCATCAGCAGAAGCAGCTTCAATTTCTTTTCTAATCGAAATCATCGCTTCGCAAAAACGATCTAGTTCTTCTAAATTTTCACTTTCAGTAGGTTCAATCATCAAGGTTCCAGCAACCGGAAATGAAACCGTTGGTGCATGGAAACCATAATCCATCAAACGTTTCGCAATATCAGTAACTTCAATTCCTTTTTGTTTGAATGGACGACATTCCAAAATCATTTCGTGTGCCGCGCGTCCCATTTCTCCTGTGTATAAAGTATCGTAGTGACCATTTAATCTTTCTTTAATATAGTTAGCATTCAAGATGGCAAATTTGGTAGCATCTGTTAAACCTTCAGCACCCAACATTGAGATATATCCATAAGAAATCAAACAAACCAAAGCCGAACCCCAAGGTGCTGCCGATATAGCAGTAATCGCTTGTTCGCCACCTGTTGCAATCACCGGATTGGTTGGTAAAAACGGAACCAGTTGTTTCGCCACGCAGATTGGGCCAACGCCAGGTCCACCACCACCATGTGGAATTGCAAAAGTTTTATGTAAATTCAAATGACAAACATCAGCACCAATCGTAGCAGGATTTGTCAATCCGACTTGAGCGTTCATATTCGCACCATCCATATATACTTGTCCGCCATTGTCATGAATGATTTTCGTCACTTCAATAATAGCCGCTTCATAAACACCATGCGTTGATGGATAAGTCACCATCAAACAAGATAAATTGTCTTTGTGTAAAATTGCTTTTTCTCTTAAATCCTCTACATCAATATTCCCGTTTTCCAAAGTTTTTGTCACCACTACTTGCATGCCCGCCATAGCCGCAGAAGCTGGATTGGTTCCGTGAGCAGAAGCTGGAATCAAAGCAATATTTCTATGGTGATCACCACGAGATTGATGGTAAGCACGAATCACCATTAAGCCAGCATATTCGCCTTGTGCACCAGAATTGGGTTGTAAAGTTGTTCCTGCAAAACCTGTAATAACATTGAGTTGCTGCTCTAATTTTTGCAACATTTCCTGATAACCTTGCGCTTGGTCTAAAGGTGCAAACGGGTGAATGTTGTTCCATTGCGGATTGCTCAAAGGCAACATTTCAGCAGCAGCATTGAGTTTCATCGTGCACGAACCCAAAGAAATCATCGAGTGATTCAACGACAAATCTTTACGTTCCAACATTTTGATATAGCGCATCAAAGCACTTTCCGAATGGTGGTAATTGAAGACTTCATGTTGTAAAAAAGTAGAAGTTCTTTTGAGATTAGAAGGAAAATGAGTCGCATCTAACAAAGCATCAAATGCTGAAAATGATTTTCCAACAGCAGCTGCAAAGACACCCACAATTTTATTTAAGTCGGCAATTCCAGTAGTTTCATTCAACGAAATAGAAATGGTTTGACCGTCAATATAATTGAAGTTGATTTCGTTTTGTTCGGCAATTTCACGGACTTTTTTCGAATCGGCTTTCACCACAATCGTATCAAAGTAAGCTGTATTGGTTTGGTATAATCCAAGTTTTTCTAATTCATTTGCTAAAGTTGCTGCAGCACTGTGTACTTTATTTGCAATATAGCGCAAGCCTTTTGGACCGTGATATACGGCATACATTCCGGCCATAACGGCTAGTAAAACTTGAGCGGTACAAATATTTGAAGTCGCTTTGTCTCTTTTGATATGTTGCTCTCGGGTTTGCAAAGCCATACGCAAAGCACGGTTTCCGTTGGTGTCTACAGTAACACCGATGATTCTTCCGGGCATGCTTCGTTTGTATTCGTCTTTGGTTGCAAAATAAGCTGCATGCGGACCGCCATAACCCAACGGGATTCCGAAACGCTGAGTAGTTCCAACAACAACATCGGCACCCATTTCACCCGGAGGTGTCAAGGCTACCAAGCTCAAAATATCAGCAGCAACGGCTACTTTGATTTCATGCGATATGGCTTTAGCAATAAAACCAGCATAATCGTATACCTGACCGTGTTTTCCTGGATATTGTAAAATCGCTCCAAAGAAATCGGTGGCAAAATCAAAATTTTCGTGGTTTCCAATCACCAATTCTACTCCGATAGGCGTTGATCTGGTTTGTAAAACCGATATGGTTTGTGGCAATACTTCTTCAGAAACGAAGAATTTGTTAACATTATTTTTCTTTTGATCTCTTGAACGAACATCAAACAGCAAAGCCATGGCTTCAGCCGCAGCAGTGCCTTCATCAAGCAACGAGGCATTGGCGATTTCCATTCCGGTAAGTTCAATGACCATGGTTTGGAAATTCAAAATGGCTTCCAAACGGCCTTGTGCAATTTCCGCTTGGTAAGGTGTGTAAGCGGTATACCAACCTGGATTTTCAAAAACATTTCTTTGAATCACGGCAGGAACAATCGCCTGATGATAACCCAATCCGATGTATGATTGAAACATTTTATTCTTATTTCCTAACTGTTGAATGTGATTCGCAAATTCAAACTCGGTCATCGCCGGATCTAAATTTAACGGTGCTTTCAGTCGAATGTCATCGGGTAAAGTTTCGTAAATGAGTTGGTCTATGGAGTCAACTCCGATGGTTTTCAACATCTGTGGTAAGTCGTTTTCTCTTGGTCCGATGTGTCTTAAAGCAAAAGCATCTGTTTTCATAAAGTATAGGAGGTGTGTTTTTTTCGATGCACAAATTTATAGATTATTCTCAAAGAAAGGGTTCAATTAACAGTTCATTTTGAGTAATTTTTCAACCAAAATGCGTTCTTATTAACACTTTGACTAATTTTGTGCGATGAGCCTCTTCAAGCGCCTTTTCGATTTTTATTTAGACAGCAGTATTCAAACCGCTTTGTCGTGTTATGCCTTGGTTCGTATGACGCAACACATGTTTCAAATTGAAGACAGCCAACACATGCCTTATTTCGCTTTTTTCGGAACCATCGTCGGTTATAATTTTGTCAAATACGATGCGCTCGCCAGAACCCAAAAAATCAAAATGGGAAAGCATTTGATAGCGATTGCTGTCTTGAGTTTCGTAGCATTTATTGGCGCGGCGATATCTTTTTATAAGCTCGAAAATATAACGCAAGTGGTTTCCATCGCCTTTTTAGCATTGACAGTATTGTATACGTTGCCCTTTTTTCCCAATACCCAAAACGCCCGAAATTGGAGGGGCATCAAAATATATATTGTAGCTTTTTGTTGGGTAGGCGTTACGTTGGTCTTGCCGATTCTCGATGCTGGAATTCCAATTACATCCGACTTTTACTGGAAATGCTTACAAAGATTTGTGTTGCTATTTGTACTAATCACGATTTTTGAAATCATCGACCTCAAGCATGACGATCCAAATTTGCAAACCGTACCTCAAAAAATAGGGGTGAAGCAGACTAAATTGGTTGGCGTTATTTTGCTAATTGTATTTTATTTCCTTGAATTTTTCCAAACGCAAACCGAAACCCTACAGCTCATAATCAATGCAGTTTTAGTGCTCATCATGACACTGTTCTTGTTGTTTGCCAACGAAAACCGCTCGAAATATTACACCTCATTTTGGGCAGAGAGCATTCCTGTCTTTTGGTATTTGATGCTGGTTGTAATAGATAATTTGTAGGTTACGTAGGTTCGTGTTAGGGATAGCAATGACATCCTTTTGTGCCGGTGTTCGGCGCAAAAGATACAATGGATAGCCCGACCGAAGGGAACACCCAAAATCTCAAAATCCTAAAATCCTACCGTCTAAAAATCTAAACCAATCCCGCACGTTTCAACAAAGCTTCGGGTTTCGGTTCTTGCCCACGGAAGCGTTTGTACAAAATCATTGGTGCTTCGGTGCCACCTTTTGAGAGTACGTTGTCTTTAAATTTGGTAGCCACTTCTTTATTGAAAATGCCATTTTCCTTAAAGTATTCAAACGCATCAGCATCGAGTACTTCAGCCCATTTGTAACTGTAATAACCTGAAGAATAGCCACCTTGAAAAATATGGGAAAAAGCAGTACTCATCGCATTTTCTGGAACTTCTGGATACAATTGTGTTGCTGCAAATTGCTCGGTTTCAAAAGTTTTGACACCGGTTATGCTTGACGGATCTTGTCCGTGCCAGCCCATATCGAGCAAACCGAAACTCAATTGGCGCATCGTGGCCATGCCTTCTTGAAAACTAGCACTTTCTTTGATTTTTTCGACAAGTTCCATCGGAATCATTTCGCCTGTTTGGTAATGTGTCGCAAACAAAGCAAGCGCTTCGGCTTCGTAACACCAGTTTTCCATAATCTGGCTTGGCAATTCGACGAAATCCCAATACACAGAAGTTCCCGACAAACTCGGATAAGTAGTATTCGCCAACATGCCATGCAACCCATGACCAAATTCGTGGAATAAAGTCGTCACTTCATTAAAAGTTAATAACGATGGTTTGGTTTCAGTAGGTTTTGTAAAGTTACACACATTCGAAATATGCGGACGTTCGTTAATGCCATCCTTAATATATTGCGATTTGAATGAAGTCATCCAAGCACCGTTGCGTTTGCCTTTTCTTGGGAAAAAATCAGCGTAAAAAATGGATACTAGATTGCCGTTTTCATCTTTGACTTCATAAGTAGTCACTTCTTCATGGTATTTATCAATATCGAAAATTTCCATGAAAGTCAAGCCGTAAAGTTTTTGCGCTACGGTAAAAGCTCCAGCCAACACTTTCTCTAACTGAAAATAGGGTTTGAGTTTCTCATCATCCAAATTGAAAAGTTGCTGTTTGAGTTTTTCAGCATAATAAGCGCCGTCCCATTTTTCGAGTTGCTCGATACCGTCTAACTCTTTAGCAAATTGAGTGAGTTGTTTGAATTCTCTTTCGGCTGCCGGTTTGGCTTTGGCTAATAAATCATTCAAAAATGTTTTTACTTTTTCCGGATTTTCCGCCATGCGTTCTTCTAAAACAAAATGCGCATGGGTTTTATAGCCTAACAGATTTGCTCTTTCG
>Ga0116157_10006888_pt1 | contig 10204 bp, 7 predicted proteins | sample AD_UKC048_MetaG_FD_89882 | JGI IMG/M metagenome (GOLD analysis project Ga0116157, IMG submission 89882) | Active sludge microbial communities of municipal wastewater-treating anaerobic digesters from USA - AD_UKC048_MetaG | ecosystem: Engineered > Bioreactor > Anaerobic > Digestate | place: USA... | reverse complement strand
TTCCTGCCGCGCACCATGACCGTCGACGACGTCTTCGACTTCATCAAAACGGTTTATTAAAGTAATCCAGTATAGGAAATCTGCCACGGAGACACGGAGGCACGGAGAGGAAGAGCGATGGTAAAGAAGGATGCTGGAGAAAATAACAAGCCTGGGATAAGGTCATGAACCTTTTCTTGGCTATGTCCTTTCCTTTTTACTCCGTGTCTCCGCGCCTCCGTGGTTCCGATTTTTGTTATCCGGCATATTAAATGATAGCCGTACGGAAGTTGATGACGCTGTCGCCTTTGCATAGGGCGCGCAAGGCGGCCCAGGTCCTGGGGCACCTGGAGGCCGATTACAGGCAGGGCCGAACCATCGCGGGCGCGTGGATAGCCGAACTCGGCGCCGCGTTCGCCGCGGACGGCTCGCTGTCGGCTGAGCTGCGCGCGCTCGCGGCCGAGGCCTCGTCCGAGGCCGGCAAGTCCGCCCTATCGTCGCCGGAGGCGGGCGTTCGCTTAATAAACAAGCTATCGCGGGGCCTCGAGGCCCACGCCGGACTCTCTCCCGCCGACTGGGACCTTCGCGAGCCTCTCGGCTCATCGCTCGCCGTATCCGAGCGCCGGGTGTTTCCCGGCCTGCGCGCCTACCTCGAGGACCTGCGCTCGCCGTTCAACGTGGGCTCCATCTTCAGGAGCGCCGACGCCTTCGGCTTCGCGGAGCTGCTGCTGTCCGGCTTCACCGCGGACCCGGCGCACCCGAGGGCCGCCCGCTCGGCGATGGGCGCGGTCGAGGCGGTCGGCTGGAGGCGGGCGGGGCTCGAGGCCCTCGAGGCGGAACGGGAGGCCGGCGGCGCGGTACTGGCTCTGGAGCTACGCGGCGAGAGCGTAGACGGCTTCGCGTTCCCCGAGCGGGGCATCGTCGTCGTCGGCTCCGAGGAGCTCGGGGTATCGCCCGAGGCGATGGCCCTCTGCACCGCGACGGTCAGCATACCGATGCTGGGCGCCAAGGGCAGCCTGAACGCCGGAGTGGCCTTCGGCGTGCTCGCGAACGCGTGGCGCTCCTCGCTCGCGGTCCGCGGCGTCGAACCCGTCCGGTACTCGGCGAACCGCTAGTCGTCGATTTGGTCCGACAACGCGGAGGTGGCGAGGGGTTTCTTGAAACGCCCGAACAACAATCCTATGATCGCGACGTTCACGATCGACGCCGCGGCGAAGAGGTTCCATTTCGGCGAGCCTGACGCGATGGAGCCGACGTAGGCGTGTAGCTTGACCGCTATCGTGTACGTGGCGTCGTCGTCCAGAAATACGAGCGGCGCCATGAAGCCGTTCCAGGCCGATAGGAAGGCGACCATCGCTGCGGCCCCGATGGCCGGCAGGGCGAGCGGCAACTGTACCCTCCAGAGGTACCCGAGCGTGCCGAGCCCTTCCAGCCTGGCCGCGTCCTTGAACGACGGCGGTTGGTCGCGCATGAACTCCGCCAGCGCGAAGAGCGCGACCGGCAGGCTGTGGTACAGGTACACGAGGACGACCGGGGCGTAGCCGCCGAGCAGGCCCAGGCGTCGCCAGAGATCGTACAGCGGAATCAGCGAGTGGACGCCTCCGGCGCTGGAGAGGGCCTGCAGCGCGACGAAGAACGCCGCGGCCCTGGCGCGGGGCCGGTCCGCCAGCCAGGCGGCGGCCGGGAAGGCGACGACGCCGACCAGCGCGGCCGTCAGCGCCGAGACGTAGACCGTATTGGCCAAAGCCAGCCAGAGGCCGTCGTCGAAGATGGCCTTGCCGAAGTTGGCCGTGGTGAAGAAGCGCGGTATCGGCGAGTCGATGAACGCGATGGACAGGTCCGAGAAGGCCATCCACAGGATACAGAAGGCCAGCACCGCGGCCGCCGCGACGAGGACGGCGACGACGAGCCAGGACGAGCCGGCGAAGGCGGCGTCCGCGAGCCTGCCGGGCACCCGGCCGATCCGCCGCGGGGCGCGGGCGCCGCCCAGGGACGGCGCGGAGCCGCCGAGATCGGACGGGCTGGAGCCGGCGTCCGCCACGGCGTCCGGCGACGGAGAGGCGTCCGGCGACGGAGCCGGGCCGACGGTCCGGGACTCGGCGCGCGATAGCGGGCTGCGCCGCTTGAGGGCGGCCCTGACGGCGAAGCCCCCGGCCACGGCCGCGCCGACGGTCCGGGACTCGGCGCGCGGCGACGGAGAGGCGTCCGGCGAGGGAGAGGCGTCCGGCGAGGGAGAGGCGTCCGGCGACGGAGCCGGGCCGACGGTCCGGGACTCGGCGCGCGATAGCGGGCTGCGCCGCTTGAGGGCGGCCCTGACGGCGAAGCCCCCGGCCACGGCCGCGCCGACGACGAGCGACAGGCAGACGGCGTAGGCGGACACGACGCCCGAGTCGGCATAGCCCGAGAAGAGATCATAGAGGTACAGCTCGAGCGTCGTGGTGGCGCCGACGACCGTGCGCTCGGTGATGCCGGCGCGGAGCGGAGGGCCTCCGGCCGTCATCAGGAACGGCACGGTGAACTCCTTGAAGGCCGATACGATCTCCAGGGCGGCTACCGCGCCGATGGCGCCGGCCATGGCCGGTAGCCGTACGGTGAAGGCCAGCGCCGCCGGACCCGCTCCGTCTATCCGGGCGGCGTCGTCGGTGGAGCGGCGGGACCGGCCGAGGGCGGCCAGCATGATGAAGACGGCCTGCGGCAACCTGAACCACGCCGCCACCAGGGCGCTGGAGACGAAGGCGGCGACCGGCGACTCCATCAGGTTGACTTCAATGCCGGTCAGAGCGCGGAACACCGAGTCGCCGGCCGCGCCGTGCAGGACGAAGCGCCAGAGCGGCGCGCCGATGTAGACCGGCACCGACCACATGGCCACGAGGAGCGGGAAGATTATGGCGTACGCGCGCCGCGAGCCGAGCGCCAGCGACGCGATGGGGTAGGCCAGAACCATGACGGCGCAGGCGGACAGGAGGCTCCAGCCTATCGTGATGGCTGCCGCCATCGGGAAACCGCGGTCGGCGAACAGCTCGCGGTAGTTGGCCAGGCCGATGTACGCGCCGCCCGAGAGAAAGCTCTCCCGGAGAGCCGAGAGGAACGGGGCGGCCCCCGCCAGGACGACGAGGGCCACGAGCGGCGCGAGGCGGCCGTGGTCGGCGAACAGGCCCGGGACGGCGAGCGGGCCCGGGACGGAGGCCGAGCGCCGGTCCCGGGCCCGCTCGGAGGGCTTCGTCAGAACGTCGCTCCGACGCTGGCGAGCATCTTCACGTTCTTGATGCCCTCGGGAATTTTCTTGGCCGCGCGGTCCCAGACGAGGACTAGCGGCGATTCCTCGGGGGGCAACTTCTCGCCGCCGCGGTACATCGCGACGATGATGTCGTCGTTGCGGGTGATGTCCCTGGAGTCGAGGATAATCGAATATCCGTCGATGGCTGACAGCTTGATGGCGTAGCCCGCGTCGGCGGCGTCGTCCATGTAGGTCTTGATGGAGGTGTCCTGCTTGTGCGGCGCGTACTCGGGGTCGTCGACGTAACCCAGGAGCAGCCATAGCGGGAAGCCGGTGTACTCGGCTACGACGCCCTTGCGCTCGAAGGTGACGGTCCTGGTATGGCAGCTGACGCAGCTCTGGACGGTGCCGCGGTCGAGGTCGAATCGCATCTTGCCCGAGAGGCTGAGGGTGAAATCGACGTAGTCCTTCTGCTTGACGACTATCTTCTTGATCATGCGGACCGATAGGTGCCCGTCGATGTTCGGGGTCTTCGGGCCGACCTTGATGGTGCGGATGTAGCCGGGATCCTTGGGCAGCCAGTCGCCGTCGAGCCGGAACGCCAGGAGCCATTCTCCGTCGGCCTGGTCGAGCACGGTCTTGCCCGGATAGCTCATCTCGTAGCCGTCCATCGCCACGAAGGTCACGGAGTCGTCGGCGGCTATGTCGGCGTAGGTCTTGAGCAGGTCGAGCAACCTGACGCCGCCGTAGACGCCCTCGTAGCGGGTGCCGGCGCTGGTGGTGTAGGCTCCCCGGCCCTCCGTGTAGATCGGCAGTCTCTGTAGCTCGGCGAGGCTCCAGCTGGCCTTGGCGCCGTTGATGTCCAGGTCCAGGGAGAACGAGGCCGCGGCCGCGACGAGCGCGCTGGGGGCCAGCGAGGTCTCGATCATGGCGAGGTCGCGGACCCAGAGGTTCTTGGCAGCGTCGCCGACGACCATCGGAGGTATCTTCGTACCGTCCTCGCGGTCGGCGATGATCAGGGCTTCGGCGGCCACGTCCTTGGTATTGAAGGTGACGGAGTAGCCATCCGAGGCGACGAGCGTGACGTCGTAGCCGGCGGCCCACAGGGCGGCGTCGAAGAGCCACGCGTGGTCCTTCTCCGCGCCGTCGATCATCGCGATGGCCAGCCTGAGGGGCATGCCCCGGTAGCTCGTCATGACGCCCTTCTTGTCTACCTTCTTCTCGACGTAGTGGCTGGCGTGCTTCGCGGCCTCCTCGTAGTAGCTCTGCCAGAGCGTGGCCTCGCGAATGCCCTTCAGGGACACCGCCCAGCCCGAGCCGTCCTGGAAGGACCGGTCACCCTTGGCTCCGGCGCCTCCCGACGAGGAGGCGGCCTCGGTGGCGCCGCTCGTGCCGTCCGTCGCGGCGCTCGTCGCGTCGACGGGGACTTCTTCTTGGGCCACGGCCTTGTCTTGGCTGACGCAAGCGGCTAAGACCGCGAGCGCCAGCGCCGCGACCAGGGCGGTGCCGCCCATCCATATGGTTCGTTTCATGCTCGTTCTCCTTGACTGTATATGTGGTGTCATCCCTACGTGACCGGTCATTCGCCCATGATCCGCGCGAGCGCCTCTATGGTCTCTCCGAGCGTCGTCGAGCCGCCCAGGTAGAGACGGATCAGTTTCCACGAGGCGTTCTTAAAATCTCCGTATACGGGGTCGGGCGGCACCGCTGCGCCAGCTTCCCAGCTGGCCCTGATGGTCGCCTGGTACGGGTCGTCGGCCGGTAGCAGGCTCCACGCGCGTTCGTCCGCGGGGAGCTTGCCCTGCGGCCCGCAGAACGCGGCCTGGACGCCGGCGCTGGACAGGTACTGGACGAGCCGCCTGGCCAGCACCGGGCTCTTCGTGGTCCTCGTGACCGCGAAGCCCTTATAGTCGAGCATCGGAGCCAGGCGCTTGCCATCAACGGAGACCAGCGGGAACGGCGCGACGCCGAACGGTATGCCGAGGCGTTTGAACTCGGGGATGCTGTACGACCCGGACAGGATGAACGCCGCCTTGCCCGAGGTGAAGTACGCCATCATGGCGTCTCGCTCCATCGGGGTCAGGAAGCCCCGCGCGGCCGAATCCCTGAGATAGGTCAGCGCGGCGCCGTACGCCGGGTGCCGTACGTTCATCCCGCCGTCGGGGCCGACGACTGACTCCTTACCGTAACCGATGACGAAGGGCAGGAACCAGTACGCCGAATACGCGTTCCAGGCCGCGCCCACGCGGGCTCCCGAGGCCTTGGCCAGGCGCTCCATGTCGGCGAGCGTCCAGTCGGCGCGAGGGGCCTCGCGTATCGCCCCGGTCGAGTAGAAGACGAGTTGGGTGTCGCAATAGAACGGCGCGGCGAGCAGCCTGCCTGAAAGCTCGAAGGACTGCCGGCCTTTGACGGCGCTAGCCGGTAGCCTGAGTCCGTCCAGGGGCTGCAGGGCCCCGGCCTCCTGGAGGTCGGGTAGGTAGTCGGACTGGACCATGACGAGGTCGGGGGCCTTGCCGCCTCCGCGGAGCACGGTGATGAGCTTGCTCTTGATCGACGGCACATCGACGACCTTGGCGTCGACGCCAGCGCGCTCGGCCCAGCGCCGTATCTCGGCTTTGAGCTCGGGAACGCCTTCCCACGACACCCAAACCTCGATGGTGCGCTCTGGACAGGGCTCGCCGCGCAGGGCGATGGCGGTGACGCCCGCTACGCGCCGGGGCTGACCCGGTTGGCCGGTTCCGATCACGAGGTCCCAGCCGCGGTCCGTCCCGACGGCGTACATGTCGAAGAGGCGCTCGCCGAGGTCGTCGGCCGCCATGGTCTCGGGGCCGATCGCCGAACGCAGGTCGAGACTCCAGGCCTCGAGCTGCGGCGGGAACAGTTCGCCGAGGCTGTAGCCTCGCTCCCCGGGAACGCCTGTGGGCATCGGGCGCGCCCCGTCGGCCGGGAGCCGGAGCGAGGCTCCGTTATACGTAAGTTCGAGCGGCGACGCGTACGCAGCGAGGCGAAGCGATAGTAGCGTGAAGAGCAGGGCTATAGCGCGGCTCACCTCGCGTCCTCCTTTTCAAGCGCGGAAGGTCGGGGCGTTTCCACCGCCGGCCCTTTGGCCCGGACGCCGTGGGCCGCGGCTATGTGGCCGCGCCGGTAGGCGAGGGGGCTCGAAGGAACGATACCGGCCCATTCTCCGGGCCCTTCGGGGTATTGTCAAGGCGGAACACGAGCCTTCGTTTGACAATTCGCCGGAACGCCCGTACACTGACCGCATAATATAGCCTCACTCAGGGGAGGGCCAATGGCCAAGGTAATTCTCAAGGACGTCACCAAGATCTACGACGGTGACGTAAAGGCGGTCGATTCCGCCAACATCGTGATCGAGGACAAGGAATTCGTCGTCTTCGTCGGCCCGTCGGGCTGCGGCAAGTCGACGACGCTCCGCATGGTCGCCGGCTTGGAGGACATCTCCGGCGGCGAGATCAGCATCGACGGGCAGGTCGTCAACGACGTGCCGCCCAAGGACAGGAACATCGCTATGGTGTTCCAGAACTACGCCCTGTACCCGCACATGTCGGTCTACGACAACATGGCCTTCGGCCTCAAGATCCGCAAGCTGCCCAAGGCCGAGATCGACCAGCGCGTGCGCGAGGCGGCCAAGATCCTGGACATCGAGAAGTACCTCGACCGCAAGCCCAAGCAGCTGTCCGGCGGACAGCGCCAGCGCGTCGCGGTCGGCCGCGCCATCGTGCGCAACCCGAAGGTCTTCCTGTTCGACGAGCCTTTGTCCAACCTGGACGCCAAGCTCCGCGTACAGATGCGCGCCGAGATCATCGATCTGCATCAGCGCTTGCAGGCGACGATGATCTACGTGACCCACGACCAGGTCGAGGCCATGACGATGGGCGATAAGATCGTCGTCATGAAGGACGGCCTCGTGCAGCAGATCGGTTCGCCCCTGTACCTGTACAACCACCCGATCAACAAATTCGTCGCCGGCTTCATAGGCTCGCCGCCGATGAACTTCGTCACCGTCAAGGTGCTCGAGGAGGGCGGCAAGCTCGTGCTCGACGAGGGCTCGAGCCGGATGACGCCGTCGGCCGAGCATGCCCCGTCGCTCAAGGCCTACGTCGGCAAGGAGGTCGTGCTCGGCCTCCGCCCCGAGGACTTGCCCTACGACGAGACCGGTACGGGCTTCAAGACGACGATCAGCGTCGTCGAGCCGCTCGGCGCCGAGATCCACCTGTGGGCCAAGACCAGCTCCAGCCAGATCGTGTCCAAGGTGCCGCCGCACCACACCTTCAAGATCGGGGAGACCGTCTGTTTCGCTCCGGTCATGGAGAAGGCCCGTTACTTCGATCCTGTCAGCGAACGGTCCATCCTGCCGGTGGCCGAGGTCGAAGGCCCGTCGCCGAACTGAACCGCGTCTCGGAGCCGCTATCGACGGGCCGCCCTCCGGGGCGGCCCGTTCTTGTAACTGGCGACCGGATTCTCTATAGTAGGTGCATGATGCGATCCGCGGTTGATTCGATAATCGGCCTGGTAGACAGGATAGACTCGATAGAGCGCGAGACGGAGGATATCTACCTCCGCCTGGGTACTGTGTTCCATGCCGTCAAGAAGGCGGTGGACGCGAGCGCCGCCTCCGCCGAGCAGACTATCGCGGCCGTACTCAGCCAGCATCGCGGCGGCCTGAGCGCCGACGTGGCCAAACGCCGCTCCGAGGACTTCATCGACGACGCTACCCGTTATTTCAAGAAGACCGCCGACATCGAGCGAACCTTCCTGGATAGCGTCGAGACCGGCATTCGGAGCCTCTCCGCCCTCGAGGAGGTCATCGATCGCATACGCTCCGACTCGGAGGAGATGGAGCTGGTGTCGCTCAATGCGATGACCGTGGCGCTCAAGTCCGGCGCGGCCGGCCGCGCGTTCTCGGTGATCACCGACGAACTCAAGCGGCTTTCCGGCCGTACCATACGCCATGCCGACAACCTGTCGATGGCCGGCTCCCTGCTTCTCGAACGCCTGGACGCGCTCAAACTGACCCTGGACGAGCTATCGGCCGCCCAGTCGTCCTTCTTCGAGGCCGCCAAGCGGGCGCTGGAGGAGGGCTTCATCACGCTGGACCGCGAGGTGGACGGCTCGGCCCGGGATCTCCGAGGACTGGCGGAGTCGGCGTCGCGGGTACGTTCCCCGATAGCCGACATCATGCAGGAGGTCCAGCTCCAGGACATTATCAGGCAGTCGCTCGATCACGTTCGGTTGTCGCTCAAGGCCGCCAGGCCCGACGCCGCCCCCGTCCGGTCCGCCACCTCGGTGGCCGCGGCGCTCGCCACCGCGGCCATAGGCGGTCACGCGGACGATGACATAAGTGCGGGCTTCTTCGAGGATATCAGCCCCCAGGAGGAGCGCGCCTTCCTGATCGAGATAGCGAGGCTATCGGCCTCCCTGCTCGACGATGTCGGCTCCCAGGTCCGGGCCAGCCTCGAGCGCTTCCACGCCGGAATCGCTGGCGTCAACGAGGTCGTCTCCTCGGTCGAGTCGAGCCGCTCGGCTATCATCGCCGGCAGGCGTGCGATAGATCACGACGACTTGCGTGATAGGACGCGCGCCTACATGGCCGCCAAGGAGCGGGCCGTACTCGAGGCCTCGGAGATCAGCGAATCGGTACGCAAGCTCGACGAGCGCTTCAAGGAGATGGACGCGATCCTCGCCAGGTTCAAGAGCATTGTCACCGCCTCGAGGATAGAGACCGCGCGCAACAAGGCCCTGGCCATCGTCGCCAACACCGTCGGCGGCATGATGGACCTGACCGAACGCCTGGCCGGAGACGTCTCGTCCGCCGGGGCGGTCACGAGGTCCTTCGGCAAGACCTTCGGCGCCGGCATGTCCGATTACCTGTTCAACGCGTCAGATGGCCTCGAGACCCTCAAGGAAGAGATAGCCAGGCTCGAGGACGAGGGAAAGCGCATCGTCGAGTCGCGCCGGCGCCTCTGGGAAACCGAGTCTGAATTCAAGCCGTTCTCGGACGAATTCATGCAGGCCATCGACGAGGCCTCCGCGTCGGTAGGGCGCATCGACTCGCTCGCCGGAGAGCTCGAGGGCATGCGGGACGCCATCGTCGCCCAAGTCTCCGCGTCGGTCGCCGAGGCGGGAGCGTCGTCTGCCGTGCAGCCGTCGTCTGCCGTGCAGCCGTCGTCCGCGAGGACGAGCATACACAGCGCGCGGCTCAAGTCCATCGTCGACCGCTTCACGATCTTCGCCCATAAGCAGACCGCGGCCCGCGTTACCAGGCTGGAGGCGGGATCGGGAGCCGATGAATCGAGCGCCGAATCCGGCGAAGTCACGCTGTTCTGATGCGTGCCGGCAACGCCTGGAGGCCTCGTGTACGAGCATAAGCTGAGCCGCTTCGACCAGAGCGTCCTAACCATCCACCCGGGGGAGTACCACGTCTCACGCGACGATATCATCATATCGACCGTGCTCGGCTCCTGCGTCTCTGTGGCGTTCTGGGATCGGCGACTCCAGCAGGGCGGCATGAACCACTTCATGCTGCCCGGCGACGTCTCCGACGCCGACCTGGTGCGCAACCCGAACGCCAAGTACGGCATGTTCGCCATAGAGCTCCTGTACAACGAGCTGATGAAGCTAGGCTCGATGAAGCGCGACCTCGTGGCCAAGGTGTTCGGGGGCGCTTCAGTCCTCAAGCTCGAAACCGGCCCGACCAAGGTGCCCAAGGGCAACGTGGACTTCGCGCAGGCCTATCTGCACGCCGAGGGCATACCCATCATAGCCAACGACACGGGCGGCATCCTGCCGCGCAAGATCTTCTTCTTCGCCCAGACCGGCAAGGTGCTGCTCAAGCGCATCGCCGGGGCCATGGCCTCCGAGGTGGAGCGCGAGGAGGCGCTCTACCTGGATAAGATCAAGCGCGCGGAGAGCGGTAAGGTCACCCTGTTCTGAGCCACTATTGGCGACGACGGCGCTATTGGCGACGACGGCGCTATTGGCGACGAC
>Ga0116157_10006887_pt1 | contig 10204 bp, 7 predicted proteins | sample AD_UKC048_MetaG_FD_89882 | JGI IMG/M metagenome (GOLD analysis project Ga0116157, IMG submission 89882) | Active sludge microbial communities of municipal wastewater-treating anaerobic digesters from USA - AD_UKC048_MetaG | ecosystem: Engineered > Bioreactor > Anaerobic > Digestate | place: USA... | reverse complement strand
CTCCGGCCTATGCCCAGACGCCGGCGTGTGTTCCGGGCAGCGGCGTAACCTCCTTCTGCACCACCGGCGGCACCCCGGCCCAGGAGTGCAAGGCCGGCGGGGCGGCTACCGGGGGCAAGTGCCAAAGCGGCAGCACGGCTTCGCTGGAATGCAGCCCCGGCAGTGCGCCCGCCGGAGGCAAATGCCAGTCTGGAAACGTCCCCATCGGGGTGTGCCGGTCGGGAACCGTCGCCGCCGGGGGGCAGTGCGCTGATGGCAGCGCCGCGGGTTACAGGTGCCGAGAAGGCAGTGCGCCCGCCGGAGGCAGCGCTACGGATGAAGCCTATTGAATTCTGTGCGTAAACGACGTTGCCTTCCCGTATATTTCCAACAGGACACCCTGGAGAGGACCCGTTGAATGCTCCGATTCCGTACCGTTGCGACGGCGTCGAAAATTACGGCGATCGCGTAACAGGTGATTGTATCTCTCCTCCTAACATGGGGGAAGTCCGGAGGAGGATGAGGCGGGTTCGGTCGCGTCAGGGAAGTCGGGACGCCATCCCTAACCCGCCTCTCCCTTCATTCCGCCGCCACCAGTTGCCAAAAGCCGCCGTCCCTGTGAAAATATAGATCTGCGGCGGGAACCGCCCCGCAGATACGATGACAAAGATCAAAAACCCTCCGCTTCAATGCCTCCTCCATGAGCCCGAAAAAGTGGACGTGACACGTCAATAATTCCATGAAGGCGTAGTGTCGCTCCCGGGGTTCCATCCGGGTCGCGGCGGCCTGGTGGAGAAAGACGATCCTCCGCAAGCTCTCCCGCTGGAGGCGGCACCGCTTCCGTCTTTCCCGGGCGATGCCGGTCTGGGTATACGGGGTGGCATGGATACGAAACCCGTTCTCTCCGGCCTCGATCAGCGTGGCGTCATCGGACAGCGCCACCTCGCCTGGGGACAGGGCCACGATCGTTGACTTCCCTGCCCCCGATCGACCGAGAAACAGATAGCCGCCCCCACCCCGGCGTCTTTTTATCCCCGCCCCATGGACCATGATCCGGCTCTTACCGGCCATTGCCAGACAGACAAATACAAAGACGAGCTTCCACAGCGTCGCCTGGGCATGGAGGGCCGTTTTCGCATAGAAGAGGTAAATCGCCCCCCGGTTGGCGCGCCCGTCAAAAATCAGGCAGCCGTTCAAAAAACCGATCACCGCCGTTGCCGCATCCATGGGGCCGGGATAGATTTGCTCCATCCGGTCAGCCAGGGCCTCTGTCCATTGGTCGGCATTTCTATCAAACATAATGGGTTCACTGCCGAAGCGCCGCCGGTAGATCCGCCCGCAATCGTAATGGACAAGGCATTCCACCGCGGCCGTCCTCCCCGGGGCGACGAGAAATCCGCTCCAGAGCGGTTCGATTTCATCAAGGAGATGCTTCGCGGCGGCGCCCTGGGCAACAAGGTCGATGCGGACCCCGGCAATCGCGACGGCGGTCTTCCTCATGGAGCGGACGGCCCCCCGGAGGAATCATAGAGGCGTGACGAAGGAAAGAGATTTTTGCGATCGGCCTCTTCACACATGAAAAACGGGCTCAGTAGATCGCCGGTGGCGGCATAGGCGCAGGCCCGGCAGGAACCGAGACAGCGGAATTTGAAGATGCAGCGCCCGCATATCCCGTCGAGCCGGGAGGGCATGTCCTCCCTGATCTGCCGCAAAAGGGGGTGACGGCGCCAGATCTCCCGGATGTCATCCGTGGCGATGTTGCCCATATTGAGTTCCGTCTCCGTCTGACCGATCCCGCAGAGCGACACCGTCCCGTCGGCGAGAATTCCAAGGATATTGAGAATATGGCATTCATAGAGGGTGGTGCCGGTGATGGTTTCCAGGGACTTCAAGCCGATGGGCATGCATAAAGAAATATCCGTTTTGTATCGGTCGTTAAGTTCCGTATCGATCCAGCGATCGATGCGGATCAGTTCCTCGATCGCCACGTTTTCCCCGCGCTGGAACACCTTCTTCCCCCGTCCCGTGGGCATGATGGGGTTGATTTTCAGTGAGGTCACTTCGAGATCGTCGCAGAGGGTCGCCAGCGGTTCGATCTCCGCGGTGTTTTCCCCGTACAGGCTCATGATGACCTGCCTCGCAATCCCCTCCGCCCCGAGAAGGCGCAGGGCTTCGACGGCCCGGCCGTGGCAGCCCGGAACACCTCGGAGCCGGTCATGCTGTTCCGCGCCGGCCGCGTCCAGGCTGATCGAAACCTGGCGGACCCCGCATTCCCCGATAATCCGCGCCACTTCCGCATCGATCATCGTCCCGTTGGTCTCAATGTCGATGATCATATCTTCACGGCGGAGAAATCGCAGCAAGGAGACGATGTCCCCGCGGATGAAGGGCTCGCCGCCGGTAAGCTTCACCGCCCCCAGCCCCAGTTCCTTCGCCCGGACTATGGTCTCCGTGAGGACGGCGAAATCCACCATCTTCTCCCCTCGATCTTCCAGCGGAGCCGGAGATACCCAGCAATGCCGACACCGGAGATTGCAGCGCTCGGAAAGATAGAGATACAGGCTGCCCAGGGGAGGTGCGTCAGGATTCATTTACCTCATCTTTCCTCAAGAACCCCAGCGCCGACAGTTCCTTTAAGAACGACACCGTATCCGCGGCGATTGCTTCTTCATCCACATCGGGATAGGCATCCTTCAATGTCGCCACAATCTCCGCCCGCGTTTTCCCGCCGTCGCAGAGTTCGTAGATCCGCACGCCGGTCCCGTTTATATACTTGAGGTTGCCGGATTGCGGATCGAAGAGGAAGGCCCCGTCTTCCTCTTTTCTGAACACCGTCTCCGGGTTGGGCTTCAGGAAATCCGTTTCTTCTTTCATTTTACCTTCATCGCTCATAGCGATTATTTACCTTCAATCAGAGATAAAAATGACGAACCAGGCATGACGGTGTGCCGTCACACCCTATCCGCGTCCGGAGTACCCTTGTTTTCATTCGTTAGTCAAGATCTATTTGCTTTTTCCCGCGCCCCTGTTATCATAATCCACCAACAGCAGGGGGCCGGAAGATGCAGGGAATAGACAACGGCAGAGAAAGAACCATTGAAAGGCTCCTCTTTTCCCTGATGAACCATGAGCCGGCGCCCGACCTCCGGGAGATTCTCGCGGCCCCGGAATTCTTGCCCTGCCTCGACCGAAACGGCGTCGCCGGGGTGTTTTTCTACTCCCTTCAAAAAGCGGGAGGCAAAGATCTGGCCCGGGGGGATGTTTATGACGCCCTCCGGGAACGATTCAACTTCCAGATCGCCAGGAACATGGCCTGCGCCGCCGCGGCCGCGGAAGTATTCCGCCTGCTGCACCGGGCGGACGTCCCCTTTCTGGTTTTGAAGGGCCTCGCCCTGGCGGAGAATATTTATCCCCACTTCGCCATGCGCACGACCTCGGACCTGGATGTCCTCATCCGAGGCGAAGACCTGCCGCGGGTCGACAAGGCGCTCTCCCGCGCCGGTTTTGGAGCCCATGACAGCACCCCCCGGCGGGCGCTTCTCAACCCCCCCGGTTATCTGGCCAGCCTTGAATACCGCCGGCCCGGCAGCGCCTTTTCCTATCTACATCTGCACTGGCATCTCGTCAATACCTCGACCCCCGCCATAGGATTCATCAAGAACATCGACATGGAACGGATCTGGGAAAAATCCCGGACGGGAATAGTAGCGGGTGTCGAAGTGCTCCTCCTGAGCCCGGAGCACCTGGTCATCTACCTTTGTGAACATGGGCTGCGGGTCGGTCATTCCTTTGACCGCCTGAATCTGATCTGTGACCTCTACTACGCCATCAAGAATCCTGGGACCCAACTCGACTGGGACCTTGCGGAGGCAGAGGCGAACGAACTGGGGCTGCGGAATTTCGTCTATCTTGGGTTGAAGATTGTGCAGGCCTACGGGGGAAAGAAATTTCTGAGCGATGAAACAATGGCAATATTCACCCCCCCTGCCCTTTCCGTCTGTGAGCGCCTTTTTCTACGCATGCAGTTAAAAGGCCGCCGGTTGCGGGGTAGCAGCTATCTTGTTTATCTGACCGCAAGCAAAGGGATCTTCAACAAAGGGCGTCTGATTTTCCGCACCCTCTTCCCCCCGCGCCTGATCCTGGCCCAGCGGGCAATGCAGGGGGCGGCAGGGTTACCGGCACTTTACCTGGGACGACTTGGAGAAACGTTTTCCCAACTGATGAGGCTGGCCAGGCTTCTTGTCCGATAGCCCGGAACGCCGGCGGCGGTGTTAAGCGTTGAAATCCTCTGGAGATACGCTTCGTTCGATGTTGAGGATGGGATAATTCCGCAAATCGATGATCCGGGCCGGGTCGATCCGCTTTCCCTTTTCGTCGCTCATAAGCTTAATCACCGGCTTCATCGGGTTACCCCTGTTAGTGACCACTACCCGGCCAATATTGCGGTTGTTCAGCCGGACATAAGAGCCCACGGGATAGATGGAAATCTCGTCCAGAAAGGCCTTGATGACCCGCGGATCAAAAAGATTGCTCCGGGATCCGATCAACTCCTTGATGGATTCCGTTTGCAACAGCGGCTTTTTATGGGGGCGGTGGTGGGTCATGGCCTCATAGGAATCGCAGATTCCTATAATTTGGGCATAGTCGCAGATATCCCCGCCTTTGAGGCCCTGGGGATACCCCTGGCCGTTCGCCCTTTCCTGATGTTCGTAAATCGCCCGGATCATCTTCGGGTAGGAGTCCCGGTGAGCCGAGAGGATCTCCACCGCCGTTTCCGGATGTCTCCGGATCATGTCCATCTCCTCTTCCGTCAGCTTTCCCTCCTTGTTGAGGATTGTGTCGGGAATCATGAACATTCCCACATCATGGAGGAGCGCCGCCAGTCCGAATTCGATGAGGCCGGTCTTTTCGTAGCCCATGCCCTGGGCGACCTTCAACCCGTAAACCATGACGTTGACCGGGGAAGAGAGATAATAATCGTCTTCCCGTTCATAATCGACGGTCAACTGATAGATCTGGGAAGTTACATCCTCCGAGCAATTCATGATATTGTTGATGTAAACCAGCGCCTTCTCCAGGGGGAAGCCCTCCCGGGCCTGAACGCGCCGGCGTACCATGGCCATATATTCCTTCGCCGCCAGGTATATCTTTCTCATGGCCGCACCTTCATGAGCAGGCAATGCCGATTCACTGTCCGGCGCCAATGACCGGTCGGAACTTTGCGGAAATAATTTTCTTTCGGAACCGTCCAGGGGTAATGTCCGGCTGGTAACATCCTGCCTCAAAGGCTGTTCGGTACCCTCCGGCGGCGCTACTTCTGCGACAGCCGGTGCCTCTTGTCGTTCCAAATCGGAAGTGTCCTTGCCGTTTCTTGTGGCAACGGTCACGTTCATGTCCGGCGCCGGCGCCACTCTGACAGCTTTTCTCGCCGGGGATTTAAAGCTCAGTATATCGATATCGCTTAAACGTAAGGACACCTTTTCTTCAATGACAATCTTTTCCTCCGGGGGCGGCGGCGGCTGATTGTTGCCGTCGGCAACATTTCCATTTTCAAGAGATTTCATTCTTCCTTTGACAATATCCGAGGCACGCATGTCAATATTTCCTTAATTATTAATAATTTAATATCCAATGAAAACTTCCGAACGCCCCTGCCGGGGCATTCGTTAAAGCGCATTTTTTACATCAATCCCTCAACTACCTGAATGCCTACAACTATTTTCATCAATAATCAATAGTTAGTTTGCTTTGGGGGGATAATTTTATTTCCTTGACACGGTGTTCAGGGGCATTCAAATTCCCACGCCGGTCGGATTGACTTTGTTGTATTTACAAGAAAATCATGGAAATAGGAGCGTGTGCGCGAATTATATCCCATTTCTGACCATAATAAAACTTGACTTTAATGTGTTTTTATTGAAGAATTTGCTCAATTTGCACGGACGGCGGCGGAGGTTAAATGGCGGGTAAAATCAGGCGGATATGGTCGGCGATCATGATCGCCCTGCTTGCATGCTCCCTAACGGCCTGTTTTCCTTTTATGGAAGACACCGGCACCCCCATCAAGGAATACGAGGCAAAGAGGGTCTCCCCCCAGGATGAGGCCCGCCTTCAGAAGGAATATCAGGAGCGCCTCGAGGAACTGGCCCGGCTTTCCCGGGTAAAGGGCAACAGCGTCTTCACGGAGAAAAGGGGCGTGGCGGACTACATCGTCGGTCCCGGAGACGTCCTCACCGTCAATTTCTGGACGATCGCCGTCGCCGGCGCCCAGACCTTCGAAGGATTCAAGCAGATCACCTACAATGTCGAAGTGCGGCCGGACGGTAAGATCTCCTACATGTACGGCGACGACATCCCAGTAAGCGGCAGGACGGTTTATGAGATCCAGGAACTGCTCCGGAGCGATCTGAAAAAATACTTCCGCAATCCCCGCCTCGAGGTACTGATCAAGGATTACAAGAGCAAGACCGCCACCCTCTTCGGCCAGATCAACGTCCTGCCCACCGGCACCTCCGGTCCCGGACGCTATCCCCTCACCGGCAAGATGACGATGATCGACCTCATCTCCAAGGCCGGCGGGGCGATTACCGGTCGGAGCGATTACTCTTCCCTGCCGGGCGTAGTGGCGGCGGGCCAGCAGAACGTAGCCAACGCGGACCTCAAAAACGTGGAATTGGTTCGCAAAGGGAAGAAATACACCGTCAACCTCTACAGCGCCATGTTTTACGGCGACGAGAAACAGAACCCGGTAATCGACGATGGCGACATCATCACCGTCCCGGCCCTGCCCTACTTCGCCGATCGGATCTATGTCATGGGCCAGGTTGCCAGCGTGGGCATCTACCGCCTCCAGGACGCCCCGGATCTCCTGGCCGCCCTGGCCCTGGCGGGCAGCATCACCGCCACGGCGGTCAAATCGGATATCAAGGTCATCCGGGAATTCCGGGAGCGGGGGGGCAAGCCGATCATCCTTTCCGCCAATTACAACGATATCCTCAAGCGGGGCGACCTGTCCCAAAACATCAAGCTCCAGAGCGGCGACGTCGTCTATGTCCCCCGGATGTTCATCGGGGATATCAACGAATTCATCGCCAATACCACGCCGCTCCTCAATTATCTGCTGATCCCGGCCCAGTATCGCGACCGATATGTGAAGGATCAGAATTTCATGAAATGGTAACCCCGGGAGCAGCCGGCGCATGCTGAAATACGACCTCAACCTTCGGGAATACTGGCGGATCATCAAGCGCAGGAAATTCATCATCCTGTTTACCTGTGTGATCATGGGGGTTTTCAGTCTGGTCTCCGCAATCCTCAACAAACCCGTTCCCATCTATAGAACCTCCGCCACCGTCAAGGTGGAAAAGACACAGTCCCTGATGGGTTTCTCCGCCCCGAGTTACGGAGGGGCCAATCTGGAAACCCAGACCATCATGATTAAAAGTTATTACATCCTGGAATTGACGGCCAAAAGGATGGGCATGATTCCGGACACCCTTTCTTCCGAAGACGTCCGGAACAATCCGAAATATATCGGCATCATTCTCGATCTCAAAAGCAAGGTAAAGGCGGAACAGGAAGGCGGGAGCGACCTGATCAATATCGAGATCACCGCCAACGATGCCAAATTCGCCACCCGTTTCGCCAACGCCCTGGCGGAGATGTATCAGCAGCAGCACACCCTGGAGCTGAACCGCCGCACCATCGAGGGCAAGAAGTTCGTGGAGGGTCAGTTCTCCGCCGCCAAGGAAAAGATGACCAAATCGGAGGAGGCGATCAAGAAATTCCGGGAGGACAACAAATGGACATCTGTGGATTCCGAATCCACATATACCCTGAACGAGGTGAAGCGCCTCAAGTCCCAGTACAACCAGGATCAAATCGTCCTGCAGAAGCTTAATCTCGCCGAGCGGTCGTTGAGCAATGCGGAGTCCCAACCCCTGACCTCGAAAAACAGTTTCTATTTCGAGGAGGCCTCCCCGCCTTACAAGGCCCTTAACGACAAACTCGTAAGTTATATGGTGGATCGCGACACGCTGCTGCTCACCTACACGGACAATTTTCCTCAGATTCAGGCCATCCGCAGTCAGGTCAACGACACCATTGCCGGGATGCGCACCCAGTTGCGCCTCCAGAAAAACAACCTGATCAACAACCAGCAGATCCTCAAACGCCAGATCGCCGCACTGGAGGAGCAGTTCAAACTGCTGCCGGAAAAGGGTCTGGAACTGGCCAAGCTGGAACGGGAGATGGCCATCAACCGGGAGATTTATACCCTGTTGGAAAAGAAATATCAGGAAATACTCATCGCCGAGGCGGAAAAGCTTGAGGAGGTGAAGATCGTCAAGCCGGCCCTGGAGCCCGGAGGGCCGATCAACCCGCCGAAGATCGGGAACAACGCCGCCATCGGCACGCTCATGGGCCTGATCCTTGGGGTGGTCTTCGCCTTTCTCATCGAGACCTTCGACACCTCCATCGGGGCTATCGAAGAGGTGGAGGAATTCCTGGGGGTCCATGTCCTGGGGGTCATTCCCTTTGTCAGCCCGGAAGAGGTGCGCCTGCTCCTCAGCGATGACCAGGGGCGGCTTACGGTAGATGAAAAGAAACTGCCCCGTTATACCCGGATGGCGTCTCACTTCGTTCCCACCTCCACCCTCTCGGAGAGCTATAAGGCATTCCGGACCAGCATCAACTTCGCCTGTATGGAGAATAACTATAAGAGCCTGGTCTTGACCAGTTCTTCTCCCAGCGAAGGCAAGACCTCGACGATCGTGAATCTGGCCCTGACCATGGCCCAGACGGGCCACAAGGTACTCCTCATCGACGGCGACCTGCGCCGCCCGGTGATCGCCGGCCTGTTCGGGATCGAGCAGACCCCGGGACTTACGGACGTAATCATGGGCAATTATGAATGGCGGAACGTGGTCAAGAATATCTCCGACTACATGATGGGGCAGATGACCGTGGAAGAGGTGATGCTCACCCCCGGCCTGGATAACCTCAACATCATCACCAGCGGCACCCATGCCCCCAATCCGGCCGAGATCATCGGTTCCAAGAGCATCGCCGAGTTCATGCGCCAGGTGCGGGCGGAGTACGACATGGTGCTGGTGGACGCCCCTCCCGTGCTGGCCGCCACGGATGCGGCCCTGTGGAGTTCCCAGGTCGATGCCACCGTCCTGGTCTATCAGGTAGGCAAGATTGCCCGGGGGGCGCTGAAACGGGCCAAGATGCAGTTGGATGCCATTAAGACCAATATCATCGGTGTGGTCCTGAACGGCATCCGCGCCGAGATCAGTACCGATTTCACCTATCATGACTATTACTATTACCACTATCGATACGGCGGCGACAAAGCGAAGAAACGGCCCTGGTACAAGTCAATCCTCGAGAAGCTCAGTTTCGACCGGATCATGAATTACGGCTTGACCTATAAAAAACGCTATCAGCGGCGCCGAACAAAGAAGGATAGCGGCGTGGAGAACAAATCAGGGCCGGGTACCGGAGCGGTCGCCGCCGCCACGGAGGGGGCGGAAACTTCGGTACGGCTTCCGTCCGCGGCCGCGGCGCCCCCAAACGGCAGGAATGGAACCGTAAAAGAGGCACCGGTGGGCATTGCGACGAATAGATTTCTGCCGATGATAAAGATCATCGTCACGGTCCTGGCGATCTTCTTTCTCGCGCTGGGCATCCTGTACCAGGGAGGCTTCCTGAAGACATTTCTGTCCGGCGGCAAAGACATTCCCGCGCCCAAGTCTTCGCTGCGCCCCATGACGAATTCCGTTGTCGTTGCCGCGCCCATCCCCATTAAGGCGCCGCCCTCGCCTCTTGCCGCCGTCGGCGCCTTGGTGACGGAAAAGACATTTCCCGCTCCGGCGATTGCCGCCAATGCCGCCGCCAAAGAAACTGCCAAAAGATTCACGGAGGCGCGAAACCTCGGCCAAGCGCAGCGCGGGGAATTCGTGACGAACCGATGAACGGCGATTCCCGGGCAAAAACCAGAGAAACGGAGCACAAGCGCCGGATGGCCCAGCGCCGCGCTAGGAGACGCCGGACGATAATCTGGATGGTGGTCATTACGGTGTTTTCTCTCCTCATCATCGGCCTGGCCCATTTCGCCCCCGCCATTATCGACAAATTCACCATCGTCGATGAGTATCTCCCCCGGGATATCGAACGTCAGTATTGGGAATTGCAGGACACGCGTAGGCAGCAGCCCGCGAAT
>Ga0116157_10006885_pt1 | contig 10208 bp, 8 predicted proteins | sample AD_UKC048_MetaG_FD_89882 | JGI IMG/M metagenome (GOLD analysis project Ga0116157, IMG submission 89882) | Active sludge microbial communities of municipal wastewater-treating anaerobic digesters from USA - AD_UKC048_MetaG | ecosystem: Engineered > Bioreactor > Anaerobic > Digestate | place: USA... | reverse complement strand
CTCGGCCACCAGCTTGAGGTGGTGGAAGGCGAAGCTCATTGCATCCAGCAGCTGGTCGTTGGTGGCGGTGAACCCGCCTTTGAGACGCTTCTTGTGGACCTCGAAAGGCAGGATGCCGGGTTCGGCCGTAAGCAGAGCATCTGCGATGGAGCGGTAGCCGGGATCGTTCGAGACGATGTGACCTGCGGCCAGCGAGCGGATGGTGTCGTCATGTCCAGCGGGCTCGGCGGCCCAGACTTCGGTCGCGGGCGAGCGCGCCTCGAAAGCCGTTGCGATGCCGGAGAGAAGTCCGCCGCCGGAAGCATTACAGATCAGACTGCCGAATGTGACGCCGAGCGTTGCCGCATTGTTGATGGCTTCGAGGCCGGTCGTGCCCTGCCCGGCCATGATCCAGCCATCGTCGAACGGGCGGATCGTGGTGGCGCCCGTCTTCTCGGCAATTTCAGCAGCGATGGCTTCGCGGCTTTCATTGACGCGATCGTAGAGGCGCACAGCCGCGCCACGACGGCGGGTGCTTTCGATCTTTGCGGTGGGCGCATCCGCCGGCATGACGATGGTGGCCTTCAGGCCGAGTATGTTCGCGCTTTCGGCGACGCCTTGCGCGTGGTTGCCGGACGAGAAGGCGACGATACCCTTTGACCTGTCCGCTTCGGGAATCCGGCTGATGCGGTTCCAGGCGCCGCGCATCTTGAAGGAGCCTGTGCGCTGGAGCATTTCGGGCTTGATCCAGACCGGCGCGCCGACGGCGGCGTCCAGTGCTTGGGACCGCAGGAGCGGCGTGTGGACAGTGACGCCACGAAGGCGCGTGGCGGCGTCTTCGATGTCGTCGATGGTGGGGAGATCGTGGAGCGGGTTGGTGATCATGGCGCGCTTATGCGCCGGTTCGGATGCGGCTCGCAAACGAAGTTATCTAACCGATTGCTGAGATTTTGGCGCGGCTGCCCTAGAACGCCGGATCGAAGTTGAAATAGATCGGGTTGGAGAGGCCGATCATGTTTCCGCTGCGCGTCTGCGAGTCAGGGACCTGCGGATAGGCGGTGGGGGTCCCCTCGACCGTCACGCGATAATAGGTGCGTCCGTCGCGGGCTGGCGTGTCGGTGAATTCGGCTACTGGTTTGTCGCCCTTGGTTTCGAATGTGCCGAAAGGCGCGCCGTCCTTGATCACGCTGACGGTGTAGACGGCGCCGGGAGGCGTTGCGCCCGAAAGCTGAACCCGGAAGGCGACGGGCTGGCCGGTGGAAAAGCGCGTTGTCGCCCATCATCATGTCCATGGCGCCGTCTGAGTTGTGGTCAGCGTAGAATGCGATGCGAGGCGCATAGGGATTGGCGCTGACAGAGACGCGGCCATTGGTTAGAGCGGCGATGACGGCGTCGGATGAGCGCGCTGTGGCGAACACCCAGGTGGTTGGCGTGCCGACATTGTTGGCCGGGGCCTGCCAGCTGAGATCGGTCTTCTGTTCGGGCGTGGGCGGGAAGCCATGATGGCTGTCGCTGCCGCCCCTACCCGTCAGCTTGCGGCCTGACTTCAGCATGTCGTCCCAGATCGTCATGGAGTTGGCATTGCGCGACCAAACCGCGGAATTCCAGACTTCGAGGGAATCGACAAGGTCGTAGGAGAGCCCGAATCCGTCGCCTGTCCCGCCCGGATGGTTGGCCGAAAGATGAATGCCCAGCGCTTCCTTGAGCGCGCCGATCTTCACGTCGCGCTGGTCGCGGGCGTCGTAAAGCTTCTGATGGTCGTAGGGCGTGGCGGACAAGGGCGTGCCGTGGCCGCGATGCGCGGTCCATTCGGCGCCATAGAGGAGCAACAGCTTGCTGGACGTGAATTCGGGATCAACCCAGGTGTGGTAGGCGACGTCGCCGCCGACATGGTTGTCGTGATCCGTGATGGCGAGGAAATCCATGCCGACGGATTCGCCGAAGCCGATGATCGTGGAGACGGGATTGTTGCTGGAGTCCTTGCTGTGGCGCGAGTGTATGTGGAGGTCGCCCTTGAGCCAGACGCCGTCTTCGAGGCTGGCGAGCGGCGGCGGGGTCGCGATCGCGGGCTCGGATGGAGACGGCGCCTGGGCGCAAGCAGCTAGCAGTATTGCCGCGAGGATTGGGAATGCACGCATCGGAAACCTCCAGCCGTGGAGCGCGGCTCTGCCACACGGTTTAGGAACGGAATGTTGCGATCGCGTGTCGGCGGGCCTACGACAGCCGGACGCTACGCGCTGTAGGAGTTGGCAGACTGCGCCAGCTTCACCCTTGCCTCTTCGTACTCGCGCTTGAGCTGCGAGATGTATTGCGCGGCGGGCATGCGGGCCTTGATGGCGCCGATGCCCTGGCCAGAGCCCCAGACGTCTTTCCAGGCTTTGGCTTTTGAGCCTTCGCCGGCCTGGAAGCTCATCGTGGCCTTGTCGCCGTCCGGCAGGTTGTTCGGGTCCATGCCGGCCTTGGCGATAGAGGGGGCGAGATAGTTTCCGGAGACGCCGGTGAACAGCGAGGAATAGACTATGTCCTTCGCGGCGCTGGCGACGATCATGTCCTTGTAGGCGTCGAGCGCGCGGGCCTCGTCGGTAGCGATGAAGGCGGTGCCGATATACGCGAAGTCTGCGCCCATGGCCTGCGCGGCAAGGATCTGGCGACCGGTGGAGATCGAGCCGGAGAGTGCGAGCGGGCCGTCGAAAAATTCGCGGATTTCGGAAATGAGCGCGAAGGGCGAGAGCGTGCCGGCATGGCCGCCAGCGCCGGCGCAGACTGCGATGAGACCATCGGCCCCCTTCTCCAGCGCCTTGTGCGCGAAGACGATGTTGATGATGTCGTGCAGAACGATGCCGCCATAGGAATGGATGGCGTCGTTCACCTCGGGGCGGGCGCCGAGGGAGGTGATGACGATCGGAGTCTTGTGTTTGACGCAGAGGGCGAGATCTTCCTCGATGCGGGTGTTGGACTTGTGGACAATGAGGTTCACGGCATAGGGCGCGATCTTCGCCTTGGGATCGGCGGCGCGGGCGGCGGCCAGTTCCTCATTGATGCGGGTGAGCCATTCGTCGAGCTGTTCGATCGGGCGTGCGTTGAGCGAGGGGAAGGAGCCGACGATACCGGACTTGCACTGGGCGATGACCAGATCCGGGTTCGAGATGATGAACAGGGGCGAGCCGATCACCGGGAGGGACAGCTGGTTCGCAAGGGAGGCAGGAATGGCCATGAATCGGTCCTGAAAAGGCTTGGTGCGGGATAGGCCCCGCTTTTCAGCGACCATAGCGGGGCTGCGACGACGGGCAATCGGGCCAGAACGCCGCAAACTCTTGACGTAGGGCGATGCCAATGCCTGATGGCCACCACGCGTTTTGAGAGAGATTCATGGCCGACGACCTGCCCCTTTCGGCGGAATTTGCCGCAGCGGACGAAGCCAAATGGCTGGCGCTCGCGGAGAAAGCGCTCGACGGCGCGCCGATGTCGCGGCTGACCACCAAAACCGAGCATGGCGTGCCGGTGAAGCCGCTTTACCGCTCTCCTGACTGGGCGCCGGATGCCTCGGGGATGCCGGGGATGGCGCCGTTCATCCGGGGCGGCCGGGCGACGAATGATCCTTATCTGCCGTGGGATATCCGGCAGGTGGTCGCGCATCCCGACCCCGCGCTGGCGGCCGATCAGGTAATGGAAGCGCTTGAGGGCGGGGTTTCATCGATCGAGCTGCGCGTTGACGCGGCGGGCGATCATGGAGTCGTGGCGCGCTCAGCGGTTGATATCCAGAAGGTGCTCAACGAGGTGAAGCTGGACCTTGCGCCGGTGGCGCTCGAGGCGACGGGCGCTTCGACCACGCAGGGCGTGGAGCTGGCGGCCTTGCTGGCGGCGGCGATTGGCGCGCGCACGGCGGCGACAGCGCAGGTGGCGTTCAACGTGGACCCGATCGGCGCGCTGGCGCGGACGGGTGCCCTGCCCGGTTCGGTGGAAGAAGAGATCGCACAGGCCGCTTCGTTTGCACGTGACGTCGCGGCCGAGTTTCCGAAGGCGACCTATCTGCGCGCGGACTCGCGGCCCGTGCATGAGGCGGGCGGCACGGAAGTTCAGGAGCTGGCTTACCTGGTCGGCGCGGGCGCGGAGTATGTGCGCGCGCTAATGACGGCAGGGCTGAGTGCGGACCAGGCTTGCTCGGCGATCCTGTGCACGGTGAGCGTGGGCGCCGACTATCAGGTGGAAATGTCGAAGCTGCGCGCGGCGCGCCGGATGTGGGGCCGGGTGGCGGAAGCGTTCGGCGCGAGCGGCGCGGGCATGAAGCTGCAAGCTGTGACCTCGCGGCGGATGCTGACGCGGCGCGATCCGTGGGTGAACATCCTGCGCAACACGGCGGCATGCTTTGCGGCGGGCGTGGGCGGCGCGGATATCGTGACGGTACGTGCTTTCACTGATGCGATGGGCCTGCCGGGCAAGCTGGCGCGCAGGCTGGCGCGAAACACGCAAGTGATCGCGCAGGAAGAATGCAGCCTCGGCAAGGTTGTCGACGCACCGGGCGGCGCGTGGGCGATGGAAAAGCTGGGTGAGGATCTGGCGATCGCAGCTTGGGCGCTGTTCCAGCAGGTTGAGCGCGAAGGTGGGCTGGCAAAGGCGCTGGTATCTGGCGGTTTTCAGACGGGCGTTGCGGAGGCGCGCGGTGCTCGCATCAAGGCGGCAGCCAAGCGCAAGGAACTGGTGACCGGCGTGACGGACTTCCCTCTTCTGCAGGAAGAAGTGCCGAGCGTGGAGGTGGTGAACCTGCCCGCGATCGTGCGGCGCGCAGCGGAGGCTTCGGGGCGGGCGCCTGCGGCGAGGTCGTGGTTCTCGCTGAAGGGCGCGGCGCAGGATCGTGCTACGCTGGCCGATCTTTCACGCACGGCGGACGATGATGGCGCGGAGGCCGAGCCGCTGTGGCCGATCAGGCTTGCGGAGCCGTATGAGCGGCTGCGCGATCTGGCGGATCAGCGCACGGCGTCCGGGCGCGCGCCGAAGATATTCCTCGCAGCCTTGGGGCCGATGTCCGAGCACACGGCGCGGTTGCAGTATGCGCAGAACTTCTTTGCGGCTGGCGGGATCGGCGCCGTGCCATCGGTTGGCGATGCGATCTGGCATGCGCAGGCTGTGGCATCTTCAGGCTGTTCGCTCGCGTGCATCTGCGGGTCGGACAAGCGCTATGCGACGGACGCCGTTGAGGCCGCCAAGGCGCTGAAGCGCGCCGGCGTGGCGCGGCTCTATCTGGCGGGCAAGCCGGGCGAGCTGGAGGCTGCGCTACGCGAGGCAGGCGTGGATGAGTTTATCCATGTCGGCGTCGATGTGCTGGCGAGCCTTGAGCTGGCGCATGCGGAGTTGGGTCTGCTGTAGGATGCTGCAGGCCTAAGGTCGTGCCGCATCTGTGTTACGGGCTGCGCGATGCATATCCGCCCCGCTCTGATGCACGCTACCTCCTGAACGTCGAGTTCGCGAGCGCGGCGATGCAGGCGTTGAGTGTTTCGTACAGCGCCTGGCTGACGCGGTCATAGCGTTCGCCGCCGCCAAGATCGTTCCATGAGCCCATGCCGCCGAAGACCCAGGCGCGACTGCAAGCTTCGTTGAGCGCGGCCTGATAGTCGCTGAAACCGGTGTAGCGATCCATGTCGCCCTGCTCGGTCGTTGGCTTGCCCGCATCGATCACGTCGATGGCTTCGTTGAAGATTTCGGCCCAGTTGTCGTATTTCTCATCGCGCGCGTAGGTTTCGATATGGACCAGCGCCTTGCGTAAGGCGGCGACCGCATCTTCGAGCCTTGTTGCAGCATCGACGTCCATGGCGGTGCGCGGGGCCTTGCCCTGGAGGATGTGGGTGCATTTCCAGATGCGGCGTTCGGGATCCTTCTGGTCGCCGACGCGATGGAAGGCTTCCCAGATTTCCGATTCTGCTTCCCCAGAGGCCTCGATGAACCAGCGCTGGCCGCCGCCGACGAAGCCGGCCAGCATGCGATCGGGCACGTCGAGCTGCTGGTCCGGGCCGCGCGTGGGCGGGACGTTGTGCAGACGGAGGCCGTGACACCACGGCCTGAGATTTTCGAACCACTCCATCGGATCGGCCGCGACGAGCGGATAATCGTCCTCATCCTTGCCGGACGTAGGCTTGTGGCGGAATTCGACGAGCTTCATGAAGACGAAGACAGGCGCATCAGGCCAGAAGCCTTCGATATTCTCGCCCATGAGGAACCTGTTGCCGGCGCAGACGAGCGCGACGGCGTTGGCGATGTGGCCGTTCATCAAGCCTTCCTCGGCGGGACAACATCCTTGAACATGTCCATCGACTTCCATTTTGGTTCGACGGGCGGCTCGCCTTCGTTGGGGATGTAGGGCGAGGGCTCTGCTGTGGCGGGATCGGGAATGTAGCGCGGGCAGTTGGGGAAGATGTCGATTGGTGTGAAGCGAATGATAGCTTGGGCGCCGATAAAGTCCGGCATCAGCGGGTCGTCGAGCGAGATGACGGCGCGTCCGTTGGCGCGGAGGCGACGGGGTTTGTCGCCCATGCGGATGAAGAGAAGACCGACGGATGGATTTACCGCGATGTTGCCGAGGCTCTTGAACATGCCGTTGCCGTCATAGTCCGGCCAGACCAGCAGATCTGGCTGCGGTACGCGAACGAAGCCCACGGGGCCGCCCTTGAACGAACAGTCGGGCTGGCCGACAGGCGTGGCCGTGGCGAGGAAGAAATAGTCGAGCGACTCAATGAAGGTCTTGTCGTCTTCCGTGAACTCGCTGTGGCGCAGGCGTTGCTCGAGACGATCGGCCAGAGCCGTGGAGCCGAAGAGCGACTGAAGTTCGCGATTGCCGTTGTGATACATGGGCATGGGATATGCCTCCTGATGGAAGCATAACCCATGCTCTTTTGGGCGCTAGACCTTGCGGCGCGATGAAAAAGCCGTGTCCGCACTGGTCCAGTCGAGTGCGCCCATCCAGGCGTTGACGTAGTCGCCAGCCTTTGCGCCAAAATCCATGTGGTAGGCGTGTTCGTACATGTCGAGCGCGACAAGGATTTCACCGTCGGCCGCAGTCAGGGTGTGGTCGGACGCCCACTGGTTGATGAGGCGCCCCGCCCTTGGCGACCAGGTGAGCAGCACCCAGCCGGAGCCGCCGCCGAGCGCCTTGCCAATGCCAGTGAATTCGGCGCGCCAGCGATCATGGCTGCCGAAATCTGATTCAATCTGGCGTGCCAGATCGGCGCCGGGCCTGGAGCCGCCCTTGCCGAGACAGGCGAAGTAGATTTCATGAAGAATCATGGAGTTGAGGGCCATGAGTTCTTCGCGCTTCAAGCCATTGATGAGAAAGCCCGGAGCAGTGGCGAAGTCCGTCTGGCGAAGCTGGGCCTCGATGTCGCCAAGGCGCTTCACCGCGCCAGCATAATTGTTGTCGTGATGGCTGACGAGCAGCTTTTCAGAGAGACCAGGTATAGTCTTCGGATCGAACGGAAGCGGCTTGGGTACGAAGATTGCGGGCGATGCTGCTGGCGTCTGCGCTGTTGCGCATCCGGCGATGGCGGCGCTCGCCGCGAGCATGGCGCCGCCAGCCATGAGGCTGCGTCTGTCGAGCATTGAATGTCTCCCGTGGATAGTCGAGCTATCCCCCAAGGCTTTGTTGTGCTCCCGACACGGAGCAAAGACCAGAGCCTACCGGAAGCGCGCTAGCGAAGGCGCGACGTGGCGCGGTCGCAATTCTGGTATTTGGTGGCGTCGCTGACGGCCGTGGGCGCGCCGCAGAGGCCGTAATTGCTGGAGTTGTCGGGGAAGCGATCCATGGGCGCCAGCGAGGCGGTGGGAATCCAGCCCGTCAGTGTCGCGAGCGCACGCGTCGCTCCACCTTCCTGCGTCACGACCCTGGTCCAGTCGCCGGACGTTTCGAGCCGCCGCACGTTCCGGTCCTTGAGCAGCTTCGTCAGCGATGCGGCGCCCGGGTTTAGATCCTGTCTGAGTTCGGTGTCGGCACGCAGGAAGCCGCGCGCCATGAACGTAGTCTGCACATCCGCCGCGAGATGCGACGCCAGCATGGCGCCGCGACCGAACCACTGACCGAAGAAGCCGTTGGTGCGCGGGTTCGCGAGGTTCGTGTCGATAGCGTAGCCGACCTGCGCGGGCGTTACATCGAGCGCATTCTGGAAAAGCGTCCAGTTGTTGGTGTTGTAGAAGGCCTGCGTGCCGGAATGGCCGGTGGAGCCGGAAAGCCAGAAGTATTGCGCGAGCCCCTTCTCGCGGATGGCATTGCAAATACAACCGTTCGAATAGATGCCAACAGCGACGTTCGAGCCTTCGAAGGTGCGCTTCACGTCCTCGAAGTATTTTATGATCGGATCGCGCATCTGCTGGTAGGGCCAGTCCGCGTCGACACCGAAATAGATGGCGGAGCCTTCGGGCTGGCCGGCGGCTTCTGCCATGCGGAGCGCCTGTTCAGCATCTTCCCTGCCCCAGCTGTTGTCGAAGGTTCGGAAGCAGTTGTTGTAGTGCTGGAACACGCTGCCAATGGAGAGACCTTCGCCCAGGATGATCTTCGCTTCTTCTGGCTGCAGGTCCTTTCCCGGCAGGCTGGGCGGCAGGTGCGAATAGTAACGGAAGACGGTTTTGACCCCGGCGGCGCGCAGCGCCTTCGCCTTTGTCACATCAAGGCGCGAAGCGGTGTCGGCGATCAGTGGGAATGCCGAGCCGAAGATTGCGGATGGCGCCGTTGGAACCGACGGCGCCGGCGCAGGCGTTACCGGCTTGGGCGCGGGCGATGCAGACGTGGCTGACGCGCAGCCGACAAGTGCGGTGGTCGCGGCAAAGGCGGATGAAGTCAGCAGGAAATCGCGACGGTTGATACGCCGGGCCATGACGTCCCTCCTGACGGGTTAGTTTCTATCTAGCTCTTAGCGGAGCGTAGCCAAGGTGCATGCCCGCGTCGATGATTATGAACTCGCCCGTGACGTGGCGGCTTTCCGGACCGGCGAAGAATAGGATCGATTCGGCAATGTCCTCCGGCATCGAGGCGACTTTCAGCGGCACGGACTTGGCGACGTTTTCGGCGGTTTGCGCCTCGACGGCGTCGCCCTGATATTTTGTGAACCAGCCAGATCCAATGTAACCCGGACAGACCGCGTTGACGCGGATGTTCGGCGCGAGGGCACGGGCAAGCGATAGCGTCATCGTATTCAGCGCGCCTTTGGTTGAGGCATAGGCGATGGAGGAGCCAATGCCGGTGACGCCAGCTATAGACGACACGTTGACGACCGACGCCTTGCCAGCAGCCGCGAGATGAGGCTTGGCGGCGCGGGTCATCTGGTACACGGCGACGACGTTGACCTTGTAGAGACGCAGGAAATCTTCGGCATCGAGCGCGTCAAGATCGGAATGCGCAGCGAATTTGGTGATGCCGGCGTTATTGATGAGTACGTCGAGGCCGCCGAACTTCGTGACGGCTGCATCGACGAGGGCGCGACAGTCCGCATCTTCAGCTACGTTTGCCTTCACGGCGAATGCTTCGACGCCCAGCTTCTGACATTCCGCGACGACTTCGTTCGCGGCCTCGGCGCTGGAATTGTAGTTGATGCAGAGATTGACGCCGCGCCGGGCAAGACCAAGGGCGGTCGCCGCGCCAAGGCCGGTGCCCCCGCCCGTCACGATGGCGCGCTTGCCTTTCATGCTGTTCACGTCGCTCATCGTCTGCTCCCTGCTTTGACGCATCGCTAGCATTGCAGAAAGCGGAGGGCCACGGCAAAGACGATCAGCACGCCCGGAGACAGGCCATAGACGTTCCGCAGTTCATCCGCGCGAATTTTCCGTTGTCTCCAGCGCCATCCGTGCCGGAGGTTTTGGTTCACAAGGCTGGCCCAAAGAGCGGACTGTGGCGTCTTGCGGAAGCAGACGAGGCGTTTGGCAATCCCTACTGGGCGTACCATTGGGGCGGCGGGCTGGCGCTGGCGCGTTATGTGCTCGATCATCGCGAGGCTGTGGCCGGGTGGCGAGTGCTGGATCTTGGCGCGGGTTCCGGGCTTGTCGGCATTGCCGCGATGAAGGCCGGGGCCGCGTCAGTGCTGGCTGCGGATGTTGATCCCTACGCCATCACGGCAATTGGATTGAACGCCGCCGCGAATGACGTGGCGATCGAGACAGCGCTTGGAGACATGACGCAGTCGGAGCCACCGGACGTCGATATCGTGCTGGTGGGTGACCTGTTCTACAATGAAGACCTTGCTGTTTGCGTGACG
>Ga0116157_10006879_pt1 | contig 10212 bp, 11 predicted proteins | sample AD_UKC048_MetaG_FD_89882 | JGI IMG/M metagenome (GOLD analysis project Ga0116157, IMG submission 89882) | Active sludge microbial communities of municipal wastewater-treating anaerobic digesters from USA - AD_UKC048_MetaG | ecosystem: Engineered > Bioreactor > Anaerobic > Digestate | place: USA... | reverse complement strand
ACCCGGTGCGCTCCAAGGGGAATAACCCTGATGTGATGTTTGAGATAGAAGCGGAGGACCAACCAACTTCTCGGTGGGCCTTGGCTATCAAGACCGTCAGCACTACTTCCGGCCAGACACTTTTTGAAAATATCCAGAAGGCTGCTAAGCAGATTGACGCAGAAGCATGCCCCGCAGATCGTGGCATTGTTGTCATCAATCTCAAGAACTCGATTCAACACAAGCTGCTCTGGGACATAACATATACCTCGTTGGAGGAAGCGGATGCTGCGTTGCGGACAAGGATGAGGGCGCTCATTGATTCAAGCGAGACAGATAGGCTTCTATCAGATTGGGAGGCCGTGTTTGCAAAACGAACCTCCCCGCTCGTATTCTTCTACTGCCAAGCAGTTGTTAGGTTGCGTCCGCCAGGAGGTCAAGATGTAGCGATGATCTTGAAGGTAGCGGAAGTGTTTAATCCACTCGGTCGAGAGGATGATATGGCTAAGCATATTGCTTATTATTTGAACCACTTCATGCAGGTTATACTTGACGGAGTTCCTGGTGCTCCTGGCCAAGCCCCTTCATGATTTCTAAGATCAAGAAATAAAACTAGTTTTTATCCGCTGGGGGTACATTTGGGGGTATTTAGCTATTTTCAGTAATTTATATTGCTTTATTAACAAGCACTTGGAGCCTTATTTGGATGCCGGGTGCCGCACCAAAAAAAAGCGGTTTAAAAGCGCACGCTGGAAAATCCGACAAAAAAGTTGGAACTCATCAAATCAAGTCAGGCCGTGATTCATTCCCGTATGGCTCAATGACGCCGCCATAAAGTGCTTTCTGATACCCTAGGCATCCCCAAAAATGCTGGATGCTTTATGTCGCAAGTCCGACCGCAAATAGTTCTGATTGGCGCCCCAACCGATATTGGTGCAGGCCATCGCGGTGCCTCGATGGGGCCGGAAGCCCTGCGGGTTGCCGGGCTTGAATCAGCCCTGCGTGAACGCGGTTTCGATGTGCGTGATCTCGGCAATTTAAGCGGCCCGGTGAATCCATGGCTTCCTCCTGTTGATGGTTATCGCCATCTGGACGAAGTGGTGAGCTGGAACCGCAGCGTCATGCTGGCGATGAGTACGGCACTCGAAAAGAAACAGCTGCCGATTTTGCTCGGTGGTGACCATTGCCTGGGTATCGGCAGCATTACGGCGGTCGCAAACTATTGTCGCGCTCAGGGAAAAAAACTGCGGGTCATCTGGCTTGATGCCCATGCCGATTTCAACACCCACGAAGTGACCCCATCAGGCAATGTGCATGGCATGCCGGTGTCTTGTCTCTGCGGGTTGGGTCCGCAACCTTTGACGCATCTTGGCGGTTTCAGTCCCGCGATGAATGCCGAAGATATTCGCCAGATTGGCATTCGTTCGGTCGATGCCGGCGAGAAAAAATTGGTCAAGGAATACAGTCTCGATATTTACGATATGCGCTATATCGATGAGATCGGCATCAAGCGGGCAATGGAAGAGGCACTGGAAGACATTGACGACAACACCCATGTGCACGTCAGTTTCGATGTCGATTTTCTCGATCCTGCCATCGCACCGGGTGTTGGCACAACCGTGCCGGGCGGCCCGAATTACCGTGAAGCACAGTTGGTGATGGAAATGATTGCCGACACCGGAAAACTGGGCTCGCTGGATATCGTCGAGTTGAATCCCGCTTTTGATGAGCATAATAAAACGGCGCAGCTGGCGGTCGATCTGGTGGAAAGTCTGTTCGGGAAATCGACCCTTATGCGGGATTGATTTGCCGCTTAGTTGTCGCAGTTTTTGAGAGACGACCGTTCTACTATTTCAACATAGGAAGGAGATGCTTTATGAAACTTACGAAAATGATTTTGTTGGCACTGGTACTGGTTTCCGTGTTCAGCCTGACTGCTTGCAATACCGTTGAAGGTGTTGGCAAGGACATCAAGAAAGCCGGCCAGACGATTGAAAAAGCCGGTGACAAAAAGTAATCCACTCATTACAGGTAAAAGTCGATGTCGATTGAAGCCGGTTTTATCAAGCCCGTTGTCGATGCAATTCTTGGGCTTGTAAAAACAGGCTCGAACGTGAAATTGCAGAGGGATGCCGCCAAGGCGATTCGCGAAGCCATTCGCGAATTGCTGCTTGCCGATCCCAACGAAAATTCGGTGGCAGCCAAAATTGCCATTGCCAAAGCGGCGGGTCTGATTTCGCACGATGTATTGCTGGCGGATGAAATGCTGGAGAAGGTGAAATCGAATAAAAAGAAATTGCCCTCACGGGCATCGACTAAAAAAGCAGTCACGAAAACGGTGGTAAAAAAAGAAGCAAAACCCGCTGTAAAGAAAGCCGCAAAAAAAGCTCCAAAATAGAAGAACATGAAATAAAAAAAGCCGCTCCTTGAGCGGCTTTTTTCTGCATGGTCAGTTGCCGTAAGGGTCGGGCACGAAACCAATGGGGAAAGCATCGGGGCGGCCACGGCCGGGACGGCGATAGTCACGAATCACGCCACGTTCAACCAGGGCTTGATACGAATCGTAGTAAATCTTGCTGATCTGGTTCGGGTAGCTGCTTTCACGTTCGAAAGTCGTTTGACGAGCCGGATCATAACGGCGCTCACCATGGCCGGTACCTAGTTCCTGACGTGATTCCGATTCCGCCAGCGATCTTTGTGCCTTTGCCGCCGGTGCTGCCGCACTATCCGCAGTGGCCCCCGCCTGGTTGGCGGCACGCGATTTTTGCGAATAAGTATCGGCCCTGTAATCATCTTCGTCATAGCTGTTATAGGTTTCGTACTGGCGCTCCCGGAAAACCGCAACTCCGATGACGCCGACATTGTCTGGGCGACCGGTCAGCGCTGCATAACTATCGGGCAAGTCGGTAAAACGAAATTGCGCGACATCCTGCATGCTTTTTCGCCAGCCGCGTATTTCCATGCGTTGATAAGGTGCCAGCACGTAACCGGTTTGCGATGCGCTGGCGGTTTGACCGCTAATGGCATTCACGCCATCGATCGACAGTACGGCCAGTACACGTTCTCCCGTACGGTTTTGCAGAACTACCGAATAGCGATGGCCGGGGCGACCGGCGACATAGGTCTGGTTGCGGTCAAAATAGCTTTCAAGCGTTGTGTAGCGATCCATATCGCGAATTTGAACGTCGACCAGATTCGCATTTCCCCTGGCAGAGCAGGCCGGCAGGGCAAACAGGGCAGTCATGGCGATCAGGGCGGTAAGCAGGCGTTTCATGTGGCACTCCTCGTGTTGTGTGGCCATCTAAACGCGCCTGCCTTGAATGTGGGGTTTATGGTCAGACCGGTTAAACTATGCGAGTTCACTCACGGTTTATTTAATTCCCCATGCCAACTCGCGTTCTTACAGGCATTACCACTTCGGGCACCCCTCATTTGGGTAATTACGCAGGCGCCATTCGTCCGGCGATTGCTGCCAGCCTGAAGCCCGATACGGAAAGTTTTTACTTTCTGGCCGACTACCATTCGCTGATTAAAATCACCGATCCTGCACGCATACAACGATCAACCCTGGAAATCGCCGCGACTTGGCTTGCGGCCGGCTTGAATCCCGACAAGGTCTGGTTTTATCGGCAATCGGATATTCCGCAAATTGCCGAACTCACCTGGCTGCTCACCTGTGTAGCCGGCAAGGGCTTTCTCAATCGTGCACATGCCTACAAGGCGGCAGTCGATATCAATACGGCAAAGCAGGAAGACGAAGATGCCGGAATTACTGCTGGCCTATTCATGTATCCGGTACTGATGGCAGCCGATATCGTGTTATTCGGTGCGAACAAGGTGCCTGTCGGTCGTGACCAGGTTCAGCATATTGAAATGGCACGTGATTTCGCCGCCCGTTTCAATCACACCTATGGCGAGCATCTAGTTTTGCCGGAAGCGGTTGTCGAAGAATCGGTCGCCACCTTGCCGGGTCTGGATGGTCGCAAGATGAGCAAGAGTTACGACAACACGATTCCCCTGTTTGCCGGCAAAGCGGAATTGAAAAAACTGATTGCCGGCATAGTGACTGATTCGCGTTTACCGGGGGAGCCGAAAGATCCGGACAATTCGCATTTGTACACTTTGTATCAGGCGTTCTCGAGCGCCGAAAAAAGTGCGTCATTCCGCCAGGAATTGCTGAGTGGTTTGTCATGGGGTGAAGCGAAGCAGGCGCTGTTCGAAACCATCGATGCCGAAGTGGCGCCGATGCGCGAAAAATACGAAGCCTTGATGGCGAAGCCGGAATTGATCGAGCAACAGCTGCAAGCAGGAGCCGAGAAAGCGCGCGCCATTGCGGCACCGTTGATGAAAGAATTGCGCTACGCCGTCGGTCTGCGTGATTTGCGCGATACTGCGGAAAGGGAAAAGAAAGCCGCCGTGAAAAAAGCCCTGCCGGTATTCAAGCAATACCGCGAGAACGACGGAAAATTCTATTTCAAATTCCTGAATGCCCATGGTGATTTGCTGCTGCAAAGTCAGGCATTCGATTCACCGAAAGCCGCCGGCGAATGTATTGCGGAATTGAAGGTGGGTTCGATTACAACGACCCAAGTGGAAATCATCGGCTGGTGTTTAGTTGCCGGCGTTAGTGAGAGTGATGTTGTCGCGGCTTTGAAAGAGCTGCATGCCGCCGCTGAAGAGAAACACTGATGGCCAATCTTGCCCTGATTTTATTCGCGCCCTGGTTCGCCATACTTACCTGGTGTTACTGGAAGTTTCCGAAATCCCATGTCGTGAATGCATCACGCCGGCGTTTTGATATTGTTGCGATCCTTATCGCATTGGTTGCCAGTGGCTTGGCAATGCGTTGGGCCTATTCCTTTGACTGGAAAGATGCAGGCCCTTTGTGGCCACAGGTTGTGGCCACCTTGTCGGCATACAAGGCCTTCCTGATCGTGATGATCGTGGCGTTCTGGATTCGCGGCAAACGTTTTTCGCAAAAGCCGCCAAGCGCAGCCGGTAATTAGCCGGCTGCTTTTTTCGCGATACCGGCATCTGCCTGCAATGGCCAGCGCTGCAGGATTGATGCCCTGATCGATGCACTATCCAGCCCGGCTTCGGCGAGCAGTTGTTCGCGGCTGGCGTGCTCCTGATAAGCATCCGGCAAGCCGAGATGCATGATCGGCAAAACAATATTTTCGGCAGACAATAGCTCCGCTACCGCCGAACCGGCACCGCCCATCACGACGTTATCTTCGAGCGTAACGAAGGCATCGTGGGTTTTTGCCAGTTCCAGAATCAGGTTGCGGTCAAGCGGCTTGATGAAGCGCATGTTGACGACGGTCAAACCCAATTCTTTTGCGACTTGTTCGGCTGCGGGCAGCACGGCGCCGAAAGCGAGCAGCGCGATCTTGTTGCCGCGTTGACGCAGTTCCGCCTTGCCGATCGGCAAGGTGTCGAGATTGTCTTGCACAGCAATGCCGGTGCCGGAACCACGCGGATAACGTACGGCGGCCGGACCTTTGTATTGATAACCGGTGCTCAACATCAGGCGGCATTCGTTTTCATCGCTCGGCGCCATCACGACCATATTCGGTATGCAACGCAGGAAACTCAAATCGAAACTTCCGGCATGGGTCGCACCATCGGGCCCGACAACGCCGGCACGATCAATAGCGAACAACACGTCGAGATTTTGCAGGGCGACGTCGTGGATCAATTGATCGTAGGCGCGTTGCAGGAAACTGGAATAAATCGCGACCACGGGTTTTCCGCCTTCACAGGCCATACCGGCTGCAAACGTGACGGCATGCTGCTCGGCAATGGCGGTATCGAAATAACGTTTCGGATATTCCTGAGAGAAACGAACGAGACCCGAACCTTCGCGCATGGCTGGCGTGATGCCGAGGCATTTTTCATCGGCGGCGGCCATGTCGCATAACCAGTCGCCGAAAATTTGCGTATAGGTGGGTTTGCTCGGGGTATTTTTTTTCACGATGCCGATGTTCGGATCAAACGGCGATACTGCGTGGTATTCGATCTGGTCATCTTCGGCCAGATCGTAGCCCTTGCCCTTGGTCGTGATCACGTGCAGCAATTGCGGGCCTTTCAATGTCCGCATGGTGCGCAGCGATTTCACGAGTGCGTTGATGTCGTTGCCGTCAACCGGGCCGGAATAATGGAAACCCATTTCCTCGAACAAGGTGGAAGGTACGAACATGCCTTTCCAGTGTTCTTCCCAACGACGGACAAAACGTGCGGTCGGGTTGGTGCGTTTGTCGCCGAGAATTTTCTTGCCGCCTTCTCGTACCGCATTCATCGCCGGGCTGCTCATCAATCGGCCGAGCATTTTCGTCAGGCCGCCAACGTTTTCCGAAATCGACATGCGATTGTCATTCAGGATGACGAGAATATTAGGCTCGGGGTCCATACCGCCGGCATGATTCAGGGCTTCATAAGCCATGCCTGCGGTCATTGCTCCATCACCGATGATTGCTACCACCTGGCGGTCATCGCCTTGCCGTTGCAATGCGCATGCCATGCCGAGTGCGGCGGAAATCGAAGTGGAAGAGTGGCCGACGCCGAAGGTGTCGAACTCGCTTTCGTCGCGTTTTGGAAAAGGCGCGATACCGTCTTTTTTCTTGACCGTATGAATGCTGTCGCGACGACCGGTCAGGATTTTGTGCGGATAACATTGATGGCCAACATCCCAGACGATTCTGTCCTCTGGTGTGTTGTACAAATAATGCAGCGCGACCGTGAGTTCAATCACACCCAGACCAGCACCAAAATGACCACCGACGGTGCTGACGGTTTCGATCAGGTAGGCACGTAATTCGTCGGCGATGGCGGGTAATTCAGTGTCAGAAAATTGTCGCAAATCCGCTGGTAAGGCGATTTTCGACAAATAAGGGTAACGCTCGGCGTTCATCAATGACTTCTTAAGGGTTTCACGTATGCGTGAATTGTCCCGCGCCCCAGTCGAGAGGGCAAGTTAAAACCGGGAAATCAGGCGCTGGCGTGGCCGCTGATCAAGTTGGCGTTCACAAAGTCAGTGACATCGGCCAGGGTTGCACCGGATTGTTCGGCGATTTCGGTCAATTTCGCGGGACCCTTCATCATCACGGTCGCAATTCGGAAATGCTTCGGAAATTCGCGCTCGGTTTGCGGCCATTTGCTCAATTTGAACAGACTGTTGGGGTTGTAGGCCGGCAACAACTGGCCGTTGCCGCCGACGAGCCCGGCCAACCAGGCAAGACGAGCCAGCGGCTGGGCACCGCCCAATTGCGTGGCGAGCTGGCCCAGTTCGTCCCGGTCAATGGCAGTGAAGTCGGCTTCGGTCAGAGTAGCCAAACCATAGGCCATGTAAGGTTTTAACGAATTGCTGCCCAAATAAGTCTGGGTATCGGGATCAATCACCAGAAGCGGCGCATCGTTCAGCTGAATTTTTACCGGGCCGCCGAGCATGCCCGGTTTCAGGAAGTCGAGCAGCTTTAATGCTCTCGGGCCCAAATTTGGCATGGCCGCTTGCGTACCCGTGGTCGTGCGTGGAGCTGAAACGGGAATTTCCATCGTCACGACAGCCGGGCTTTCTGCCCGAATCGTGGGTTCCGAGGCCGTAAAAACGGCTTGTTGTCCGGTGCTGCGTGCAGCCAGCATTTCAGGCGTAATGGCGGTTTGTTGTCCGGTAGTGCGGGCGATGGGTACCGCACTCGCGGTCTGGTTGGAAAGCGAGGCAAGCAGGTTTACCAGTCCATCGAGAGTCAGTGGACGCGGCAATAAATGATTGGCTTCGGCACGACTCGAGGTGGTGACCGCCGCGGTGATTTTGCCGTCGGCATTGGCTTTGAGCCAGGTCATGTGGCCATAAACCGTGTCCATGTCGATCACGATCAATTCGGCTTCTTTCTCGTTGGTGGCTGCCCATCGTTTGGGCAGACGCATATTGGCCTGGTCAAAAATCGACAGCACATGCGCTTCGTCTTCTCGCGAAAACCCGGAAAAACACACCGTATTGGCATTCATTGACGCAATCCCCGAAAGCTTTGATTTTTATTCAGACTCGAAATATAACCGAAGTTTGGCCATGTGAAGGGCTTGCGTCAACGCGGAATGCCGGTGCCGTGAACCAAAGCACATAACGAGCCGCGAAATCATGGTCAGAGCCTTTTCTGGCAGGCTTTCCAGCAGGGTTAAAACTTGTTACGCCCGCGACAGGTCTGCGTCGAAAATGCGATTTAACTCAAACCACGATTGCGTTTTGGCAGGTGGTTTTTCAGGAATGCCATCTGGTCGGCAAGAATATGGCGGTTCGAGAGAATCAAATGCTCGACCCAGCTTGGACGAAACGGTACCGCCAGTAAAGGCATTCCCGCTTGCTGCGGCGTGCGCCCGCCTTTTCTGGAATTGCAATGGAAGCAGGCGCAAACGACATTTTCCCAGACGTCGCGACCGCCTTTCGAAATCGGCATTACATGGTCGCGGGTCAGCGAGTGTCGGCTGTATTCCTTGCCGCAATACATGCAAAGCGAACCATCACGCGCGAACAATGCCGTATTCGTCAATGCCGGTGTCGGCGAGATTGCCATGTTCTTTGCATGGCCGCGGGCAGCGACGATGGGATGCAGATCAATGACGCTTTGTTCGCCGGTATAGCGATTCTGTCCGCCGTGAACCGTCATGCAGGGTTCGCCGAGTGTCCAGGAAACGGCACCGCGAACATAGAGGCATACGGCATCTTGCCAGTGCATCCAGTCCAGGATGCGACCATGGGCATCAAGCGACAAGACGCGGGGATAGGGGTTTTCATTAGGGGGCAGTGTGCCTGCCGGGGGGCGGTGACTCCCAGCGCCCACGATCGCTAAGTGCTTGGTGGGCATGTCCATAAGCCATGAGCATAGCGCAAGTATGGAAACTCGCAAGCCCCGCAACCGCGGCTGGTAAACTATGCCCAATCATCAGGAGGCGACATGCGCACTTTGTATCCGGAAATTGAACCGTTTGATTCAGGTTATTTGAACGTCGATGCAAGGCATCGCATGTATTACGAACAATGCGGCAATCCCGAAGGAAAACCGGTCGTGATTTTGCATGGCGGTCCCGGCGCCGGTTGCGGTGCCAAGATTCGCCGTTTTCATGATCCGCGTGCTTACCGGATTATCTTGCTCGATCAGCGTGGTGCCGGACGTTCAACGCCACATGCGGATCTGGTCGACAACACGACATGGACCCTGGTCGCCGATATCGAAAAACTGCGCGAGCACTTGGGTATTGATCGCTGGCAGGTTTTCGGCGGTTCCTGGGGCTCGACGCTGGCTTTGGCCTATGCGGAAAAACATCCGGAACGCGTCAGCGAATTGGTCGTGCGCGGGATATTCCTGTTGCGTCGCTGGGAGCTGGAATGGTTCTACCAGGAAGGTTGCTCGCGTTTGTTTCCGGATGCCTGGGAAAAATATCTCGCCCCCATTCCCGAAGTGGAGCGCGGCGACATCATTTCCGCCTATCACCGCCGTCTGACGTCGGAAGATGAAAACGTTCGTCTTGAGGCCGCACAAGCCTGGTCGATCTGGGAGGCATCAACGAGTTTCATGCTGCAAGACGAGGACTTCATCAATAGCCATCAAGACGCGCACTTCGCCCTGAGTTTTGCCCGTATCGAAAACCATTATTTCGTCAATGGCGGTTTCTTTGAAGTCGAAGGGCAACTCCTGCGGGATGCTCACAAACTGAAAGGCATTCCGGGCGTGATCGTGCACGGTCGTTACGATGTCGTCTGTCCCATCGCCAATGCCTGGGATTTGCACAAGGTCTGGCCGGAAGCAAAACTGCTCATTTCGCCGACATCGGGACACTCCGCTTTCGAGGCGGAAAATGCCTCGGCACTGATTGAAGCGACCGATAGCTATCGTTGATCCTGCGTGTGAGGCTTTGTTGCCGAGCACAATAAGCAGTCCGGGTGATGGCTTCATCTCCCCCGGAATTTTCGCCGGCAGGATGGACCTTGAAGTGTCCGTAACATCTGCGAACAAAAAGATATTACTGTTTGTCGCTCTCGCAGATTTCCCCGGGTGAGGTGGAGCCATCACCCGGGCTATGTGGCTTCTTCACGTGCCTTCAAAACACCTTGCCGGATGCAGCCGCGTGAATGGAAAGCGTTGCAAATGGCCTGATCTCCAGACCTGTTAATTGCTGTCACAGGCGGCGCTTAACCTCGACTTGCTCTTGGCTTGAAGATACTCTTCAGGCTATGAATTT
>Ga0116157_10006870_pt1 | contig 10221 bp, 6 predicted proteins | sample AD_UKC048_MetaG_FD_89882 | JGI IMG/M metagenome (GOLD analysis project Ga0116157, IMG submission 89882) | Active sludge microbial communities of municipal wastewater-treating anaerobic digesters from USA - AD_UKC048_MetaG | ecosystem: Engineered > Bioreactor > Anaerobic > Digestate | place: USA... | reverse complement strand
CCCATCGAATGGGTGAAGATCCACAACCTGCCTGACCATGTTTATTTCAATCATAGCCAGCACGTGAAAGTGGGCAAGCAGCAATGTCAAACCTGCCACGGTGAAATTCAGGAAATGGGTGAAGTGAAACAATTCAGCGATCTCAGCATGGGCTGGTGTATCAATTGCCACAGGGAAAGCAAGGTTGACTTCTACAACACAAAAACCGGAGAAGGTAACAAGTTCTATAGCATTTATGAGAAGTTCCATGATGAAATGGCCGACTCAGTAAGGAACAAGAACGGTAAAATGGTGGAAAATCCACACAGGTTAGACAGTGTAACAGTGGAGAAGATCGGTGGTACAGAATGTCAGAAATGTCACTATTAATGTAATGTGTTAATGTGAAGATGGCTCAATTTGAAAATGGCTTTAAACCAGTGGCAGTCAATTTTCAAATTTTCAAATTATCGAATTTTCAAATTATAGTATGGAAAAAAAGTACTGGCAAAGTTTTGGTGAATTAAATCAATCAGAATCTTTTCAGAAAAAGTCGGAGGATGAGTTCCAGGAGCAATTGCTGCCTTTGGAAGATCTGGATAATGGTTTACTGGATGCCAAAAGCCCAAGAAGGGATTTTCTTAAATACTTAGGTTTCAGCACAGCTGCGGCTACATTAGCTGCCAGTTGCCAGACACCAGTACGCAAGTCGGTTCCATTCTTAAAAAAGCCGGATGATTTAGTGTTGGGCGTGGCCAATTACTATGCTTCTACTTTTGTAAATGAAGGAGATGTGCAGCCGGTAATTGTAAAACAAAGAGACGGCCGTCCTATAAAAATTGAAGGAAATGAAAACTCAAAAATAACAGGAGGGGGCACCAGTGCCATGTCGCAGGCATCGGTACTGGATCTATACGACACCACCAGGGTTCGCCATCCAAAAGAAAAATCAGGCGGACAGTTTAAAGAGGTTCCCAAATTTGATCAGCTGGATAAAACCATTGCAGATAAACTGGCAGCGCTCGGTGGCAAACCCGTTGTATTATTAACCACAACACTTAACTCTCCTTCAACAGCACAGGTAATAACTGAATTTTTAGCAAAATACCCTGGCAGCCGCCATGTTCAATATGATGCAGTGAGCTATAGCGGTATGTTGCTGGCCAATGAGGCCTGCTATGGTAAAAGGGCAATTCCTTCTTATCATTTTGATAATGCTAAAGTAATTGTGAGCCTTGGCGCTGATTTCCTTGGCACATGGTTGAGCCCGGTTGAGTTCACTTATCAATATCAAAAGAACAGGAAAATTTCGGGTACAAAACCTGAAATGAGCCGTCATATACAATTTGAAAGCTATCTCAGCCTTACCGGAAGTAATGCAGACGACAGGTTTGTACACAGGCCTTCGGAAAAAGCGGCTGTTGCTTTAAATATTTTGGCAAAATTGGGTGGCAGTGTTACAGCACCTGCTATCAGCGATGCAGCAGTAAACAAAGGGATTGATGAAACCGTTGCACACCTCAAAGCAAATAGCGGCGCGGCATTGGTTGTTTGTGGCAGCAACGACGTGAACCTGCAGATCATCGTAAATGCCATCAACGAAGCAATCGGTGCTAATGGTAAAACAATTAACTGGGCCGTTGCCTCTAACTACCGCCAGGGTATAGACGCCGATTTTAATACACTTGTAAATGATATCAATGCTGGTAATATCGGCGCTTTGCTGGTATACGGAGCTAACCCGGTATACAATTACCTTAACGGCGCCAAACTGGGTGATGCGATCAGCAAATTACCATTGACCATCTCTTTCAGCGGCACCATTGATGAAACAACCGAGTGTTGCAAATACATCATCCCTTCGCACCACTGGCTCGAAAGCTGGGGTGATGCAGAACCTAAAACCGGCCATTTTTGCTTACAGCAGCCTACTGTTAATCCATTGTTTAAAACAAGGCCTTTCCAAACGTCTTTGTTGAAATGGGCTGGCAGCACAATGGACTATGAAGCTTACTTTAAAGATTTCTGGACTAAAAAGCTGGGTACAGCAGAAGCATTTCATGCTGCACTGCAGTCTGGTTTAATAGAAACAGCTGATACAGTGGGTGGAGCCACTTTTAGCAGCGCAAAACTGGCTGAAGCAGCTTCCAAAGTAGCTACGGCAAAACAAGGTTTTGAAGTGGTGCTTTATCAAAAAGTTGGTATGGGAAGCGGAAGCCAGGCCAACAACCCCTGGTTGCAGGAAATGCCTGACCCTATTTCAAAAGTAACCTGGGATAACTATGCTATGGTAAGCCCGGCCCTGTATAAAGAATTGACTGGAAAAGACCTTGTTGGCGAACAGCGTGATGGTGATGCCTATGAAGTAACACCAGAAAAGCCGGTTGTAAAGATCAAAGTTAATAATATAGAGAAGGAATTGCCAATGCTTGTTCTGCCGGGTATTCATCCTAAGGTGGTGGCAGTTGCAGTTGGATATGGAAGGGCAAGTAAAGACCCCGTTAATACAAAAGAGAACATTGGCAAAGCAGCAAATGGTGCTGGCGTAAATGTATATCCGTTTGTAACATTTGACGGTACCGGTTTCCGGTATTCAGGTCCAGCGGAACTTTCCAAATCAACCAAAGATCCATACATGCTTGCACAAACGCAGGTGCATGGTTCTTCAGAAAGCAGGCCAGTCTTATACGAAACGAATTTAAAAACATTTATAGCCAATCCAGGCAGGGTATTAGAAGAAGCTACGCATGAAAGAGCACTGCTATTGCATGGTTCACATGGCGAAGATTTTGTAAAAGATGCCACCATTTATCCCTACTATGATAAGCCGGGTGTTAAATGGGGAATGAGCATTGACCTGAACACCTGTACTGGTTGCAGTGCCTGCGTTATTGCCTGTACTGCAGAAAACAATGTGGCGGTGGTTGGTAAAAAGCAGGTGGCGAGATATCATGAAATGCACTGGCTTCGTATTGACCGCTATTTCACTGGCGATGTTACCAATCCTGATGTAGTGTTTCAGCCGATGCTGTGCCAGCATTGCGATAATGCTCCTTGCGAAAACGTTTGCCCTGTAGCTGCCACCAACCATAGCAGTGAAGGCCTTAACCAAATGACTTATAACCGTTGTATCGGTACAAGATATTGCGCAAACAACTGTCCGTTTAAGGTTCGCCGTTTTAACTGGCTGGATTATAATGGTGCAGACAGCTTTGCAGATAACCAGGAGACATTAATTGGGTCGGATTTAGATGATGTGACATTACAAATGAACGACGACTTAACAAGAATGGTGTTGAATCCGGATGTTACAGTTCGTTCAAGAGGCGTAATTGAAAAATGTTCTTTCTGCGTTCAGCGTTTACAGGAAAGCAAGCTGGCTGCTAAAAAAGCAGAAGACCCAACACTGGTACGTAATGTAAAAGTGGCATGTTCACAGGCTTGTCCTGGCGGTTGTATCACTTTTGGTAATGTGAACGATCCAGAAAGTGAGGTGTCCAAAGCAAGGGCCGATCAGAACAGGAATTTCTATGTGTTAGAGCAACTGCATGTGCTGCCAAATGTGAGTTACCTGGCTAAAATTAAGAATACAGACAGGCATGTAACAAATGAGAAAGCAGAAGAGGGTGGTCATGGCGAAAAGAATGCAGCGCATAAAGCAGAAAAAGCACACGGATAATAAGCCACTCTAACCTGCACAGGAATGAAGTACTGGAGGTGAGTTGTTCGCACGTATAAATGTTGAAATGGTTATAAAGCTGAAATGCTTAATTACTGAAATTGAACAATAAAAAAAATGCCTGGCCTCTCCCGATAACAATCGGGAGAATGAGGGTGAGGCCTCAATAAGATATGTCATTATTAAAGTACGAATCACAGATCAGGGAACCGCTGGTAGATGGAGATAAAACCTATCACCAGGTAACGGAAGACATTATTCGCCCCATTGAGATGAAGCCAAGCCGTCTTTGGTACATTGGTTTCTGGATAAGTGTGGCCTTACTGCTTTTTGGTGTGTACAGTGTTTACCGGGAGGTTACCTATGGTATCGGTCAATGGAACCTCAACAAAACTATCGGCTGGGGTTGGGATATCACCAACTTCGTGTGGTGGGTTGGTATTGGTCACGCAGGTACGTTGATCTCTGCGATCTTGCTGCTCTTCCGCCAGGGCTGGAGAACAGGGGTGAACCGTGCCGCAGAAGCGATGACAATTTTTGCGGTAATGTGTGCCGGCCAGTTCCCTATTTGGCACATGGGCCGTGTGTGGATGGCGGTGTTTGTATTACCTTATCCAAATACCAGGGGTCCTTTGTGGGTTAACTTTAACTCACCATTGCTTTGGGATGTATTTGCGATTTCCACTTATTTTACCGTTTCATTATTATTCTGGTACTCCGGTTTATTACCCGATTTGGCAACCGTGAGAGACAGGGCAAAAACAAAACTCCGTAAATTATTATATGGTGTTGCTGCGTTTGGATGGACCGGCAGTACCAAGCACTGGCAGCGTCACGAAAGTTTATCATTGGTATTGGCAGGTTTAAGTACACCGCTGGTATTATCCGTACATACCATTGTATCATTTGACTTTGCCACTTCCGTAGTTCCGGGATGGCACACCACCATCTTCCCTCCTTACTTTGTTGCTGGTGCCATCTTCTCAGGTTTTGCCATGGTGCAGACGTTGATGCTGGTGCTTAGAAAAGTATTTTCCCTGCACGATTATATTACCATCGGCCATATAGAAGCGATGAACAAAGTAATTGTGCTTACAGGTTCTATTGTAGGTATCGCTTATATCACCGAGCTGTTCATTGCATGGTATGGACAAAATCCATACGAATGGTATGCCTTTAGCCAAAACAGGGTGAATATCTGGAGCCCTTATGGATGGAGTTACTGGCTGATGATGTTCTGTAACGTAGTTTCACCGCAGGTATTCTGGTTTAAAAAATTAAGAAGGAATATCGTATTCACCTTCTTTATGAGTATTATAGTGAACGTAGGTATGTGGTACGAACGTTTTGTAATTATCGTAACGTCTACTTACAGGGATTACCTGCCATCTTCCTGGAGTACTTATTACAGCCCGTCTGTATACGAGATTGGTTTCTACCTGGGTACTTTTGGTTTGTTCTTTACTTGTTTCTTCCTCTTTGCAAAATACTTCCCTGTAATTGCGGTAGCAGAAATTAAGAGCGTATTGAAAACCACAGGCGAAAATTATAAGCGCAAAATGACTGATATAGAGAAGAAGGATTCAGATAAGTTTTACATTGAAGAAGTGGAGCATGCTCATTAAAAACGTTTAAACGTTGCACACGTTTTAAACGTTGCAACGTTGGCGGATAGATTGTAAATATTTAGACTTTAAATACTATGGCCGGAGGAATAAAAAAATTTGTAGTTGGTTGCTTTGATGACGAAGCAGTGCTGTTTCCTGCTGTGAAAAATGTTCGCAAAACGGGATACAAAATACACGACGTTTACACTCCTTTCCCTGTACATGGACTCGACCATGCAATGGGCTTAAGAGAAACAAGTCTGCATACTGCTGGTTTCATCTACGCTATTACAGGAACCACTACAGCACTTACATGCATCAGCTGGATCTTAACAAAAGACTGGCCGTTGAACATCGGCGGTAAACCGCATTTTGCGTTGCCGGCATGGATACCGATCACTTTTGAATTAACGGTATTGTTTGCTGCGGTAGGTATGGTGCTTACATTTTGTTACCTGTGCCAGCTATCTCCGTTTATAAAAAAGCATCATTTTCACCCGAGAGCCACAGATGACCTTTTTGTAATGGCGATTGAGTGTACGGATAAAACAAACGACGAAGAAGTACAGGCTTTTTTAAGGAATGCAGGTGCTACTGAAGTGAATGTGCAGCATGCTGAAACGGGCTGGTGGCTTGGCAGGTACGACAGGGAGCAAAAGCTGTACAGGGAAATGGAGAAAGGATATTAATTAATTGACAATTGATAATTAATAAATGAAACGATTTAAATTATTTACTGCAGTTGCGTTTGTTTCTGCTGTAGTGTTACTGGCAAGCTGTGGTCGTTCGAAAGATGATCCGGGAAGGGTATACATGCCGGATATGGCATACAGCCGTGCGGTAGAGTCTTATGCTCTGCTTGATTCCGCCAAGTTTACGAATGATCCTGCCCGTTTAGGTAAAGACGAGTTTATATTTTATAACAGTAAGCCGGTTGAAGGCACCATGCGTGTGGGTGAATTGGAGCCGTTTGCGGCACCGTTGGAAGATTCTGCCGGCGGACTTTATACGATCAGCAATGCCACAAAAAATCCAATGCCTCCATTAACAGGGCAAGACAGCGTGGAAACAGCGAGACTTTTTAATATCTATTGTGGAGTTTGCCATGGTCCGAAGGCAGGTAATAACGGTCCGGTGTCAACGAAAGTAGGTGGCGTTAAAAATATAGTTGCCACTTCCCCAACATACAGTGATGGAAGATTGTTTCATGTAATAACATATGGACAGGGAAATATGGGAAGCTATGCTTCTCAGTTAAGCAGGAAACAGCGGTGGATGATTATTCAGTACATCAGAACGCTGGAAGAAAAGCCGGCAGCTGGCAGTACTACTTCAGTGGCAGTTGCTGCTACCGGGCCTTCTGTAGTAAAGGCAGACAGTACTAAAAAGGCAAACTAAAAAAACGTTCATTCAAAATAAAGATTTAGATGACTCATTCATTCGAATTACCGGGCAACTATAAAAAATGGACCATGGGCCTTATAGGTGTGGGTGTAATTGCATTGCTTTGGGGCGCTATCATGTACCATCCGTTTGGTGCAGTGGGTAAAGGCGACCATCCCGAAGAGGCAACAAGATTCTGGGCCGTATTGTTACAAAATAGTGTGTACTGGTTGCTATTGGTAAATGTGGGGATGTTCTTTATTGGATTTACCACTCTTGCAATGGGTGGATGGCAGGTTGCGCTCAGGCGTGTTCCTGAGGCTATTTCAAGTGTAGTACCAGTAATGGGAATCATTACATTCTTTATATTAATGGCAATCGTTTGGGGCGGCAGGTATGATATTTATCCATGGGTAAATAAAGAAACAGTTGCCGGTGACAAGCTTTTAAGTGGTAAAAGCGGATTTTTAAATCCCATGTTTTATAGTTTGTTTAGTGCTATTATGATACTGCTTTGGTGGTTGCTGGGTAAAAAACTGCGTTCACTGAGCTTTGAGAGTGATAAGGCTGGAACGATGGATTATGAAACAGGTGATAAATGGATAAAGAAAAACATTTTATACGCTTCCCTGTTTATTGTTGTTTTTGGCCTTTCAGTTGGCTCTACAATTCCCTGGTTATGGATAATGAGCATCGATGCTCATTGGTATAGTACCATGTTTAGCTGGTATACTTTTGCCAGTACGTTTGTTGCAGGAATGTCTTTAATAGCCCTGTTTATAATCTTCCTGAAAAACAACGGGCAGCTGGAGTATGTTACAGATGAGCATTTGCATGATATTGGTAAATTCATGTTTGCATTCTCCATCTTTTGGACCTACCTGTGGTTTTCACAGTACATGCTGATCTGGTATGCTAATATCCCTGAGGAGACAGGTTACTTTAAAGTAAGGGTTTCAGGTCCTTACAGAGGTATTTTCTTCCTCAATCTTATTCTGAATTTTGTTTGTCCTATTTTAATAATGATGAAAAAATCAGTTAAGCGGAACTATACATTGATGACGTTTATGGCCTTGCTTATCATTTTTGGACACTGGATTGACGTATGGCAAATGGTGATGCCAGGAACGCTGTATGATAAAGCACATCTTGGATTGTTTGAATTTGGTATTGCAGCGCTGTTCATAGGTGTTATTATGTGGAGAGTGGGTGACTTTTTCACCAAGCATCCGCTTACAGCTAAAAACCATCCTTTCCTGAAAGAAAGTATCATACACCATACATAACAGCGTGTGTGATTAAACAAAAGAACTATTAAGAAGTATATATAAATAATTTAGAGACATGACTCAAATTTTGTTGGCAGCAATTGGTGTAATGATCTTCGTAGTCATCTTTCAGATTGCGAAAGCCAGTGAATATGTAAATGTGCTGAAAGGAGAAGAAAAAGCCCGCAGGCAGAACAATAAGATAAATGCCTTTTTGCTTATTTCATTTTTGGTACTGGGCCTGATAGGCGTTTGGTGGTGCAATGATTTGTTCTACAACAAAACATTGTTTGTACAGCCTGCCGCTTCAGATCACGGAGAAAAGATTGACCTCATGCTGTATATCACATTAGGTGTTACAGGTGTCGTATTCATTCTTACACAGGTACTGCTGTTTTGGTTTGCATTTAAATACCAGGAAAGCGATGACAGAAAAGCCTATTACTTTCCACACAATACAAAACTGGAGTTGATCTGGACAACAGTGCCAGCGATATTCCTTACGGTTTTGGTTGTATTTGGTTTGAAGTACTGGTTTAAGATGACGGGAGAAGCGCCAAAAGATGCGATCGTTGTTGAAGTTACAGGGCACCAGTTTGGATGGGAATACCGCTACCCGGGTCCGGATAAGACATTAGGAGCAAAGAATTTTAAATTATCAAAAGGCGCTAATAGTCTTGGGGTTGATTTTGATGACCCTGCGGCCAAAGATGATATACATGTGGCTACAACGATGTACTTGCCGGTTGGTAAACCTGTTAAGTTTGTTATTAATGCGCAGGATGTGATACATGATGTGGGTCTGTCTCACTTCCGTTTAAAAATGGATGCTGTACCTGGAATCCCCACAACACTTTGGTTTACTCCTTTGTATACTACAGCAAAAATGAAGGAAATAACAAATAACCCCGACTTTGTGTACGAATTAAGTTGTGACCAGATGTGTGGCAAAGGCCATTATTCAATGAGGGGTGTTATCACTGTCGTGAGCGAGGAAGCGTATAATTTCTGGCTGGCTCAGCAAAAGCCTGAAATCTGGACCGTTAGGCCTGAAACAGCACCAAAACCCGCCGGCGCACCTGCAGTAACAGACAGTACAGCTGCCGCTAAGACTGCAACACCAGTAGCAGCAGTAATGGGAACGAAATAATTTATTAAAGATATTATTGAAAACTAATTATAAAAGATGAGTACCTCAGCAGTATTACACAACGCAGATGTTCACACGCATGATGCCCATCATGAGCATCATCACCATGAAACGTTTATATCAAAATATGTTTTTAGCCAGGATCATAAAATGATCTCGAAACAGTTTTTAATCACTGGTATTATATGGGCCATTATTGGTGGCTTGTTCTCTGTATTGTTCCGCTTACAATTAGGGTATCCGGATACAACTTTTCCCTTTTTGGAAGATTTGCTCGGTCATTGGGCAAAAGGCGGTAAACTGCAGCCTGAATTTTATTATGCCCTCGTAACCATGCATGGAACAATTCTCGTGTTCTTTGTGTTGACAGCAGGGCTTAGCGGTACTTTCGCCAACTTTTTAATTCCATTACAAATTGGTGCAAGGGATATGGCGTCTCCTATGCTTAATATGTTAAGCTACTGGTTCTTCTTCCTGGCTTCTATTATAATGTTTGCATCATTATTCGTTCAAACAGGGCCGGCAAGTGGAGGCTGGACGATCTATCCGCCATTAAGTGCTTTGGGTGATGCATCCAGTGGATCTAAGATTGGTATGGATCTTTGGTTAGTGAGTATGGCAATGTTTATTGTGAGTTCTTTGTTAGGGGGTTTAAATTATATATCCACCATACTCAACCTTCGTACAAAAGGGATGAGCATGACAAGGATGCCACTGACTATTTGGGGGCTTTTCTTTACAGCTGTTTTAGGTGTATTGTCTTTCCCAGTATTGTTATCTGGTGCAATCCTGCTGTTGTTTGACCGTAATCTCGGTACAAGTTTTTACCTGAGTGATATCTATATTAATGGTAAGATATTACCAAATGAAGGTGGTAGTGCTATTCTCTTCCAGCATCTTTTCTGGTTTCTTGGTCATCCGGAAGTATATATCATATTGTTACCGGCAATGAGTATGTCTTCGGAGATCATCAGCGTGAACAGCCGTAAACCAATATTTGGATATATGGCAATGGTGGGTTCAATGTTTGCCATTGCAATACTTGCTTTCCTTGTTTGGGCACACCATATGTTTGTCACGGGCTTAAACCCGTTCCTGGGGGCCTTCTTTGTTTTACTTACACTATTGATAGCGGTACCTTCTGCGATCAAGGTT
>Ga0116157_10006867_pt1 | contig 10224 bp, 8 predicted proteins | sample AD_UKC048_MetaG_FD_89882 | JGI IMG/M metagenome (GOLD analysis project Ga0116157, IMG submission 89882) | Active sludge microbial communities of municipal wastewater-treating anaerobic digesters from USA - AD_UKC048_MetaG | ecosystem: Engineered > Bioreactor > Anaerobic > Digestate | place: USA... | reverse complement strand
ACATGTGGAGCACGATTGGACACGGCCACCCCTGGACGGGTATGGTCAAAAACCGCCGCAAGGATGGCGCGCACTATTGGGTGCAGGCCAATGTCACACCCATCCTGCAAAACGGCAAACCCAGGGGTTATATGTCGGTACGCATCAAACCGACCCGTCAACAAATCCAGGCGGCCGAATCGTTGTATACCCAAATGAATGCTGCTGGCGAATCAGGAAGCCTGCCTTTTCACCTGCAAGGCGGAGAAGTCCGCCACAAAGGGATTCGCGGACTGGCGGGCGCGTTGCAGCGGCTATCGCCAACCGCCCGTCTGGGCCTCGCACTCACGGGCACGATGGCAGCAGCCCTGTTGCCACAACTGCTGGGACTTCAGGCTGTGACCGCGCTGGGAACCGGATTAGCGGCATTTCTTTCCGGCGCTGCTTTGACCCTGTTCTGGTTTCACCGCAGCTTTACCACTGCGGTGAGTGAGGCTCAACGGTTTGCCAACGATCTCGCGGGGTGCAACCTGACGACATCCGTGGCCAGTGACTTTGCGCCGCCCATGGGCGCGCTGGTCCGCAGTTTGCGCCAGATCCAGATTAACCTTCAGGCGGTGGTGGGCGACGTACGGGGCGAGATTGCCAGCTTCACGCAGTCTGCCGCCGAAATAGCAGCTGGCGGCATGGACCTCTCGGCCCGCACCGAATCGCAGGCCAGCAGCCTGGAGCAAACCGCGGCGTCCATGGAGCAAATCTCCAGCACGGTCAGGCAAACAGCAGGTACAGCGGCCGAGGTATCGGCGCAAAGCGCCAGAAGCACCAACGTCGCCTCTCAGGGCGGTGAAGCAGTCCACAAAGTGGGCCTGGCCATGCACGCGATTGAAACCTCATCCAGCAAGGTACAGGACATCATCGGCGTCATCGAAGGCATTGCCTTCCAGACCAACATTCTCGCGCTGAACGCCGCAGTAGAAGCTGCGCGCGCGGGCGACCAGGGCCGTGGTTTTGCCGTTGTCGCCTCTGAAGTGCGGGCTTTGGCCCAACGCAGTGCCGTCGCGGCCAGGGAGATCCGTGAGCTCATCGCGCAGTCGGCCGGCCAGGTCTCTGAGGGCATGAAGCAGATGACTCACGCGGGGGACACGATTGATCAGGTCGTGCTTTCCGTCAAGCAGGTCGGTGATCTGATCAAATCGATCAGCAATGCGACACAGGAACAGGCACTGGGCATTGCGCAGGTGAATGAAGCGGTTACCCAGCTTGACACCGTCACTCAGCAAAATGCAGCCCTGGTGGAGCAATCGGCGGCGTCAGCGGCCGGACTCAATACCAGTGCAGTGACACTGGGACGCTCGGTTCAGGTGTTTCATCTGGCCTGAGGCCGTGCAGGCGGCCCAGGAGTTGGCGACAATGCAAGCTGAAACCACTTGGCGCTTCAGCAAGGGAGATGATGGGCGGACAACATCCTGATAGTGATGGCAATCTGATAGGAGAGGCTCTTGCCGTGTTCAACCCGGTGACGGTACTCGATTCGCTGGATAGCCAGGTTGCCATTGTTGACCGGCTGGGCGTTGTTGTTTACGTCAACAAGGCTTGGCAGGAATTCGCCCGCCAAAACGGAGCTCCTGAAGATCAGGTCTTTACGGGCGGCAACTATCTCGACGTTTGCATCCCGCCAGCCACACACCAGAACGCCCATGACGGCGATGGGGAAAAAGTCAGCATCGGAATGCGGAATGTCATCAGTGGCCGGTCACCCGACTTTTCTCACGAATACGCCTGCCATAGCCCAGACGAAAAGCGCTGGTTCACGATGCGAATTGCACCGCTCAAGGGGGAGCCTGGCTATTTCGTCATTTCGCATGTCAATACGACATCCAGCAAGCAGCAAATTGCAAACGCCCAGGCGACCCAGCGGGAGACCGATGCGCGTTATCAGGCCCTGATCGAGGGGTCGCCAGAAACCGTGGTTGTTCACCAGCACGGCATCATCGTTTACGTCAACCCGGCGGCGATCACCCTGTTTGGCGCAATAACGGCAAACGACCTCGTGGGTCACCGCATTCTGGACAGGGTTCACCCGGGCTCTCTCAAACTGACCCGGGAGCGCATGAACGTCATCGTCGAGCAGGGTGTCACGGTACCAATGGCCGAATTGCAGTATGTGCGGCTCGATGGAACGGTTATTGATGTAGAGGTCAACGGTGGCGCCATCGTCTTTGACGGCCAACCCATGGTGCAAACCGTCATGCGCGACATCACGGCTCGCAAACAGGCTGAGGCATCGGCACGCGAGAACGAGCAACGCTTTCGAAATCTGGTGGAATCAACAGACGGCATTGTGTGGGAAGCCGATGCCGTTGCCATGACCAATACGTTTGTCAGCAAAAGCGCCGAGCGCCTGCTCGGCTATCCCACGTCTGACTGGCTGGTCCCGGGTTTCTGGGAAAGTCACATCCACCCCGATGATCGCGACGAAGCCGTACGCTACTCAGTCACCCGGACGAATCGCCTGGAAGACCATGACCTTGAATACCGCTTCATCGCCCGCGATGGCCGGGTGGTATGGCTAAGGGACATCATCAAGGTCATTGCTGAAAACGGGACGCCCAAATGGATCCGCGGGCTGCTGGTAGACATTTCGGCGCAAAAGCTGACGGAGCAACGCGTTCTGGCGGTGCAGGAGTCGCTGCGGGAATCTGCCCTGCACACCCAGGCCATTCTGGACAACATGCTGGACGGCGTGATCACGATTACCGATCAGGGCCTGATTGAGTCTTTCAACAAGGCGGCCAGCACCATTTTTGGCTACACCACGTCGGAGGTGATGGGCAACAACCTGTCGATGCTGATGCCTGAGCCCTTGCGCAGCCAGCACGACGGCTTCCTGAGGCACTACCACCAAACGGGCGAGGAGCGGGTCATCGGCAAGTCCCTGGAAGTGGAAGGCCAGCGAAAGGACGGCAGCGTTTTTCCCCTGAACCTGTCGGTATCCAGAATTTCCCGTCAGGGCCAGACTGTTTTTGTGGGCATCGTGCGCGATGTCACACAGCACAAGCAGGACATCCAGGAGATTCGCCGGCTGGCGTTCTACGACGCGCTGACCGGCTTGCCCAACCGGCGGCTGTTGATGGATCGTCTCGCTCAGGCCATGACAACTTCCGGGCGGACCGGCCAGCATGGCGCCATGATGTTCCTCGATCTGGACCATTTCAAGCAACTCAACGACACGCTGGGGCATGATGTTGGGGACCTGTTGCTTCAGCACGTTGCGGAAAGGCTGAAAACCTGTGTGCGGGAATGCGACAGCGTGGCCAGGCTGGGTGGCGATGAATTCGTGGTGATCCTGGAGAACCTGAGTATTCACCCTCATGAAGCGGCGTCCCAGTGTGAGGGTGTGGCCCAGAAAATGCTGGATGCCCTGTGTCAGCCCTACAACCTTGGCGAACATGCCTACAGCAGCACGCCCAGCATCGGCATCGTGGTCTTCATGGCCAGCAAAGAGCCAATGGAGGTTCTGCTCAAAAACGCCGATGTCGCCATGTATCAGGCCAAATCGGCCGGTCGCAACACGGCCCGCTTTTTTGATCCTGTCATGCAGGCAACCGTCGCGGCGCACGTCGAGATGGAGTCCGACATGCGCTACGGGCTGGCAACCAACGAGTTCGTGCTGCATTACCAGATTCAGGTGGATGGCGACGGCCGGACGATTGGTGCAGAAGCGCTGGCCCGCTGGAACCACCCCAAACGCGGCCTGGTGTCACCCGCCCATTTCATCCCCCTGGCTGAAGAGTCGGGCATGATTTTGCCGCTGGGCAAATGGGTACTGGAGACGGCCTGTTCGCAGCTGGTGGCCTGGGCCCGGCAACCCGCAACCGCGCAATGGACGCTGGCCGTCAACGTCAGTGCTTCCCAGTTCGTACAGGCCGACTTTGTAGCCAGCGTCACCCGTGCCATCGAGAAAGCGGGGGCCAACCCGCGACTGCTCAAACTGGAGTTGACCGAGAGCATGCTGGTGAACGATGTGGAAGACATCATTGTCAAGATGACGACCCTCAAGAACTATGGCGTGAGCTTCTCGCTGGACGACTTTGGTACCGGCTACTCATCCCTGTCAAACCTCAAGCGGCTGCCACTGGCCCAGCTCAAGATTGACCAGTCTTTCGTGCGCGATGTGCTGATCGACCCGAGTGATGCGGTGATTGCCAGAACGGTGGTCGCGCTGGGTCACAACCTGGGTCTGAAAGTGATTGCCGAGGGCGTGGAGACCGCAGGACAGCACAGCTTTCTGGCCGGCTTGGGCTGCGACGCGTTTCAGGGGTATTACTTCGGACGCCCGGGCCCGGCAACGGGTTGACGAAGGCTTACGGCTGACTTACATTGAACCCTCGCATGGGAGGTTCCATGATGACCCCAAAACTGACGCAGGCAGTACCACTGAACGAACTGCAGCGCATCAAAAAATGGCATGTGGCCCACAGGGCTGACCACCCGCTCGAATACCACCTGTGGGACGCCGTGCTCACCCTGTGGCTGATAGGGTGGATTGGCTGGCTACCGGCGCTGGCTCTGGACGCATGGTGGGCCATGGCACTGTGTGCCGTCGCCATCCTGGCGCCACGCCTGTATGTGAACGGGCGTCTGCGTGCCCATGAGGATCATCGTCTCAGGTGCGACTGGATTACCTGCCTGCGGTGATTTACAGTGCCTGCATGAACACACACCCGACGCCACTGACCTGCTTCTCACTCACCATCGCTGACCACATCGCCCACCTGGTGATGAACCGGCCCGAGGCGATGAACACCATGCACCCGACCTTCTGGCGGGAACTGGACGAAGTGCTCACCCAGCTTCACCAGAATGCCACCGCCCGCGTGCTGGTGATCTCCAGCACCGGCAAACACTTCAGTGCGGGCATGGCACTGGAAACCTTCGGCGGCGAAACGCTGATGGACGACCAGAACCCCGAGGGCCGGGCCGTGATGTTTGACGTGGTCACCCGTTTGCAGGGCACGTTCACCAAACTGGAAACGCTGCGCATCCCGGTGATAGCGGCGATTCAGGGCGGTTGTATCGGCGGCGCGGTGGACCTGGTGACGGCCTGCTGCATCCGCTACGCCACAGCCGATGCGTTCTTCTGCATCCAGGAGATCAACATCGGCATGGTGGCCGATGTGGGTACGCTGCAGCGCCTGCCCAAGCTGGTGCCACTGGCCGTGGTCAAAGAGCTCGCCTACACCGGGCGCCGGCTGGGCGCCCAAAAAGCGCTGGGCTACGGTCTGGTCAACGAGGTGTTTGACTCGCCAGAGGCCCTGCTGGCAGCCGCCCTGCAGTGCGCAAGGGAGATTGCAGCCAAGCCCCCCGTGGCGATCTGGGGGACCAAGCAGGTCATTCATTACGCACGCGACCATTCGGTAGACGATGCCCTGAAGCAGATGGGCTGGGTACAAGGCGCCATCTGGAGCAACCGCCACGTTCACGAATCGGTGACGGCCATGAAGGAAAAACGCGCCGGACAATACCCGGCACTCGGCGACCTTCAATCCTTCAATGAAAAGTGGTTGTAGCCCCTGTCGGATATGCGTGAATAGCTACACATTTAATAGCTTTTACCCATCACACATAGTCGACCCGTTCTCAGTAAATTCCCTTTTCAACCATGTCCAGCAGGCGCTGGCCCACCATACGCGCCTGTTGCCGGGGCATTTCACGAAGTGGCCCTTCAATGAGCAGCAGCGCCAGACCGTGCACAGCTGACCAGGCCAGGTAGTCGGCACCGATACGCTGTTTGGGCGTCAACAGGCCGGCCACCACAAATTTGTCGAGCGCGGTGCCCAGCAGTTGAAACGGGTTCAAACCGCTATCGCCGCCTTTTTCAGGCACCGGAGCACCTTTAAACAGATCGGGAACCGAGAACGCCGTACGGAATAAGCCCGGCTCATCCTGCGCGAATTCCATGTAGCCCGTGCCGACCGCCCGGAGACTGGCCCGGGCCAGTGCCGCCGCCGGGCGCCGCGCAGGCAGGCTGGCCAGGGCCTGCAGCATTTCTGTCTCGATGGCCCGGGCCAACGCCGCCAGTGACGCCGACCGCACCGCCTGCAACAATTCCTGTTGGCTCGCGAAGTGACGATAAGCCGCATTAGGCACCACCCCCGCGCGCCGTGTTGCCTCACGCAGCACCACCGCCTGCGGCCCGCCCTCGCGCGCCAGCTCCACACCAGCCTGCAGCAAGGCCGCCCGCAAATCACCATGCCGGTAGGTGCTGCGTCGGGGCAAATCAGTTTTCGTATCGCTCATTGAACTTCCATGCGGATGGCCATGTTTCACACATGTGGACACCGTCCATTATCAATGACAAAACCCTCGGCAGCTACTGCCTTGCCGTGCGCGTGTTGGCGGGCAGTGCCTGTGGAAAGCTGGTGCGAAACGGATTGATGTCAAGCCCGCCGCGGCGCGTGTAGCGCGCATAGACCGACAGCTTCACAGGCTTGCATCGGGTCCAGATATCCATGAAGATGCGTTCCACACAGTGTTCATGAAACTCGTTGTGGTTGCGAAAACTCACCAGGTACTGCAGCAACCCCTCCTGGTTGATCGGCAGGCCGGTGTAGCTGATCTGCACACTGCCCCAGTCAGGTTGCCCCGTCACCAGGCAATTGCTCTTGAGCAGATTGCTGCACAGCACTTCGGTCACCGGCTGTTCTTCCACTTCCGTGCGGAGCAGGTCCGGTGCCGGCGTGTAGCGGCTGCATTCAATGTCCAGCCGGTCCAGGTTCAGGCCGTCCATCTCGTACAACGGTTCGCGGTCAAACAGCTCGGGCAGCACCAGCTTCACCCCCACGCTGGCCTGCATCGGCCCGCCAGCCCACACCGCGGCGCTGATGTCGGTACGGATGCGCCGCTGCACCTCAGCCGCATCGGCAAACACGGTGTTATTGAACGAATTCAGATACAGCTTGAACGATTTGCTCTCCACCAGGTGTGTGGTCTCGCACGGCACCGTGATGTGCGCCAGCGCCACCTGCGGCTTGCCGCGCGGATTGAGCCAGCTCAGCTCGAACGCCGTCCACATGTCGGCCCCAAAAAAAGGCACGTTCACCAGTGCGCCAATCTCGGCCCGCTTGTCGGCCCGCGCCAGCGGGAACAGCAGTGACGCGTCATAGTGGTCCACATAAGCCGAGGCTTTGCCCAGCTGGGATTGTTCAGGCGTGTTCATGACTGGGCAGCCAGAAAAGGCAACAGATGCGTCAACAGGCGCTCCACCACACCCGGCGGCAAATCATGGCCCATGCCATCGATGCCGACCAGTTGCGCACCCGCAATGCGTTTGGCGGTGTCCACGCCGCAGGCAAACGGCACCAGCGGATCGGCCTTGCCGTGCAGCACCAGCGTGGGAGATGTGATGTGGCTGAGTTCCTGAGGCCGCGTGCTGTCCGCCACGATCGCGAGTGTCTGCCGCGCCGAGCCCACCGGGTGGTAACTGCGCTGGACGCCCGCCAGCACCCGCTCATACAACTCCGCCTCCGGCACCGGAAAGGCCGGGCTTCCAATGACTTTGAACAGCCGCGCGTAGTAGCCCACGATGTCCTTCAGTTCCCGGCTTTTGGGCCGGCCCAGCAGCGCTTTCAGAACCTCGGGCCGCACTTCGGGCAGGCCACGGGCACCGCTGCTGCTCATGATGCTGGTCAGGCTGATCACCCGTTCGGGGGCGGCAATCGCCACGCGCTGAGCGATCATGCCGCCCATGCTGACACCCACTACATGGGCACGCCGGACCTGCAGCGCATCCAGCACGCCCAGCGCATCCGCAGCCATGTCTGTCAGGCTGTAGGGCGACTGAACGGGCAGCCGCAACCGGAACTTGATGGCCGCCCACACCAGGTTGGGCGTACCACATTCATCAAAGTGGCGGGACAAGCCGATGTCACGGTTATCAAACCGGATCACGCGGTAGCCCGCATGGACCAGTGCCTGCACCAACGCAGGTGGCCAGGCGATGAGCTGCATGCCCAGACCCATGATGAGCAACACCACCGGACGCGCTTCCCCCGCATCTCCCGCCACACCGAGACCGGCGTCTTCCACTTCGATATCGATTCCGTTTGCTCTTATTTTCATAGCTACTCACGCATATTTCACGGGGGATGGAGGCCTATTTTTTTACCAAAATGGGGCTGCCATACTGTTTTATCACGACACCTTCCGGCGAAACACCAGACGATCTGCCTGCGACGCCGCTGGCGCGAAGGCATACCCCTCCAGATCAAACGCCTCCAGCTTTTTCACGCTGGTGATGTGGTGCGTCACCGCGTATCGTGCCATCAGGCCACGCGCACGCTTGGCCATGAAGCTGATGACCTTGAAATGGCCGTTCTTGTGCTCTTCAAACACACATTCCACCACGCGGGCCTTGAGCGCCTTGAGATCCACGGCCCTGAAGTACTCCTGAGACGCCAGATTGACCACCACCGGTGTCCGTTCGCCCGCCAGCTCCTGATTCAGGAACTCCGAAATCTGCGCACCCCAGAACTTGTACAGGTTGGCGCCGCCCTCGTTGGCCAGCCGTGTGCCCATCTCCAGCCGGTAGGGCTGCATCCAGTCCAGCGGACGCAACACGCCGTACAGGCCGCTCAGGATACGTACATGGTCCTGCGCCCACGCCAGGTCTTTGGTCGTGAGCGTTTTGGCGTCCAGCCCGCCGTACACGTCACCATCAAAGGCCAGCACGGCCTGTTTCGAGTTCTCTGCGGTGAACGTCGGCCGCCACGCCTTGTAGCGTTTCACATTCAGCGTGGACAGGGTTTCGCTCAGGTCCATCAGCGTGGAGATGTCCTGAACCGACTGTTGGCGCAGCAGCTTGATCAAGCGGGTGGACTGTTTGACGAACAGCGGCAGCGTGTGCGGCACCTCTCCCACGGGCGTTTCATAGTCGAGCGATTTGGCAGGGGAAAGAAGAAACAGCATGGCGGTGATGGAATGGACCGGAACAAAAAAGGCTTCACGAGGAAGCCTTCATTATCGTGAACGAGCGCACGGCTCCTCTATGGGAGCCCTATTGAAGGTCACCCGCGAGTGAGGCCAGTGTCTCCGGTGCAATCGTGGTGTGCGCCGGGTAGTTGGTGTGGTCACAACCCAGCTTGACACTCGCCCCGGCCTTCACAGCGGCGCACATGGCAGGCGACAACTCAAAGCGCACAAAGTGAACAGCAGAAGTTTTCTCGTCGTTCTCGCGCTCCAGATCTTCATCGGCAATGGCGTAGACCCGGGCGTGGCCCTCCACTTCGACGAACATGCGGTCTTCAACACCAATCAGGCGAGCCAGTTCACGTTTTCGCTCGTTCACGTCCGGGTACTCCAGCAGCATGGTGGCCTTCCAGTTGCTGCCTTCGGGCATCAGCGGAACATAGGCGTCCAGTTCCTGCTGAATGCCTTCTTCTTCAAATATTTTCTCGATGCGCAGCATTTCCTGAATCTGGTAACGAATGGTGGTCTCGCTCTCAAACTGCAGGTTGATGTGTTCACCCAAGCCAACGCTGCGCAGCTTGCGGTGCGCAATGATGAGCGGCTTGTTTTCCTTGCGGTACTTGCTGTAGGCCTCCAGCGTCATGAGGCTCTCAAGGGTGATTTTTCCGGTGGTTTGCATGGTGTTCTCTATTTCAGATGATGCGGCTTACTTCAATCCGTAAGCCTCTCGGATGAGTGTCAGCGGGTGTTTTTGCGGTGGTGTACCCAGACTGTTCACTTCAAATCCCTGCGCGATGTGGTGCCCACCCAGCGGGCAGTCGCTGCTGATCACATCGGGCAGGCCGCCGTCCTTGTGACTGGCCATGGCCTTGAACAGCGGTTTGCCGATCTTCATGGCCTGCTGGTGTGTGGCCTTCTTCACGCCAAAGGTGCCGGCATGGCCCGAGCAGCGCTCGTGCGTGTGCACGCTGGTGCCGGGCACCATCTTGAGCATTTCTTCCGTCTTCTTGCCGATGTTCTGCACGCGGCCGTGGCAGGGAATCTGGTAGCTGATTTTGCCCAAAGCGACCGGGAAATCAACCTTCAGCAAGCCGTCACGCTTGCGCGCCATCATGTACTCGAACGGGTCCCACATGGCCTCCTGCACGAGCTTGACCTCGGCATCCTCCGGGTACATCAGCGGGATCTCCTGCTTGAACATCAGCGTGCAGCTGGGCACCGCGCTCAGGATGGCGTAGCCCTCGCGGGCATACCGCGCCAGGATGGGGATGTTGACTT
>Ga0116157_10006865_pt1 | contig 10225 bp, 6 predicted proteins | sample AD_UKC048_MetaG_FD_89882 | JGI IMG/M metagenome (GOLD analysis project Ga0116157, IMG submission 89882) | Active sludge microbial communities of municipal wastewater-treating anaerobic digesters from USA - AD_UKC048_MetaG | ecosystem: Engineered > Bioreactor > Anaerobic > Digestate | place: USA... | reverse complement strand
GACCAACCCGAACAGCCGCCGTATGTTGATTTCTGCTTGGAATCCATCGGTGTTGCCAGATACTACAAAATCATTTGCTGAAAACGTTGCGAATGGAAAAGTGGCTTTGCCGCCGTGCCATGCGTTTTTTCAGTTTTATGTGGCGGACGGAAAATTATCATGTCAATTGTACCAACGATCTGCTGATATCTTTTTGGGCGTTCCTTTCAATATTGCTTCTTACGCATTATTGGTGTTGATGATTGCGCAGGTTTGCGATTTAAAACCTGGCGAATTCATTCATACGTTTGGTGATGCCCATATTTATAACAATCACTTTGAACAATTGGAACTGCAACTATCTCGTGATCCGAAACCTTTACCTAAAATGATTTTGAATCCAGACGTGAATAACATTCTTGATTTTACTTTTGAGGATTTTACTTTGGTTGATTATGATCCGCATCCGCATATTAAGGGTGCTGTGGCGGTGTAAATAATATACAAACGAAAGCTTCAAATGAGAATTTGGGGCTTTTTTTCTACATCTTTCTCAACAATTAAAAGTATTCCAACACGAACTTCACTAATTCATTCGTGCTAATTAGTGAAGTTCGTGTTTAAATAAAATTGCTTTTGAAATTAAGAATAGGCTTCCCAATTGCATCGGGATAAACTTCTCGCCTTATTCCATAAAAAAACCTCTAACATTCATTAGAGGTTTTTGTTTAAGAGCGGAAGACGAGGCTTCCCGATTGCTTCGGGATAAACTTCTCGCCTTATTCCATAAAAAAACCTCTAACATTCATTAGAGGTTTTTGTTTCAGAGCGGAAGACGAGGCTTCCCGATTGCATCGGGATAAACTTCTCGCTTTATCCCACAAAAAAACCCCTAACTTACATTAGAGGTTTTTGTTTCAGAGCGGAAGACGAGGCTCGAACTCGCGACAACCAGCTTGGAAGGCTGGAGCTCTACCAACTGAGCTACTTCCGCAATTAAATTTTTGGTGGTGCAAATATAAATAATAAGTTTATTGAATTGCAAGTTTTTTTTAATAAAAATGTTTTTTATTTGTGCCTGGCAGCACTTTCGCAAGCCAACGTTTTTATTCTTAATTTGTTATCGAAATTAATTCTTAAAAAATAAAATGTTTGAGATTAAAAAAATTCCAGCTTCTGCATTATATCCTATCCGACATGAAATTTTACGAAAAGGAGAACCCATAGAAAAATGCATTTATCCTAACGACAATGCTGAAACTACAACCCATTTCGGATTGTATGAAAAGAATATGTTGGTTGGTGTAATTTCCATTTTTGAAACAAGCAACGCACTTTTTAGCGATGCCAAACAATTCCAAATTCGCGGTATGGCTGTGATAGAAAAGTACCAGAAAAAAGGATATGGAGCCGCTTTAGTAAATGAAGCAGTAGCCTTTTTAAAAACCAATGAAAAAAACTACACGCTATGGTTTAATGCGCGCATTATTGCTGTTGGATTTTACGAAAAGTTAGGATTTGAAAAAATTGGAGATGCCTTCAAAATTGACACCATCGGAGTGCATTATATTATGTATAAAAAATACAACAACTGACCTTTGAAAAACTTAAGAAAACAATCTATCGCTTACTGAATAATTTCTAGAAGGATGGTAAATAAACAAGCACGATTTGTTTTTTATAAGTTGGATGATTTCGTTTGAAAGTTCAACTGGAACAGCCGGACAACCTTGACTTCTACCCAAACGATTGTGCGTTTTGATAAAATTCGAAGAAACATAATCAGCTGCATGCATCACAATACCTCTTCTTCTTGCATTGTCGTTGATGCCTTTTTCGATGCCGTCTAATTTTAATGACATGCCGTGTTTTCCGTTGTAAATTTCACCTGTTGTATAAAAACCCAAGCTGCTTTTATTTGACGAATCTGTATTCGAGAAAGAATTGGCAAACTCCTCACCTGTGTTTTTACCATGCGCCACATAAGTATTCATCAATACTACATTGGAAGCCATATCTATTATCCAAAGTCTTTTAGTATTTGAAGACAAACTAAAATCAACAATCGTAAGGATATCTTTCTGCAAAATTCCTTTTTGCTGCAAATGATAAAATCCTTTCAGTGCTTCTGAAAAACTTTTGAGTTGTGGTAACGAAAAGTTGTTTGCATTTAAACTTGAATACAAATTAGCAGCTTTAGCTTCAAAACTTGTAGCAGTATTAGGCAAAACTTCTGGAGCAATAACATTTGTTTTTACCGACGTAAATGACATCAATAGAAACACTAAGGCGATGGGAAATATTTTATAACGCATTGAAATTGTTTAAGTTTAACAATAGATTCGGGGTGACAAACCTATAAAAACATATTTAGTCTACCAACTTTTTAACAAAAAAAATTCGATTATCTACCTAAATAATCGACGAAATGCTTATTTTTGACTGCCGTTGAATTAATTTCAATGGTCAACAACCCAACAAAAACAAAACGTTTGACATAAACGAAGCAATCTTGATTTTATTATAAATCTGTTGCAACATTCATTTTAATCGTTATTTTTGTTTATCAAACCTTTAGTATTTATGGGTAAATTTTCTTACTTCATACTCTTTTTTATAAGCCTAACCCACGCTGTTTCTTATAGTCAAAAGAAAACACTTCATGCTGTAGCGTCTGGAAATATTACCATCGACGGAAAATTTGACGAACCCATTTGGGAATATGCACCCGTTGCCAAAGATTTTATAATGTTTTCTCCCGACAACGGCAAACTCATCGACGAATCCAAAAAAACAGAAGTACAAGTAGCCTATAACGATGATGCCATTTTCATCGCTGCAAAAATGTACGACGACAAATCCTCCAACATTAAAAAAGAAATTACACAACGAGATTTTTTCGGTACCGCCGATCATTTCGGAGTTTTCATTAATGGTTTCAACGACAGCCAACAAGATTTTCGATTTTTCGTAAGTGCCGCTGGTGTTCAGATGGATTGTATTTTCACCAACACCGATGGAGAAGATTTTACTTGGGACGCCATTTGGGACAGCCGCGTGCAAATGACCGAATACGGTTGGTCGGCAGAAATCAAAATTCCGTACGCAGCGCTTCGATTTTCGAAAGCCGAAAAACAAACTTGGGGCGTGAATTTTTACAGAGAAATTCGAAAAGACCGACAAGCATATACTTGGAATTTTATCGATTCAAAAATCAACAACGAAAGTGCACAATCCGGAATTCTAGAAGGCATCGACAACATCAATACACCAACCAGGCTTTTCTTTATTCCGTATTCGTCATTTTATGTGAATACCAATAAGTTTGAAAAACCAAAAGCAGAACTCAAAGGCGGACTCGACATCAAATACGGTATCAGCGACGCTTTTACCCTTGATGCCATTTTAATTCCCGATTTCGGTCAAACCAAATTTGATAATGTAGAACTAAACCTGAGCGCTTTCGAACAACAATTCAGCGAAAACAGACCGTTTTTTACCGAAGGAACCGATTTGTTTAGCAAAGGCAATCTGGTGTACTCAAGAAGAATAGGACAAACTCCAGAGTTCAATTTAAACGACAACGAATCCATAGCCGAAAATCCAAGTTCCATCAAACTACTCAATGCCTTAAAGATTTCCGGACGTACAAAAGACGGACTCGGCATTGGAATCTTAAATGCGTTAACAGAAAGAACATCGGTTTCGATAATCAATTCCGACGACAATACTTCTAGAAGTGAAATACTAACTCCTTTAACAAATTATAATGTATTGGTGCTCGACAAACGCTTTCGAAAAAATTCTTCCGTTTCGTTAATCAATACCAACGTGCAACGCGCTGATCATTTCAGAGATGCGAATGTTACAGGTTTTCTCTTCGACCTCAATACAAAAGCAAATACTTACAACCTACAAGGCGAGATAAAATACAGTTTCATCAACCAACTTCCAAAAGATACGCAAGGCTATAACACTTCCTTATCATTTGGCGAAACCAGCGGTAATTACCGTTATAGTGTAAGCGGCAGATATGTTTCCAAAGATTTCGACATCAACGACTTGGGCATTAATTTTCAAACGCACTATCACTATTTGTTGAGTGAAGCCAGTTATCGCATTTTAAACCCAACCAAAAGATTCAATACGTTTCAACTCACCAATACACTTTATACCGAATTCGACAACAGAACAGGCCGCATTCAGTCTGCCAACATCTACTTTGGTCTCGATTCAAACAACAAAAAAATGGATTATTTCGGCTTTGGAATGGACATCCGACCGCGAAAAGTTTACGATTTCTACGAACCGCGTACTTTCAACGAACTGCGCTATGTGACTTTGCCCGAATTTGCCGAATTACGCTTGTATCATTCCCCAAATTACAACCGGAAATTTCTAGTCGATCTCAATGCAACCCTAACAACCATCAACGAAAGAGACCGATTCAATTATGGTTTTACGGTTAGTCCACGTTACAGATTTAGCGACCGCCTGTCACTCATTTATAAATTTTCATTCCTGCACCAAAACAACAATACCGGTTTTATAGACAACTTCGATGAAGATAACAACACGGCTACCGAAGACAAAATTATTTTCGCCCGCCGCAATCGCGATACGTATACCAACACACTCGAAGGCAAATATGCCCTCAACAACAAAATGAACATCAACCTTCTGGTGCGTCATTACTGGTCTTATGCGAAAAATCACGACATTCTAGAACTCGAACAAAACGGCAATTTGACCGACAATACGACTTACACCGAAAACAAAGACAACAACTTCAATACTTGGAATTTCGACCTGTCTTACAACTGGTGGTTCGCACCCGGAAGCCAAATTTCGGTATTGTATCGCAACAACGCCGTAATCCGAAGCGATACGTTCTCAACCGATTTCAATCGCAATGCAAAAGACTTGATCAACAACAACTTGTTAGATCATATTTTTTCAATCAGTTTTCGATATTTTATCGATTACAATTCCTTCAAACACTAATTTTATTGTTTAATTTTGTAGCTGGTTCCTGCTCTACGCTAAATTCCCGATCAAGAAAAGCTACGGCTAAAGCCTTGTTTTCTAAAATCGGGAGATAACCGCTGCGATCAGGGCTAGGGCAATTCGGCTCAATGTAACATCAAAAAAAGCTTAGCGCCTTTGCGACTTCGCGAGCAAAAAACCATGAACAAAAAAGTAATCCTTATGATTCTCGACGGTTGGGGAAAATCTCCCGACCCAAAAGTATCCGCAATCGATAATGCCAACGTACCATTCATCAATGCATTATATCAAAAATACCCAAGCGCACAATTGCGTACCGATGGTTTAAACGTCGGACTTCCAGAAGGCCAAATGGGCAATAGCGAAGTCGGACACATGAATCTCGGCGCCGGCCGCATCATCTATCAAGATTTAGCCAAAATCAATCTCGCTGTTCAAAACAAAACTTTCAACAAAGAAAAAGCCATTGCCGATGCTTTTCAATATGCGAAAGAATATGATAAGGATGTGCATTTCCTCGGACTCGTTTCCGATGGTGGCGTACATTCACACATCAACCACCTCAAAGGTTTGATTGACGCAGCCCATGACGAAGGATTGGAAAAAGTGTATATTCATGCTTTCACAGACGGCCGTGATGTAGATCCGAAATCGGGAAGCGGTTTTATTTCAGAGATTGTTGATCACGTCAAAGGAACTTCGGTAAAATTGGCTTCTGTAATCGGACGCTATTACGCCATGGATCGCGACAAACGTTGGGAACGCGTGAAAGAATCGTATGACTTACTTGTACATGCCACTGGAACCCATTCTAAAGACGCCGTCAAAAGCATCGAAGAAAATTACGCAAAAAACGTAACTGATGAATTCATGCCACCCATCGTTATGACCAATAACGAAGACCAACCTCTAGCTACCATCAAAGAAGGCGATGTGATCATTTTCTTCAATTTCCGAACCGACCGCGGCAGAGAATTAACCGAAGTGCTTTCGCAAAAAGACCATCCAGAATTCAACATGCATAAGATGAATTTGTATTATGTCACCATGACCAATTATGACGATACGTTCAACAACATCTACCGCATTTTCGACAAAGACAACATCACCGAAACTTTGGGTGAAGTTTTAGAGAAAAACCACAAGAAACAAATTCGTATTGCCGAAACTGAGAAATATCCGCACGTAACCTTTTTCTTTTCAGGCGGTCGTGAAGAACCTTTTGAAGGCGAAACTAGAATTTTAAGAAATTCACCCAAAGTAGCCACTTACGATTTACAACCCGAAATGAGCGCTTTCGAATTGGCCGATGCTTTGGTGCCAGAATTAGACAAAGGCGAAGTAGATTTTGTATGCTTAAATTTTGCCAATGGCGATATGGTAGGACATACCGGTGTGATGAGTGCCGCAATAAAAGCTTGTGAAGCCGTTGATGCCTGTGTTGAAAAAGTGATTACAGCAGCGTTGAGAAACAACTACACCACTATAGTTATTGCCGATCATGGCAACTGCGAAACGATGATCAATCCTGATGGAAGTCCGAATACCGCACACACGACCAATCCGGTTCCGATTATTTTAGTCGACCCAGAATTGAAGCAAATTCACGATGGTGTTCTAGGCGATATAGCACCAACCATCTTAGCCTTAATGGGCATTGAAAAACCAGCTGTTATGACGCAGCATTCGCTGTTGTAAAAATAGGCAACACGGATTTCACTGATTAACACAGATTAATCTGCGTAAATCAGTGAAATCTGTGATATCCGTGTTCAATAAAAAAAGCTCCTATTTGGAGCTTTCTTTTTTTACATTTTATTCAGCAATTCATAATATTCGCGTTCAATATTTTCCTGATGATTCGGATGCGCAATGCGAACCAATTCTGCCGCACGTTGTCGCAAGTTTTTCCCGTACAAGTCTGCAATTCCGTTTTCGGTAATCACATAATGAATGTGTGCTCGGGTTGTAACAACGCCCGCGCCTTGTTTGAGGAAAGGAACAATTCTACTTTCGCCTCTTTTGGTAGTTGATGGCAACGCAATAATTGCTTTTCCGCCTGGACTCAATGAGGCACCTCGAATAAAATCCATTTGACCGCCAACTCCTGAATACATTTGTGGTCCGATAGAATCTGCGCAAACTTGTCCAGTCAAATCGACTTCAATCGCTGAATTAATCGCAATCATGTTCGGATTTTTTCGGATGCGCGCCGTGTCATTCACCATCGAAGATTCTTTCATTTCTATAAACGGATTGTCGTTCACGAAATCATACAATCGCTTAGAACCAATAAGAAATGTGGCCAAAACACGACCTCTCAAAGTGCCTTTGTAATTGCAATTGATGACGTCATTTTCAATCAAATCAATCACGCCATCGGAGAACATTTCGGTGTGCAAACCCAAATCTTTGTGGTTTTTCAATTTGCTCAAAGCCGCATTCGGAATCGAACCAATCCCCATTTGTAAAGTGCTTCTGTCATCAATTAATGACGCAACATAACCGCCAATTTTTTCTTCTTCATCTGAAAACGGAGTCACTTCATGCGCATAAATCGGCACGTCTACTTCTACCAAATAATCAATTTCAGACACATGCAAAATTCCGTCTCCAAAAGTTCTCGGCATTTGAGGATTGACTTGAGCGATAACAATTTTAGCATTTTCTATCGCGGCAACCGTAGCTTCTACTGAAACACCAAGAGAACAATAACCATGTTTGTCTGGTGGCGAAACATGAATAAAGGCAACATCAATCGGCAATACATTTTTGCGGAATAAATGCGGCAATTCGCTTAAAAAAACGGGCGTGTAGGAACCATTTCCTGCTTTTAAAGTGTGGCGCACATTGGCTCCAATAAAAAAAGAATTGACATGAAAACTATCGGCTAAGGCCGGATTGGCATAACGCGCTTCACCTTCGATGTGCAAATGACAAACCTCAACATTGCGCAATTCTGACGCTCTTTCGGTTAATGCATTGGCTAAAATCGTTGGTGCAGCTGCAGCCGCTTGAAGATATACCCTATCGCCTGATTTTACTACTTTGACAGCTTCTGCTGCCGTAACATATTGACTCATACCTAATAAATTTTATCCAAATGTACGGGAGATTTCTTTTTAAAAATATGACAAATCTCATTGCTGTTTTGAAATCTTAAAATAATAAATAAAAGTTAAAATCTCATATATAATAGTATTACTATTATATTTGCATAAAAAATAATCAATATGCAAAGTTTACTCGCGAATTTTAAAATTCAAATCAACCCAAAAATCTTTGTTAAAGATCCTGAAACATCCGTGTTGGGCAAGAAAATCATAGAGCATAGTATTCTTTTGATTGATGAAATCGGTTTTGATAACTTTACTTTCAAGAAATTAGGCGACCGCATCGGATCGAATGAAAGTTCGTTATACCGTTATTTCGAAAACAAACACAAACTACTGATTTACTTATCGTCATGGTATTGGAGCTGGATGGAATATAAACTTGTATTTACTACTAGTAATATCGTAAATCCTGAAGACAAATTAAAAAAAGCGGTTGCCACCATCACCGAAAAAATCGAAGATGATTCGAATACCGAACATATCAACGAAGCGATTCTTAATAAAATCATCATTGCTGAATTTACCAAAACACTGCACACCAAAGAGATAGATCAAGAAAACAAAGAAGGCTTTTTTTCGATTTACACCAGAATTATAAACCGAATTGTAGCGATGATACACGAAGTAAATCCAGATTATCCATACGCCAAGAGTTTGGTGTCGAACATTGTTGAAGGCAATTTACACCAACATTTTCTTCAAGATCATTTGCCATTATTAACCGATTGCGATGCGCAAACTAGTCCAACCGATTTTTATCAAAACCTCATCGTAACACTTTTAAAAAAATAATCCATGTCAACGCTAAAAAGGTTTTTCAATTTATTGCGATTAGACAAAAAAGATGTTTTCCAACTGCTTTTTTATGCGATTTTTGCAGGGTTGCTGAGTTTATCTTTACCATTAGGAATTCAGGCTATTATCAATTTTATCCAAGCCGGACGCATTAGTGCTTCTTGGATTGTTTTAATAATTTTAGTCGTAATCTGCGTAGCACTCATTGGGATTTTATCGCTTATGCAATTGCGAATTACTGAAAATCTTCAACAAAAAATATTCGTGCGGTCTTCGTTCGATTTTGCTTCTAGATTTCCTAAAATAAAGTTCGATGCGATCTACAACAATTATCCGCCAGAATTGGCCAATCGCTTTTTCGACACGATATCCATTCAAAAAGGAACATCCAAATTGTTATTGGACTTCTCAGCCGCTTTACTTCAAATTGTGTTCGGAATCATTCTCTTGTCGCTCTATCATCCGTACTTTATCATTTTTGGAATTTTATTGGTGTTTTTGCTGTACTTCATTTATAGATTCTCTTATCATTCTGGCTTAGAAACTAGTTTGAAAGAATCGCATTTTAAGTACAAAGTCGCGAGCTGGTTGCAGGAATTGGCGCGCAATAACTTTAGTTTCAGAAGCGACCTCAACTACGATTTTGCTTTAGAAAAAAACAACACTTTGGTGACGGATTATTTGGGTTATCGTGAAAAACATTTCCGAATCATCCAAAGACAATTCAGCCAACTCATCATTTTCAAAATGATCATTACAGCGAGTTTGCTATCGATTGGTGGTTATTTGGTAATACAACAAAAAATGAATATCGGGCAATTTGTAGCCGCAGAAATTATTATTCTTTTGGTTATCAATTCGGTAGAAAAAATCATTATAGGTCTCGAAACTTTTTACGATGTATTGACTTCTGTTGAAAAAATCGGAACCATCACCGATTTGACTTTAGAAGATGATATGAATGTTGACTACGAATACTGCTTTACGAACATTCAATTGGAAATTGAAAATTTGAAATACCGCTTTCCCGATTCTAAAAATGATGTGCTAAAAACCATTTCACTAAAAATTTCCCAAGGCGAAAAAATATACCTTGATGGTGAAAACGGCTCAGGAAAGACAACCTTAATCCGCGTTTTATCTGGACTATTACAACCAACCTCAGGCGCGTTTTTTATTAACGATGATACTTTTAGAAAAATCAATTTGCAACAATACCGCTCACAAATCGGAACCATTCTCAATGGCGAGACACTGTTCGAAGGTTCGATTAGAGAAAACATCACTTTCAATGATCCGACTTTAACCAGCGAAGATTTGAAATGGGT
>Ga0116157_10006864_pt1 | contig 10225 bp, 5 predicted proteins | sample AD_UKC048_MetaG_FD_89882 | JGI IMG/M metagenome (GOLD analysis project Ga0116157, IMG submission 89882) | Active sludge microbial communities of municipal wastewater-treating anaerobic digesters from USA - AD_UKC048_MetaG | ecosystem: Engineered > Bioreactor > Anaerobic > Digestate | place: USA... | reverse complement strand
GTCGATCCGCATCACCCGGTGACCCGAAATGTCGCCGATTTCACCATTTACGATGAAGGCTACCAGAATATCAGGATAAATCCGGATATCCATCCGCTGCTCTCCGTTTCCCATCCGGATTGCGCAGAGACCGTCGCCTGGACGAACAGCTATGGCCGCTCCAGGATCGTCTATCTCATGCTCGGGCATGATCATCACGCGCACGAGAATGAGAATTACCGGCAGCTGGTCTTCAATGCCGTCAAATGGGTCGGGGGGGGGAGAATGAAAAAGCACACGCAATCGCGCAGCTGAATGCGGGCCCGGGCGGCCTCTCCTTATTCACGCGCCGCGATCCTGTTCCCGTATCCGGTTCCAGGCAGGTTTGGCACAATTTTACGGCTTCATGGCATCCGCCCGGTCAAGTGCTTTCGCAGCCAGTAATTTGTGCAATTTCGCTTGATTTGTACCGTCTGATTCGCTATATACAAATAAGCACTGCATTACTGGCTGCAGCGATAGAGGGATGGAAAAGAAATCTGCGGTCATCGCCAATAGCACACCCGATTACAGTTTCTCCACCAGTCCATTCTCTGAGGGGGGATCCGGCTTGTATGATCGGAAGCACGGTTTGCCACTATAAAATTCTGCAGATACTCGGCAGCGGCGGCATGGGTGTGGTCTATAAAGCTAAAGACCTCCGCCTAGGCCGTCTGGTCGCCATAAAATTCCTGCCTCCCAGCCTGACGGCGGTCGAGGAAGAGAAAGAACGCTTCATTCTCGAAGCCCAGGCAGCTTCTATTCTCGACCATCCCAATATCTGTACTGTCTACGAGATCAGCGAGACGGAATACGGCCAGATGTACATGGCCCTGGCCTTCTATGAAGGTGAGACCCTCAAGACCCGGATTGAAAAAGGCCCCGTTGAGAGCCAGGAAGCCATCCGGATCGCCATCCAGATTGCTCAGGGGCTGGCCAAAGCCCATGAACGCAAGATCGTCCATCGTGACATCAAGCCCGCCAATATCATCATCACCCCTGAAAAGGTCGTCAAGATCCTCGATTTCGGACTGGCCAAGCTGGCCGCCAGCAGCCGCATCACCAAATCCCATTCAACCCTGGGCACTGTCGCCTACATGTCTCCGGAGCAAGCTCGCGGCGATGATGTCGACCAGCGCACCGATCTCTGGTCCCTGGGGGTTGTGCTCTATGAGATGATCACAGGCCATCTGCCTTTCCGCGGCGACTCGGATACCGCCATGATCTACCGCATCACCAATGAAGAGCCCGTTCCAGCGCGGAGCTGGCGGCCGGATCTGGATCCGCGCCTTGCCGCCATCCTCGGCCATGGTCTGGAAAAGGATCCTGCCGAACGCTACCAGAATGCCGATGAGCTTATCCATGACCTGCAGATCGGCCTCCAGCCCCAAGCAGAGCCAAATCCCGGCAGCCGCCTCCTGGCATCGCTAAAGCCTGCCGCGAAAAAACATCCCGATGCCAGGAGTCACTGGCCCCGGCTGACCAGCGCTGCGGCTTTTTTCGGCCTTCTCTTCCTCGCTTTCATGCTTTTTCGTCAAGCGGGACCACCCCGGCCGCCTGCCGCGGCCTCATCCAGCAAGGTCATTGCCATCTTTCCTTTCACTGTGAGCGGAGTTGCCGAATCAGCCTCCGTACAGGAGGGGATAATGGACTTACTCTTTGCCAGTCTGAACGGAACCAGCGACTGGCGCTGCATCGATTCCCGTATGCTTCTGGACCGGATCGGAACCGGCAGGAACAACGCCGTCGGTCTCGATGAGGCGAAGCGCATAGCCCGATCTCTTGGCGCCGGCTACTGTTTGATGGGAAGTCTGATCACTTCAGGGACCCATTTATGCTGCAGTGCTTCCCTCTATGAAAGCGACAATGATAACGGCAATCCCGAGCCCATTACCGGTGAAAGCAAAGAGGGCAACCTGGCTGCACTCGCGGATGGCCTGACCATGCAGGTCCTCACCTGTCACGCCCGCACGCCCGCGGAACGTATGAGCCGACTCGGCGGCATGACCACACAATCCCTGCCCGCCCTGAAAGCCTACCTGGAAGCCATCCAGAGAGAACGCCGCGGCGACATCGGGGGCGCCTACCGGCTATTTACCCTCGCGGCACAAATTGATTCCACTTTCAGTCTGGCCTGGTTTCGCCGCTGCGGTCTTGACCAGAGGTGGCTGCTCAACCCGGTGCAGGCCCGGATCGATATCGACAAGGCCATCCTGTATGGCGAAAAACTGCCCATCCAGGAGCGCAGGCTGCTCTGGGCTTATCAGCGCCTGGTGCTTGGCGAGAATGAACAGGCCGTAGATCTCACCAGACTTGTACTGGCAGAAAATCCTGATAATCTCTCCGCTCTGGATCTGCTTGCGACCCGCTGGCCCCTGGTGGCCAATTTGTATGGCCGCTCCATGCTGGAAAATCAGGAGGCCGGAAGAAGACTCCTGGTACTCGATCCGGATGCCTTTATCACCTGGGAAGGCCTCTCCTATGCGGCGCTGAAGAGAGGCAACCGCGCCGAAATCGATTCGTTCCTGACCCGGTTCAGGCAGCTTGAATATCCAACTTCTCAGGTCTGGGGGATGGAGATGGGACGCCTCTTCTTGACGCAGGACTGGCCGCAGCAGCAGGCGCTTTTCCAGCGGGTGTCGCTGCAGACCCTGCGCGATCGGGTGGTTGGGGTGGAAAATGGCGTTATCTTCGCCCGGGATATCGCCGAGTCGGTTCCCGCGGCTCGCCTCCTCGTCAGCGAGTCCGAGCCCATGCAGGTCCGGGCCCATGGCTACATGCTGCTGGCGGCCATCGAGATCGGCCGGGGCCGGTGGGGAAGAGCCGAAGCGGCGATCGATACCCTGGCCGGCCTCCTCCCTGAGTATGAGCAGGTGTTCCGGGGCATCTATCGGCCGCTCTACTACTATCTGGCTGCCGATGCCGTCCGTAATATCGACAGCAGTCCAGTCCAGCGGTGGCGGCCCCATGCCAACGCGGCCCGGTCGGGCGGGGTATTCGATCCTCTCCTGCAGTGGCAGCCTCATACGCTCTTACCCAGGTTGGGCTGGGATTTTGATTTCGCGCCGATGGGCGAACTCCTGCCGCACTTTCGCTGGTATCATCTGGGACTGCTCAGCCATTTCAAGGGAGATTTCAGCCAGGTGAGCCGGTACCGTCAGCATCTCGCCGCGGAAAGCGGACCGCCGGATGCCGCCTCGCTGCTGCGCATCTGGGGGAACACCCTGCAAGCCCTCGCCGAGATGGAGAAAGGAAGGGAGGCCATCGCCCTGCAGCTTCTTGAACGGGAAACGCCGGTCATCCGCTGGCCTGTACTCTACAGCCCGGCCTACTCCCTGGCCTTCGCCCGATTTCTCCGCGCCGAGCTGCTGCACCGTTTGGGCCGCGATGAAGAGGCCGTGAATTGGTACCGTTCCCTGACCGAATTCTTTATCCATGATATCCCCTACCGGGCGCCAGCTCTGCTGAGAATGGCAGAAATATATGAATCATGGGGCCGCCCTGAAGAGGCCAGGCAAAACTATGAGCACTTCCTTCTGCTCTGGCGGGAATGCGATCCGGAATTCCGGCCTATGGCCGCTGCTGCTGGTGTGCGTCTCAATGAGCTGGAACAACGCCATCTGACGCGGCGATAATCCGATGGATGGAAACAAATGCTTGAGTATGACGACCCTCAGACCACCGATGCCGAGAGCAGTACCCCGCTCAACACCCTGATCGATCTGGCCGCGCGGCTCAATCAACCCTGCGCTGCCGCGCAGCTGCTGCAAATCATAACCGATCAGGCTGCCCACTTGCTGCAAGCGGAACATGCCTTTCTGCTGTTACTCAATCCGCGCACGCGCGAGACCCTGCGCACCATCAACCGCGTTTCCGCCAGGACCGCTGATGTGTTGCTCCGTGACATCGAGCGCAATACCAGCGGCTGGATCATGTGCTACGATCAAAGCCTGCTCAGTGCAGACCTCCTTCAGGACGAGCGCTTCAAGGGGTTAAAATTGCATGGCGACCTCTACCGCTCGGTTATCGGTATCCCTCTGCGCAATGAAAATATTCTCATCGGCGCCCTGGTCCTGATAAACCACACGTCGGGAGCGCGCTTTAGCCAGACCGACCTGCTCCTGCTCGAAAAACTGGGCCATATCGTTTCCCCCTTTTTGCGCAACATCCAGGATCTGCAGGGTTTTTTCATCCAGCCTCTGCCCGATACCGCCCTGCTGGAAAAGTATGCCAAGCTCGGTCTCCTCGGCCGGGGTGAAACATTCATCGCCCTGCTTAAAAGCATCGAAGCGGCAGCCCGCTGCGATGTCCGCGTCCTTTTGCAGGGCGCCAGCGGGACAGGCAAGGAGCTGGTCGCCCAAGCCATTCACATGATGAGCGAACGCTGGAGCGGCCCTTTCGTGGCGATCGACTGCGGCGCCATTCCCGCCGCCTTGATGGAGAGCGAGCTTATGGGGCATGTCCGGGGCGCTTTTACCGGAGCCAATACCGACCGCACCGGACTGATCGGCGAGGCCGATCATGGCACCCTCTTCATGGACGAGGTGGTCAACCTGCCCCTGGAGCTGCAGGCGAAACTGCTGCGTTTCCTACAGGAGGGGGAGATCCGTCCCATCGGCAGCAACCACAGCAAAAAGGTCGATGTGCGCGTCGTGGCCGCCGCCAGTTCCTCTCTGGAGCGGCAGGTCGCACTCGGACAGTTTCGTCAGGATCTCTATTATCGCCTATATGTTTTTCCCGTGACAGTCCCCTCCCTGGGAGAGCGGCGCGAGGATATCGGCCTGCTGGCGGATCACTTTCTTAAAAAGAGCGCCGCCCATCAACGCAAAAAGGCTGACTCTTTTTCTCCCGAAATTCTGGCATTCCTGAAGCGACGCAGCTGGCCGGGCAACGTACGCGAACTGGAAAATATGATCGAACGGTTGGTGACGCTTGCTCCCGCCGAAAGCGTTGAGATTAACAGGAAGCTGCTGCCTGGTGATCTATGGCAAGAGCTCGCTGACAGGGAGGCGCAGAATAGCGGGGATCTTGCGATTCTCTCCTACGGAGAGAGGATGGATGCCTACGAGGCCCTCCTCATCCGCCAGGCTCTGGAGGAGAACGGCTGGAGCCAATCCCGCGCCGCCCGGGCGCTGAGAATGCCGGTCCAGACCCTGCATAACAAGATCGTCCGGTTGAAGATCGATCGCCCCTGAACTTTCGCCCAGCACAAAATAACGTGCCCCCCTGTAATTGATTCGCTTGCCTGTCTATCGGGCGGAACGATCCCCCGTACCCCGCTCCCGCTCGGCCAGTCCTGCATCCCTTGCTTCAAAATCTCTAATTCACCCGGCCGTGCTATCCGAACGCCTGCTCTGTTTTATCCCTTCTGGTAAAATTACATTTTTTTCTTACCAAAATTGGTAATCCCAACTGAATAAAAATCAGCAACGATAAAATGTATCGTACGGTTCTGGTGATGCAACTGCAATCAATTTGCAGTCATGCAATCGAGAGAAAGTTATCGATATAATATAATTAATATCTTGGGTCAGCACAAATTCAGCAGCATTCATGGCATATTTCTTGACTGCTGGAAACTGGAACTCTCCTGAAAGGCCAGAACAGGCGGTTTCAGACCTTAATTATTTCTTAGAGGATAAGGATCTTCCGATTCACAACAGGGGGATACTGCCGGGCGGGGGTTAGGGGGGCTCTGCCCCCGCCTGGCGCAAATTTTCGCTCAAGTTAGACACAGTTTACCGGGAGGAATTATGAAACATCTGCTGGTTTTTGTAGTATTCAGTATCCTCGTGCTGGCTGCAGGCTGCAACGAGGATAGCAATCCGGCTGCTTCCAAGCCAGACACGAAGTCATTATCTAACCCGTTTACAGGGAATTGGGAAATGAATATTTCCAGTCAAACATCAGGCATTGCAGCTGTTACTGTTGATTCGGCGGGAAAGGCAGCAGGTACGTGGAATGGAACTAATCCTAGCGGTACGTATGTTTTTTCGCTCTACGGTAATGTCACAGCTGACGGTGCCGTCTCAATTCAGGTAGAATACACTGCGGACGGCAGTTATTTAAAGCTATGGCTCTTGGCCGGTTCGATGAAAACAAACAATACCGGCAGTGGGATTGTTTGTGAAAGTTCGACCAAAAATGCGCAAGTCGGTAAGTGGACCATTCAACGTAAGTAATAGAAATCAGGATAAATCTAAAGAACGTTTTTGTGCTGCTACCCGATGCTATGAGACAGTTGAGCTAAAGCTGCAATCTGTCTCAGTATGCTCAGTCCATATTCAAAGACAATCGTTTCCTGATGAAACCATCTCCAAAGAGCAGTGGGATCAGATGAAAAAGTATTGAATCGCTATTCTGCTTTTTATTCAAAATGCATCAAGCAGGAGGCTGTATGAAAAGGAATGCAGTGCTATTATTGTTGGGCATCCTCTGTCTGGCGTCAAGCTGCAAAGAGGACAGCAATCCGGCAGGTCCCAAAAAGGCGACCTATTACCACCCTTATGGAGGGAACTGGACAATTGAATTTTCCACAACTGATAGCCAGGGTCAATGGACTGGCACGGGTACTATGGCTGTCGATTCGGCGGGCACTATTACAGGCCCAATGACTTTGCAGTGCAGCAATCTGGCCGAGCCATGCGGCACGTATCTAACCGGTCTGGTCAAAGCAGATGGGGCCACCGCTATACAAGAGTACTATAAAGGAACCCCCTATAATTTTATGGAAGGCACACTCGCGGGATCGCATAAAGGGGGCGATGTGTATTGTTGTAACCAGAAACATAGCAAGATCGGTACCTGGACCGCAAAAAAGTAAAAGAGATCATCTTAAACAGGGGCGCCTTCTAAAAGCCAGCCTGGATGCCGATTTCTATCATCCGCGGTGGACCGTACCGGTTCGGCTCCTGCATGTATTCCTCGGAGACCGCGGGATTGGGGGTATAATCCGGCCTGCCGGAATCGCCGAAAACGGCATAGACGTTTTTGCGATCCAGCAGATTCCAGATATTGATGAAAAACTCCTGCCTCAATTTGAACAAGTGAAAATCCTTGTTCAACCTCAGGTCGATGCTGCCGTACCAGGGCATCCGGCCGGAATTGATCCCAGCGATATATTTGCCCCTGGCGTCGGTCGGAGTATAGGGTTCGCCGCTGCTGATCGACGCGATGAGATGGAGGCCCCAGTCATCAGGCTCGCGGATATCCAGCTGCGCCGTGAGGAGATGCGGCTTGGCCCATCCCGGGGCGACCATTTTCTGGGTCGGGACGGGCCCTGTGGTGGTACGGAGCAGATATTCCAGATAGTGGGTCAGCCAGTCATCCGCATTGCCCTCGGAGCGGGTCCATGTATACTGGATTCCGGCCGCCCAGTGCCTGGAAAACCGCTTGTTCAGTGAGATCTCGGCACCCCCGGTCCTGGCGTAATCCAGGTTGACGATGGAGGCGTAGGGGATGGGTTCTATATCGAAAAACCGGGTGGTGAGGTAATCCTCGATATCCTTGTAAAAGAACACGATGCGGCCGCTCAGATCCGCAGAGAGGGCCATGTCGGCGCCGAACTCGTAGGCGATGGTTCGCTGCGCCTTCAGGTTGGCATTGCCGACGAGCGCCACGCCGCCCCGGCCGAGGTTGACCGGCCCCGCCGGATCGCTCAGGTCGGTCCGCCTGTAGAGCATATGGAAATCCGGGAACTGGCAGAAATGGCCCCAGCCGAAATGCAGCTGCAGCTTGTCGGTCACGAAAAGCCCCGCGCCCAGCCGCGGACTGACCTGCATTTTCGGGCTGGCCGGCTTGCGCTCCAGCGGCCGGGTGAGGTCCGGCGCATAGCTCGATCGGGCGTCCAGATAATCCAGCCGCAGGCCGGCGTTGATCACCAGCCGTTTGAATTCCATCTTATCCTGCAGAAAGGCCGCGGCCTTGACCGGCTCGCAGCGGTAGTGCGTCTCCTGATCGTGCAGGCCGGGTCCCTTGGCGTTGATGCCCATCAGCCGGTCATCAGCGACTGTATTATATTTATATTCAACGCCCGCCTTGATCATATGGTTGGCATGGACCTGCCTGGTCACATCCCCCGCGACAGCATATTCGCCGACCTGATAGAGCATCCAGAAGCTGTCGTCCGACTGGACCCAGACGCTGTCGCTGGTGATGGCAACGCTGTCCGGCAGTCCCGCGCGGGGGAAAAAGAGTGTATCCAGTTCGACGTGGTGGAGGTAAGGCCCGTAATATTCATTTTTGGAGGTGCCGCCGAAAGCGGCGGGATTAAATCTGGGAGGTTGGATACTCGCCAGGTCGGAGGTATGCTCGTGTCTGATGGCGTGGCTGTACCAGGATGCCCGCAGGGTGTAAAAGGTCTTCGGATTGGGAGTATGGGTAATCGTTATATGCGCCAGATGGCTGGAGCTGAAATCGAGGCCGAGCCGATCCGGTATCTCTTTATACTTCCCGTCATAGGGGCGCACTTTTTCGAAATAGCGGTTATAGCCTGCCACCATCTTGATATTCTTCAGGGGATGGAGGACCAGTTTGCCGTTGTAGCGTTCATTCCTGGTAAACGTAAGCGGATAATGGAGGCGGGTGAGGGGATGGCCGGAGCGGTCGTGGACATGGCTCTCAAGCTCGTGCAGCCAGGTATCTGTGGAAAAATGGTCCCCGGCCAGCGAAAAACTGCCGTTCAGCACTTTAACCGGTCCGCTCATGCTGGCCTCCATGCGGGCGGTGTTGTTGTCGTAGCGATGGATGCCGATTTGATCGCCGCTGAGCCGGAGCTGGCCATGGTATTCCGGTGAGCCCTCTTTGGTGACGATGTTGACCACGGCGGACATGGCTTCACCATATTCGGCGTTAAAGGTGCCGGAGATAACCGACAGCTCCTGAATGTTCTGCAGGGGGAGATCCGCCACAGCCCCGCCGAAGAGCTCATCCTTGGTATAAATGCCGTCGATCAAACAGGCGAATTCGTTGGCACGGCTGCCGCGGATATAAATTCTCTGGCTGCCGTCGACGGCCCCCTTGTTGTTGACGATGAATCCGTTGGCCAGCACGATGGCTTCCATAAAGGAGCGGACGGGCATGTTCCGGAGTTCCTCCGACGTCAGGCTTGTTACGGAACAGGTCGTCTCCTTTTGGATGAGAGGCTTGTCGGCTGTGACCGTCACGTTTTCGCCGGCGAGGACCCGCGGCTGCAGCGAAACCTCGAGACGCGTGGTCTGATCCGAAGATACCTGCACGTCCGTCACGGTCATCCCGGCAAAGCCGATCATCGAGAACTGGACAGCATGGCGGCCCGGTGGAACATTGAGGATAAAAAATGCGCCATCCGCTCCGGTGGTGGCCCCCAGACTGCTGCCGGGTAGAAGCACATTGACGCCCGCCAAAACAGCTTTCGACTCCGCGTCCCTGATGGTGCCGGCGATTTTTCCGGTCGTGCCGGCTGGCAGCCGGAGGGGCAGAGATAAAACGAGCAGCAAGAAAACCAACAGCTTATTGAGCATGGCCCACTCCATCTCATTGGTCGGTTTGGTTTGGATGCCCTTGAATTTATTGCCGGGATCGACCTGACAGCACACTGTTGTAGTCCGGCTGGTATAAGAATAATATAAGGGGCGCTGTATCAAGGAGCAAATGAATTTCCTGGAAATCGTTTGGCTGTAATTTTTAAGCTCCACCTATATTTGGACAGGTCAACCATGTTTCTCCCTTGAATCAGGACGGGCGAACGAGTGATGTATTTTTATTTTTCCTGCTCCGGAAAGGAGCATTCTTTATTTCAACGGCTGTTGAATGATCCTCTTATCCGGTTGGCGCGGATTGATTACATATTTACACATTTAAAGGGGTGCTTTCAAACGCTCAAACTCGTAATCGGGAGAACGGTTGTGTCTGGTACGTCGATCAGGGGAGCTGGCTTTATATTCGGGGTTTTCGTCACGCTGATGCCCGCATTTGCGCAGGCGCAGGAGTGGCTGACCTTCTTTGAAAAATCGCAGGGTCTGGCAACGCCGCGCTACGCGGAGACCATGGCTTTCTTCCAGAAACTGGATAAAGCGTCACCCTATGCCCGGCTGGAGTCCTTCGGCGAGAGCCCCGAGGGGCGTTCGCTTCCCCTGTTGATCATCTCTTCGGAAAAGGCCTTCACTCCGGAGAAAGCGCGCCGGACCGGCAAACCGGTCGTCCTTATTCAGGGCGCCATTCACAGCGG
>Ga0116157_10006861_pt1 | contig 10229 bp, 7 predicted proteins | sample AD_UKC048_MetaG_FD_89882 | JGI IMG/M metagenome (GOLD analysis project Ga0116157, IMG submission 89882) | Active sludge microbial communities of municipal wastewater-treating anaerobic digesters from USA - AD_UKC048_MetaG | ecosystem: Engineered > Bioreactor > Anaerobic > Digestate | place: USA... | reverse complement strand
CATTGCCACCTTGAACCGCTCCATCCAGCGTCCGGGTTTGGGAAGGAATCTGAGCCATGCCGGATGCCAACTGAGGAGCATGTAAGGCGCCGCCAGGCCCAATGCGGTGGCGGCGAACATCAACACAATCACATGGGCCGGCTGTGTAAACGCGAAACCCAGCGCCACCGTCAGGAAGGGAGCCGTGCAGGGGGTCGCAAGCGCGGTCGCCAACACCCCGTTGAAAAAGGCGCCGGCGTTGCCTTCTCTCGATGCAAGTCCGGCAGCCGCCCCGATCGCGCTGCCTCCCAGTGTGACCTCGAAAACGCCAAACAAGTTGAGCGCCACCAGGGTGACTACGACCGTCAGCGCCATGCGGAAGAAGGAATTCTGCATCTGCATTCCCCAACTGGCCGCATCCCCCGCCCTTTGAACGCCGATCACCACGCCCGCCAAGACCATGAACGACACGAGCACGCCCAAGCCGTAGAGCAGACCCAGTTGCCGGACGCGGCGCGGTTCCTCTTTGCTCTGCTGGACGAAGCCGAGGATTTTCAGGGCGATCACCGGCAGCACACACGGCATGATGTTGAGGATGAGGCCCCCGAGCAGGCCCAAAACCAGCATCTTCCACAGCAGGGTCCGGGGCGATTGTCGCGTCGTTTGGGCTGTCGAACCGCCCGGATCCGACGCGCCTGCGCTCGGGCGCGCGGATGCGAAGGTCAGGGTGACTTCGTGGGCGCGGATGCTCCCGGGGCCTGTCCCCGGCTGAATCAGCAGACCAGGCAGCGCTGTCGGAAAGTCCGTGGCGAGCCGTTTGAGGGTTTTCGAGAAGCGAAAACGACCGGTCGGGGCTTCGAGCGGCTTGACCTGGGGCCTGACGTCGTAGGCATCGTCGGCGTAGGGATAGAAATCGACGGGGACAAAACCGTCGGAGACCCGGCCCTCGATGGCGATCTCGCCGGAATCGCCGTCAGGTTCGAGAACCCATGCCACCGCCGCCTCGATGGCGGGATTCGGGACGGGAATCCGCGCCTTCCACTTCTCGATTTCCGCGGCTTCCTTCGAGGATTTGGGTTCTGGCCCAACCGTGAAACGGGCGTTCACGGCGGCGTCGCCCGGCAGGCACGCCTCCTTGCATTCGAGCCACGCCACGTCCGCCTTGACCTCGATCGCTCCTTCGGGGAGGTCGGCGGCGAGCGTCAACGGCACCAGGAGCATTGTCTGGTCGTGGTAAACGAAGGTCGTCATCCCGGCCGCGGCGTGCGATTCGGGGGGCGGCCAGTGGATTGCGCCCGGGCTGATTCCGGGCGGCAGGTGCCACTCGATGCTGGTTGCCAGACCCGACTCGCCGGGATTGCGCCAGTAGGTGTGCCAGTCTGGCGCCATCTTGAGGTGGATGCCCGCCCAGACCACCTCGCCGGCGCGCGCCGTGTCGGCCGACAGGACCAGGCGGGCGCTGGTATTGGGCTGGGCGGCGGTTGCGGCGGCGGCCAGGAACCAGATCGCGGCGGCTAGTGCGGTGGCTCTCCGTGGTGTCATGCGATGTAAGCGCCAGGATTTCAAATCTCCGTCCAGGCGCCCGGGACCGGGGCGGGATAGCGGCCCTGGGCGTCCGCCTGGACGGGCGCGGGGCTCGACGCGGTGAGGGCGTCCACATTGGGGCAAAACTGGAACTTGGACGCGACGGCTTGTTCCCATGTCACGATCTGGCCGGTGTGGACGGCGGCGCGACCCATGATTGCGCCGAGGTTCGAGAGGGCGGCGCGTCGGGTTTCGTTGTGCGGGCGATCGTTTCGGATGGCGCTCAGGAGCACGTCCCACTCGGCCTGCCAGGGGTTGACGGTCTCCTTGGGAGTTCTCCAGGCGATGTTCGACGGCTCGGTGCGCTGGTCTTTGTAGAGCCAGCAGGTCGGCGCGTGAATGTCGCCAGAGAACTTCGCCGCGCATTGGGTCCCGTGAACGAACGTGACAAAATCGGTATGGCATCTCGGAATGTAGCGCCCGGTGACCAGGGCCTTGGTGCCGTCGCCAAAAGTGTACTCGATCGAGTAGCTGTCAAGATTCTGGCTGGCGTCGGTGCTGCCGGCAAACCGCCCGCCCACCCCATGCGCCGACACCGGCCAGGAGTCCTTGATCCAGAAACACTCGTCGATTTGGTGGATCATCAGTTCGATGAAAACGCCGCCGGAGGCCCACAGGAATTGGTAGGGATGCCCGGGGCTGAGCTGCCAGAGCAGTTCGTTCTCCTTGCCCGAGAAAGGCGGCATGAAATAGCCGGGGTCCATCCGGTAGGCCCGGATGATCTGGACCTCGCCCATGGCGCCATCCCGAATCTTCTGGATCAGCGCCTGCCGCGCCGAGGAATGACGGGCCATCAAGCCCGCGGCGATCTTGAGGTTCTTCTTCTCGGCGGCTTCACCGGCTTTGAGAATGCGCTGGACGCCCCCCGGATCGGCCGCGAAGTCCTTTTCCATGAAAACGTTCACGCCCTTCTCGACCGCATATTCGAGATGCGGCGCGCGGAAGGCCGCATGGGTGGTGAGCATGGCCACGTCGCCCGGGCGCAGACAATCGATGGCGTGACGGTAGGCATCGAAGCCGAGGAAACGGCGTTCCGGCGGGACGTCGACCCGGTCGCCCAGGGCCTCGCGCAGCGCGGCGTGCGATTGACTGAGCCGATCCGCCCGCAGGTCCGCCATCGCAACGAGCCGGACCGGCCCGGCGGCGCCCGTCGCTGCCGCGCGCTCCGTGCCGGAGTTGTCTCCGAGCACAAGTCCGCCCGCCGACATCGCGTTGGCCACGGCGCCGCACCCGCGCCCCCCGCACCCGATCAAGGCGAGGCGGATGGTGTTGTCTTCGGCCGCGTGGACGTGCGGGAGTGCGACCCCGGCAAGCGCTGATGCGGCTGCGAGTTGCCCTGTGGTTTTGATGAAATCCCGGCGGGAAGCGAGTGGATGATTTCCAGCATTCATGGGGACCATGCTCCATCGAATGCCGAAATGCTGTCAATCCGCGAGTCGCTAGGCGACGCCGGTCTCTCGCCCGGCAAGGAACTCGCCGAGCGCCTCGGCATCAGCCCCCGCACCGTCGAAGCCTACATCGGCAGCATCTGCTACAAACTCCACGTTCACACCCGCACCGCCGCGCTGGCCAGGTATCTGGGGCGGTAGCTGTTCGGGTCTTGAACCGCGAATGGACGCGAATGGAGCGACGCTTGCGGGAATCCCGTGGGCGAGGCTGCCACCGGATTCGCGGTTCACATCCACGCCAGGCAGGGATCGCGCTCGATCTCGGGAAAAGACGGGCCCAAGTAGCGCGCGGGCGGGAGGCCATGCCACTCGCATAGCAGGTGCCAGGCACAGGACGTGAGCAGGTTCGCCTCCTCGACCGCCGGACGCCAGGAGGCGGCGCGCAACTCCCGCAGCGTTGCCGGGCGGGGCATCAGCCCGAAATCCCACGCGCCGCAGACCCGGACCACGAAGTCCACGCGCTCGGCGAGCGTCGTCAACCCTCTCGGCGCCGGGACGTCCGGGTACAGGCTGCTGTCCAGCCAGTTCGCATCAGGAGCCGGTGAATTCATGTTTGTACCAAAGCCGGGTGGCCTCGGCCCGATCGCGATCGACCCGGTCCGCAATGCCGACAACGGACGCGTCTGCGCGATCCGGCTGAGGCGCAGGAGCACCGCCTCGCGAGCGGTCACGCCGTCCGGCGCCGACACCCCGCGTTTCTCCTCCCGGAGCCGCCATAGCCGCCAGCATTCATCGACGCTCGCCAACCCCACCCGGCACAACTCGCGGATGTCGAGGAAGTCCCGCGGCGCGCCCCGAGCGACGAGGGCCGCCATTTTCGCGGCGATCAGGTCTTCGAGCGAATCCAGCGCCACCGGCGGCCATGGGCTGGGCTGGCCGACTCCGATCTGCGCGCTCCGTCGCGCCATCTGGAAACTGAACACGGTCTGACCATTCTCCTCCAACTCGAGGCTGACGACATCGCCATGCTCCCGACTCGATACCGATCCGAATGGCTGGAGCGCGTTTCGAATCCGTTCGAGCACGCACGCCCGGTTCGCCTCGGTGGCGGATTCGGTCCACCAGGCATCGACATCGTTCGTGTTTCTGTAGTCGTGGTAGTGGGCCAGCCCGAACGCGCCCCCCCAACGACAAGCAGGCCCCAGCCTCGCAACCGCGCAGCGCCTCCAGGCAGGCGATGGCGTAAGGCGAAATCCTCTCCGGTTTTCCAGGACCCACGCGCACCGGGCCACTCTCGCAGAAACGCCCGGCGGCCGGCAATGCCTATCCCCCGCCCGTGATCATCGCCCAAGGTGTCATTGATGACTTCCCTCACCAAGCGACGGGTGGTGTTGGCGCTGTCCCTGGCACTGGTCGTCCCGGCGGTCCTCGCAACGAAATGCTGCTGCGTGGCGGGTAGCCTGCTGGGGCTGCTCTGGCTGAAAACGGTGCGCCCCGGCTCCGTTCCGTCCGCGCTGCGCCTTTCGTGGCTTTTCGCGGCCCGTCGGTCTGTCGTCCAAACCACAGTTCAACCAGTATGGGCCGGGGCGATCGCGTTGATTCGGGATGGACTTTGGGGTGGACAGGCGTTCCGGCAGGAGCCTAGGCTGGCCGCGTTGACACCTTTGATCTGCTCGTGAGCAACGATCACGCCATGCTGATAAAGACCCTGCCATTCGTCGACGGGGAGAGACCGCGCTCTGGTTATGTCCCTCGAAGTGGAAGCGGAAGAGGCGTCCGCGGCGGGCGGGGGCGTTGGTTCTCGATCCTGGCGTTGTCCTTCGCCGGCCGCCGCAGGAACTCGAACCGCCCGACTGGGGCGTGAAGGGTTTCAGCTGCCTGGACGTCGTGCAACCCGTCCTCGACCGGCATTGCGTCACCTGCCACAACGCGCGCGAGCATCCGCGCGACGTCGACCTGAGTGGCGATCGGACGGATATTTTCAACGTTTCGTACGAGATTCTGGCCCGGAAAGGAACGCCGGCCGAGGACGCTCACCAAGGCGGTGCGGCGATGGCTGGCTTCCGCAATCCGTATACGAGCTGGATGCCGACCTACAACGGCACCGAGGAGAACATCTTGCAGATTCAGCCGCGCGCCTGGGGATCGCCGGCGAGCAAATTGGCTCACCTAGTGCGCGCGGGTCATCCGGACGCCCAGGGCAAACCGCGGGTGGACCTGGCGTCGGACGAGCGGCGTCGCATTTGCGCCTGGATCGACTGCAACGTCCCCTACTATCCGACGAGCGCTTCGGATGATCTCGAGATCCCGGGTTGCCGGCGGATTTACCCCCCCGATCTGGACCGGGTGATCGATGATGTTGCCCGCCGCCGCTGAGCCATGACACCTCCGTTGCTTTCCTTCGCGTCGCCTGACCGCCATGCCGCGATTGCGGACATCGTCCGAAGGCGTTCGAGCAATCCGGCCAACATCCGGCAGATGGAATTCGCTGGTTTGGATTGGACGGCGATCCACGAGGTGCTCGATCTCGGGTGCGGATTCGGGCTGCCGGCGGGGCTTCTGGCTCAACAGAGCGCTCCCGGCACCCGGATTGTGGGAGTCGATGCCTGTGCCGAGAACGGCGCCCCGTTCCTTGCGGCCGTCCGCGCCGCCGGGCGCCACGGGGCTTTCGAGTGTCTGTGTCTCGATTGGACGCTGCCCTGGCCGGATCGGCGGTTTGACCTCGTGGTGGCCGCCTACTCGCTGTATTACTTTGTTGACCTCTTGCCGGAGATCGCGCGCGTTCTGAGCCAAGGCGGGACCTTCGTGACGGTGACGCACAGCGAGACGACCTTCTGCGTTCTGTGCGAAGCCGCGGGGCTCGACGCGTCTTCGAGTCCGCTGCGCAGGCTCCTGCGCGGGTTTTGCGCCGAGAACGGGGCGGACCGGCTGGCGCCATTCTTTGCGGACATCGAGCGCATCGAGTACCCGAACACCTTGCGGTTCGAGCCGGGGCACCTGTCGGAATTGCTGGACTACGCGGATTTCAAACTGCCCCTGTTGGCGGCGGAGGGCGGCGTGTCCGAGGCGGCGCGCACAGGCGTCCGGCAGCGTCTCGCCGCGCTGCTCAGGGGCGGGGGAGTTTTCGAGATGGACAAGAACGACGTCATTTTTCGGTGCCGCCGGCCCCACGCGCTATGAGGGCGCGCTACTGCAGCCAGTGCGGCCACGAGGTGGCCACGCGTGAAGTGGCCGGACGCGCGCGCGAGGTGTGTGCGCAGTGCGGCACGGTCTTTTATCGGAATCCACTGCCTGTGGCTGCGGCGGTTGTGCTCGATGCGCAGCGCCGGGTGCTGCTGATTCAACGGAAGCATCCGCCGCGCCGCCGCCTCTGGTGCCTGCCCATGGGCTTCGCGGAGTTGGGAGAGACAATCGTCCGCGCAGCCCAGCGCGAGTTGGCCGAGGAAGCGGGCATTCAGGGCCGCGCCACGCGTCTGCTCACCGCGGAGTCCTTGAAGATCAAGCCGTATGGCGATCTGCTGGTGATCACCTTCGAAATCGAGAAGACGGGCGGGATCGAGATGGCCGGCGATGACGCCCAAGATTGGGCGTACTTCCCGCTGGACGCGTTGCCGCGCATGGCCTTTGCCGCCAATCAGCGGGCCATTCGCCAATGCGTGCGGGCGCACAGGGAGCCGTGGGCGATCCAGGACTCGTTTGAGCACATGCAGCAGCAGACTCACGAGGCGATGCTGTCCGATTCCCTGGTCCGCCTGATCAGCCGGCATGCGCGCGCGATCTGCGACGCCTGGCTGCGGGAAGTGCGGTCGCATCCGGCCACTCCGAGCTATGCGCGTGTGGCGCCGTCCTCTCTCCGGACGCGGGCGGTACAGGCGCTGTCGCAGTTCTCCAAATGGCTCGCCGGCGGCGAAGAGGGCGACGAGATCGGACGCTTCTACCGCGCGCTCGGGGCCGAGCGCTGCCGGTTGGGCTTTGCGTTGAACGAGGTCCTTCGGTCGCTTGGGCTCCTGCGACGCCACATGCTGCGATTCGCCCTGGATCGAGGCGTCTGGCATGGCGCCCTGGATGCCTACACAGCCGTCGAACTCGATCACCGCATCATCGGTTTCTTCGACCAGGCCGTGTATCACGCCGCCTTGGGCTACGAAGAGGCCGAGAAGACGCGAAGCGGTTTAGCCCGGACATTCACACACGCTTCGCGTGAGCCGATGTCCGGGCTGGTCTAGCCCGCATAGCATTCATCCCGCGAAGGCCCACCGCCATGCGCACACACGGAGCGTGAACGATGCAGGCTAGCCCGCATATTTCGCACCCCGATGGTGCGCAGGGCACTGAGACTTCGCATGAGGACTGCTATGCGGGCTAGTCGGCCTCGAATGCGAACAGCGTAATGCTGCAAGGCGCGAGTGTGATCTGTTCGCCCAGCGATGGCACCTGCTGCTCCTCGATCACAACGCGCGGCGCTTGGTCGGGGTCGTTGAATGCCATCGGGTCCGCCCCGGCGATCTGCCAGCGCGTGCCGCGACCTTTAAGCCCGGCGCCCTCGATGCGGAGCGGGACGGTTGCCGGTTCGAGGGTGGGATTGACCACGCCGAGCGTGAGCGTCTTGCGGTCACGGCTCCAGGCCGCCTGGGCATCGACCAGGCCGGTCGTTTGTGTGGCCACGGGCAGTTCTCCGAAGTGGTGCCGGTAGAGTTTGAGCACCAGACCTGTCGTTTCGAAGGCCGCGTTGCGGCGGCTTGTCTTGATTGCGCCGATGACGTTGACCGTCTGGGCGTAGAACGCGGAGCCGACGATGTCGCTCTGCCGGGCGTACTCGTGCACGCCTGCCGCAATGCCGAGCGCGTCCTTGAGGAAGTAGCGCGTCCCCAACTCGCCGAAGACGTGGGGCCCGTACCAGTAGTTCCATTCGGTCATGGCGATGCGGATGTCCTTGCCCTTGAGTTCGGGCAGGTCCTGCCGTGCCTTGCGGTGCCATTCGGCTTTGCGCCGGATATTGTCCGGGATTTGGCGGACGTGGGCGGCCAGGCCGGGGCGCTCCTGACAGTAGAAATGCTCGGCAATGAAGTCCATGTGGTCCGGGCATGATTTGAGGAGGCCGGTGCTCCACGAGCCGATGTCGCCTGAGGCGATGCAGATGATTTTGGGATCGACCTCGCGCATCTTGTCGACGACCCAGTTCTGCTTGATCACGTAGTGGTCGAGGGTCATGTGTCCCAACTGCCAGGCCCCCCACATTTCGTTTCCGATGCCCCAGTATTTCACTCCGAACGGCTCAGGCGCTCCGTTTTCGGCACGGCGGCGTCCCCAGTGAGTGTCGGGGGCCCCGTTGCAGTACTCGAGCTGGGCGGCTGCCGAGTAGGCGTCGCCGAAACCGGTGTTGACGGTGATCCAGGGCTCCGTGTCGATCAACCGGCAGAACCGGATGAATTCGTGCATCCCGAAGTCATTGTGCTCGACCCCCGTCCAGGCCGGGTTGGTCCGGGGCGGACGCCGGTCGCGGTCGCCGATTCCGTCACGCCAGTCGTAGCCGCTGACGAAGTTGCCGCCGGGCCAGCGGTAGATGGGGGCTTTCAGATCCTTCAACAAGGCGAGCGTGTCGGCGCGCATCCCTTCGACGTTGTCGGCGGGCATGAGGGAGACCGTGCCGATCAGCGCCGCGCCTTCCTTGACGAGCAGTTCGAGTGTCGCCTTGTCGGTCGTCCCGCCGGCCGTGAAGGCGAACTCGAAACGGCGGTAATCCGGGGCGTCGAGGGCCACGGCAACCGTTCGTTTCGCTGCGGCGTCATCCCCCCACGCGAGCGTGACATCGACCGACACACTCTGGCCGCCGTGCGGCCTGAGCCAGACGTAACCCGTGTAGCGCTTGCCCTGCGTCACCCCGAGGTCTTCCTGCCGGATGGCTGTGCCCGCCTTGACTTGGGGCGTGTGCCGTCCGACAAACGGCTTCTCCGCGTTCATGGAGACACCGTCGGCCGCGCCAACGATGCGCCAGGGCGAGGCCCCGACCACCGGGAAGGCCGAATCGCGCAACGAGCGGTACGGGCGATAGTCGGCGGTGATGGGGAAATAGAACTTCCTGTCTTCGAGCATCTCGGCCCAAATCCCTCCGTAAATGCAGCGTCCCAGATGTTCGATGAACTGGCTGTAGATGTCGGGAGAAAGCGGTTCCCGGACCTGGCCGGCATCGACGGTGATCTGGGGAGCGGGGGGATCCCGGCGGCTCAATTGGGCCAATTCGAGATCGTCATACCAGGCCTTGCCTGTGGCCCGGCCCCAGCCGCCCAGCAGACAGTTGATCTGGAGGACGTTTTGGTCTTCGACGTCGAACTCGACCTCGACGTGCGTCCAGTCCGTCGTTCCCGTTACGGCCTTTGTGGCCACGGTCTGGATTTCGTGCACGTTGAACAGTGCGCCTCGCCCATCCGTTGGCCGCACATCGTCCGTCTTGATCCAGCCCGAGAGGCGATAGCGGCTGAACGGCTCGACCGGGACCGAGGCGCTCCACGAGATGTCGGCCCCCGCGTCCGACGACAACATGATGCTGCGGCTGCCGGTGCGGGCTGCGTCCGCCACCCGACCGGTTCCTTCGCCGCCCCAGACCTGCTGCCGCCAGCCCCTCGGACGCCCGCCCTGCTGCTCCTCGAAGGAGTTGTTCGGGATCGGATTGCCCGCAGCCGCGACCTGTGGATGCACGAAGAAAAAGACCAGAGCGGACCAGAGAAGACGGTTCAGTGTGTTCATATTCGGTGATTTGGTCTTGGGTGACGGGTCTGTTTTTCCAGACAGTAGCTGGACTTCACGGGTGAATTCAAGGCTGCCTGCGCCAAATCTCGTGTCGCGATCGCGACACGAAATCCGGCTTTCGCTCTGGTCTTGGCCTGCTGGCTACCCCCCCCCGCGATCGCCTCGCGAGTGCACGGCGCAGTCAGGCCTCGCCGGATGACTGCTGTGCGGGTTGGGAAAGCTTGTCATTGTCGTGGGAAGTCCCTCAGCAGGGCTGCCGTTGCGGCTGTCATGCCCTGGCCGTAGCGGGCGCCATCGAGGACCTTGAAGCGACGCACTGTCTTCGAATCCGGTCCCGAGCCGTAACGGACTTCGGCGTTGTCGCTGATGCTCAAGTCGACATCCTCGAACGCGAAGAGAAGGCCGGAGGGCAAGGGCTGGGCCGGCCGGGATGGGACATCGAGGAATCGGACGCCGGCGTCAGGCTCGAAGGCCACCCCTCGCCCCGCGAGCGTAACGAACACAGCCGCACACCAGAGATTGCGCTTCATG
>Ga0116157_10006859_pt1 | contig 10230 bp, 6 predicted proteins | sample AD_UKC048_MetaG_FD_89882 | JGI IMG/M metagenome (GOLD analysis project Ga0116157, IMG submission 89882) | Active sludge microbial communities of municipal wastewater-treating anaerobic digesters from USA - AD_UKC048_MetaG | ecosystem: Engineered > Bioreactor > Anaerobic > Digestate | place: USA... | reverse complement strand
GCGTTAATAAAAAACTTTTTCTTTAACAAAAAAAGCATGTTTTCAATCATCTCAATCACTTTGTTAGATAAGCGAATTAAGACAACGGGGGCTTTATACTAAACATATTGTTTTCATAACAGTTACAATGCCCATCAAAATTACGACATAACATACGTTGTAAAGGGGACAAATAATACATTTCTTTTTGGTGAATATGCAAAAGATGACATGAATTATTAATATTAATAGTAAATATTGGGCTAGATTGATTAAAAGCGCCATTAACGAGTCGATAAAATCAAATAGGCGCATCGTTATTTAAGAATCAAAATGTTGTGGAAAATCAGCAACTTTTTATGCAAATCGCAATGGCAGAAAATAAGATATCGTGAATTAAGTTGACAATTAAAATCGTAAAGCGTGTGAAATTTGGGTTTTAAAAAATCAAAAAGCGTGTATAATAGAAGCATAAAAGGTGATAGTTATGAAGTTAAAAAGAAAAATATACGAACAATTACTATTATGGAAGAACGAAAACGGCAAAACAGCTTTACTAATTGAAGGCGCTAGACGTGTTGGAAAAAGTACTCTTGTTGAGGCTTTTGCACAAAAAGAATACAAATCTTATATTCTTATTGATTTTAGTATTGCGAGCGATGAAATTAAATCTCTTTTCAAAAAGTACTCATCTAATCTCAACGATTTTTTCTTTTTCTTAACATCAATTACTGGAATTACGCTTTATGAAAGACAATCGCTCATTATATTTGACGAGATTCAACTATTTCCTCAGGCAAGACAACTGATTAAACATCTCGTGAATGATAACCGTTATGACTATATTGAAACAGGCTCATTACTCTCGATTAAGAGAAATGTTGAAAACATCTTAATTCCTTCAGAAGAAAGGGCGATTAAAATGTACCCACTCGATTTTGAGGAATTTTGCATTGCTCTTGGAAGAGGAGATATCATTCCGCTTATAAAACAACATTTTGAAGCGCTAAAGCCATTAGGTGAAATACATTCAACGATTATGAAAATCTTCCGGCAATACCTTCTAATTGGTGGTATGCCCCAAGCGGTCATGGAATTTTTGAACACCAACGATTATACAAAAGTAGATCGAATCAAAAGAGATATTCTAAAACTTTATAAAAATGACATCGCAAAATATGCCAAAGGGTACGAACATAAAGTGCTCAGCATTTTTGATGAAATTCCTAGTCAATTGTCAAAGCATGAGAAAAGATTTATGTTGAGCTCATTATCGAAAGATGCAAGATTCAGAGATTATGAAGATGCTTTTACATGGCTGGATGAAGCGATGATTACAAATGTATGTTTTAATTCATCTGACCCAAATTTCGGATTGTCTTTAAATCGTGATCGATTAACACTGAAAATGTATATGGCAGACACTGGTTTATTGTTGAGCCAAGCATTCAGCGAAAATAATGAAATGCACCAACAAGTGGCAAAAGCTATTATTCAAGATCGACTTGAAGTTAATAATGGCATGATATTTGAAAATATCGTTGCTCAGATGTTTGCGGCTCTTAACAAGAAACTATATTTTTATTCTAGGGTTGATAATCAAAATCACTCAAATACAATGGAAATTGATTTTCTCATTATTGATAAAACTAAACCAGTAAAAATCTCCCCAGTTGAAGTTAAATCGGGAAAAAACTACACAACCTCCTCGTTGGATAAGTTCGGCATAAAGTTCAAAGATAAACTTGGTAAGAAATATATTATTCACACCAACGATTTAATGCAAAAAGAAGGTGTTATATATTTACCGGTTTATATGACAATGTTTTTATAGAGGCAGATAATAAAAACAAGCAAAATCGTAACGTTTTAGTCTTGTTAAACACCTATTTTAAATGTTTTCTTAACAAATAATATAATTTATCACTTTTGAGATAGTTAATAAAAAAATATGAAGAATCACCATTTCTATCTTGATAGGTATTTATTTTTTTATAGCTTTGACCTAAGATAGTGAATGTATGAATTTTGTATTTGTTTCTCCAAACTTCCCCAAAATATATTCACACTTTGTAAAATCTCTTAGCGAAAGAGGTGTCACTGTATTAGGAATAGGCGATGAGCCCTTTGAACAGCTCAATCAAGAATTAAAAGATAGCTTGACGGAATACTGTTATGTCAGTGATTTGTCTAATTTGAGGTGGATGAAAAACACCATTTCTTATTTGACTTGGAAATACGGGCACCTCGATTTTATTGAATCGAATAACGAATGGTGGCTGTTCAGCGATTCATTCTTAAGAGAACACGCTGGAGTTGAAAACGGATTTCTACCCAATGAAATGGATAAAATTAAATTTAAGAGCCATATGAAATCCTACTTTGAAAAAGCTGGAGTCAAGGTATCTCGTTACATCGTGGCGGATACTTTAGACAAATCAAAACTCTTTGCTGAAAAAGTTGGCTATCCTCTTTTCGCAAAACCTGATTGTGGAGTCGGAGCCAACGCCACATACAAAATTAACACTGCAGAAGAGCTGAAATTATTCCATGAAAAAAACCTATCCGAGCCTTACATAATTGAGGAATTCATCGATGGATATATTATTTCCTTTGATGGTATTTGTGACAATGATGGCAATGTTGTTGTAGCATTCCAAGAAATTTTTCCTAAGCCAATTGCTGAGATTAAAATTGAAGACTCAGATTTATACTATTATGCCAATGTTGATATGCCAGATTCTTTTCGGAAAATGGGGGAGAATGTAGTCAAAACTTTTGGTGTTGCAAAACGATGTTTTCACATTGAGTTTTTCTGTTTAGTAGAAGATAGACCGGGATTAGCAAATAAGGGTGAGATTATTGCCCTAGAATGCAATATGAGATCGCCTGGTGGAAACACTCCAGACCTTCTACAAGGAGCAATGAATGCTTCTTATTATGATGTCTATGCCGACATAATTACAAAGAATAAAACCGAGATTGACTTGAATAAGGAACATTTTGTGGCAATTTCAGTCTCGCGTAAGAACCGTTTTAAATATGTTCAAAGCGTTAAACAAATCCAAGATAAATATATAAATAATCTTTTCGAGCATGGCTACTATCCGGAAGGTATAAAAGAAGCAATGGGTGACGAATTTTTCTTCGGAAAATTTAAATCTATTGAGGAAGCTTTATCTTTTCAAAAATTCGTAACAGAAAAAGTCCATTAATTAAACTTTGGTTTATCTAATATTTAACCTTTTTTGAAAACAAAGCATTTTTGAAATCTTGATTTCATCAAGTAAGTTTAATTTTGTTTGGGTTGAAAGAAATATTCTTTTTCTTGCACGCGTGTAAGCGTAAAGATAGAATATATTTGTTAAAGGGCAAAACTACAGTAATGTAGTGACGCAAAACTATAGGGTCTTATTGAAAAGACAGCCAGTTGCCAGTTTAGGAGGGTTGCTGGCATTTTTATTAGCATCTAAACAATGAATTTTGCTCAAAAGAAAGTATTAAGTGTTGCCGCAGGCTTAGCCTCGATTGTTTTTACTATCGTCTCAGTCTGTACAGCCACCTATGCTTGGTTTGCTATGAACAATACTGTTTCAGCGACCGGAATGTCTGTTCGTTGTAAGGAAAGCGATGCGCCAATCAACCTCACATATGATGTTTTAAAATTTAATGATGATACAAAGTTGGGAGTTAGTTTTGGACAAACTCCCGCTGCGATTGAATTGCCTGAATATGATAGTTATATTTCGAAAAAGAACGAATACGCTAATGTGATATTACGTTTTGAGGCTACTTTCTCTGAAGGTCTTGCTACAACGGACTATGTTGCTTTTGATATTGATTGTTCAGCGGAATTATTTAGAACTTTTAACGATACTACCTATATTGATGACCAAACATCAAACGTGATTCAATTTAAATCAGTTATATATTCATATACTTTTGTTGATGAGACGACTCCTCCGAGTGAAATACTAACTGCTTCTATCACAGATACATTTTCTGAAACTCCAGCCAATAATCCTGATTATGTATGGGTGTTGAAGGACAGTCCATCATCAGTTGGCATTTCAAGCTTATCCAGTGGCGGTGGAACGAAAACGGTCCGTTTCTATTCCCCCGAGTACCAAACATACTTATATTGTGCTGAAGGAGGATCCGCTAGTTCACCTGAAGATCCCACCATGGTATCTGATTATAGCAGTGCGACCGCTTTTACGATTGATGGACCTAATTCAAATATTCAATTTGGAGGGGGAACCTACTCATTTATAAACAATAGCGGTATTGGAGGAGGCGTTCCTAATTCAGTTTACCGAGCTGTGCCATTCCATTTTTCCGGTGGTGTTACCACTGTAGAAGAAGATCCAAGTGCAAAAACATATGATCTTGTTACTGATGTAACAGGTTTTGTTGCCGGCGAGACATACGCGTTTGCATATGGAACAAATGGATCTATCAAAGCAATGAGCGCCACTCAGATGACCAATAACCGTGTGGCCATTGTTGCGTCAGCCTCAAACGGCGTATTATCATATGTATCCGATTTGGGTGAATTTGAACTAGTTGGTGATTCATATGGATGGTCATTTAAAGATGTCAAAAACTCCACTGAATCAACTACCTATTACCTGTGTACCCCTACCAATAGCTCTAATAGATTGACAATATCATCTACTTTGGGGAATACCACTAAATATACCTTAGCAGAAGACTCAAGCGACCAATTTATAGTCGAAAATCTTGCCTATACTAATAGGTTTATTGCTTTCAACACTCGAGAAGGCACTAATGGTTTCTTATTCAGTTCCTACACATTATCGAGTGGAGAAACTGAATATATTCATTTCTACAAGTTAAATGAATAATCGACTGGATGGATAACCACTTCCGGCGCCTTCCAATATGAAGCTACTACTGGAGCGGTTGAAGATGAACTAGTTTCCTATTCATACGATGTTTATCGAAATCTTCCAAACGAAGTGGACTATGAAATCTTCAATATTTCAAGAGCGGACGTCTCACTTATGGAGTTCGATTTTCCCAACTCTCAAGTAACCGTCACATGGCCGGAGCCAACAGATGGAATTTGGGAACTTGTAACTGATGATTCTACTTTAGCGGCAGGCGATGAAATTGTCATTGCGGCTACAGGATAAAACTATGCTATATCAGAAACTCAAAAAAGCAATAATAGGGGTCAAGCCTCAATAACAAAAGTTAGTGAACCGCCTAGCATCACTTTTGCCGGTGATGCTGGTGTCTGTTCCTTCATTCTCGGGGGAACAACTGGAGCTTGGACTTTCTATGATGAGGTAAACGAAGGATATTTATATGCCGCTTCTTCGAGCAGTAACTATTTAAGAACTCAGGCGACTAATAACGCAAATGGCGAGTGGACTATTGCTATTTCAAATAATGTGGCCACCGTAACTTCTATTGGTGACTATACGCGTAACTGGATGCGTTATAATAACTCAAGTTCTCTTTTCTCCTGTTATAGTTCCGGTCAAGCTGATATTTCTTTATATCGCTTTGTAGAAGCGGAAGAACACGATGGTGTTCCAATACATATTGGCGATAATATCGATGAGGATTACGACCCTAGATACATTGATGTAGTTGGTGGAACGACTTTTAGCAGTACTTCCTTTAACATAAGCAATTACTACAGTAATATTTATTCTCCTAGCTACTATGGGGCCTTGAATGAAGATCAAGGTGTTGGAACCGAGTTCTTCAATACTCTATATGCTTCAAGCGCGATTGTGGTCACTGTAAAAAGAACTGGCTTATTAGATTTAGGCACTTTGGTTCTCTCATATACCGGTAATGCCACTCCTATGTTAACTAAAGGAAAATCCTCTTCTGGAGGAGCTACTAGCGGTGTAGAAATTGGACCTAGTGGATTTAAATGCCCTGATCTTGATCCAGACTTAAATGAATTCCAATACTCGATGAGTTTTAGCCCTCATAATATCTTAAAGAATTCCTATTGCACTCTTGATGTCGATGGGAACATTTATTCTACTCATGATGTGACTGGTGCGGTAGTTGATTGTACAGACGAAACTTTTGATAATTCAAAAATCGATTCTTATATATTGATGATCGCAAATGCTTCCGCTACTGAAATGAATGTTAGCGAAGTTGATTTCACTTTTAAAACCATCCCAGGAAACACTGGCGACTTTGGTAGTGTTGGATATCGAAGCGCAGTATATGTTGATGGAGCAAATTCTAATAGTCCAAGCACTCAAATAATAGGCACTATTCTCAATCTTTATTATGTTGTTGACGAACAACAAGGACAGCAAATTTACTGCAAGGTCATTTACAATATGATTGAGCAAACATATTATGTGACTTTCTATTCCACGGTGGCTTGTGAATTAAATGTCTTTAACTATGACACTTCAACTTATGATTTATATGTTAATGGGGTCCAATATTATGAAGGATCCAATATTATTCAAATATCGGCTGGAACATATAACTCAGGAACTTGGGTATAACTTTGATAATTCTATTACGATAATCAAAAATCCAGAGCCAAGGCTTTGGTTTTTTTAACAAAAGAAAAGGACATGATTAATGACCATGTCCTAATAAGTTATTTAATGCTGTATTTCTTTTTTCTTTTCACGAGGAAATAAGCGATTGTTACCATAGATCCAGCAACAAAGAATAAGGATATGATAATAAAACTGTCGCCATCATAAAAGGAAGTCGGATGTAATCCTTGGGTATTCTCGTAAGGATTCAAATCATTATTAGCATTAGCCCAAGCAAGATATCTAGCTCTAGCGTTGGAAATAGAGGTTTCAGTGCCACTTTGGAAATAGGAAAGAGAGCCGGATGTTAACGTTAAAATTTGTGATTTAATAGTCGTGTATTTTGTTGAACACTCAGGTGTGGAAATATCTCCACTAGCATATGCCATGATTCGATCGGAAACACTAAATGCTCCGTTCATAGGAGTGGGTGCTCCGGTAGTGTAATCCGTACCGTTTTCATTAGTATCGATTCCGATGCCATCAGTAATTGTTCTGGCGATCGAAGTGGTATTTGATGGAGCGGGGGCAAATGTCGTTCCTTCGAATAGACTAGCGCTTGAACCCGCACCAACAAAATCAATGACATTAGCATCAGTGGCACTGGTCGGAGCCGTACTGGAATTGGTTAAGGCAAGTTTGAAACCTGTTCCTCCCATCGCTATTGTTCCAACGACATCAGCGGTAGGAATATTAACAGTTCCATCTTTCCCAGCGGCTTCTTGAACTAAGAAATAACTCTTAGCAAGAATCGTTCCGGAAAGTGCAGTAGAAGTATTAAATGTGCCCGTTGCGCTCGCATAGAAGAGACGATAGCCACTCAAATCAATATTGGAATTCGTATTATTATATAATTCGACAAAGTCTTGCATATATGTTGCTCCCGAGTTGCCACCTCCACCATAGGCTTCGCTGATAACAATTGGAGTTCCAGAAAAAGTTTCTTCACTCACGGTGACATTCTGAGAAACACTGTCGGTTTCTCCGCTATAAGTCGCGGTGATCGTAACACTTGTGATACTCGTACTATTGGGAGATGTCGGGTTATATGACCAGCTGACCGAAGAAGTGACATTTTGCGTTGAACTATCACTAAATGTCGCAGTCACTAATAAACCAGTTGGATCCCAAGAATCAGTAGTATTGTAACTAGTCTTGGTCATGCTTTGAGAGATGGCAATACTAGAAATAGTTGGTGAGGAGACAGTCAAAGTGACATCGCTAGTAAGATATGTCGAACCGCCAGATGTCGTTGGATATTTGGCTTTAAACTGGATTGTTGTATTGCCCGCGGAGGGTTTGGTCGTTCCCCAAGAAATAAGACTACCTGAGAAGCCTGCACCAGTTCCAGTGCCAATTTTAGCGGTGTAATCTGCAGAAGTTCCAGCCGCACCATTTTTGGTAACAGAGACGGTAAAATCGCTAGCCTGTAGAGTATCGACAGTAGAATATGATTTAGAGGTTGGAGTAGCGGATAAACTAGTTACGACATTGCTTTCTTCCACATGCTTTTTGAATAAATCAACATCGAAATATTGAGTTGAGCCAGAAGAAACATTGCCTATGGCATAACAGCCGAAAACATTATATTTACTTGCTTGGTAAATGACTCCACGGGTGTTATTGGTTGAACCAGTTAATCTGAAAGTTCCGTTCGTGCCTGTTGAAAGAGTCCAAGAAGCTGGAGAAGGCAAAGTAATAGATGTCCCAAAATCAGTATCTGAAGAAGAGGTAAGGTATTTTGTGCCATCAAAGATATTTATGCTCGTTCCAGAGACGGATAAAGCAACGGAATAGTTGGTTGCATCGGCGTTTGTAATAGAATCACTGGTGACAGTTATGGCTGTACCGCCAATCCTGTCAGCAATAAAGGCTTTGGGTAGGGCGTAATAAGTTCCACTGACATTGGCGGCAATGACATAATCACCACTGACAACATCGCTAGTTTGGGTAACACGGATATAATCTCCCGCTGTAACCGTTGATACAGTCACAGAACAAGTTCCAGTGTAAGTGTCTGCTCCTATTGTGGCGCTTGCAGTGATAATCGCTGAGCCATTCGCTTCAGCAGTCACTAAGCCACCAGAGGAGACAGTGGCGACACTTGGAGTATCGCTTGACCAAGAAAATGTTGGAGTAGAAGCATCTGACATAGTAGCCGTTAAAGAAGCGGTGTCAGAAGGCGATAAACTTAAAGTTGAAGGGGAAACACTCAATGTAACTTCGTTGACTGTTCCGTCACCCCATATGGCGTTAGCATAGCTAGCATTGTCAATAAAGGGGTTGCGGTTGCCTTGATATTTGGCGCAGGCTTCATTTCTTCTCGTTTCCTTAGCATCAACTGGGTCGCTTGTGTGCCAGTCAATTAAGAGATCCCAAGCCGCAGCTTCGGTTCCTAAAGAAGTATAGATAATATTGGTGATAGGAAGAGTGCCAAAATAGGAGCTATTTCCACTTCCGTTTGTGGTACCACCAATATTGGAATAGGTATTGTAATGCGTGTATAAATACATAACGATGCGCGCTACATCTCCTTTGACAAAATCAAGAGGTTCAAATGTATCGTTGGCTTTCCAACCTCCAATAGCGACGTTGATGTTGTTGGAGTCTTCGTAAAAAACTTCGGTTGTTGAGTTATGCAAAGCAACAAGGCCATAGGGAGAATTGTTTCGTGCACTATTTAGTCCACTTTCGACAGGTCGAATATGGTGCATATCGCTACCGCCACCACTTTCACCCCAAAGTTTCGTAGTGTTGTATATGGTTAATGATTGACACCATACATGTTCACGATTCCAAGTTCCTTGAGCACCAGCCCCCCAAGTAGAAGCAATATTGGCTTGAGAATAGAACTCATAGTCATAATTTGCATCGTTTGGATTGCCATCAGTAGCGTAAACATAGGTAGGGTTGCTACAATCGCTATAGGATGTATAGGTGCTGTGAGTGGTTGTAATCAAATCATGAAGTTGACCTAATAATAGTACTCCACTTGTCGCGGTGACACCATTATAGTAAGTCGAGGAATTAGTTGAGTAGCTGCCAACTGCGGCATTCGTTTCTTTTTGTTGAACAGTGAAAAAAACTCCTCCTGCTCCAAAGCTAACTGCTAGTAGGGCGCCAATAGCGCAATAAAGTAAAGATTTTTTCATAGAAGTACCTAAATCAAGTCCATGTTATATGATTATATAAATAAATACAATAATCGACACAAACTTATTGGAAACGATAGATGCCAGAGTCGTTGCAACAAATTGATTTATAATGATGTCTCCTGCTGCTAGAAAGGAGAATCTTATGTCTAAAGTACGATTAATGCATGATGATCGTATCAATTTACAGGCAGCAATCGCTAAGGGCTATTCTTTAGAGCAATGCTCTCGTTTGCTAAACAAGTCTCGTTCGACCATCTATCGAGAAATTATTAATAACTGCTATTATAAGCCATGCCGTCATACGTGTTATCATTGTTCAAAGCTTTGTCTAAATAAGCCGCCTTTTGTCCACGGGGAATGCCCTGATTTTAACGCTTTTCGCTGCCGTAGATGGAAACGGTTTCCATATACGTGCAACTGATGCGAGAACGCTTCGATATGCACGAATTTAAAAAGGTATTATGACTGTGTCGACGCCGAGTCTTCATTGCAAAAGAAAAGGGTTGAGCCGCGCGTTTTTAAGCGGATTGATGCAAATGATT